>Ga0207951_100097_pt1 | contig 60336 bp, 61 predicted proteins | sample Subbio12Aug_8Bad_FD_184830 | JGI IMG/M metagenome (GOLD analysis project Ga0207951, IMG submission 184830) | Serpentinite rock and fluid subsurface biosphere microbial communities from McLaughlin Reserve, California, USA - CR12Aug_8Bad (SPAdes) | ecosystem: Environmental > Terrestrial > Deep... | reverse complement strand
GGGAGGGAATTTCTTTTTTTATTTCAATATGTTTACCCTCTCCCCTGGTGGGAGAGGGTTAGGGTGAGGGGGGCTTATTATAATTTTTTCACAGCTCCCCTTTTCTAAAGGGGGGGGAAATGAAAATCTACTTCGTGGGTTTCAATACCCATTCCGGAGCCCAGATCTTCTTGTCGGCTATCGCAGTTGGGTAGACAATCTTTTGCTCTCCGGCTTCGCTCCACTGGAACATGACAGCAACGGCTTCCTTGGCCGGGTCGGTGCCATAGACGACTTGATTGCCTGCATCAAATTTAATTCTACCCATAACCCCTGCCCTATCAGTCTGCTTAAGAGCGGCCACCACGGCATCGGCCTCAATCGTCCCGGCCCTCTCAATCGCTTCCTTCAGGACATATATGGACTCATAGGAAGGAGCAGGTCCATGGCCGGATTGTAAGGGGGCTTTATACTTCTTCGTATAGGCATCATAAAAAGCCTTGGACGGCGGATATTTTGCAGAAGGGACATTGCCCAGCTCCCAGACGGCTTCCAGTAATCCTCCGATCTGACCATCAAAGGTTTTCCAGGCTGCATTGCCTGTCATCGGAGAGATATATCCGGCCATCAATGCAGGGACCTTCATGCTCTTATATTGCTTGACCAGGATGCCGCTCTGCGGCATATCAAAACAGACAAAAAGGACTTGGGCTCCCTTGGCTTTTGCCTTCATCAATGCGGATGAGAAATCGGATGCGCCTGTTGGAAATTCATCCTGTCCCAAGACCTCCCAGCCTGATTTTTCATACCATCCCTTGATGCCGCCTGCAGTGGCTCTGGCCCATAAGACATCCTGGTTCATCAGATAAGCTTTTTTAAACCCGAACTCTTTAGTGAGTTGATTCATCGTTCCTGCCAGAAGCTCTGCCGCATATCTCGATGTTAAACAGGTTCTAAAAACATATTTGTATTTTTCAGGATTTTCCCTGATCTTTGCCTCCGATGCCGGTGACATGGCAATCGTTCCGAGCATGGGAACTTTATATTTGGCCAGAAGGTCCATCGTGGCAAGCAAGGCTTCCGATCTGAAGGGGCCCACAACAATCGCATGGACTTTTTTATCCAGAATGATCTTCTCAATCCCAAGAAGCGCCTCCGGCACTGGAACTCCAGGCGCCCCGTCCCGGATCTCACTCGCCTCAATCTTAATCGGATGTTTCGCTCCCTTAATGGTGATGCCGCCTTTGGCATTGATCTCCTCAGCCGCCATGGTGACAGCCTTTAAACTCTCCCCTCCCTCAAGAGACCCTAAAAAGGTTGGCACCCCGATGATCACCGGGTCGCCAGCTTTAAGCTGGGCGATGGCGGCCTGGGAAAAACAAATAAGAAACGCCAATGCCAATAAAACAAGGGTGAATAATCCTTTCTTTCCCATCATCTTTTCCTCCTTTCAAATAATTTCAAGAGTGATTTTATTATTTCAAAAATTGAATCTATTGTCAAAAAATAATTGCACTTCCCCGAAGTGCACTCTCCGCTTCAGATTTACTTCATCAGCTCGGGTAAAAACAGGGCGATCTGCGGGAAGGCGACCAGGAGAATGATGAAGGCCAGGAGGGTCAGACAGAAGGGGAAAATCCCTTTGAAGATGGTTTCCATGGGCACATCCTTGGCCACTCCGGCAATGATGTAAACATTCATTCCGATGGGCGGGGTGATCATGGCCATCTCCACCAGCAAGACGATCAGGATGCCAAACCAGATGGGATCGAAGCCAAGGTTTTTTACCACAGGGAAGAAAATGGGCACAGTCAGAAGGACCATGGCCATCGTATCAATGAAGCAACCGAGGATGATGTAGACCAAAATGATGCAGCCCATGACCAGAATGGGATGGATGCCGAGCCCAACGATGGTGTTAGCCAGTTCCATTGGGATGGTGCTCACGGCGAAAAAGGGGATGAGGATAAATGCGCCGATGGCGCAGAAGAAAATCATCCCCGTGGTTTTAACCGCATCCGTGACGCTATCCTTGATGCCCTGCCAGTTGATCTTTTTTCTTATGAGAGACAAGGCGATCGCGCCGAAAGCCGCTACAGCGCCGGCTTCTGTGGGCGTAAACCAGCCGATAATCAAGCCTCCAAGCACCAGCGCGATCAGCACAAGCATCTCTCCGCATTCCACTGCGGCAGTTAATTTTTGCCTAAAGGTGGTGCTCTCTCCCCGGGGAGCAATCGATGGATTGAAACGCACCCGGCCATAGACCATGGTCATAAACATGATAGTTAGAATGATCCCGGGGATGATCCCTGCGATAAAGAGCTGGACGATGGATGTTTCAGTGAGAATGCCGTAGATAATCAAAATCGTGCTGGGCGGTATGAGGAACCCCAGGGTTCCGCCTGCGGCAATGCAACCCGTGGCCAGTGCGGTGTCGTATTTGTAACTTCTCATCGCAGGGATAGCGGATGTGCCGATGGTTGCGGCTGTGGCGATGCTGGAGGCGCTCACAGCAGAGAAGATACTGCAGGCTCCCAGGGCGGCAATCGCCAGCCCTCCCGGTAAACGGCCAAACACGCTATGGGCCAGTTTGAAGAGGCTCTGCCCCAACCCCGCACGGAATAAGACCGTGCCCATGAGCAAAAAAAGCGGGAGCACCAGCCAATCATAATTGGATATCAGTCCGTAGGATACAGTGCCGACTACGTTGAAGGCGGCTTTTAACGTAGTGATGTAGGCAAAACCTATAAACCCCACCAGCATCATCGCCGCCCCTATTGGAACTTTGAACAGCATTAGGATGAGTATGACGACGATGCCCAGAATACCGCAGAGAAATGGGCTCATGATATTTTCTTAATCTCCTTTCTCCTCAGCGTTTCCAGCGCCTCAACCATATGATAGACAAAATAACCTAATAGAAGCATACAGCCTATGACCAAGATAACCCTGAAGGGAGCAGCGGGAAGGTGAAGAATAGGGGTCTTTGAGCCGCGCTTGATGAGAGCATCGTAGGTAAAGAGAAAGGCTCCCCATCCTAATAGCGTTACTGCACAGAAGCTGATGAACAGAGAAAGAACCGTAAAAAACGACTGTAAACGCTTGGAAAGCCTATGTGTTAATATCTCGATGATAATATGGGAGCGTTCTGCCTGGGTGTAACCGATTGCAAAGGAAATCAGGAAAATTCCACACAGGCTGATGATCTCAATCCCTCCATATAAGGGAGAGTCAAAGAAGAGTCGGCCAATCACGTGGATTACCGTAACCAACATCATCACGATCAGGGCAACGGATGCGATTGCCAGCGGTATCTTTTTGAAGGTAAAGTTGGGTTTGGATGACATGCTGCAACACCTCTTAATGGAAACGAACTGGTTGGTCTCCCTGTGTTTACTGAACAGCGAGACCAACCAGGTTAAGCGCACGGCTCTTATTTCCTTATACTGTTAATAAACTCGAGCGCCTTGGTGGCAGGGTATCCCTTGGCATCAAGGGTTGCGGCATGTTTTCTGTTGTTGGCGTCAACCTTGGCAAACCAGGCCGCCTCCTCGGCGGGCGCAAGCTTAATAAACTCCACGCCCTGGCCTTTGGCGTAAGCCACTGCAGAGGCATCTGCCGCATCAAAAGCCTTGATCGATTCGCTTCTGCCCCATTCGAGGCTGGCATCGATGATTTTCTGCAGGTCCGGCGGAATTTTTTTCCAGCTGTCCCAGTTCATGATCATAAACCAGTTACTGGACGAGTACATGCCGAATTCTGTGACGAATTTTACGGGGAGCTTAAAGGATTCAATGGCTTCCTTGAAGACGAGGCCGCCGTGCACGGTTCCTTTCTGGATGCCGATGACCATATCCGCGCTTGTCATGCTGACAGGAGTCCCTCCTAATTCCCTGAGGGCATCAGACGCTTCCGGCACTGGCGATCTCAGCGAAAGCCCTTTGAGGTCGGCCATGACGCGCACCGGTTTTGTTGTGGCAACGACAGCTGGCCCAGACGCATGAGTCCATAACACCTTAACGCTCTGCCATTCCTTAGCAAAGTCTGGAAATTTTTTCCATGCCTCAGTTATGATATGGGATCCGGTTTTGGAATCAGGCAGACCTGCTAAAAACATCGAGGCCATACCCGTAAGCTCGGCGCCTGCCCGCGCATACCGGTAGCTGGCGCCTATGTCAGCGACTCCCTTTTCAATGCCGTCATAAGTGACAAAGGGACCGATCAGGGTTCCTCCGGGGAAGATGCGGAAGGTAAGCTTGCCTTTGCTGTCCTCTTCAACCTTCTTGGCCCAGGCAGTAATCTGCTTATCATAGATCGAACCGGCAGGCGCCATATGGCTGATTCTGAGTTCTACCGCCCCCGCGGGTGTCTGGTAGGTTCCAGAAAAAAGACCGATGATAAATAATACCACTGAAATAAACATTAGATTCTTTTTCATTCTTTCCACCTCCTTAAGGTTGACTTGACTTAGTAATCATTGTAAAAAGAAACAAATTTGCCAAACAGATACAGGTTTAAATAGATCATTTCTCTTTTAAACTTCTGTGAACATCACCTCCTTTAAGAAACCTCTGCTGACTCCCTGGCAGTTGCGTAGTTATTATGATACTCTCCCAGAATAAATCAAGGTTTTTCCCAAAACAAGCTTGATAGGGCGTCATCAGGGTTTCTTTTCAAGGAATTGCTTTCTTAATTCCCTTTTTAAAATCTTTCCTGCAGGACTCTTCGGCATCTCACCCAATACGACGTATTCCTTTGGAACCTTAAAGGGAGAGAGGCGGGATTTCAGGAATAGTTTCAGTTCCTCCGTAGCAACAGTCTCCCCTGGTTTGGAAACGATAAAGGCCGTCACCCGCTCGCCCCACTCCTTATCCGGCAGTCCCACAACAGCGCACTCCTGCACTTCGGGCCGAACGTAGAGCGCTTCTTCCACTTCCCGTGGGTAGACATTCTCGCCTCCCGTAATGATTATATCCTTGAGACGGTCTACAATGTAAAGGTAGCCCTCCGTATCGAAGAGGCCGATGTCTTCGGATCTGAGCCATCCACCTTCCCAGAATGCGGAAAGATTCGCTTCTGGGTTGTTGAAGTAACCTTTCATCACAATCGGCCCCCGGAAACAGATCTCGCCTTCGTGGCCTTGCTCCGATAAATTGCCTGAGGTGTCTCTGATCTGGACTTCCACCCCGTGAATTGGTTGCCCTACGGAGCCTACCACATGTCTGTCAGGATAATAATGGTTATAAGTGACAGGCATTCCTTCTGTCATTCCATAAGATTCGGAGATCGTAATCCCTGTCCGTTCTTTCCATTGCTTAACAATCTCTCTGGGCATTGACGCGGCGGCTGAAAAACAGTAGCGGAGCTTCCCCAACTTTGCGCTCAGATCGTTTAAGCCAAGCAAACGTACATATAGAGTGGGCACTGCAAAGAATTTCGTGATCCGGCCGGCGGCCATCAGCTCAAGCGTTTTTCCCAAATCGAAGGAGGACAGAATCTCCAGGCATCCTCCGGTCAGAATCGTGGCATTCATAATATGGATCTGGCCAAAGACATGATTGAATGGCATAAAACACAATGCCCGATCATTCTCAGTGGATCGTTCAAAATGAGCGATGCTGAAACTGGAAAAGTTGACTCCTTCGTGGGTGAGCATGGCGCCTTTAGGCGTTCCGGTTGTTCCTCCGGTGTAAAGAATGGCTGCCGTATCAATCCGGTCGCGTTCGATGGCCTTAAAATGTGGAGAGCCGGTTTCAATCATTCGAGGTAACGATAGGTCTCCATTGGGAGAGATGACCTTCTCCAAACCAATGGAATCTTTTAATCGAAGAAGTTCATCCAGTTTGTCATCATATGTGAATACAATTTTGGGTTTTGAATGACCAACAAGGAGGGAGAGCTCATCGCCCCTTAACAGGCTCGAAAAGGTAATTGCAACAGCGCCGGCTTTTAAAACACCAAAATAAAAGGCAATCCAATCCATTGAGTTTGGGGCAAGAAGACCAATGAAATCGCCTGGCTTGACATCCATCTTAATGAGCGCCGTTGCAATCCTGTTCGATCTTTCATTGAGTTGCTGGTATGTTGTTACCTGGTCATTCCCACATACAGCAGGTCTTTCAGGGAAGAAAAAGGCTGATTTTTCGAGGTTTGATGATAGATTCATTCAGCTCCTTCCGAGCCATCAAGTTCTAAACATACAACCCATTGATTTTAAAGATAATATTTTATTAAAACAGCCTCCTGTCCACCAAATGGTCTAATATATATATCATTTTAAAATATTTGTCAATATTCTTTTGCAAAATTTTCATTTTTATAGTAAGATTGCGAAAAATGGCAACCAAATTTAACCCCATAAAACAGTCCAGGCTCTCCGAAGGAGTGATTAACCAGATTAAACACTCCATTCTTCTCGGTCATTTTAAGGCTGGTGAAAGGCTTCCATCAGAAAGAGAACTTGCGGAAGAATTTCGGGTTAGCCGGATGGCTATTCGTGAAGCTCTTCGGGCATTGGAAATCTCCGGATTTATTGAAACCCGACAGGGAATTAATGGCGGGGCCTTTGTCACCGACCTCACCTTTGAACACTTGGGGAATGCCTTCCTCGATCTCTTCTTAGCAGACAAAGTTTCCATCCCTGAAATGTTACGGGTCAGGCTTTTAATCGAACCAGAGGTAGCCCGGCTCGCTACTTTAAATATCAATACCCTTTTTAAACAGAGGTTAAAAGAAGCGCTGGAGATCGAAGAACTCCCTCCCGAATCCTTATTAAAGGATGTCGAAATGAAACAAAACTTCCATTTTATCTTAGCGGAGATGTCCGGCAATCGATTTCTTGAAGCCATCGTAAGATCCCTGTTGAAATTAACCAAGAACCTCGTGCTTGCCGTAGATGCCGGCCCTCGTTTTATCCATCCTGCAGGAATGCATCGAACGGTGGTTGAGGCCGTTCTTTCCGGTAACCCCGATGAGGCCTACGAAGCGATGAAGAGGCATACCCTTGAATTCGGAGAAAAACTGATCGAAATGGAGAAAACCTACCGGGAGAAAAAATCTCTTCTATCCTTTTAGTTTCCGATATCAAAAAAAGATCTGTCAACCCAGTCTCCTATTTTTGCATGGTAAGGCCTACTGATGGCGTGCATCAATGATCAAGGCTGTCCCTTGGGAATTCATCCTTCTTCTTTCTGGAGTCTCTGACGCAGGCGATATGATTCAATGTAGCGTCTCGCCCTTTTATCGTGTCCCATAATTAAATCCGCGGCTAAAACGGAAGACCGTACCTGACTCACATCCACAATAAGACAGGTGACACCTGTAACAATAGCCATAACGACGAAGGCATTATTGAGCAAGGAACGGTCAGGCAAGCCAAAAGAGACATTGCTTGCTCCCAGTGTCAGGTTTACTCCCAATTCGGCTTTAATCTTTCGAATCGTATCAATGACGACTGACCCGGAAGCGGGATCGGCTCCCACGGCAAACGTCAGGCAATCAATGAGAATATCGCTTCGAGAGATGCCGGCCGCTTCAGCGCGCTCCGCTATTTTTCGGGCAATGGCTAATCGCCGTTCCGAATTTTTTGGGATTCCCTCTTCGTCTTGCACCAAACCGATCACGGCCGCTCCGTAATCCTTGACCAGAGGCAGAACCCTCGCTAAAGAGCGCTCTTCGCCCGTTACCGAATTGATGAGGGGTTTACCCTTGTAGACTTTGAGCGCTGCCTCTATTGCATTAGGATAAGCGCTGTCAATGCAGAGAGGGAGGTCTACCGTTTCGGTCACTAATTGCACGGCCTGAGGAAGCAGCTTCACTTCATCCACGCCGAATGTTCCTACGCTGACATCAAGAATGTCTGCGCCGGCTTCGGCTTGAGATAATGCTTCTCTTCGGACAATCTCCAGGTCGCCTTTCTTTAATGCCTCCTGAAGCTTTTTTCTACCAGCGGGATTGATGCGCTCACCGATCAATATGGTAGGCTGTCCATCACCGATAATCACTTCTTTTGTGGAGCTTGACACTACGGTCTCCATCAGTCAATGTTCTCCCTCCTGCTTTGCATCTATTATAGATTCTTTTCCCGGCATAAACTGCTGATACTTAAACCGGGCCTCTGCTCACAAATTACATGAGACTCGTTCCTCTTACATTTCCATCGTCACCCTATCGGCTCAACATGGATACACCACTGGCCATTCTTTGCTTATCTTAATCCTTTTCTGTTTCTCCCCTTTTCCATCTTTTCGATAAGGACAGGTTTTCCTGAGACTGCACTGTGAACAGACTTCGGCTCGCGTCCACATTTTCATGTTTGGCCCTATGCCAATCAACATGGAGGTTGACTTCAGAGGAGACATCACTCCTGAAGAAGTCAGGCTTACCCCGATCTCCTCAGCCGGCACCATTTTGATTAATTGCCGCTGTTCTGTGATAGGCAAGCCCTGCATGCCCGGGCTGATAGGACTGCCTGCCCGATACCCACGGGAGGATGCCTTCTCCGTCATCAACTTACAGGCCTCCTCAGTAAGCAAGTCCACTGCTGCGCTCCCGATGCCATCCAAAAGTACGCCTCGCAAAGGCTCGTCCCGCTTAAAGTAGTTTGTGACCTGTTTTTCGAGCCTGGGGCCGATCGTGCAGACCACAGCGGCAAACTCTTTGGCCTCTGAAAGAAGTGAAAGTAATAACGGGCCGTGCATCACTCCGTTACCCTCCAAAGGTAGTTGCCCATACCTCATCTCAGTTAAAGGGTAGATTTCATAGGCCATAGCCGGCTCCAAGAGATGATCGTTCTTCACACCGGCAAGTAGTTCAATAATTAAATATTTTATCTCAGGCCTAATGTTAGAATGTCCCATGAATCCCACCCGGCGCAATACTCCCTTCGTTTTCAAGCCTATGGGAATATCGCTTATTACGGGCATGTCTTTATTCCGGAAGATCGTGTTAAGGGGGCTACATGCTAACAGGAAAGCCCTGGCGCACTGCCCCCCTTCTCCAGCATTATCATCTCGGCCTGTTAAGCATCTATTTGTACACGCCATACTCTTTGGTAAAATCAATCATGGCGTGTATGGTGTCCGCCTTCCCCTCATCCATGGCCGTTCCAAATGCCATGATGTAGCCGCCCCCTTTTCCCGCCACATCAATAAGGTTCTTGCAGTACGTCTTTACTTGTTCAGGAGTGCCGGTGAGGATCATCCCTGACGGAACGTTCCCGCCGATGCAAAGGGTATTTTCGAGAAGTTTTTTTGCTCTGGTCATGTCCGTGCGATCGAATATCCAGAAGCAAGAACTTTTTGGAAGTTCCTTCAGATACTCCAGTCGCGTGTCGTAGGATCCCTCACAGAACAAAAAGGGCACACATCCTTCGTTGGTCAATCCGAGGATAAGCGCTTTAAGGGTAGGCCAGTAGAATTTTTTGAACTGCTCGTCTGACATGAATCCGTCTGCCCCCTTGTGAAGCGGAATAAACACGACGGGGTTTCCCGCAAAGGTTGCCATGCCCACTCCCTGCTTTATGTAAAGGGGAGTAAGCCTTTCCAGGGCTTTCAAAACCATGTCCGGCCGCCTGTACATGTCCACCATCGTGGCCCGCGTGCCCCTCAGGGTATCCGCAAGGATATCGAAGGGCGCTTTTGCTGCGCCGCCTATGGCGGTGGGAAAACCCATGCCTCTCGCCTCCATCTCAAAACCCATAACCTGTTGGATCCATGCCATGGCTTCATTTCCAGCCTCTATCAAAGCCCTCAGCGCATTCTGAACCGGCGGAATGCCAAGAGGAATCATCCATCCGGAGACCCCCACGATTTCCCAAAGATTGGGAAAAGGGGTAAGATTTGTCAGCGGTTCCAGCGCCCCAAAGACACGGGGAAAATAGGTTCTTAGCCAGAAATCTGAGGGATCGTCAATAAGGGCCGGGTAATCTTCGGCAGACATATATTCCCCCTCGACATATTGATATCCCGAATCTTTGGAGACCCCGTGGTCGGGCCATCTATATTGCTTGTAGCCGAGGATCTCGAGGATTTTACCGGAACCGATAAAGGCGGGAGACCCATAATAGTCGGGCTTGTAATCCTGCAGAAATTTCTTATGGGCGGAAAGCAATTTCCCATAGTCATACATACACTCATGCGGTGTCACCCCATAGAGATGCGCCTGGAAGAAAGTGCCGAGTGGAAACACCGGCACCCTGTCCGGAGCCTTCTCCATCAGAACAGCATCCTTAAACCTCATGATGGCTGCTTTATAGGAAGCCTCAGCTTCCGGATTTTGAAACTGAATGCCTTCCGCAGAAAGCCAGGTTTTAAACCTGGCCTCCCTTTTCTCTTTTGCCGTCATCTCTTCCCATTTCTTTTCCATTTTCTTACCCTCCTATCCAGCCTTTGGCCAATTTAACCGCATCCATGGCGTCTTTCCCATAGGCATCCGCTCCTGTGAAGCCCCTTACCTGATCGTCTATCTGGCCGCCACCGATCATGATTTTTACCTCATTCCGGAGTCCGGCTTTCTTGATCGCCTCCACGGTGTCCTTCATAGATTGAAAGGCTAAGGTCAGAAAGCCGCTCAGCCCTACCACCCCGCTGCCGGTCTCTTTAATTTTATCCACGAATTTCTGTATCGGCACGTCAATGCCAAGATCGAAGACCTCAAATCCATTGACATCAAGCATAAAGACAACAATGTCCTTGCCGATATCATGGATATCCCCGGCAACCGTGCCCACCACAACCTTACCCAACCGTTTCACCTCTACTGCCTTGGTCAGCTTCGGCTTAACTATATCGGTTATTTGCTTCAATATCTCACCGGAGTACACCAGGTCAGGGATGAAATACTCGCCATCGGAAAAACGTTTGCCCACGATCTCCACCCCACGTCTCGCATCGTCGAGGATACGGAGAGGGTCTTCGCCTGCATTTAATCTATCTTGGACAATTCCCAGCGCTTCTTTCTCCTTCAAATCAGCTAATGTGTTAATAAGATCTTTAGGCATGTTCCTTTACCTCCTTGTCTCTTATTGGGATTTTATATCCCCTAACCCCTGGCTCGCCGGGGAACCAAACAGAGTTGAAATTCCAAATTGCAAACCCCAAATAAATCCCAAATTTCAATCTCAAATGACCAAAACGCTTTTCTTCTGTTTGGAATTTGGACCATTGGAATTTATCTGTTATTTGACGCTTGTAATTTGGTGCTTCTACTGCGTAACCAAACTTTTGTTGCCATTTCGCGCACAATTTCATTTATAAGGGACTAAATAGCGCTCACCGGCCAAACCTTCATCCCCTCCTTTCTTGAGCTGCTGGAGATTCTTTTTGCTTCACTCCAGGCTTTCGATAATAATCTCAGCGGCAAATCTGGCGCCTATCCCGGGAAGTAGGCTGCACTTTTCAAGGCCTTTCGCCCTTGCGAAGGCCTCCATATTCTCTTCGCTGGCCCCGGGATCCATGTAACGTCCAAATATCACATCTTCCTGTATCTTAGGGCATAGGACAGCGCCTACGGTCTCTTCGAACCGGGCCATAAATTTACGCGCAGCCATGATCGTTGCGCCAGTAGCTTCATAATCCATCACGTCATCACTGCCAAAATAGAGCCCAAGAACGATCAGCCCCCCGGTTACGCCCCCGCACATCCAGCCGGTCCCGCCGAAGCCGGGAAAGGGAGACAGGGCTTTAATCATTTCCATATTGCCCAGACCAAATTCTTCCATCACGGGAAGAGCAGCGCCCTTGGCTCAATTATGAGCAAGAAAATTGTATTCCTCACCCCGCCGTTGAACGCGATTTAGGATTTGCTCCTTGTTGGCCAAAATCTCATTCCGATTAAGCGCCTTCCTGGGGATCCCCTCCGCAGAAAGCTTCTTTATTCTTGCCTTAATGGCCGGCACATCCCAGACTCTATCTGCCAATTCGTCAACCTTTTTCTTTAAAGCAGTATAGTCTGTCATTGTATCTCTACCTCCTTGTTCAGAAGTCGCTTCAAAGAATGCCTTTGATTTGTGACACCCCTCACCGGATCCATCATTCTTCGATCCGATCCTTATATCGGCTGCATTTCAAGGGGATAAAAGGACATTGACAACTTTTTGATGAGAGCGCCGGCAGGTGTATTGGCGATGGCGCCGTCCTCACCAATTGCAAAAAACTTGCCCGTGCTTCTCATTTGATCCCAGTTATAGAAAAAAACGGTGGAGACGGGCAGACCGAATTCCCGAAAAGCAAAGACGTACTGGTTGTCGTCGAATTTGTAGATAGTAGAACAATCTACATCCGCTTGACCACGTAGCGGGCCGATGATACATTGCCAGACATAACGTTCGGAATTTAGGTAGATATGCTCGAAGCATTGCTCAGGGCCATATTCATAGAGTCCTCGCAAGCCGATGAGGTCGCGCGTTGGCGCCGGCTTGCGCCCCGTGGGTGGAATGGTCGGATCACCAAACATGCCAGGCGAGAATTCGTGGAGGGCCCGTGGTTCTTTGCCGACGTCGCCTTCGCGCATAATCGTGTGGACCGCGAGCGCTTGCCGTGTTTGAACGTTCATGACAAAGGTCTGCGACTGACGTGGCTGATGGACAAAGGTCATGTCAATAAAATAGGTTTGCGGCGCCACGTCCACCACCTCGCACCAGTCCGTGCCACGCTCGTTACCGCTTTGCCAGACGACCTTGTTGCGATCTATGAACTCGAGAGCGAAGGATTTTCCTGAGTCAAGCGTGATCTTCATCTTCTGATTCACAAGCGCCGCTGTCGGGGGAAGACGATTGACCGCCACTTTCGATGCATAATCCTCGTACTTGTAATTTGTGCTGCCCTCCTGTTGTGACATGGTGTTCCTCCCTTTTTATTGCACGTGAAGGTTTTTCTCACACCCCCCATTTTACGCCGGCATTGGCCAGCGCAGCTCCAGCAACATCAACGATAGATGCGCCGCCGTCGAGCAGAAGAACAGACCCGGTCATAAACGTGGAATCATCGCTGGCAAGGTAACTGCAAATACCGGCGATCTCAGTGGGATTCGCAGTCCGCCTCAGAGGAACCATCGAAGAGATGCACTTAAAAACGCCTTCCACATCTGTACCTAGCGCTTCTGCGAGGGGAGCAAGCGATTTTTCCAGCATCGCTGTCCTTGTGCCGCCAGGACAAACCGCATTACAACGGATCCTGGCTGGACCAAAATCTAATGCAACCTGTTGTGTGAGCATGATGAGACCCGCCTTCGATGAGCAGTAGGCTGGCATTCCGGGCAGACAACGCAGGCCGCCCAGGGAAGCAACGTTTATGATGGAACCGCCTCCGGTCTTCACCATATGTGGTATGGATGCCTTCATAAGATACATGGGACCGGTGAGGTTTGTTTCGAGAACTTGGTGCCAGAGATCCGGATCGATATCTACGACGGTCGTACCGCCCGGATCAATGGCGGCATTGTTCACCAGGACGTCAAGTTTGCCAGCGAATCCGAGCGTCGTCTCAACCATTCGCCGGGCGTCATCGAACTTGGTTACATCTCCGGTGGATGTCACGACTGTCCCTTTCGGCAACGATTGAGCTACCTCATCGAGCATTTCCTGGCGCCGGCCAGTGATACATATCTTTGCTCCCTCTTCAACAAACCGTTCTGCGATGGCAGTGCCAATGCCCGTTCCTCCTCCGGTAATGAGTGCCACCTTTCCTTCCAATTTCATGTCATTGTCTCCCCGTTTTGTATCTTTACGTCATCGCTCATAAGAGTTCTTTTGTTTCCCTGTCTCATCTCCGAATCCACCGCACTTAAACCTATGTGAAAAAGCAAAATCAAAGTCCCAGATAGGCCTTTTTGATGTGATCGCTTTGCAGGAGCTCTTTACTTTTTCCTTCTGAAACGATCCGGCCATTTTCTATCACGTAGGCCCGATCGGCTATCTCCAGGGAATGACGAACATTTTGCTCAATCAGTAAGATGGTCAGCCCCTGCTCACGCAGGGATTTTATGACCCGGAAAAGTTCCAACAATATGATCGGCGCCAGGCCGTACGACGGCTCATCAAACAGGCATAGTTTCGGTTTTGACATCAAACCCCGACCCATCGCCAGCATTTGCTTTTCACCGCCGCTCAATGTCCTGGCTAATTGCCCCTCTCTCTCCTTTAATCTGGGAAACATTTGATAAATCTGCTTAAGCGTTTCTTCCTTCTGTTTCCATGCATGGCAAGGATACGCCCCCATCTCTAAGTTTTCACGAACCGACATGTCGGGAAAAGGTTTGCCGCCCTCGGGCACATGGGCGATCCCTAATTCCACAATGGCGTGAGGCGATAACCCGGCTATTTTCTTGCCAAGGAACGTCGCATAGCCCGAGGCCGGACGTAGCGACCCGGATATCGTATTAAGCAGTGTCGTTTTACCGGCTCCGTTGGCGCCAACCAAAGTGACGATCTCTCCCTCACCAACCCTTAATGAAACGCCCCACAGGGCCTGAGCCTTGCGATAAAAAGTATCGATGTCGCTAATTTCCAGCATAAGCCTGCTCTCCTAAGTATACCTCAACAACTGTTTTGCTGTTGACAATCTGCTGCGGCGTTCCTTCGGCAATTTTTTCGCCGTGATGGAGCACAATAACTCGGTCACATATACTCATAATGGCTTTCATGACATGCTCGATCATAAGTATGGTAATCCCTCGTTCCCGAATCCTGGTGACCAACTCCATCGCCAGGGCTGTCTCTGTTGGATTTAGACCGGCTATCAGCTCATCAATCAACAATAGTTCCGGCATGGTTGCTAACGCCCTGGCTACTTCGAGTCGCTTCTGGTTAGCCAGGGTTAAGTCTTTAGCGGGGGTTGCTCTCATTGTTGACAACCCCACAAACTCTAATAACTCCATCGCCTCTCTGGCGGCATCCGCTGATGACATACCGGTTGACGTTCCGAATAACGAGCCCAACAATACATTTCCAAGAACCGGGATGTTGCCGAAAATCTTAACCGATTGAAAAGTTCTGGCCACGCCCGCCCTACAGACTTGATGCGGCTTTAAGGCGCTGATCTTTTCGCCTTTAAATCTTATGACCCCTGAATTAGGAACAAGAGCAGCCGATATTAAATTAAACAGCGTTGTTTTACCGGCCCCATTGGGACCGATCAGGCCTACGATTTCACCCTGATCCACATGGAAGCCGACATTGGATATTGCGGCTAACCCTCCAAAATACTTGGTCACCCCTTCACCTTCAAGGATCCGCATGTTGCCTTGCTAAGCCTCCTTCCCGTAACTTTTGTACTAAACCTACCAGACCGCCGGGGAGGTATAATATAGCCACAACCAATATGCTACCGAATATCAACATATAGTAATATGGAAATCTTGTAATAAGGATTTCTTGTAAATAGGCAAAAATCACTGCGCCTATAATCGGACCATAAAACTGCCCCATGCCGCCAAAAATCGCCATTAAAACCGGCATAAAAGAAAAAAGCGGATTAAAGGCGATATAGGGGTCAATATAGGTCCATCTTGTCGCTATAATTGCTCCGGCAGCTCCTGCGAATAAGGCGCTGACGGCAAAGATGATTGTTTTTAAAACAGTGACATTTACACCGGTGTGAGCCGAGGCTTCCTCGTCTTCACCGATACTCTGCAGAGCTAATCCATATTTTGAACGTCTAATAAAGTAAGCGGTAAGTATTAATGCCACTAAAATGATGAACATAACGTAATAAATAGTGGTATTATTTACGACGAAAACGAATCTTCCACGCGTGTGCGTAATATTCACTTCATACCACAGGAGAAGCTGCTGGATGAGCAAAACAAGTCCGAAAGTGAACATAGAAAAATAGATGCCTCTCAGCCTTAAAGTTAATGCGCCAACGAGAAGCGCAAGACAAAAACTGGCCAGAGCGCCAAAACAAATAACGATAGGCAACGGAAACGCCTTTCCCAGTATCGCTGAAGTATATATGCCGACGCCAAAAAATGCCGCCGACGCCAATGAGATGTAACCTGTAGGACCGGAAAAAATAACCCAACTCACCGTCAGGACAATATGCATGAAGATGGCGGTCACTAATATGACATTATAAACCGATCCGTAGAGGGGAAAAAAAGCTAACAAGAAAAAGACCAAGAAAAGCGACCCCAGAAACAATAGATTCTTAGAACTAATTGCTGTCCTATTCATTTTATTGCCCTGTTAGAAACCTCATCCTTTCCATGGTCGAGATGATATAATGATATTATAAATTTCATTTCCTTATTCCGTTAAAAACTCTTTTCTAACGGGGTCTATTTCCCCAAAATGCCTTTTGGCCTTATTAAGAGCAGGAGCATAAAGAGCACATAATAGGCGGCCAGTGATAAGCCCGGCTCGAGATAGGTGACGATGCTGCCAATGAGGCCCAATATAAACCCCCCGATAAAACTGCCGGGAATACTGCCCAGCCCACCCAGGACAACCACGATGATGGTAATGATAGTATATTCAAGGCCCATCGTTGTATTAACAGGGTAGCATATGCTTATCAGTAAACCGGCAAAACCGGCCAACATAGCGCCAAGGCCAAAACATAAGGCCAGGACCTGGTTAATGTTTACGCCCATGAGTCCGGCGGTTGCCGAGTCCTGAGCAGCCGCCCTGATCGCTTTTCCCAGTCGGGTATGAACCAAAAAGAGATAGAAGATTAATCCTATAAATACAGCAAATGCAAGAGCGACCAGACGGTTTGCGGCAAATAGCGTCCCTCCCACATTGACTGGAAAAGCCAAATAAGTATATCCTTTGATCTCGCTTCCCCATGCAATCAAAGCTATACTTTGAATGATGAAGAGGAGACCAAAAGAAGCTAACATAGAACTGCCCTCATAGGCGCCAATTGATGCTGAAGAGGTTCTAAGACGCGTGAACACAGTTCTATAAAGTAAAAACCCGATGATGAATGTAACAGGCCCGCAAATAGTGAGAGAGACCAGAGGATTTACTCCAAATCCAAACAAAAACCAGGCGCCTAAAGCCCCAAGCATAATAAATTCGCCGTGCGATATGTTCAGCACACGAGCAACGCCATACTGCAAACTGAGCCCCATAGCGATCAGGGCATAAAGGCCGCCCATCAGTAAACCAGCAATCACTATGTCGAGGATGTCTACAATCATGATTCTATCCAACCATATTTGAAATTTTCCCCTTACCCTTCCACCCGTTCTTTAAGGTCGAGGAAAGGTAAGGAGAAAAATAAGAATCAGAAATGATGCTCTATTTTTACTTTTTTGCCGGCGCAGGCGCCGGCCACTTTGGCTTGGGATATACAAAGGGCGCGGTAATCTTAGTGTTAGGCCATTTGCCTCCCCCCACGGTTTCAAACAGTCCCTTTTGCCATTGGCCAATCTCCCCGGTATGAGATTCTTTGGCCATAAATCCGCCTTTAAAGTTCGTTGGTCCCAGCACAGTATCAAACGTCTCAGTAGCCATTATATCTCTTATCTTTTTCTGATCAAGGGTCCCGGCCTTCTCGACAGCTTGCTTCCAAAATTCGTATCCGGCCCAATAGAGAGGATGTCCCCACCAGTCGTTTGCTGCTTCGGGCTTGTTTTTATATAGTTTGTCGAATAGCTCCTTCATTGCGGGAGACGTCTTACGGTTCGCCATAGTAAAACCCATTACCCCCTCCGTCGCCGGACCAAATATTGTGTGATAGAATCCGAAATTGACTCCGGGGCCGCCTAAGAAAGCCTTGGGGTTATAACCAATCTCCATGCTTTGCTTGGTAGCCAGTATGACTACATCGGGATAACCAAGAACCAGTAAGGCGTCGGCCTTAGACTTCTGAGCGTCCTTCAATATGGACGATAGGTCTTTAATGTCAGGCGGAATGCTCTTTACCCTAACGACATTCACCCCCTTCTTCGGCAGTTCTATGTTTGATATACCGGAATACTCTATGCCGAAGAGGTCGGCCATAGTGATGATATATGCAGACTTTGCACCCTTTTCAGCAAGAAGGTCAGCCAGAACCGGTATCTGGTACCAGTCAGAAAAACTTAAGCTGATAAAAAGGTAGGGCAAACTTTGGATCATCGGTTTGATCGACGTTGCCCCCCCCTCGGCTGTCATCAGTATATAATTGTACTTATTGGCTATAGGGGCTTGAGCAAAAATATTATGAGTGCCACAAGCAGGCCACAGGAAGTCAACTTTGTCCTCCAAAATCAATTTCTCCGTCAACCTCGTCATTGTGCCCGTATCACTTTTATCATCATATACTTTTAATTCAATAGGCAATTTTTTGTTATACTCCTTCACAAAAATACCGCCCTGGGCATTGACCTCGGCGACAAATGTCTCATAGACCGGCCTGAATGCAGAGTCTCCAATCTTAGCCATCGGGCCCGAGAGAGGTCTTGACATGCCAACAACAATTTTGTCTTTTGCCAGCGCCGTGTTAACCGTAGCAGAAAACAAGAACATGAGAACAAAATTCATCATCCATAATGAAATAAATGCCTTCTTTTTCATGGGCTTCCTCCTTTTTTTCATGTCGTTTCTGTCAAAATTGTTCGATACGAATCTGTCGTGAAGCCTTCATTCCTTCTCCCCACGTTCATCCCACAACTTATGATACTATTAACTATCATCACCCCCTCTCCTTGCCGCTCACTTCCCCATTTGACTGTTATGCCCTTTCCTGCTTCTCGTCTCGAACTTAGGGACGCAGAATTGGCTTTATCACTTTCCCCTTTTCCATGTCTTCTACCGCTTTGCTTATCTCGTCAAATGGGTAGAAGGTGATCAACCGGTCAAATGGGAACCGCCCCTGGCGATACAACTCAATGAGCGCCGGGATAAACACATCCGGAACGGAATCGCCTGCGATGATCCCCTGAACCGTCCGTCCATTCAGGAGCTTTTCCATATCCAACGCCACCTCTGTGCCGGGCGCTACAACCCCGAGCAGTCCGCAAATCCCACGGAGGGGGCCACCGCGAATCAGGGAATCCACAGCCTGCCGCAACACCTTTGGATTGCCGACGCACTCCAGAGTGAAGTCAGCGCCCTCACCCGTGATCTCTTGAATTGCGGCGACCGGATCCACCTTGCTGGAATTGACGGTATGCGTGGCGCCGAATTTCTTAGCCGTCTCCAGGCGGTCAGAATTGATATCCACGGCAATAAGGGTTGTGCAACCGCACACGATCGCTGCGAGAAGTGCGCTCATCCCCACCGCACCGACACCGAATATGGCGATGGAAGCCCCTGGCTTGGGGTGAAGCGAGATCATGACCGCGCCCGCGCCGGTCCGGATGCTACAGCCCATAGGGCCAAGAATCTCGAGGGAAACGTCTTCTCTCACCTTGACGACGTTCCGTTCGCTGACCAACGCAAAATTGGCAAAGGAGGATTGGCCCAAAAATGAGCTATGGATGATTTGATTGCCCTTTCGCAAGGTTGTCGTGCCGTCAGTACGGGCGCCGCCGAAATTGAGGGGGAAAAAGTTCGCGCAATAGGGATCATAGCCCGACTTGCATGGGATGCATGTCCCACAGGAGCCCCAGCCCAGCACCACGTGATCGCCCGGATTGACCTTGGTCACCTGTTTCCCCACCTTTTCAACAACGCCTGCCCCTTCATGTCCGAAGACACTTGGCGGCGGCGGGATTGGTAAATGCCCGTCCCGGCCGGCCAGATCCGTGTGGCAAATTCCACAGCCTACGATACGGACTACCACCTCATCATTCCTCGGTTCATCGAGCTCTATCTCCTCGATCTTAAAAGGACTTGATTTCTCCCATACCACAGCGGCTTTGATTTTCATTTTGCCCCCCTTTGATGCTTAAAATTTGTTAACGTTATCTATCTCTTTCTCCGGAACATCAAAAACATTTCCGCTCGGTGGAAGCTTCTCCTCCCGGAAAAATCTCGGCAACCGATCATCCTTTTCTGTAAAACCAGCGGCATTATTGAAATCCCTCTCTGCCTTCAGCACGGATGTCCCCAATTTGAACAAATAATCCTCATTGAGAGATTCCCCTGTTAACGCCGATACGCATGAAACAACGTGCGCCTGTAATCCAATCTCCCAGAGCGGGAGGCCCACCATCATGCAAAGGCCAAGGCTGTCTATGACAGCCATGTAGGACTGTATGGACTGTGACGCCGGGCCCTGTCCGGCAGGAGCTAAGTGATTATAGGCGGGGTTCGCAGGATTTGGAAGAAGAAGGCCGGCTGTATGGTCCGCCCCCATAGGTGAGGTGGCAAAAGTCACCCCTGTCCCCTTCAATCCTCTTGGATCATAGGCTGACAGACACTGGCCCTTTACATGGGGAATCCGTTTTACCCCCAGTTTCTCGCCCGTGAACTTGCATCCATTGCCGATCGTCATCCCGCTCTCCGTGGCCCTCCCTATTTCTTTGACAAGACTGAGAGCGGCTTCTCCATCTCCCCACGCAAGCAGCCCCCCTTCCATGGCAACCGCTATGGCCCCGCCTATATCCATTGTGTCTACCCCGATATCATTGCAAACACGATTAATACGGGCAATGATGTCGATGTCGTCAATCATGCAATTTGAACCGATCAATCCGATCGTCTCGTATTCAAGGCCTGAGACAATGATTTCCCCATTTTCATCTGCATGGATGTTTGAACAGCTGGTAATACATCCGTCCATACAGCGATGGGTGCGCTGGGCATTGGGCCGGTTTTTCATCAGCTCTGCCAGATGTTCACCGGAAATTTTTTCGGCGCCCTCAAATTGTCCGAGGGCATAGTTTTTCGTCGGCAAACACCCAAGGGAATTGATCATCATGACTAAAGCGGGGGTTCCAAAATCTCTGAATATCTCCGTAATGGGATGGGACAAAAGGTCCTTTGAAAATACGGCTGTGGCCTCTCTGAATTTGGCCTTGTCTTTTACTTCGACTTTGTCGCTTCCTGCATCATCTATAATAACAGCCTTGAGATTTTTGGAACCCATCACAGCTCCCAACCCGCCCCTGGCTGCCGCTCTGATATGAAAATCGGGCGTCGTAACCATTACAGAGGCGGCTTTGAGCTTCAATTCACCGGCGGGCCCTATGGAAATCATAGAGATATGATTCCCATGTTCCTTCTTCATTCTTTCGATGAGCTCATAATTGCCGACCCCTTTAAAAGAGGAAGCAAGGGCAAAGGTCACCCCGTTCTTGTCAATTTTCAGTAAAGTCAGTTCTTTCGCACGGCCTTCAATCACCACAGCCTGAAGCCCGAGCTTTGCAAGCTTTTGGGCGGCCGCCCCTCCTGAATTGGCTTCCTTGATTCCGTTGGTCAAAGGGCTCTTTGCGCCCACCGACAGCCTACCGCTACTGGGAACCGTGGTTCCAGCCAGAATCCCCGGAGAAAAGACCAATTTGTTATCAGGACCGAGAGGATCCGCCAATGGAATCACCTCACTGCTTATGATATGAGAGCTTAAACCCCTCCCTCCTAACCCCCTGTATTCCTTCGGCATGTCTTCGACATTCGCCCTCAATTCTGACAAATTGATCCGCATTATTTTTCCCATAGTTCACCTCCCTTTAAGGTTGATCTGTTCATCATTTGATTGACTCACACAATGTCCTCCTTTTGCGAAATGATCTCTAATACGCCAGACCCTGTGCCCGTTTTAGCCATCTGAAAAACAATGCTATCGAAGCCAAAATAATTTGTCAATATATAAATATTCAACATATTGACTTTTGTAACTTTGTAATTTTATCATGGATTGTGCATGATGAAAGGCAGAGAATATTTCGACGGATACGGATGGGGTGAAACTTGAGAAACGGCGGATATGTGAGCGATCTGACTATTTCCGAAAAAGTGCTGATGGGCATTGTGAGAGCCGCGGAGAATTTTAAAAGGATCCATTCCGCAATTTTTAGGCGCTACGGGCTTACGTTTCAAAAATATAATATACTCAGGGTCCTGGAGGCTTCAGAGAATGGCCGGAACAACATCAGCGGCGTCAGTAAAATCATGCTCGTTCCGGGAGCCAACGTGACAGGCATAGCAAAAAGGTTGGAAAGAGGCGGCTTTATAATCAGGAAGTCCGATCCGCTGGATGAACGTGTCACCCTGCTCGAAATTACCCCAAAGGGAAGAAAAACCCTTAAAAAAATAGAAAAGGAAAAAGACAAAGACATAGCCATCATCCTCAAAGACTTTTCGAATGATGACCTGCTTGACCTTTTGGCTAAAATAAAACAGATCACAAAGAATAACAGGCGACTTACCTAAACCCCTTTGCAATCTTTTAACCATCCTGCATTCCCTTTGATCTCTTCCCTGAACAATCGATTACACCGTCTTGTCTATTTCCCCACCCTTTATTGGGGAATATTTTCGTAATCCCAAAGCCCAGCATCGCCCCTGCGATGACATCGGTGGGATAATGAAGACCCAGGTAGATTCGAGTCCATCCGATAAATCCAGCGATGACATAAAAAGCAATCCAATGCCGAGGAAACCGGTGGGCCAGGAGAGTCGCCATCATGAAGGCATAAGTGGCATGACCGCTCGGAAAACTGGGGTCGAGGATCTCTCCCGGACCTCTGGAGATCTTTAAGGCCATTTCCTGTAGGAAATGGAAAGGCCTTTCCCGCCGAATGAGAAATTTAAGACTGTAAACAATTGCAGATTGGATACCGTAGAGAAGGAGCAGACGACGGAAAATCTTTCTCTGCTTAGTGATGATTAAACTGAGAAGAATGAAGAGGACGACTGCAAAATGGCTTCCAAGATAGGTGAGCCAGGGAATGGTGTGGTCAAACACCGGGGAACTCCACCACCCATCCGCCCATCTCATGAATGTTAATTCCCAGTTCATTGATCCCCCGATCTCCCCATCTCCCTATCTCCTAATCTCCTCATTTCCCTCATCTCCCTATCTCCCCATCCCCCAATCCATCTTTTCAAAGAGGAAGCTTCGGAATAATATCGGCCAAATTTTCACTTTGTACACAAACGCTTGCAATCTGATCGAGGTCTCTACAAGATGAATTAAAAGCGACCGAGAACCCGGCCATCCGAAACATATCGATATCACCAAGGCTATCACCAATGGCAATCGCCTCTTCAGGCTTGACATCAAATTTTTGAAGAATTCTCCTCACCCATTCTGCCTTCTTATCATAATGGACCTGAATCCTCACCTTTCCGCTCAACACTCCATTTTCATGGAGGAGATCGTTGGAAACGGAATAATCGAACCCGAATTTCTGATGGACCCAATCGGAAAGAACAGAAAGACCGGAGGAAACCATCGAAAGTTTCAGGCATCTCTGCTTTAAACGGTAAATCAACTCGTCCGTTCCGGGATGAAATGGAACAGTCTTAACGATTTTCATCATTTCTTCCACCGTCATCCCCTTCCACACCTCAGCATCGCGCTCACAAAATTCTTCGTAAGAAATCTTCCCGGCCAGAAACTGATTCTGGTACTCCTCTGCGAACCCGTGCCATTTCCCTAACTGGACATGGATATATTCCCATATAGACCGCTCCTGCGTGAGCGTTCCATCGAGGTCAAAGATCGCCAATTTATAATGTCGTCTCTTTTCCATTTTTTGCTTTTTCATCTGTGTATCTTTGATTTGAGCATCGTTATGATCACTGTTGCTCACCTCCCGATGATCATATTATCAATAAGTCTCACAGAACCGACGATGGCGGCAACTGCAATCACTGCAGGACCATTCACTATCTCAATTTTCTCGAGTGTTTCAGCATCTCTGATCTCCACATATTGAATAGAAATCTCACCCACCGACTCTATGCTCTCTTGAACCGTTCTACCAAGGACAGGGGCCCTTCTCTCCCCCGACTCAAAAGACTCTTTCCCTTTCCTAAGAGATCGATAAAGAATCGTAGCCTTTCTCCTATCCTCAGGAGAAAGATAGGCATTTCTTGAACTCATCGCGATACCATCTTGTTCTCTAACGAGAATCCCTGGAATGATTTCGATATCAAAATTCAGATCCTCAACCATCCTTTTAATCACGAGGAGCTGCTGAAAATCTTTCTCTCCAAAAACGGCTAAGTGTGGTTTCACCATATTAAAAAGCTTGGCCACAACGGTGGCAACACCCCTGAAATGTCCCGGCCTGAAATCACCGCAAAGCCCTTTGGAAACTTCTGTCACCTCCGCATAGGTCTGATAACCGGAGGGATACACTTCGCTTACTTCAGGAATAAAAAGGAAGTCAACGCCTGCCGCGTCAAGTAACGCCCTGTCTCTTTCTTCATCACGAGGGTACCGTTCATAATCTTCACCCGGCCCAAATTGAGTGGGATTAACGAATATGGAGACCACTACAAAATCGCATAAGTCTTTTGCCTTTCTGACCAGAGATATGTGTCCGTCATGGAGATATCCCATGGTAGGGACGAACCCAATTCTTTTTTTCTCCTCCCTTAGGCGGTCCGATACCTTCTGCATCTCTTTTATCTTCCGAATCACCTGCATCGCTTCTCCTCCGGTTTGAAAGATCGCTCTTCACCCTACAATGTTTTTAAATCATCTGGATGGAAAATAATCATATTTTTTGTTTGGTGTCAAGCTTCATCTTCATCTTCATTCGGGTTAGAAACCTTTGGAATTGAATCCAGGAGATATACAACGGGGGAGGAGGTATTGAGGGAAATTATATTTTGCTAAACAATTATTCCTTCCGCCTTTCTAATTCTACGATGCCTTTCAATTGCTTGATCAGGCCTTCCCTGATTTTCTTGCTCTCGACCTTTCGGAAAAGTTGAAGCAGAGCGGTCTCCTCTAAGGTCAACGGCAAAGATGTCTCGCCTGTTAAACTCTTTCTTTTGGAGTAATACTTCCCAGGAGGTTCTGAGACGATAAGGGTCTTTTCCTTCTGAAAGAATGTGTTCACCGAAATCCCTAATGCCCTTGCTATTCGCTGAATCATTTCTGTGGAAATTTTATTGACGCCTTTCTCATATTTTTGGATCTGTTGAAAAGAAACCCCTACTCCTTCAGCTAACTTCATCTGAGACATCCCCAGGGTTTTTCGAATCTTCTTAATCTCGTCGCCTATTTCCTTATGGGTTTTTATCATAAGTAGCCCCAAACAATTTCATTCCCGTTAAAATCCTGCATCATTAATAATTGGAATGTCTATAAACCTATGGTTGTATTTTATCCTTGACATTTACTACCCATGATTGTATGTATTTAAAGACAATAAGCTTTTCATTAAATGGGGTTAATAGATTGAAAAGAATTTTGGTCGTCGGGGATCATAAAGAGATAAGAAATCTTTTATCGAAATATTTTCTTTTAAATGGATATGAGGTGGATGCCGTTGAAGATGGTGGGACGGCGATGAAAAAGGTGAAGGAGAAGGGATACGATCTGGTGGTAACAGATTATATGATGCCCAAAATGAATGGAATTGAATTAATAAGACGCCTAAAGGGGTACGACCCTTCCTTATCGATTTTGATAATTTCTGGGTCCGGGGTGGGAGAACCTTTTTTCAGAGAAGCAGGAGCCGATGCCTTTCTGGCAAAACCCTTAGATCTCTCAAGTATGAAGATTTTGGTGGAGGAAATTTTAAATTCTAAAAAATGATTCGGATGTCCGTAGCTATAAATATCTATAAATATATAGCCAAAAATATTTGTAATTTGACGACATCCAAAAACTTAACTCCTCCCCCTTCGATGGGGGAGGATACAGGTGGGGGTGGACCAAAGGATCTTTCCCCCTCCCCTCAATCCCCTCCCACCAAGGGAGGGGAGATTTTTAGGAAAATCGATTTTATAAGTGTTAGAGACAAGTTCTCAGATCTTATTGTGTAAGTATCTAAATCCAACCATCAGAAAATAGATTCCAAATAGGATTAGAAAAAATCCACAACATTGTGTGATCCTTTGATACAATTTATTATTAAGTATTGTCCTTCCGGTGCTGGCACAATTTCAAGGTTTTAGCTAAAGAAGAGACGAAATCCCCCATTCTTGCGATCAAATCTGGATGTCGAAGGTTATCTTCGATCATCTTCACAATAGCGCTTCCCACAACAACTCCTTCAGCAAAACGGCCGATCTCCCTCACCTGTTCCGGAGTTGAAATGCCGAAGCCAACAGCCACCGGCCTTTTGCTCCGCTCCTTTATTCCTTTGACTATCCGTTCCAGATCTTCCGGCAGTTTCTCTCTCATGCCGGTTACGCCTGTTACGGAGGAATAGTAAATGAATCCCCGACTGGACCCGCTCACCCATTTCATATGTTCCGGCGGGCTGTTTGGGGCAATAAGAAAAATAGTGTCTAAATTCATTTTTCGGGCTTCCTCGATCCATCCCCCTGCTTCTTCAGGAGTAAGATCAGGGATAATGACTCCGTCGATGCCATTCTCTTTGCAGTCCTTTGCAAAATCTCTTGGGCCATATTCTAAAACAGGGTTTAAGTAGGTCATCAGGATCAGAGGTGGAATCCTGTCCTTTAATCTCTCTGTCATACGGAATATCTCTTTTAGACCGATCCCGTTTTGAAGGGCTCGCAGATGGGCGGCCCGGATGGTTGGGCCATCTGCAATCGGTTCCCAAAAAGGGACGCCCAGTTCGATCATATCCGCTCCGTTTTCAGCCATCCTGACGATCAAAGCTTCTGTCGTTGCGAGATCAGGATCGCCAACAACGATGAAAGGGATCAGGGCCGCCTGACCCTTCTCTTTCAATCTTTTGAATGTCCGATCAATTCTGCTCATAACTTTACACCCATCCCAAAAATATGGGTCATCTCCTCCTAACCAATCTTCCCATCGGCCTTTCTGACCTCCTTTACGAAATCGATCATCTTTAATGGATCTTTCATCCCCAGAACCTTTTCCACACCCGAGCAAACATCCACTCCCCATGGCCTTACTTTTTTGATGGCTTCTCCAACATTGCCCGGATTTAATCCCCCTGAGAGAATAAAGTTTCCTTTCTCTTTTGCCCTTAATGCGATCTCCCATGAGAAAGGATTCCCTGTCCCACCCGCTTGTACGGGACTGTATGTATCCAGCAGGATGGAGACATGATGATATTTCCCCATATCCTTTAAACTCTCTAAACCTTTGATGTGAATGGCTTTGAAGACTGGATAGAAAAATTTTTGACAATGCTCTGGAGATTCTTCCCCATGAAATTGAAGGGCATTGAGGCCACAATATTCAGCCACTCGCTGAACTTCTTCCGGAGCTTCGTTCACGAATACTCCCACTTTTAAAAGAGTTTTGGGAAGGGCCAAAATGATCTTCTTCGCAATGTCAGGCTCAACCCTCCTCGGACTGGGAGCGAAGATAAGGCCCAGCGCATCAACTCTCAGGGAAGCGGCCTTCTTGGCGTCTTCTATGTTGGTGATCCCGCAGATCTTGATCCAGGTCATCTTCTCCTCCCCCCCACCCTCACCCTCCCCCTCCGAGGGGGGAGGGATGGGTGGGGGTGGTCATCCCTTGAGAAGTTCCTTAATTTTTGAGGCGGGGTCGGAGCTTCGCATTAAGATCTCCCCCACCAGAATCCCATTCACTCCGGCCTCCATGAGAAGTCTCACGTCTTGAGAACTTCTTATCCCGCTCTCACTGATCACTTTTGGCCCCGTGGGAATCTTTCCTTTGAGTCGAAGAGTAGTTTTTAGATCAACCTCAAACGTCTTTAAATCTCGGTTATTAATTCCAATAAGGGGGAGAACAAGATTGGAGATCTTCTCTAAATCATCCTCATCGTGGACTTCAACCAAAGGGGTCATCTGAAGCTCCATGGCCAAAGCGACAAAATCCTCAAGCTGTTCTCTTTCCAAAATGGCGGCGATGAGAAGTACGGCATCCGCTCCCGCGGCCCTTCCTTCAAAAATCTGGAAAGGATCAATGATGAAATCCTTTTGAAGGACGGGGAGGGATGTTTTTCCTTTTACCAGGCCCAGACAGGAAAGATCCCCTTTGAAAAAATTTGGTTCTGTGAGAACTGAAATGGCTGAGGCTCCTGCCGATTCATAGTCGCTTGCGATTTGGCGAGGATCTCCATCCGACTTGATCACACCGGCAGAGGGAGAGGCAAACTTAATCTCGGCAATCAGCGCCATAGGGGCATGTTGCGAGATCGCCTCCGTCAAATTCCTCGGAGGGGAAAGATTTGAAATCTTTTCCTCCATCTCCCTGATGGAGAAGGTCTTTTTTTTCTCTTCGACCTCTTCCCTTTTTTTCTCGACGATTTTTCTTAGAAACATGATTCACTCCTCATAAATTCGTAAGAAATTAAAAAATTGTCATGCTTGAACCTTGTGCTGAACTTGTTTCAGTATTGGTTCAGCATCTCACAAAACGAAGACCAGACCCTGAAACAAGTTCAGGGTGACAGATTGGGACTCTTTACGATACCCTTACTCCTTACAATTCGAAAAACGAATAAGCTCTTTGAGTTTTCTCATTGCCCGGCCCGAGTCAATGGACTCTTCAGCCATTTCCATTCCGTCCCTTAAGTTTGAAACCCTCTCTGCGGCCAAAAAGACAGCCGATGTATTTAAAAGGACAACCTCCCTCCTGGGACCCTGGACTCCCTCCAAAATCTCCAGGAGAATATTTGCATTCTCCTGCGTTCCTCCTCCCCGGATCTGTTCTAAGGTTCTCCTCTCCAGGCCAATATCTTCGGGCTCGACCTCATAACTCCCTATTCTCCCCTTCTGAAGCTGGACAATGAATGTTTTTCCCGTAATGCTGATCTCATCGCAATGATCCTCTCCATGAACGACCAGGGCTCCTTTGCATCCGAGATTTTTAAGCACCTCGGCGACCGGCCCGACGAGATCCTTACGGTAAACCCCTATAACTTGAACATTGGCTCCGGCTGGATTGGTCAGGGGGCCGAGAAGGTTGAAGACCGTCCGGATCCCCATCTCCCTTCGTGGGCCAATGGCGTGCATCATGGCGGGATGAAACATGGGAGCAAAGAGGAAGGCTACGCCGATTTCCTGCAGACATTGCTCTACTTTCTCAGGGGAAAGATTGATGTTAACCCCTAACGCCTCCAGGACATCAGCGCTTCCGCACTGGCTCGACACCGAACGGTTTCCATGTTTGGCCACGGTCAACCCGCTTCCGGCGGCAACGAAAGCCACAGCCGTGGAAATGTTGAAGGTGTTGCTTCCATCTCCACCGGTGCCACAGGTGTCTACAACACATTCCCCGTTCGTCGGTCGGATCGGGAGAGCTCTGGCTCTCATCACCCGTGCGAATCCGGTAATCTCCTGGACCGTCTCCCCCTTCATCCGCAGGGCGGTGAGAAACGAAGCGATCTGAGTGGGTAAGACCTTCCCGTCCATGATGGATGACATGGCCTCATAAGCCTCATCCTCCCTTAAATTTTTCCCTTCCACCAATCGATTAAGAAGCTCTTTAAACATGGCCATCCTCCGCTATTGCTCAGAAAATAACCCTATCCACCCCCACCTCAATCCTCCCCCATCAAGGGGGAGGATAATACTTGCAAATTTTCATTGTTCATGGGTGACGCTCCATCATGACCCATTTCTAAGAAATTCTTAAGAAGGATTTTTCCTCCTTCCGTCATGATTGATTCGGGGTGGAATTGGACCCCTTCGATGGAAAATCGTTTGTGCCTCACGCCCATAATCTCCCCTTCTTGAGTCTCCGCAGAAATCTCCAGGCAATCTGGCAGGCTCTTTCGCTCAATAAGAAGTGAGTGGTACCGGATGGCTTGAAAAGGGTTAGGAAGGTCTTTATAGATCGTCTTTCCATCATGATAGATGAGAGAGCTCTTCCCATGCATCAGACGTTTGGCTTGAACGATCTCTCCTCCGAAGGCAGCCCCCAAACACTGATGTCCCAGGCAGACTCCGAGGATCGGAATCTTTCCGGCCATCCGAAGAATTGCCTGTACGGAGACGCCCGCTTCCCTTGGGGTGCAAGGTCCTGGGGAGATGACCAGTTGTTCCGGATTCTTCTCTTCGATGGCTCGAAGAGCAATCTGGTCGTTTCGATAGACCTGACATCTGGCTCTCAGTTCACCGAAGTATTGGACCAGGTTATAAGTAAAGGAGTCATAATTATCGATCAACAGGATCACGGCAATCCCTCCTCAGCCAGTTTTATCGATTTAAAGATGGCCTGTGCTTTGTTCAAAGTCTCCTCATACTCTTTCTCCGGCTGAGAATCAGCGACAATCCCCGCCCCCGCCTGGACATAAGCTCTCCCCTCTTTGACGAGAACAGAGCGAATGGTGATACAGGTATCCATGTTCCCGGAAAAGCCGAAGTAACCCACCGCTCCGGCATAAGGCCCTCGTTGGACCCTCTCCAGTTCTTCGATGATCTCCATGGCTCTGATCTTTGGAGCGCCTGAGACTGTCCCTGCAGGAAAAGCTGCCCTGAAGACGTCGAAAGCGTTTTTATCTTGAGCCAGAGATCCCCGGATATGAGAGACGATATGCATGACGTGGGAGTAGCGTTCTACTGCCATCAATTCTGTGACCTCGACCGAGCCGATTTCAGCCACTCGACCCACATCGTTCCGTCCAAGGTCAACCAGCATGATGTGTTCAGCCTTTTCCTTCTCATCCGCCAATAGTTCCTTCTCCATCGCCAGGTCTTTCTCTTGAGTGCTTCCCCGTTTGCGAGTTCCAGCGAGTGGCCGAAGTTCAATCTGCCTCTCTTCCAGACGGACCATCACCTCGGGTGAAGCTCCGAGGAGGACAATATCATTCATCTTCAAATAAAAAAGATAAGGGGAAGGGTTTATTGACCTCAGGGCGCGATAGATATCAAAGGGCTCGCATTGAATCTCTGCAGAGAACCTTTGGGAGAGGACAACCTGAATGATATCACCCGCTTTAATATATTCTTTCGATCTTTGAACTGCCCCTATAAAATCTTCCCGGCTGAGGTTTGGGCGGAGGCGAGAAGCATGGAGAGACTTCGCTGGGGAAGGGGAGGAAATGGGGCTCTGGAGCCTTGCCATCGTTCTCTGAATCTTATCGACGGCTTCCTGATAGGCTTTCTCCAGGGTCTCGCAGTCGTCTAAGAAGACATTGGAGATCAACTTGATCCTCTGTTTCAGATTGTCGAAGACAAGCAGCATATCCGTGATCATGAAATAGGTGTCATAGAGTTCCATGTCTTTCGGAAGGCGATCTGGAATTTTCTCAAGGGACTTAATCACGTCATAATTGACATAACCCACTGCCCCTCCAAAAAAACGGGGCAGGGAATCATGCGTGACAGGACGGTAGTTTTTCAGGAGGCCTTCGAGCGCCAGAAGCGGATTCCTTTGCTCCCCTTTTCGAAGAACCTCTCCATTTCTAAGGATCTCGTATTCCTTTCCCTTGCTTCGAAAAAGATAGGCGGGGTTCGAACCCAGGAAACTGTACCGGCCCCATTTCTCCCCTCCCTCAACACTTTCGAGAAGGAAAGAAAATTTTCCATCGTCGATCTTTCGGAATGCGGAGAGGGGGGTCTCCCAGTCAAAGTGAATTTCCTCAAAGATGGGGATGAGGTTGCCCTGACCGGCCAGTTTCTTAAAATCTTCCAAAGATGGAATTGCCATGGTTGCCCCTCCAAGATTAATTAGAGTCTGTTTATAAATGCACCTTTTCCGTCATGCCGGACCTGCCTATGCCGAAGCGGCTTCGCGCAGGCAGGCTTGATCCGGCATCCAGAAGGTCTTGAAAGGACTGGATTCCGGCTTTCGCCGGAATGACGACCTTTTGGGAAACTGTTATTCGTCATACCCGCGAAGGCGGGTATCCAGAACGTATTGAACACACTGGATTCACGTTTTCACGCCTGCGCGCTGAAGCGCTCTGGCGCGCAAGCACGGGAATGACGACTTTTTACGATTCCATTGAGGTTGAGATATCCCCTAAAACAAAAAAGGCTATGGATCCTTTCCATAGCCTTTTTGAAATTTAATCTGCCGAAGAAAAGGCAGAAATAAAAAAGGCCATGGGAAACTTTGGAAGTTACCCATGGCCTTCAATTCAGTTCATCAGTTTACGATGGCACTGGGTAGACTTCCCCCCCTCTTTTCTCCCAGCGCCACCAAAGATTCATCATCAATTCTAAGGTAATTTTCACCTTAAACGCTCCATTAAGATGGAATCTCATTTAACCCATTCCCAACTCCCTGTCAAGAAGTTTTGGGGATTTATGGTTTGCATCAGTTTACCCTAACCCGTAACTTAGCCCTTTAGGGCTGATTCTTCAGGGCTAAAGCCCTGAATTACCTATTCGTCGTAACTTAGGGATGATGGCTTATTTCCAATCCAATCCTTCCTTAATTCTTATCAATTCTTCTTCGGCTTCTCTGACAAGCTTCTGGATAATATCCCTCATGGGCAAAACTTCGTGAATTAACCCTACGCTCTGCCCTGCCATTAATGATCCATGCTCAACATCCCCCTCGACCACTGCCCTTCGAAGCGCGCCCATCCAGAAATTTTCAACTTCGTACTGAGCTTTTCCCCGGCTGATCTTTCCTTCTTCAAGTTCTCCGAGGAGTCTCAACTGAAGCTTGCCGAAATCCTCTGTCCCTTTATTCTTGATGGCCCGGACAGCCACCACGGGGAGTTTGGAATCATATTGTGGGGTGGCAATGGCCTGTCTGGCGCGGGCCCTCATCAAAGCCTTTTTGAAATTTGGGTGCGCGGTGCACTCCTCACTCATCGCAAACCTTGTGCCGAGCTGGCAACCAGCCGCACCCATCAACAGAAGGTGCGCAATCATCTTGCCTGTTGCAATCCCGCCGGCTACGAAAATGGGAACCTGATCGAATTTAAAAAGGACCTGCTGCAAGAGAATGACCAGGGAAACATGGCCGATGTGTCCTCCTGCCTCGCTTCCTTCAAGAATAAGCGCATCGATTCCGAATCGGATTTGCTGTGACGCAACGGATTCATCCGCGGCAAAGGACAAGGTTTTTTTACCCGCCTTCTTCATTCGTTCGATATCTGTCTTTCGCGGGATTCCTCCGGCAAAAACAACAAAAGGTGCTTCTTCTGAAAGAAGAATTTCATATTGTGTCTTATAATTTGGGGCGATGGTGATCAGATTAACAGCAAACGGCCCGCCCACTTCCTGGAGACATTGATCCACTTCCTTTTTAAAAACACCGGGAGGCAGATTTCCTCCCGCAAGGACTGGGAAAGCGCCCTCTTGGGCGACTGCCTTCATCAATGCCACATTGCTCACCCAGGTCATCCCTCCTGAAATGATAGGGTATTTTACTTTCAGGAATTTTGTTCCCCGATCAGAAAGCCTTTCAAAAAGCATAGACGACCCCCTTAAGTTCCTTTTGATTGTAATGACCTCAGAACCTCCGAAGCTACGGGAGGGCATCCCCGGACAAAGATGCCCCTCTTCTTCATCTTATTGGCACAGTTGCCAATCAAGATCGTCCCTCCGGGAATATTATCCAAATGTTTTCCGATGCCGATGTGAATCTTATCATCCCTTAAGCGGTGGGGCGCAAGTTCACTCTTGTATCGATGAAGAAGAACAAATAATGTTGAAAGGCAGGCGCTGCACGATCCCTGATCGTGAAGCACGAGGTCAGGAAAGGGAAGGGAAAGCTCTGTGGGGGGAGGATCAAAAGATTTTTCCCATTTCAAATAATCTTTCGGTTCAATGAGTATCTTTTCAAGTTGAATTTTCCCCAATCCTCTTTCTGCTGAAAGCCTCAAATGGGATATCTCTTCGGGGAGAAACCCCATCAACCTTGCTCCAACAGCGTCCGCGCAAAGGGGATTATCTCCTGCTACGATGAGCCCCATCTCCTTTTTTACACCGCAGGAGGGTCCCATTCCCTCCATTCCCATGGTGCCGTCGATGAGGGCAAAATGGGGGAATAAAACCAAAGCCATGTCGGATATGGCCAGATCCAATGCCTTACCCCCTCGAGAATCTTTCTGATTCCATCGGAGCTGATGAAGTCTTGCTTTTTCCCTTCGCCACAACAGTCCCTTCATATTTTTAAGGCTCAGAGTGACCCGGGTATGCATATGAGTTTTCATCACAGGTACAGAAATGATAAAGTCGAACCTTTTTAAGATCGCAGGAACTTTAATCTTTTTTAGGATCTTCCCTTCAGGGATTGTCATCTCCATCGGATCTCCCTGATCTAAATCGATAAGTTCTATTCTCTTTCTTTTGGAAAGCTCCTTCAGGCCTGTCACCCGGAAAGCCTCCTTGGAATTAACGCCAAAAATACAGCTCTCACCGATCGCCATCTCTCCCACGCCTTGATCTGCCAGATAATCGGCCAGAGCTTCAACCACCAGAGGATGGGTGGTCACGCCTTCCCCGGGCGACGCTAATCGGGCTCCATTGGGCTTGATCAAAATCCTTCTTCCCCTCCATTCCTTTAGGGAAAAATGTCGAAGGGCTTTTTTGGCGGCCCGATACGGATCCTTCCCCTTTACAACAACGACCTTATTATCCATAAGACTTATTGACCCCTAAGCGACCCAGACCCTATCCTGAAAAACTCCTCCCATATCTACATTCACCCTGGGGATATTTCTTTGGAGGTCCCAGGGAACGAAGAAGGCCAATTCCTCGATCTCTTCACGGAGGATCGTATCAAATTTCTTTATCAGCCAATCTCGGATTTCGTTGATTGTTGAAATCATTGCACGGTCGATTCGTCCTGCACGATTTAACTCCTTCAAATGGGTTGAGGTCCTCAACTGATCCAGGGCTTCCTCCAAGTGTATCCCCTCCAATTTCCTGCGTAGGATATAAATGTTCCCTTTGTCCTGGAGAATAGCAAGGGGTGGATTGATCTGAACCGTGGCGTTGCGGAAACGCATCCCTGAGGTGTGCCTGGCGATCTCAGGCAAGAAGCTCCTCCTCCTTTCAATGTAGGGGAGGAAGGGAGGCGTTGATCTCTCGAAGATATACTCCACCCCTTCATGTTGGAACTCCCTGAGTCTTGTGGGATCGAACCCCAGTTCAAGGATATCGGCGATTTTCAAGTTAAAGGCCCCTTCTCCTTCTTCTCTTTTCCTGAACCAGGAAGAGAGATAAGGCCGCCGATAGAAGGAAAGACCCTCGATATAATGTGTGGGTTCCCTTTTGAGCTCCTCGGGCAGGTTCCGAATGACTCTTTCCTCTCCCCATATCTCAGCCCGCCTCTCCTTCGAACTCCACAACGAATAGGGTTGAATGGGGAGGGACTTGATTTCCTCCGAGATCGAGATCTGCTCAAGGGACTCTCCGCCTGTGTAGCCGAGGAGTGTGGTGATTCTCCTTCTGAACCCGAGCGCTTTCGTCACGAACTTGGTAAACAGGAAACACATGAACGGAGTCGAGGTTCCTGTTGAGAGTTCTATATCAAAGAGGCGCTCGAGGATTTCATACACTGATCGAAACTCTGAGATCGTTCGCTTGACCATGGATTCGTTGTCATGCATGTCGATGATCGGTCTCTTCTTCTTCACTTTGAACAAAAGTTTGATCAGCCTGCCTCTCAGGTCGAGGAATTTCATAGGGGCAGGGATGAAGACCATGTAGTGTCTCTCACCATTGACCACGCTTTCGCCAGTCAATTCTTCGATATCCTTCCAACCGAGTTTCGTATAAATATCGTTAGTTGGTTCATCGGGTGGAATGATGTTATCCAGAAGCCCCACGGCCTCTTTATTCTCTACAAACTCCTTGAAGGCCCCGAGGATCTTATTGCCCAGCCCCCGGCCACGAAAGGGAGACAGAACCTCCACATAAACCAGGTAATAACACGGGATGGGTTTTCTGAGATAAATCATATTAAGATAGCCAAGGGCATCCCCTTCCTCCGTATGGATCTCGAAGATGTGAAAGGGCTGACCGTCTCCTTTTGGCCTCGAACGATCAATCCTCGTTCCATGGGCAGTCCTGTTAATCAACTCATTGAGTCCTTCAAAGACCTCGTAGGGAAAGAGGCATTCATGCCCCCATAATTGATCTTCGAGTGTCATATCTACAAGTGTCAGGATATCCTTGAGGCCAATCCGCCCCATTTTCAATCTTTCATTGATTCCTACAAGCTTTGACTTCATCCCTTGGAACCTCACTTAATCCCACGATGAACTGCGGGGATAGGAGCCCAAAACCTTTATAAAAAGAGCATGCCCTTTTACTCCAGCGATTGCTTCCAAATGGTTAGGGATTACTCTTACCCCATACACCTCCCCCATACAGGATAAATCACTAATTCCCCCTCTTCTTTTTAATCGGTCGTTCTCTTAAAGGTTTAAAAACGATCCCTGAATCGACAGAAGGAATGGGTTCCACAGGCGTGGTTAGGAGAAACTTCCCTACTTCAATCCATTCCTTCAATATCTGGGCAATCTCCCTTGCTTTGAGATAGCTGGAGAACCCAGAAGTAGGAACCTCTTTTCCCTGAACCACTAACTTTCCGCTCTTAAGTTGTTTGTAGTTCACCTCTCCGAGGCTTCCCGGAATACTTTGGGGATAGGCTTCACTATAATCCACAACCTGAGTCCAGATATCCTCATCACGGACCATTGTGTACTCTAAGATCTCCTCATCTAAAACGGGGATGGGAATCCCAATCCCAACCGTGAGGGTCACCCCATAACCAGTGAAAGAAGCTCCTCTGAGCCATTTTGGGCTCATCATCTTGAGATCACCTTTGACGGCGAGTGTTCCCGCTGTCATTTTTGGAACGCCTTTTTCTGTCCTCTTCACATTAGGATTATGCTGTGTTCCGCATCCTACGACATATCCAATTCCCCCACCCAAGAAGATTCTGGTTCCAATACCAATTGTTTTATAAAATGGATCATTAAGAAGGGGGCTCAACTGGCCTGCACTGCAGTAATTAGCATTGCCCAATTTGGGCTGCAGAACCCCCATATAAGTATAGATCACCTGATTAGAAAGATTCACAGCTACATTATAATTTTGATAGGCATTTCTCATATTAAAAAGTACAGCTTCGTTCATTTCCTTCAGAGAGATATAAGTATCCAATGTTTTTCGGGAATAACAATCGGTCCCGTAGGCAATCGCTGTAAGCCTTACATCCTTCCCGGCGACCAGTTCCTCAAGCACATAGGCCCCACCGTAAGTAAATTTACCTGGATACAGTTTGTTTTTTGGATCATCATCGGGCATAGCGGTTGCTCCCAAGAAAAAATCTACAGCCGCAAAACCTGTATAGACGGGAACATCATTAAGATAGACTTTTCCACCTCCCAATTTGATCCTAGGTTTTGTATGACCTACATTGAAATAAGCTCCAGAGGAACACATAGGACCAAAGGTTCCCGTGGTCACCACGTCCACTTCTTGCGCAGCTTTTTTTACTCCTTTTTCGGCCGTATAGTCAATAATCTCTTCAGCTGTAAGAGCTAATCCTTTTCCTTTCTTGATCTTTTCATTTATCTCCTCAATAGTCTTCGCCATTTCTCTCCCCTTAAATGTTTTTAGACTTTAATTTTCAATAATAATTAGAGGGTTGATTTTAAGATCAACCCTCTAATCTCTTGATTTATGTATTCATACACTCACCCCCTTTCAATACGCATTTAACTGCCAAGACACATTCGGTATGAAGCAAAAGAGATGCCATATAGGTTTTTTAAAAGAACTTTACCAGATATTTATTTATAATTTGCTATATAAATTCCCGATAAAATAAGACCCCCCCCTATTACGATTCCCAACGTGATTTTTTCTCCCAAAAACAAGGTCCCTAGTAGTACAGCTGTAAGAGGAATTATGTTCAAATAGATGGAAGCTCTGCCCGGGTTAATTTGTTTGAGTCCCCAATTCCATAAAAAATAACCTCCAATTGAGCAGACGAAAGATAAATATAATAGATTCAAAGCAATTTTTGACAGATCCGCTCGGATGCTTAATGAGCTTATTTCATAAAAAACAAAAGGAATTAGTAAAATTGAACCGAAGATAAATGTAAAGGCCGTTGTATGAATTGCTGATCTCTTCAGCATAACCTTTCGCCCGATTATAGAATAAATTGAAAAGGAAAGTGTCGCGATCAGAATATAAATATAACCCACTTCGAACTTGCTAAGTTCATACAGGTTTGTATCTTTAAGAATGATAAAAGATGCACCAACGAAAGCGATAATTACGCCAAGTACATTAAACCAAAATACTTTTTCACCAAGAACAACAACGGAGAGAATAAGAGTTACTGCTGGTATTAGTGAAAGAATTAGAGAAGCGCTTGAAATTGTTATGGTCTGTAATGAAGTATTTTCGCCGTAATAATATATTGTTATTCCAAAGAGACCCAACATCACAAGGTTCAATATATCTCGTTGAAAAATTATCATCTTTTCTTTTTTAAAGATTTTTATATAAAAGGTCAGAATAAATGAAGCGATAACGAAACGAATAAAGGCAACTGTTACCGGGGGAATATATATCAATAATAACTTGGTAAAAAGAAAAGATGTCCCCCAAATTAAATTTGCTCCAAATAACGCCAGGCGTCCTCCAAATTTCTGGAAGAAAAAAAGGGCTGAAGAATTACAATTTGTTCCATGTTTTTTCATTCTATTTATCATAAAATATGACAGATCCATCAAAACCAGAAGGGAACTCCGTGGCCTCCCTTTTACAGTGAAAAAATAGGATTTGACGTCTAATGTTATCTATATATTATTCATTCATATTATTCGTATGTTTGTCCGCATCACTTCTATTCTTGAACGCCCATACGTTTTAACACCGAAAGTGAATTGCATGAACTTCGTGATAATGGTCATCCGAATCCATCCAGATCCACGGCTCCTCAACTGAGAGGAAAAGGGGGTCTGCTATTTCACTGATCAAATCCGATAAGGGCCGAAATGTTCTTTCCTGTCTAGTCCCGTTGAAACGATTTTCACATACTTCTGTTACAATTAACCAATCTTGAAGTCTATTGATAACATTGAAAAAATGAAATAACTCGATTATAGTTTTTTCATTATGTTGCTTCCAAATTCTTTCTATTTCAAACTTGATGGTCTCGTAAAATTGGGAAGAAATTTTTAAATTTCGCAATTTTTCGAATGTTTTTGTAATAAATGGGTTCAGGGTTGCCAGAAGGGTCATCGGAGAGTAAATAAAGTCGAGATTCACATCACACTTTTGTTTTTTTATTTGCATTCGAAGAGGTAATATTTCTTTTAATGAACCCAAAATTGCTTCTTTGTCATTCAATGATATTATATTAAGAATCATATTGCCTATAGCTTCAGCTCTTCCAAAGGTAATGTCGATATTTCTAAAATCGGCCTTGTTTTTAGGAAATCCATTTTCTCTAAGATTCTCTTTCGCAATTTTTAGGATGCTCATAGAAATATCAAACAATATCATACAACTTACCTTGCCAGAAATAACATATTTTGGAATAAAATCAGTGGGCAAATCACGCCCACAAGGACATAGGCCACATCCGACAAGTCCTATCTTGATATTTGTCTGCTGATTTCGTAATAAAGTAAGTTCGAAAACTTCCTGCAGCTGCTGATAGTGAAATCTCCATTCGTCGTGACGCTTCCGGTCTTCTTCATATTTTTCAAACATAAATTCTTCATAAATTTGGACCGACTTCATCCTTCACCTCGTAATCATTTTACCGGTTTAAGAAGGCCAATCCATTCTTTTAAAAAATCATCGCATAATTCTGGAGAAATTCTAACATCGGATAAATCCAACTTTTTGAGGATATTTTTTGCATTATCATATGATGATATATTGAGGGCTCTTTTCAAAATAATCTCAGGCATTCCTCCTTCCTCAATCACTTTTCGAATTTTTATGTCATAATTTTTTTCCCCATAGATTTCCTTGTATAAATAAACATTTAGCTCCATGCCAAGGCAATCATTTTGAGTTCCAGCCAAATTCTCAGGGAAAAGCCAGCCTAATTCCTTTTGAATTGTTTCCATGGCATTTTTCACATCATAATCAATCAACTTTAATAATTGAAATCCAAAAGTTCGGAGGGCGTTATCTCCAAGATTTGGTCTTGGGAAAAGCATCTTTTCTATAATATTTTCGCCCTCTTGATCCAAAACGTGTCGAAGAAGCTTTTCAAACCCACGTCGCCATATTGTCCAATAGTTAAAATTCAAATTTTCAATTTCTATAAAATTTGAGTTTTTGCTTTCTTTAATTCCTTCTTTAATTTTTAATTTTTCAATCCAATCTGAAATGATCGAGTTTTCAGCTCCTGTGTTACCCGTAATCCATAACGGAATTTTATACTTCTGGAGAGTTTCATAGACGATTTTCATTAAAACGATATTACAAACCCAACAGATTGACCGTGGCATCATTCCGCTTTTTAGGAGAAAAACGGAATAAAATTTTTTCCAATTATCCCAGTTATAAGTGTATGTCAAATGGTCCACACCAATACGTTCTAAAGTGCTTAGAATATTTCGCTTAGTCACATCGGGCATCAACCAGTTATCCATAGTGACAGCTAATATATCCAGACCGATAACCTCTTTGGCCAAATATAGAGCATAGGTACTGTCTTTTCCACCCGAAAATGTTATTAGCGCATCATAATCTTTATCCCTTCCATAATTTTCAATAATTTTTCTCGTTTCCAATCTTATATCACTAATTGTCTTAAACGAACTTTTCCCTATAACCTCTGACTTCATTGTTTTAGCCTCACCTGCTTCTCTATGAGCTCCGGGGATAGGAGCCCAGAAGTTTTAAGAAAAGAACCTGCTTCTTCATCTCATCTATGGCCTCATGAACAGGTTTGTCTGTGGCATGGCCTTCAAAATCTAAAAAGAAAATATATTCCCATGGCTTATCTTTAACAGGCCGGGATTCGATCTTCGTCAGATTAATTCCCTTCTCCTCGAAGAGTTTAAGCGTCTGGACGAGGGAACCCGGAGAATGAGGAATCGAAAAAAGAATCGACGTCTTATCCTTCCCTGTCTTCTCCCTGGACTGTCGGCTGAGAATCAGAAACCGTGTATAATTCTGGATGTAATCTTCAATTCTTGATTCAATCACTTTCAGGCCATAGAGTTGGGCGGCAAGGGAGCCGGCAACCGCTGCAACGGCCCTGTCCTGCACGGCGATTTGGGCAGCCTTTGCCGTGCTCACCGTCTCCACCCTCTCAACATCAGGAAAGTTTTTTCTCAACCATTCCCGGCACTGTGCGAGGGCTGAAGGGTGGGAAACTACTTTTCGAATGTCCTGGCGTTTCCCGCTTTTTGAGAGCAGGTCATGGGAAATCTGGACCGAAATCTCACCACAGATCTTCACTTCAGACCCGGTGAACATATCCAGGGTCTGGTTCACGACTCCTTCAGTAGAATTTTCTATGGGCGCCACGCCAAAATCCGCTTTCTCCTTTTCCACACTCTCAAAGATATCCCGAATGTTCTCACTGGAGATCGCCTCAATAGAGCTTCCGAAATGTTTGACACAGGCCAGATGGGTATGGCTGGCAGGAGGCCCCAGATACACGACAGTCAGGCCGTTTTCCAGGGAACGACAGGCTGAGATTATCTCCCGAAAGACCGGGGCAATAGCCTGCTTCGGGAAGGGCCCGGAATTTTGTTTAACCAGATGTCGCAGAATCTCCGCCTCCCGGTCAGGGTCATAGGTGCTTATTTTGCCTTCTAATTTCACCTTCCCCACTTCCAATACAATCTCTGCCCGCTCATTCAAAAGACGGAGGATCTGCCTGTCCAAAGCATCAATCCTCTGGCGAAGGTCTTTAATCTTATCTTGCCTTCCCATTTTCATAGCCTCTCGATCGCTTTCTGCCGGAGTAAATGATCGACCAGAACAATGGCCACCATGGCCTCACAAACCGAATTAATTCGTGGGATGGCTGAGACATCATGCCGTCCTTTGATCTGGAGTAACACAGGCCTCTTGGAATGATCCACTGTCTTTTGCTCCATCGAGATGGAGGGAATGGGCTTCACCGCCACTCTGATCAGGATATCCTCTCCGTTCGATATTCCTCCAAGAATTCCACCCGAATCATTTTTTTCAAATCCGCCCGGTCCTAATGGATCATTGCATTGCGACCCCAGCATCCCGGCGGCCTTAAAGCCGGCCCCTACCTCCACGCCTCGTATCGCTCCGATGCTCATCAGTCCTTTGGCCAGGTCCGCCTCTAATTTATCGAAGACGGGCTCCCCCAACCCGGGAGGGCATCCCCGGACAAGAATCTCCACAATGCCTCCGAGCGTATCGCTCTGGAGTTTCACTTCTTTGATCCTCCTTTCCATTGCGAGAGCGGCCTGTTGGTCAGGACAACGGAACCAATTCCTCTCCACCTCATCAAGATCCATTTTGTCTGCCCGGATTCCCCCGAGTTCTAATGTGTAAGCAAGGATGCTGATCTTCTCGTGCGCTAAGATTTTCTTGGCGATCGCTCCAGCCGCCGCCCTTCCCACGGTCTCCCTTGCTGAAGCTCTGCCTCCACCCCGATAGTCCCTGATTCCGTATTTGGCCTGATAGGTAAAATCAGCATGACCGGGCCTGAAGACCTCTTTCCATTCCTCATAAGGACTGGAATCCACATCTTCATTTCTCACCAGAAGAGAAATGGGGGTTCCCGTCGTCTTTCCCTCGAAGACGCCGGAGAGTATCTCAACCCGATCTCTCTCCTTTCTGGAACTTGTTCCCAGACCCTGACCCGGGCGTCTCCTATCCATTTCTTTCTGAATCTCTTCTTCAGAAAGTTCCATTCCAGGCGGACAGCCATCGATCACCACTCCTACGGCCTCTCCATGGGACTCCCCCCAGGTGGTGATCCTGAAAAGATTCCCGAATGAATTTCCTCCCAAATTAAATCCTCACCTCCCTTTCTTTAAAGATAGAGAGAACCTGATTGACCACCCCATCCACATCCAATAGCGATGTATCCACCTGGACTTCTGAAGCCCTTTCATAGAGTGGCTTCCGTTGGATTAGCACCTCCTTGAACTCTTCTAGGGTTCCCCTCCCTGTCAAACTCGGTCTCTCTACGGCTGACTGAATGTCTCTGGCTATTCGTTCGAGAAGAACCTCAACATCGGCTTTGAGCCAGATGATGAGACCATTCCTTTTCAGAACTTTTATATTCTCGGGATCAATGACCACGCCTCCGCCGGAAGAAATAATCAGATTATCATTGTTTGAAACTTCCAAAATGACTTCTCTCTCAATAGCCCTGAAATAGTCCCATCCATGACATCTGACAATATCTTTGATCGTCGCGCCCTGGTGTTTTTCAATCATATCATCTGAATCCACAAACGCCCTTCGCAAGTATGCCGACAGCCTTCTGCCCACCGTGGTTTTCCCCGCGGCCCTGTATCCGATCAAGACAAGGTTCATCGGTAAAGCCTCTCAAAAACCTCCCAAAAATCTGGAAAAGATTTCTTCACACATTGGGGTTCTTTAATCTTTATCCCGGGGATGACCAGTCCGGCGATGGCGAAGCTCATGGCGATGCGATGATCGTCATGGGAATCAATTTCCGCACCCTGGGGTTCTCCTCCCTCAATCATCAGCCAATCTTCTCCCTCTTCAACATGAACACCCATCTTCATCAGTTCCCCCACCAATGCCGTGATTCGGTCTGACTCCTTGAGGCGGAGATGGCCAATATTCCGAATAAGGGTTTGGCCCCGGGCAAAGGCCGCAGTGACCGCGAGAGTCGGAACGAGGTCGGGCATTTCGTTCATATCCACATCTATCCCATGCAGTTCTCCTCCCCGGACCTCTGTCCAGCCCTCTCCACGGAAGACTTCGCACCCCATCTCCTCAAGGATATTGAGAAAGCTTGAATCTCCCTGGATTGAATCTGGACGAAAGTTTTCAACCCTGACCCTACCTTTCGTCACCGCCGCCGCTGAAAAAAAATAGGAGGCGTGGGAAGCGTCTCCCTCGACGAAGTATCGCCGGGGATGATATCTCTGCCCTGCCTTTACAGAAAAAAAGCGATTCCCATCGCGATGAACTTTTACCCCAAAATCCCACATCACCTCGCAGGTAATGTCCACATATGGCCTGGAAGCCAATCGCCCCCTTACTTCCAGAGTAACATCCTCCTGGGCATAGGGAGCCGCCATGAGGAGGGCGGATAGAAACTGACTGGACTCCTCTCCCCGGAGGGTCGCCTTCCCTCCAGAGAGTCCCTGCGATTCGATCATCACTGGAGGGCAGCCATTCCCCTCTCTGGAATAGGCGTTGACCCCTAATGCCCTCAAACCATCTAATAGGTCTGCGATTGGTCGCTTCCTCATCCGCTCACTTCCATCCAACCAGGTGCGCCCTCTTTTTAAAGCAACCAGCGCTGTTAAAAACCTCATGGAGGTCCCGGAGTTGCCGACATAAATTTTTTCTTCCTCTCCCTTGAGCCTCCCTCCTTCTCCCAAAACATGCAACAGATCTCCCTTCCGGAAGATTCGAATTCCGAGTCTTTTCAGCGCTTGGGCTGTATATTCCGTATCCTCGCTTCGCAGTCCATGGATTAAAACAGACTCCCCATCCGCTAAGGCAGACACAATGAGAGCCCGGTGGGTAAAGCTTTTTGATCCCGGGATTGTCACAGTTGCATCAAGATGAGGGTGCGGTCTGATTTCAATCATCGTTCTTATCTTCCAATTTTGTCACCCTCTCACCTTCCTCCTCTCCCCACAGAGGAGGTTGATAGACCATATCCATTACCACCATTCCTTCCCTCAGGATCCCTCCGGGGACAGGGATCTGGTCTTCCTGTGGGCGCATTCCAGCAGGCGTACAGTTGATGAGAATCTCTGCCTCCAGGTTGCGGAATTGAAACCTGCGGAGGCGTCCCATCTCATTCGCTCAAAGGCCTTGTTGTGAATCACCGGACTTAAGCTATGGCGTACGGGATTTCCGATAATCCCATAAAGAAGGGTTCGGGCGCTGATCATCTCAACCCTTCGACTCCCCGGCCTAAAGGCCAGGGCTTGCTCAGGGTTGACCCTGAGCGGCGCTTCTTTATTCCGTCTTCAAAGGCGAGGCTTGGCGCCGTCGAATGGGTCAACCTCTTCCATATCTCTTTCATCTCCTCGGCGGTCAATTGTCCGGGTGCGGAAACCCGGTTCCTGCTCAAGCAACCATAGGTCCAGGCCGCTCCGATCAAAGGGGCAAAAATACGACTCATCCTGCCTTTCTCTCCCATGCAGAAGGCCACTATTCCTTGCTTCCTTTTCCTCGCATAAGGAATGAGGGATAGGATTTTAAGGTTATCTTCATAGGATCTGGCAAAGGTGACGATCTTGGCTATGTCCGCCCCACACTGAATCATCCGATCGCATATCTTCTCCAGCTCTTGTTGAGGAGGAGTTTTTCTAAAATCGTGAAAGGAAAGAATGACTTTTGTCTCTTTTTTATTTTTTAACAACCCATGAAGTAATGATCTTTCAGTTGCCAATTCCACATCGATAAAATCAACTCCCAAATCAATGCCCTCCTCCAATACATCCATTCTTCTTCCCTCATCACCCCTGTATCTACCTCCCTCTTCCTTTCGTCGGTTAGTAATAATGAATGGCTTTCTTCGTCCATTTAATAACAATTCGAGGTTGGGTTCCCTTAAATGATCTACCCGCAGTTCAAGGAGGTCAGCCATCGGATCAGCTTCATGGACGGCCCGGATAGCTTTTCCCACCGTTGTCTCGACAATGGGAATGCAGATTCTTCCCTGATATCTATCTCTCAACAATGGCCTCATCAATTTTTACCCCAACATGCCTGCCTGACTTTTCTCGATAGACCAGGATGTCATCTCCTTTTTGGAGGTCGACGAGCGAGACGGCTTTACCATCAGGCTGTGTGAGCCTGATCGTTTCCGCATTCTGCAGGATGACCGAGATGGACTGGCCGTTTTCCTCAGCCTCTACCAGGGCCAGAGGACGCCTCTCAATCTTGGCCCTCCCCACCACAGCAGGACAACTCTTCCCTTCAAAATTGACGATCAGAACCCGATCGCCGGAACGGATCTCCGAGAGATATTTTGTCTGCCCATCAGCTAAGCGAATATAGGAATGAAGAGGACCGGCATTGACCCGAAAAGGCCTGATGCTCACGAAAGGGTTTTCGATGCACTCGGAATGAATGAGAAAGAGGGCCTGGCTGCTGTTTCCCACCAGCATTCCTTCACCCTGAATCATTGAAGAACAGGTATCGACACAGACCCGGTCTCCCAGTCCGATGGGTTCGACCTGTTTGACCCTGGCTGTGAAAAGCTCGAATTTTTCGGCCTCCCTCTTGAGGGAACTGATGATCTCCTGCACCGTTTTTGGATCGGGACTGTTGATGACGACCCCGTCGACCCCTTTCTCCAGAATGCCAAGGGCAGTTTCTCCTTCTTGAAGGTGATCGATCTCTACGAAGAGGTTATTTGTCCTGCTCAACAAATTCTCCAGAGGAATGATCTTCCATCCTCCATTCCTCACCACAACTTTCTTTGAGAGGCTCAGGGTGATGATCTCCTCCTCGTCCTTCTTTTCCCGGATTTCCCTCTCAACCACATCCAGGCCCAATTTCAAATCTCCATCTTCAGCCACAGTCTGGATGAGGCCCATCTTCTTCACCTCAAGGGATTTCCCGGGCTCAATCCAGAGGGCATCGGCCCCGCTCTCCATGGCCGCCTGAACTAACTCCGTCCTCCAGGGAATGATTTTCACCCAAACCTTCTTCATCTCTTCTCCTCCAAATCCTTCAGCGCCTCTTCGACCATCGAGCCATGATGGACAAGTTTGGAGATGGCTTGAACGATCTTCGTTGGGTCCTTATGCTGAAAGACGTTTCTGCCGATGGAAACTCCGGCTCCCCCTGCATCCATCGCTCCCTTAACCATGCTTAAAATATCCTGATCATTTTCCATCTTCTCCCCGCCGGCAATAACCACTGGAACAGGACAACCTTCCACCACTTCGCTGAAGCTCTCCACAGAACCCGTATAGGGGACCTTGACGATGTCCGCTCCGAGCTCAGCTCCTACTCGAGCCGCATGTTTTAGCAACTCAACATCATATTCATTCTTTATCCTGGGACCTCGCGTGTACATCATGGCCAAAAGCGGCATTCCCCATTCCATAGCCACCCTGCCTACATGACCCAGGTCATTCAGCATGGATCTTTCATCCTCCGCTCCAAGATTTACATGTATGGAAACTCCATCCGCCCCTAACTTGATCGCCTCCTCCACCGTGCATACCATGGTTTTGGAGTTTGGATTAGGGGCGATCCGGGTGCTCGCCGAAAGATGAACGACCAACCCCACATCCTTTCCGCCTCGCCGGTGGCCGGTCTCTACCAGTCCCTTATGGATAACGATGGCGCTCGCTCCGCCCATGGCGACGGCTTTGATCGTCTCTTGCACTCTGATCAACCCGGCCATTGGCCCCACCGTCACTCCGTGATCCATGGGTATGATCACCGTCTTGCCGGAGATCCGGTCTATGATGCGTTCCAGACGAATCCTTTTCCCAATCATGGGGCTCTGGCCTCCTTTCCCAGGATAAAAAAAGCCGTGAGAAGGATTTTCCCACGGCTTAAAATAAAAAAGGCCGTGGGTAGAATTTCAATCTACCCACGGCCTGAATTTGCTTTTTACTTTTTAATGATCAGCGCAAGGCAGCGGGCAGATTCCGGTATAAAAGAACCAATAAAAATAAAACCCACTGCTAAAATTACGAAGCTGATCCATTTTTCACCTTCTGTGGAAATTATGTAACACAACCCAAATTTGTTGTCAAGAGAATTTTTTAAGATATTTTTTAAGATTCATTCCCTTTCTTTTTCATTGACATTTGACATCTTTATAAAAGAAAATACCCCCGAGGTCAATTCATCAAGCAAATCCCGCATGAGGAGCATTTCTTGCTTTCTCTTTACACATCCCCCTCCATCCGTTCGCTTCACTAAATCAGACTTATGGGTTATTATTCCGCTTTGAAAGAATCGTCAGGAGGTGAATATGCCGGAGTTTCGATATTCGAACATCGAACGCGAGATGGAAGTCTACGGTTATGATTCGTTTGTCAAGAGCCACTGCCGTATGTGCCATGGGGGTTGCGGAGTCATCGTCTATGTTAAAAACGGCAAAGTTTCAAAAATTGCCGGTGACCCCGATTGCCCCATTGCCCACGGAACACTGTGCGCCAAAGGACTTGCCTCGGCACAGCTTGCCTATCATAAAGACAGACTCACTTACCCTGTCAAAAGGATTGGCCCTAAAGCAAGCGGCAAATGGGAACAGATCTCATGGGATGAGGCCCTGGACACGATTGCAGAGCGAATCCTCACCTATAAAGAAAAGCACGGACCTGAATCTGTCGTATTCGGCTATGGGACCGGCAGGGAAAATGAGGCCGTGATCTATCGCATCGCCAATGTCCTCGGTTCACCCAATGTGGTCACGGCAGGCCACTTCTGTTACGGCCCCCGTATCTGCACAAGCATCATCACCTGCGGCACGAATCCGATCGTCGACTACGAGAATTTCCCAAAGTGCATCATCATGTGGGGAAACAACGTGACGATCAGTAATCCGGACGAATACAAAGGGGAACCTTTTTCGGTGGCTCTCGACAAGGGCGCCAATCTCATCGTCGTTGATCCAAGGCTCACCCGTCCCGCAGCGCGGGCGAATGTCTGGCTCCAGCTCAGACCCGGCACAGACGCTGCCCTCGCCCTCGGCATGCTCAATGTGATCGTCAACGAGAAGCTTTACGATAAAGAATTCGTCGAAAAATATACCCACGGCTGGGAGCCATTCGTCAAAAGAGTGAATGAGTATCCACTCGACAGGGTTGAAGAGATTACCTGGGTTCCGAAGGAGAAGATCAGGGAGGCGGCACACCTTTTTGCGACAACCAAACCTGCGGCCATTCAGTGGGGTGTGGCCATAGAGCAGCAGACGAACTGCGCTGACAATGACCGGTTGCTCATGTTCCTCATGGGAATCACCGGCAACATTGACGCCCCTGGCGGTCAGGTCCTCAACCGGCAACCGAATGTCGTCAACGTAGGTCAATTTGGCGCCCATGGCATGCTTCCCAAGGACCAGTTTGCAAAACGGTTGGGAGGAGACCGTTTCCGTCTGGCCTCTCGATTCGCCATCCTTCAACCGAAATGCGTCTGGGATGCCATCCTTGAAGAAAAACCCTATCCGGTCAAAATGCTCTTCCTCATCAGCACCAACCCTCTGATCACCAGTGCCAATGCGAGAGAGGTTTATCGGGCTCTTGAGAAAGTTGAGTTTATGGCTGTTGCCGACTTCTTTCTAACCCCAACCGCTGAACTCGCTGACATTGTTTTACCTGCGGCGACATGGCTTGAGATGGACTATGTGGGCGACTACTGGAAACGCCATGGCTATATCCTGCCGCGGCGCAAGGTCATCCAGGTTGGCGAATGTCGTTCCGACCATGAAATGCTTAACGACCTTGCCCGCCGGATCGGCCAGGGCCAATACTGGTGGAACAACTTCGAAGAGGCCCTCGATTATATCCTTCATCCGATGAACATCACCTGGAATGATTTCAAGAAGACGAATTACATCAGGGGAGAGGTGAAATACTACAAGTATAAGGAAGGGGGATTCTCCACCCCCACGAGGAAATTTGAGCTCTATTCCACCACGCTCGAAAAGATGGGATATGATCCCCTCCCTCAACACAGGGAGCCCTCCGAAAGCCCGGTGAGCACTCCTGACCTCTATAAGGAATATCCCTACATCCTGATCACGGGTGCACGACAGCCCGGATTCTTTCACACGGAAAACAGGCAGATCGGGCGACTCAGAGAACTTGATAGAGATCCAATCGTTGAAATCCATCCTGATACCGCTGCAAAGGAAAAGATCAAAGAGGGCGATTGGGTCATCATTGAATCCCGCCGGGGAAGCGTGAGACAGCGGGTAAGGCTCAGTCTCGGCCGCGATCCCCGGATCGTTGCAGCCCAACATGGATGGTGGTTTCCGGAGAAGAAGGACCCAGGTCACGGCTGGCAGGAATCCAACATCAATATCCTCACTGACAATGCATTAGAAAGCTGTGACCCCGCAATGGGTGCATCGAATATCAGGACGCTCCTGTGCAGGATCTATCCAGAAGCAAAGGGGGATAGCCATGAATAAGCACGCGCTTATTATCGAAGAGTTTGCCTGCTGGGGATGCAGGGCCTGTGAGGTGGCTTGCAAACAGGAGTACAATCCCGTCGAGGCGGACAATGGGATCAAGTATCTGTCTGTCTGGCCGGACGGCCCCAAACGGATGAACGGGAAGCTTGATTTCATGTGGCGTGTGAGCGTCTGCAAACATTGCGATGAGCCCGCCTGTGTGAAGGCCTGCCCCGAAGATGCCATAATGAAAAGGGAAGACGGAATCGTCATCCTTAACTACGAGAAATGCACCGGGTGTCAGCTTTGCATCGATGAATGCCCTTACCATGCCATTAGGTTTGACGAAGAAAAAAAGACCGCAGCCAAGTGCAACCTCTGCCACCACCGGGTGGAGAAGGGACTCTATCCGGCCTGTGCGGATAATATCTGCCTCGCCCACTGCATCTACTTCGGTGACCCCGCCGAGATTGAACAAAAGATCCTGGAGAAGAGAAAGGCAAGAGGCGGTTGGGGGGAGATCATCCCCAAGGCAATATCGATGTCGAAGGGGTAAAGAAAATGGGTGATGGATGCCTACATCATCGTAGGATGTATGCCAGAAGCCTTTAAGATCTCAGAACACCCGGTAAAAACGATCAAAAACCCCACTTCACTTATCCGTCCCGAACGATAATCAAGCTCGCAGATACTATCAACCAAAATCCTGGCTAACGAGTTCACCTACTGTTCAGTTCTATATTGTTCAGAAAGCTGATAATTACGGATTGAATCAACGGGGTGGATCAGGCGGGGTCACTTGCTGTCGACTGCATCCGGCTTGTTGTTTTTTCCTCTATTCAGTTTCTGCACATCTTTCCAGAATGGGCCCGTTTTGCCGATTTCTTTCATGGCCTGGACCATCTCACGGACATATTCGTGCATATGGGAAAAGAAGATTGGGGTCAAATCTTTATCTTTGACTTTGCTTTCAGTTTGTTTCAAGAGAAACCGCATAGAAGCTTTCCTCCAACCGGCTATCAAGAATAAAGATTTGACCCCATTTCAGCCCCGTTAAGTATGTCCATATCATCTCCAAGACCAAGGCCAGTTACGTATGAAGTTAATAGTCCAGACAGCCAAAGCACCCGAGAGAACAAGGAGTATAAGACCAAAGATAAGTCTAAAAACCCTCTCAATCGTTCCCATAGCAGGTTTCTTCTTGTTACCCTCAACACGTTCATCAGCAAGAAAGCCTACAGGTATTTCCGCCCACTGAACTGGATCGAAAACCCCACCCCACTCGAAGCCTTTGAATCCATCAACATCCTTTCTGTCTTTAGACCTCTTTGCTACAGCCAAAACTTTCCCATCAGTGATAAATACAGCCTTCCCTGGTTCTGGTTTCCTGTAATCAAGATTGTGCCAAACGATTTTCATGACGAACCTCCTTCTTCATTCCTGATACTTTATAAAGGCTACAAGGTCAGGATAAACGTGGATTGAAAAGATATGATTATCCAAATAAGTCCAATCACTACCGAATCTATCAGGGTCTACCACTCTTGTCCAAAATAGGTTTTTAAAAAGCTCGTATTTTTGACAGCAAAATGAAGCATCTTAAAAAAGAAAAGTCGAACCTGGTTTTTAAAAGCCAATAAACTTGTCCAAAAAGCTAATAATTTCAAGGGGTACCTTCAAATATTCATACCCGCGAGGCAAGGGGTCAGGTCTCAACATTCAACAGATCCCTTTGTTATGAAATTTCTAAACGTGCAGCTGCAGCATCATCTCGAATAGTACCGAGGGCGTTGTCAAATGTTGAGACCTGACCCCTCAGCTGATGAAGTCAGCTATTCGGGTGCAGAGGGCGATAAATCGACGAGACGCAGTCCGAGCAGACATATCGACGGATGTAATTATACACGAGGGGCTTCTTGCGACGGTCGTTGACCTCATGCAGCCAGTAGACGAAGCCGAGTTCATTGGCTATCGCCTTCGGGAGGCTTCTGCTGACGTACTTCTCGGGGCTTCCGGATTCCCCCTTTTGGAACAGCGAGCCGCAAAGAGTGCATTGAGCGTATCGGAGCTTCTCGATGATCTCTGCGCGCATGTCCGGGAGCGGATGGTGCTGGGGCGAGGCGAGGATCTCGAGTACGGAGCCGCTGGGCCGGATCGCGATCAACCCGACGCCAAGCCGCGAGGCGATATCGACCTCTTCGAGCGAGTAGTAGGGCGGGGCCGAACGTACGTCCGCGAGATAGCATCTGTCAGCGTAGACCGAGTAGCTGAAGGCTTGGCCTGTCGCGGTGTTGAAGGGTTGCCCGCCGGCCTTGACTTCGACGCCGAGGATCTCAACCGCACCGGAGAGATCGCCGCCGATGTCACGGATACCGATGACGTCGATGCGCCCGAAGCGGGTGCCTCTGTTCTGCGCTGTGACGAAGCAGTGGAATCGCCGTCGGAGGAAGCGCTCGAGTGTCGGATAGTGCCTCGCTTCACCGCGACCCTTCTTAGATGGCATCTTGTCTCTCCACTACTGAACCACGCTCAGGCTGCCCAACGACGCAGGTCAGGCGCGCTGCAAAGCGTCGCCTGCACCTGCTGGTTCGGCTTCCATCCTGTCTTGACGCAGGCGAAGGTCGTGTACTCATCATCGTCCGCGTTGTACCGTCCCTCATGCACCTCGAAACCCGTTTCGCGCAGAACACGCCTCCATATGTCCAGAGAGAATACCCCCATGGTCCAGTGATCGGTCTCAATCCGAAGGCGTCCGTGTTCGCGAATGAGATACAGGATCGTCGTTTCGTATTGCTCATCCATGGGGTCGGGGTCATACACGTTCTCGATGAAGACAACGTCCACTCCGTCCCGCGTGGCCCGGGTGGTGCCGGTTTTATTTTGCTGGAACGTCTCGGTCGTCACGTCCGGAGTAGCGACCAGGATGCCGCCAGGGTTCAGATGGGCGTGTGCGGTGCGGAACGCTGCCACAAAGTCTGTCCGGCACTTCATGTGTGAGATCGCATCGTCCATGAGCACGGCATCAAAAGCCCTGCCGAGTCTACACGTCCGCATATCGTTTTGGACGAACGTGCACTCGGGATTCAGTTCCTTCGCCTGCGCAAGCATGGCGGCACTCAGATCGACACCAGTGACGTTGAATTGCCGCTTCAGGTTCAAGACGTTCTTCCCACCCCCGCACCCTATGTCCAGCAATGTGGTTGCCGGGCGCCTGGCGTGCTGACGGATCAGACCTGCGACGTGTTGGCAGTAGTGAGCGTATTCGGCGGCGGCATCGCCCCACATAGGCCAAAGCCACGCTAAGTCTGTATAGAGCCGGCAGGTATCTTGGATCTCTCTTCTCATGCCGAACAATTATTATGCTGCAATTTATAATTTTTTAGAAATCCTATCTATTTGAGTGCCTTTTGTCAATGAGATTTCAGAAATCTCACGCTTCCATTGGGTGAATCCTTATCGAAGTCAGTGGGTTAGCGGACATTTAGAATTTTTGCATTAAAATAATTTGTTAAAAATGGAATGTTACATTGCGTGACGAAAATCCAAGTCAAGGGTGGCATCCTATATCCCTGAAAAAAGCAAATGGAGGATTGAAAATATTGACCCTATCTTTATTCAGTTTTAACTAATATCAGATCTTCTGTCCCCTGATTTCTTCCGCGTTTTGGAATAACTCCATAATGTAGCAAGGGCCTGGGCTGCCAGTTCAGGTGAAGTGAAAATAGGCATTGACCGACCGCAAAGGGAAGTAATATCCTCCACAAATGCAGGGTGGCCGACCACAACGCCGAGCAGAGGCTTATCTGGATATCGCTCGCGAATAGATGCGATATCCCCAAACCAATCCCTCGCGGTCATTCCAACGCTCTTGAAGTGCCTGACAGCCACATAGGGTATGACCATAATAGCGAGCACCATGTCAATCCCCGGATCTGCCAAGAGCATCGGCAGGAGCTTGCCGTAGATCCCCGAGGGGCCGGTATCGAGTGGATTTTTAACATTCATCCAGTTCGGCGATATTTCCCGTGCCTGTGTCACCATAAATGAGGAGAGAGGAGGGACGGTGAGCCCACTCGACACCGCGACATCTGTTGCTAATGCTCCCAGGCTTCCGCTCGTCGTGATAATGCCGAGGCGGTTACCTTTAAGTAAGGGTTGAGTCGCGAAGACCCGCGCCAGATCGATGAGTTGGGAAAGACTTTCAGCTCGAATCGCCCCTGCCTGGGCAAAGGCCGCACGATAGATATTATCCTCTCCGGACATGCTGCCCGTGTGAGAGGCGGTCGCTCGCTTGCCAGCCTCCGTCCTGCCGCTCTTTAGTATCAGGACAGGCTTCTTTTGAGTTACATGGGCAAGTGACTGCATTAAACGTCGGCCATTTGTGGCTCCCTCAAGATACATCATGATCACTTGTGTCATGGGATCGCGATCAAGATAATCCAACACATCAGATTCATCGACATCCAAGCGATTGCCCAGCGTAACCGCTTTTGAGATCGATAGACCATATTGAGGAAGATGATCCAGCAGAATATTTCCAAAGACCCCACTCTGTGCAATGATGGAGAGAGGTCCTGGAGCAAGAGATTCCTCGATTAATTCTACTGAACAGAATTTGTTTTCCGTATTAACCACACCCACACAATTCGGCCCAATGACCCGCATACGGTATTGCATGGCAATAGCTTTTACCCTCTCCTGTAAGGCCATGCCCCTCTTACCAATCTCGGCAAAACCGGCGGTCTCAATAATGACACTTCTTATTCCCCGCTCTCCAATTTCTTCCATCACCCCGGGGACCGCCTCTGCAGGAACAATGACGATCGCCAGATCAACAGGCGAGGAAACATCGCGAACTCGTTTGTAAACATTTTGGCCATGAACTTGCCCGCCTGCGGAATTAACAAGATAGAGGCGATTCCCCCAACCCTGTTTCTGTAGAAACAGGGGAATGCCATAGCCAAAGCCAAAAGACCTTCGCGCTCCCACAACAACAACGCCTTGGGGTTCAAAAAAATTCTGAAGGCTACCAGCCGACATAGGATTCACCCTTGAGAAGATCACATGATTTATGGATAAAATATAATTCGGTCAAAAACTCCATCCTTTTCTTACCTTTTCACTTCTTCATATATCACACCAAATTAGTTTAAGGAAGATTGGAAAAAATCATCGTTGGATCGAACCCGGTGGACGTAGCGCAAATTGCCCCGGCAGCAGAAACGGGTGTAAGAGATGGGGACGATACCGGCCGGTGAACGAAAATGGGTTGGTTGAAAACCTACTCAGCTTCTCGTCTGAAGGGCTTGGCAAGGATCTCAAGGACCCGGAAGTCAAAAAAATTGTTGCAGTGTGATGGCCAGACTACAATCGCACTATCTGCCCCTCCCCCCTTGGAAGTGCTTGTTCCTCCCACTGCAATCGTCTTGTCAATGGGGATGGCGCTACTGTCCGCAGCCATGATGGCACATTCGATCGCCACTTTGATCCCCACACCGAAGAGATATCGAAGGGACTCGGCAAGCGCCTCTGTATGAGAGGCCCCGGAGAATTTATTACTGAAGGACCGCTCAAGACCGGATAGGATATGACTTTGCTTTACCACCTTGCATCCCATAGACTCCACTTCTTTCAAAATTTTCAGATCAAACTTCCAGACACCAGGAGCAGAAAATCCAGGCTGGGAGCTCACAATTACAAGGTTCGTCTCCTGTGCCATCCTCTTTGCAAACTTGAGACCTGTGACTCCCCGGGAACTTGCCGCCACCACGCTTTTGATATCTTTCTCTTTCAAGCGATTGTAAACGATGTCCACAACCGCATCGGTGTTGTCAATCCCGGATTGTTTAAAATAGACGATCGATCGATCCACCCCGTTCATATTTTCCTCCTGTCTGCGTAATCAGTGGTCGCTGGGGTCAAATCTTTATCCTTGTATGCTGTTGCCGGTCTTCCTTAAATTCGGCCATAATAGCATCCATTTGCTGGTCCTTGCGGGACCAAAGCTGATTCAACCAGTCTTGGGACTGATTTCTGTAGTCGCCGTCCTCAACATAGTTTTTTCCAGATACATTGTCAGGAAGCGGTAAATAATTAACCTGCACGATGATGTCAGATATTTTTCCTGAAAGCATATCCCAGAACGTCGGAGGCATGGCCTTTTTAGGGTAAACAATGGTCACATCGAGGATGTTGCTCAAAAACTCTCCCATACAGGAGAGCACAAAAGCTGTTCCTCCGGCCCTGGGTAGCAGTAAATTCCGGTAGGGGGAGTTCTGGGCCTGGTGCTTGGCTGAATTGAATCGGGTTCCTTCCGGGAAATTTATGACGGTGACCGGAGAGGTTTTGAACTTTTCACAGGCTTTGCGGGTTGTTTCAAGGTCTTTTCCTCGGAGCTCAGGGTGCTTTTCCAGAAATGAACGTGAATAGCGTTTCATAAATGGAAAGTCCAATGCCCACCAAGCCAGACCAAGGATGGGAACCCAGATCAATTCCTTTTTCAAAAAGAACTTGAGAAAAGGAATCCGGCAGTTAAACACATGTTGAAGAATAAAAATATCCGCCCAGGAGCGGTGATTCACCACCATCAGATAGGATTGATCAGGAGAAAGCTGGTCTGTAAATCCACGGACATCCCAATGAATTTTCTGGGTAAGCTGTACAATAAGGCTGTTCCCATCAATCCAGTGGGTGGCAATAAAAGTGAGTATGCGGGAACACGCATTTCTCCATCTATGGATGGGAATCATAAACTTGATCAAAACAAAGAAAAACAAGACCAAAGCCCAAAACACCGTGTTGATAAAAAACAATCCCGTCACCAGGGTTCCCAATATTGGCGGTGGTAAAAAACGGAACATCGCGTCCCTTCTGAATCCTTCAGTCATTCCATTCCTTTTGGGATGATTATAACAGAGAAATCCGTTGTGGCAAAGCCGTTTAGACGGGCAGGAGAGCCCCTCTGTGGGCTCCCTGTTAGGGCAGCCGCAGTAAACCCCGTTAGAAATTCCAGCGGGAATCCAGGTTGAAAATACTGGATTCCGGATCAAGTCCGGAATGACCAGATGTATAAGGTTATTTCGGGCGCAGCATACCTACTCTTAAAAAGTATGTGGGATATGTGGGGACGTTGGTGCAAAGAGAAAGAAAAAGAGATATAAAATTTGACATGGGGTACGGAAAGGAGTAAATTGGGTCTATTCCAAGGTTAGCGAGACGGTGCGGAGATTAGAATACACTGGAACGTCGGTGTCGGGGTTTCTGGAGATGACGACGGCATCGGTGAACTGGATGGTGAGACTGGAGGAGATGACGGAGTTGGATGGATGGGGAAAGTAATTTGCATTTACCCCTACGTCCCCCTCACGTTTTATAGGAAAATAGGTATGTCAGAACCTAAGTGTAGGCGATACCGAGAGCCGCCACAAAAGCGATATTTTGGGACAGGCCAGGCTGGGGGTCAGGATAGACCACTACCTTAACTTTCCGGCATGAGGGCACAGGGAAAGTGTCAGGTGTGAGACATATTCAAGAATCAAGACTACCTCGATTTATGCTTTTTAAGTAACCGATAAGACCTCCCTTCAAAGGTAATGAACCTTCCATTGAAACTCAGACGATCAAGGATCGCGGATGCGGCTGTAGCGCTGAAGATTGAGCCCCAATCTTTCGGTGCGAGGTTGGAATCGGTGTGGTAGGGTGGTAGGGGGTGGTAGGGGTCGGGGACCAAGGTAACGATAAAGATTGTATACGGAGTGAAGTGAAAAGGAATTCCGGATACAATCGGTTGAACTAAGCCGCGGCCAGATAGCTATGGGGATTCAATCGAGCAACTTCGCTCTTCCCAGTGTCATATAAGTATCGTTCATTGACAATTGAATAGGATTCTGGCGACCATTCTGCAGGCTTCTTTGATCCAGCCGTGACATCTTAACAGTGTCCAGCAAAAGGAAAACATCTCTTTCACAGAAAAAGGACAAAGAACTCCGACTCATTTTTAAAACTGCTCCACCATAGATATCAGCTCCCCACTCAATGATACCTTTATTCAGGGAGGGCGCCCACCGTACGGTGGCATCCTATCTGCCAGGCTTACGGAACAAACAGACAGGATTTCCCTCTGGATCATCTTACCCGTTCCACAGTGGGGACAAACTCTGGGATCAATCCCGGTAATCCGAGTCAAGAGGTCTTCCCATGTTTCTTTCGGGACCTCCCCCGGCTCCTTATCCGTCAATACACCCAGAAGCCTCTTACACCATAAAAGCTTTCTCTTTCGGTTCCGATGACTCAATATCCCATAATATCTGATCTTCATAAACTGATCCGGTAGAACATGAAGCAGAAAGCGGCGAATAAAATACCCCGCAGCAGAGCTGCGGGGTATTAAAAATCAAAACTCAACTGTTCCTGGTGCTGATATTTTTTTTATATATTTACGAATTGCTTCAGGAACATTTTTTGAAAATTCAAACCATTTATATTTGAGATCACGTACTTCATGCTGGATTTATCTAATCGGGCTCATGCCCAACTTACACCATGTTTTATCGCTTTCAGCGAACCTGTTTTCATCCGCCCAGCAGAGCTGGGCGGTATTCAACAGGTATTTTTATAAAAAGGAGCAAGAAGAGGTTTGAAAAAAAAGAATATCCTCATCACAGGCCTACCCGGCATTGGCAAGACCACGCTCATCAAAAAACTTTATGAAGAGTTAAACCCTCTTCGCCCTGTCGGATTTTATTCAGCAGAGATCAGACAGGAGGGAGTCCGGAAAGGTTTTGAACTGAACAGTCTTGATGGAACAAGGGGGCTTCTTTCTCATCAAGACATCCACGGTCCATACCGGGTGGGCCGTTATGGAGTGGACATCAAAGGCTTTGAGAATTTTCTTGAAACGATCCCCTTCTTCAACCCTTCAACCCGCCTTGTGATCATCGATGAAATCGGAAAGATGGAGTGTCTCTCTGAGAAATTCAAAAAACTCCTGGTGAAAGTCTTGGATTCTGATAAGTGGCTCATCGCAACCATTGCCCTGAAAGGCGGCGGACTGATCGCAGAGGTGAAAGATAGACAAGACGTAAAACTTTTTACAATGACAAAAAACAACAGGGACTATTTATTGTCTGAAATTTTAGGAGAGTCACCCCTTCCCTTACCTTCCGTCCTTAAATGGAAGGTCAGGGGGATGAAGAAGAGCATTCTAAGATGAGCATTCTCATTGTCTCCATTGGAGACGTGGCCCCCCAATAATCCAGACCTTAAAAGATAATTTAAAAAGAGTTTTTAATAAACCCGTAGAAATTGGCAAAGGACTCTCCTAACCCCATTGCGCTTACAATAAATAATGAATTGTATGGTTTCATGGTATGCAATATAATATTAACTTTCAAACAAATTATTAGAGGACCAAAGAGTGTTGATTAAAATATTTAAAAACACCAACTATTTGAAATTATTTAAATAAGAAGCGATTTTATGTCCCGTGAACATCTTAAAAAACCATGAAAATTTGTTTGACAAAATTAACGAGCAAGTATAGGATTTTAGGAAATTAGAGTCTGCAGTTCAATAATTGTTAGGCAGTACTTGAAAAATAATATATGGGGTAATCGCTATGTTAAAATTAGGAAGCCATAAACGGCCGGCCGTAGTTCGTGTTCAGACTCAGGCAAGGGCTGGAAAGATTTTATCTCTCTGTAATGAACATGGCTGGAAAGTTATTGTTGGAATAGAACCAGATAAGCCTGAAGATATTTCTGATGTAGAACGACTGCTCAATCCTCCTACACCTGATAAGGTTGGACCAAAAGTGGGACGCAATGATCCTTGTCCATGTGGTAGTGGTTTGAAGTACAAAAAATGTTGTGATAATTGCTGATATACAAAAAACGGAATATTTCAATCTTGCCTAACACTCCAGCGGATGGCCTACAGCCACCGCTGATTTCAGTCGTTAGGATTGAGGAAGGATACAAAAACAGATTATGAATGCAGATGATAAAAAGTCAAAGCGGAGTATAGGGTGGGGACGTTGGTGCAAAGAGAAATAAAAAGAGATATAAAATTTGATATGGGGTACAGAAAGGAGTAAATTGGCGCTATTCCAAGGTTAGCGAGACGGTGCGGAGATTAGAATACACTGGAACCCAGTATATCGTTTCACTAAAAGATATACATATTAGTACTTCGCAACAACATCGAATTTTTTCCACCGGTGAATGACCGGAGCTGAGTTTATCTCCTTGACACCAAGCAT
>Ga0207951_100096_pt1 | contig 60899 bp, 57 predicted proteins | sample Subbio12Aug_8Bad_FD_184830 | JGI IMG/M metagenome (GOLD analysis project Ga0207951, IMG submission 184830) | Serpentinite rock and fluid subsurface biosphere microbial communities from McLaughlin Reserve, California, USA - CR12Aug_8Bad (SPAdes) | ecosystem: Environmental > Terrestrial > Deep... | reverse complement strand
GAGCCGGGTAAGAAGTTGGCAGCATCAGCCATGCCAGCGTTTAGAAACTCTAGGCGCATGGTGACCGGCATACCAAATACTAGAGGCTTCACATCGCCGCGTTGTCTGAGGGCAGCTTCAGCTTGGTGTCTGATCAGGTCAACTGCTTTGGTGGGGTGCATGTTCTTAGCGCTATATCTCGTGATTGCCTCCTTCACGGCAGCGACTTGAATGGGACCAAGTATGGACTTGGCCTCTTCGGTTGCGTGCTTATCTCCGGTAACAAAGACAACTGGTATACCAAAATGCCCAGCCAAACCAGCATTAATGCCGATTTCGCCACAGATTACATCATTAACCCATACAGTGCTCACCACTGCGCCACTAATAGTATGTGACAGAATACCGTGGGAGTGCATCCGCGCGTGGTAGCCTACAAACATAGCTGCGTCACAGTCTGTAGCAATGCCTTCCATCATCATCATTGGCTTTGGTGTACCTAAGATAACCTGAGCCTGATGGTGAATGTCGCGGGCGAGGATATTGTTCATTCCTCCATGAGAATCATTTATTACAACTTCTGTAGCACCTGCTGCTAAAGCACCCTCGACTGCTGCGTTGACTTCATCTGTCATTTGCTTGCGGGCTTCGTCATAGGTCTTTCCACCGTGTCCGGTACTGTCGCTGTTGACTACGCCACAAACACCTTCGATATCCACGCTAATAAATACTTTCATTTGGTCACTCTCCTCAAAATAGTCGCTAGTCACTTGTCGCGTGATGTCGGCCATACGCAATCTTTTATTTTTTCCACAGTCTATCTGTGAATCCTGCTATTAAGGGCAATTATTATACCGGGCAAACCCCAGTGAGTGCCAGAGAGATTTAATCAGTCTGTAACGAGGGCGGTATCTATTCAGGTTATAATAGAGCAAGGGGGTGACGAAAATGCGATTTGGGTTGAAATTACTGTCTATCGTGCTGCTCGTATTTTTGGTCACCGTAGGTTGCGTCAACACTAATGGCAGGCATATCCCGCCTTCCTTGCTACAGTCAATTTCGATTAATTCGGTGGAATACACAGCTTATGGCGATGCTGGATACGTAACGGTGTTTGTGCTGGAACGAGCCACAAGCTACTTAGTACCAGTTAGCTTAAGTAAACCAGCAGATGTACAGCCTATTGACTATGCGATTGCCATACTAAACGGGGATGTTGAGGTTCCTGGGTTTCGTACTTTTGGGACGGTGCAGGCCAGAATAGAACGCGCCTCGTTTGTCGACGGTTTAGTAACTCTTGAAATGCCGAGCGGTTTTCAGAGCTGGGTAATGCGGAACCTAGTAGACGAACGGAACTTTGTCCAAGCGACAGTGCTCACCCTGACCGGATTTGTAGATGTAGAGGCTATACAGTTTTTTTCTAACGGCAGAGAAGTCCATGGTACGGTTTTTGTTTATCCTATGGATAGGCCAATTTTAAGGCCTCAAGTGGTAAACACAGCACCGAGCTCAGGACTTAGCGCAATTCTATATGTGCGCCTGCGCAGTGCTAACTTGCTGGTACCTTATACAAAGCTAGTGGAGAGGCGTGATCCACTGTGGGTACTTAATGAATTGTTCAAATTTAAAGGCAGCGATAACTTGGTTTCGCCCATACCAGGAACACTTATAGTTAAGGGATTGCGCATTGAGGACGGTACGGCGCTGCTCAATTTAGACAAAAGCGCGGTAACTCATATTATGCAAGGTGCTTTGGATGAGCAGTTGGTATTAGATGCAATAGTGCATACCCTGCTCGAGTTCTCCGAGATACGGCAGGTCCAGATATTAATTGACGGTAGAGTATTAGGCCCGCTGAGTACAAATATTGATTTGAGCAGAGCAATCGGCAAGACGCCCATTAACCAGCTTATTATTCCATAAGATGTATACAATAATGAGTCACCTACGTGGTATCATGAAGCGGGGGTGACTTTATATGCGTTCACGACTCGTTCAGATAGGTTTAGCTGTGATAAGTGCGGTATTATTAATCGGTTGCGGGCGCCAAAGCATTCCGGCGGTAGCTATGGGGGTAAACCTAGGTCAGGCCTTGCGCTCACAGGGTGGGTACTACGTGCCATTAGCCACAACGGCAGCCACCATTATGGCACGCGTAGTTGTTGACGCCTCCAATGGCACTATCGAAATGATTTACGATGATGGTTTTCGTAGTATGTATTCCACTGATGACGAGAAATTTATCATCAGTGATGGGCTAGCCTACGTTGAGTTGCATGCTGTACCGGCACTACTGGGGTTAGCCGGTAGTGTAAGTAATCAGGCCCTCAGCCTGGAGTTTGTGCGACCAAACCTGACGGTGCACTTAACAGACCAAGGACTAACCCTTGATGCCACATCGGCGATCAGTTATCAAGGCACTTGGTCAGACGATGGTCACTATGAGCTTGTGGTACCAGGTGCAGCCGTTGTTGGCGATACGGATAAATCTCTCGACATAAGTTATAGCGCTTTTACTCAAGTTAATGTGGGGGTAAGGTCCGGTGACCTATATATTACTTTTAGTGGTTCCCGCGTAGCTGGGTATGAGCCTAGCGTTTACTTCAATTCAGGACGAACTAGTGCGATTATTGATTGGCCTAGGCCGCTTGATGCGCCTATTAGTGTTAGTGAATCAGGACGTAATACGTTAGGACTCGTAGTTCCAGAAGGCCGGGTTGTGGTCGTTTTGCCCGAACCGGAAATTAAAAGTACTCCCACAGTGCGTTTACGCCGACGCGCTGACCTCCGGGCTGGGCCTAGTACTTATTTTCCTGTGGCAAAGGCCGGGGTTTCTTCTGGATCAGAGGGTACCATGTTGGAGCATACACCAGGGTGGGTTAAGGCAAGCGTACAAGGATATGAAGGCTGGTTTCGGGATGTAGAGGTGTCTATTAGTGTAAAAAGCCCTAATTTTCCTCTTACCTTGCGTAGCAGCATCAGGCTTACATCAGATGTAGTTGGAGTCATCGCCGCTAATGCAGACATTGTGCTGCGAGAAAAGGTTGATGGGGGTTACCTGGTCTCAGTTCCAGGGCAAGATATGCAAGGGTATATGCTAGACGGCCAGCTATTTCTGGACAAGCTGCTTTATTATCGGCCCCGTGGATTGACAAATGTGATTAGATTTGCGATTATGGGGTCTTTGCCTCCTGCCGAGATCCACACCGTGTATAGCATATTCCAAATTGCCGACATAGTTGTACATGAGGGCAGCACCATTTTTACAGTGTCTGTGCCGACGCTCATGAATCTGCATCTAGAACAGCAAGGTCCAAGTCTTAGTATTGCAGCAGGTATAGTACTAGATAGTGTTGATATTACCGAGGTGGCCAGCGGGCAACAACTCGCCTTTAACGTAGACGGAGCACATGAGCTTTATGTCAGTCGCACATTAACTGGGCTAATCATAACGCTGCCGTATGCCTCCTTAAGTTCGAGTTTTATGCAGCCTTCACCCACTGGCGCTATAACTGCAATAACAGTGGTTCAGCAGGCAGGCGGCGTTGAGCTCGCAGTGACCCTGCAGAGCCCGCTAGCCTACAGGATTTACGATTCACGCTTGGTCACCGTCATGTCTTCTCACATAGCAGGGAAAACTATAGTGATTGACCCGGGCCATGGAGGGCGAGACCCCGGTGCGATCGGCAAGCTGGGCTGGAATGAGAAGGATTATACGCTAGATATTGCATTGCTTCTTGCCAGCGAACTAAAGAGGATGGGCGCGCTCCCCATATTGACTCATGAGGGCATTGCGCCAGAAAAAAAGGTTATGAATGAGGAACGCCTATTGATAATTAATCAGCTTCAGAATGACCTCTTCGTGAGCATTCATTTAAATGCTTTTAGCATGTCGAGCTTAGGGGGCGCTGAAACTTATTATAGGAATAGTGAGGAGAACCTGCGGCTAGCAAGACTTCTTCAGAATGGCATGGCAAACGCAGGGCTACGCAATCGGAGGGTCATTGATAATCAAACTCTAGCGCTGCTACGGAGGGGGCAACCTCCGGGGGTTTTGTTAGAGGTTGCCTATATAACCAATCCAGACGATGAACGTCTGCTCAAAGACGTGAATCGCAGAAAAAAACTGGCGGCTGAGCTCGCTGAAGCTATTGAAGCTTTTTTTGCTAGCCATAAATGACCGTATTTTCTGATTATAAGTTAAAAGAGTGAGGTATATTGACGGGAGCACTAAGTTCTGGTAAACTTTACGTGATATTCGATAGTCGAAATATGGCGAGGAAAATTATAAGGGGGGAAAACGAACATGGTAGAGTTTGAAAATCACGTCGAGGACGTTGAAAGACTAATAAGGACCGTCAGTGCTATCATTAAGAAGAGGGGTCGCGAAATCTTAGCAGATTTTGATATTACTCCTCCTCAGTTTAACGCTTTGCTCACTCTTATCCAGTCAGGCAGCCTAACTATTGGCGAGCTAGGTGAACGCATGTATTTAGCATGTAGTACCGCTACGGACTTGGTAGACCGTATGGAGCGTAATGGGTTAGTTGCACGCGAGCGTGATACTAACGATCGTCGGGTTATCCGACTAAAGGTTTTGGAACGTGGCCATCAAATGCTAGACGAGGTTATGATGGCACGTAAGCGCTATCTCTCTAGCGTTTTAGAAAAAATCTCTGGAGACGAGATTAAGGCAATGATAGTAGCGTTGGTTCATTTATCTGAACTTATGACTCAAGAAGAAGTGGCACAAGATTAGCCTGCGAGAGCAGGCTTTTTCTGTATGAACCCAGGATGCTCGGGTAAGGTATTAAGGGGAAATGAGACCACGTACCAATAAGCAGCATATGATATAGCATCTTTGTTTTGAGGCGGTGCACATCTTGAGCGCAATTGGATTATTTGATTCCGGTGTGGGTGGATTGTCAGTTCTAAGAAGACTGTTGCAGGCAATGCCAGGTAGAGACTACAGGTATTTTGCAGATTCATTTCACATGCCTTATGGTTCTAGGTCAACTGAGAATATCGAGAATATAGTTATGGCAATATGTGATTTTTTGATAGGTCAGGGATGTAAGGCTATAGTTATGGCCTGCAATACATCATCCGCCTTAGCCTTAGCTAAAGTACGTGGGCGGTACGATATCCCCATTATAGGTGTGCTTGAACCGGGTGCACGCGCGGCAGTTAATGCTACCCGCAACGGGAAGATAGGTGTCATGGCAACCGAAGGTACGGTTCGTTCAGGGGCCTACCTGCGGGCGGTGCATTGGCTTCGCACAGATTGTATAGTGTACAGTCAGCCATGCCCTAAGCTAGCTCCTCTCGTTGAACGTGGTCATTTTGGTGGCTCAGAAGTAATGTCGGCCTTGACGGAATATGTACCACCCTTGTTAGCACAAGGGGTTGACACTATTGTCATGGGTTGCACACACTATCCCTTCTTGTATGAAGCGATTGCAAAGTTGTTACCGCCAGGAGTATGTATAGTTGACCCAGCCCTAGAGACGGTGTCCGAGGTAATGGCTATACTCGGTGCAACGCCTTTAGCGGGTGCAACCAACCTCTCTTTTTACGCCTCGGGATCTGTCGAAGACTTTATGAGAGTGGGTAGAGGGCTGATTGGTGTTGTACCAAACGCTCAGAAAGTATATTTTCGGGAACATCCGACCGGATTAACTGTCGAGCTCGAATAAGCAAGTCTATCCTCGCATATCCATGTATGGAAAATGAAACGCGAGGAGGCTCTCCATGAATAATAGAAGGCTTGTGAGACTGCTAGCTTTAGTTGTGCTAATTGCGTTGTCTGCCTCTTTGTTGGTAGGCTGTTTACCCTGGCCTTTTAAGAAAAACTCAACAACAGTACTTACTCCCGGAGTGGAGATACGCATAGGCAGCTTTATTCCAATATCGTTGCCAGTCATGAATGCTGCTCAAGCGCATCAGCGCACGTTGTGGGTGTGGGATCATACTAAAAAATACGTTGTTCCTTTTGTATTGAGTGTTCCCAAGGTTGACGGCGTGGCTCGTGAAGCTATTAACCGCATTATAGACTCACCGGTTAATAGGCAATCCATTGGCAGTACTGGGCTGAAACTGCCACTGCCAGAAGGTACAGCCGTCAGAGGATTGACGATTCGAGACGGGTTAGCTAAGGTTGATTTTAGCGAGGAGTTTCTTCGCTACTCGACCGCTAGGGAGAAGCTCGTGGTCGACGCCGTAGTCTTAACACTAACCGAATTTCCCAATGTAGACCAGGTTCAAATTATGGTTGGGGGCAAGACAATTCCTAAGCTTCCCGGTGGCACAGACCTTGATAAGCCTATTCGCAGATCTAATATAAAGATCAACCCTGAGGCCGCGACTAGCATGTCTAGCCAAGGTACGCCGGTAACCCTGTATTTTAGTGCCGTTAGCACTGAGAACTATATTTACTTCGTGCCAGTAACACGGAGCATTGCCAATACAGATAACGTGCTAGTGGCAGTAGTTAACGAGCTAATTGCGGGTCCTGCAGAGGGCAGCGGTCTGCTCCGTGACGTGCCTGCAACAGCGAAGGTTAAGAGCGCCAGACTCAGTGCGATGAGGGTCGCAGAGCTTGACCTGACCGCTGAAATCTACAATTTCGGAAAGGGAGCCATTGCCGAAATGGCAATGCTTGGTTCGATTATTCTCGCCTTAACAGAGCAGAAGGACGTAACTGGTGTCAAAATAACAGTTGACGGTAAAACACCTATAATGCCCGCGGGAACAGATGTAAGCAAACCCGTACTTAGACCAATGTTCGTTAATCCATTTATTTTTTAGCCTGTACCGGCGGTTAACCGCCGTTTTTCTTAAAAAAGTCATGGACAAGTAAGGAGGATGCCAATGCGAGTTGACGGAAGACAGCCACAGCAGTTGAGGACAGTGACGTTTACTAGAGGATTTATAAGTTCTGCCGATGGTTCCGTGTTAGTGGAAATGGGTAGAACTCGTGTCATTTGCACAATCTCTGTAGAGGATAAGGTCCCGCCCTTTATGAAGAACATGGGCAAGGGCTGGGTTACTGCGGAGTATGCCATGCTACCGAGAGCAACCCAAGTGCGCACACCAAGGGAGAGCACCAAGGGCCGAGTGGGTGGTCGCACCTATGAGATACAGCGCCTTATCGGCAGAGCGCTGCGTTCTGTTGTAGACTTAGAGGCCATAGGGGAGCGAACAATTTGGGTGGACTGCGACGTTATTGAGGCAGATGGTGGAACTCGCACGGCCTCTATTACGGGTGCATTTGTAGCACTGTGTGACGCCATGCATAAGCTATATGTGCAGGGGTTAGTAAAGAAATTCCCTGTGACAAGTTTTTTGGCGGCTGTTAGCGTGGGAGTGGTAGAAGGCGTCTCGCTGCTTGATTTGTTTTATCCGGAAGATTCCGCGGCAGATGTAGATATGAACGTAGTGATGACCGGGGATGGCAGATTCGTCGAAGTCCAGGGCACCGGAGAAGAGGCCACATTTAGCCGCGAAGAATTAGCGGAGCTCCTAAAGTTAGCGGAGCAGGGCATTACACAATTAATAGCCATGCAAAAGCAAGTATTGGGAGAAATCGCAGATTTAGTTGGAGGGGCACATGGAGAGAATAGTGCTGGCCAGCACAAATAAAGGTAAGCTAAGGGAATTTGGAGACGCCTTTAACGCCTTAGGAATCGAGGTTGCGTCCATAGGCCAGTACATTTCAGGGTGGGACGTCGAAGAGAATGGCGCAACATTCTATGCAAATGCTCAAATCAAGGCCGAGGCGGCAATGGAAATGACGGGCCTACCCTCCTTAGCGGACGATTCTGGGCTATCGGTGTATTACATGGGGGGCGCGCCCGGAGTTTATTCTCAGCGTTATGCAGGCGAAAATTCTACCGATCAACTGAATAACGAGCTATTATTAGACCGACTAGCGTATGCAAAAAACTATCGGCAGGCACACTTCACTGCAGTGCTAGCTTATGCGGCGCCAGGTGCTGTAACCCACTTTGCCTTAGGCAGATTATACGGCAGCATAACTACTGCACCGCGCGGTGACGCTGGGTTCGGGTATGATCCCCTCTTTGAAATCCGCGGCAGCACAAAGACGCTAGCGGAGATTACGCTTGAGGAAAAAAATAGGATTAGTCATCGAGCGCTGGCATTGCGTTCATTGTTCAAAGCTTGTGGTGCGTTCCGTGGCTAAATTGGTGCGAATAGGCGTTCTCAGCGATTCTCATGGTGATTTCCCGTCGCTCGAGGGAGCTTTGTCAATTATGGGAGAAATTGACTTTGTTTTACATGCTGGAGACTATTTGCGCGACAGCATGCGCCTATCTCGGGTGCTTACCATACCTGTCATTGGAGTAGCGGGAAACTGTGATACCTTGCATCATCCTACTGAAGAAATAATAGAACTAGGTGGGCAGCGTTTTTTTATTGCGCATGGTCATCACCACGGAGTCAAGGCAGATACGTCCGGCATAATTCATGCTGCGCGCCGTCATAGAGTGGATGTAGCAATTTACGGGCATACTCATGTGCCAGCACTTTTCGTCCAGTATGGCATCTTGTTTCTAAATCCCGGGTCAACCTCTGCCGGCCGCAAAGGCACGACAAGTAGTTGTGCAATATTAACTATTGAGGACACGCGAGTTGACGCAGCATTTTTACCACTCAAAAATGCCAAATAGAGCACATTGATATTTTCGCGTGACATGGTACAATATTAAATGCGTGTGCGCCTGTAGCTCAGTGGATAGAGCAACTGCCTTCTAAGCAGTGGGCCGCAGGTTCAATTCCTGCCAGGCGCGCCATTTTACTAGAAGTTTGAGGTTGGATGTTGGAACTTGATACCTAGCGGCTGGACCCCAAGAACTGCTCATTGCAACGCGCAAGTATTTCTGTTAATATTAAGTTCGCGCTAACATGGTGGATATAGCTCAGGTGGTTAGAGCACCAGATTGTGGCTCTGGGGGCCGTGGGTTCGAGTCCCATTATCCACCCCATTTTATGCGCCCGTAGCTCAGCTGGATAGAGTAACGGACTACGAATCCGGGGGTCGCAGGTTCAAATCCTGCCGGGCGCGCCATAAAACAGCCAAGGCCACGCGAGATTCGATTGTTCCTCGTTCTTAGTTCCTCGTTGCTTAGAACGGACTCACTTCTTAGGAACGCGCTCCACTAGGAACGAAACTCCACTAGGAACGCTCTCTACGAGGAACGCTTATCGCCCTAATAACATATTTGTCGAGTGTGGGTTTAACCCCGCTTACCATTGTGGTAAGCTTTTTTTATGCTATAATGTAGTGGTTAAACTAGGCTCTATGCCCAATACCTTATTATTTGCACTGAGGAGGACCCTGTTTTGAAAATTGATGTAAAGAAGCTCGAACAGAACAAAATACAGTTTGAGGTGACCGTCGAAGAGGCCGCAGTGGCGCGTGCTTTAGACAGCGCTTACAAGAAGGTTGTAGCAAAGGTCAACATGCCCGGTTTCCGTCGCGGCAAGGTTCCGCGTCCGATTTTGGAGGCTCGGTACGGTGTTGAAGTTCTTTATGAAGAAGCCATTGATATATTGCTTCCTGAGGCCTATGCAAAGGCTTTAGGGGAGTCCAAGGTAGAACCAATCGACCGCCCAGAGATTGATGTCGTTACTTTTGTTAAGGGCGAGGAAGCGAAGTTCAAGTTCATTGTAGAACTTCCTCCGGAAGTAATCGTCGGAGAATATAAGGGAATAGAAGTAATCAAGCCTCAAGCAGAAGTAGCCGACGAGCAAGTAGAAAAGGAACTCAAGAAGCTGCAAGAACGTCACACCAGACTTATAAAGTCGCCAGATGGTGTCGTGCAGAATGGTGACACGGCTATTATTGACTATGTTGGTTCTGTCGATGGTATCGATTTCTCCGGAGGGAGTGCTAAGGGCCATAACCTTGAAATTGGCTCGGGGACCTTTATTCCCGGTTTTGAAGAACAAATTATAGGTATGGAATGTGGTCAAGAGAGAAACATCGAGGTTATGTTTCCCGCAGACTACCGCGCTACAGAGTTAGCTGGCAAGGTTGCCGTTTTTCAGATTGTACTGCATGACATTAAGCGCAAGGAACTTCCGAATTTGGACGACGAATTTGCCAAAGAAATATCGGAGCACGAGAACCTAGAGAGCTTAATCCAAGAAATTCGTGGCCGCTTGCTTGTCGCAGCCGAAAGCTCTGCCAAGACGCAGCTAGAGAACATTGTTGTTGCAAAAGTAGTAGAGAATTTTGCGGTGGATGTTCCTCAGCTCTATGCTGAGCGTGAGATTGATTCTATGATTGAAGACATGCGTTACAATATCGAGCGTAGTGGGATGACCCTGGAACAATACTTAGAGTTTTTAAAAAAAACGATGGAAACGCTGCGTGAGGAATTCGCAGGGCACGCGCGTACTCGTGTTAAGACTCGTCTGGTTATAGACAAGATTCGTGAACTAGAGAATATATTTATAGATGAGGCCGAGCTAGAATCTCACTTAGAGGAGATGGCTAAGCCTTACGGACAAACAGCACTACAGGTGCGCCAGGTTCTCGTGGATCGCGGTCAGCTTGAAGCTGTGCGCGAGAGCGCTGCGACCGGAAAGACTATAGACTTTTTAGTCAAGGAAGCAGACGTTAAATCGGAATAGGAGGTTTTATGTCATGGGCTTAATTCCGTTCGTCGTAGAACAAACTAGTCGTGGAGAGCGCAGTTACGATATCTTTTCGCGCTTGCTCAAGGATCGCATCATCATTCTCGGTTCTGCTATCGATGACCATGTGGCTAACCTAGTTGTTGCGCAAATGCTGCATCTTGAAGGCGAAGACCCCACAAAGGATATAGAATTATATATCAATAGCCCCGGGGGTCATATCGACGCGGGTTTAGCCATTTACGACACTATGCAATATATTAAGTCTGACATCCGCACTACTTGTATTGGTATGGCCGCTAGCATGGCCGCAGTCTTGCTCGCAGCGGGTGCTCCTGGTAAGCGCATGATTCTTCCTAACGCCCGCGTGATGATCCACCAGCCGCATGGTGGCGCGTCAGGGCAGGCAGTCGACATAGAGATCCAGGCACGGGAAATATTGCGTATGCGTGAGTCACTTAATAAAATTCTTTCTCACCACACAGGTCAACCCCTGGAGAAGATTGCCAAGGATGTTGATCGCGATTTCTGGATGACAGCGGAATCCGCAAAGCAATACGGTGTGGTAGACGAGATTCTCGTTAAACGTTCCAAATAGCCGCTAGGAGGTGTTTCATGTTCAAATTTGACGACAAGAACTCCGTAAAGTGTTCGTTCTGTGGCAAAGCTCAGGAACAAGTTAAGAAGCTCATTGCGGGACCTGGGGTTTATATCTGTGATGAGTGCGTTGAGCTATGTATGGAAATTGTGGAAGAGGAGTCCCACCACGAGAATGAGGGGGAATTAAAAGAGATTCCTAAGCCCAAGGAGATCAAGGAGTTTTTAGATCAGTGGGTTATTGGGCAGGACGATGCCAAGCGAGTTTTAGCTGTCGCTGTCTATAACCACTACAAGCGCATCTACTCCTCGGGCGGCAAGAGTGACGACGTTGAACTGACTAAGAGCAATATCGCCCTAATTGGCCCAACCGGTGTTGGTAAGACATTGCTAGCGCAAAGCCTAGCCAAGCTCCTCAATGTACCATTTGCTATTGCGGATGCTACTTCGTTGACAGAGGCAGGATATGTGGGAGAGGATGTTGAGAATATCCTCCTCAAGTTAATACAGAGCGCGGATTACGACATTGAGCGGGCAGAAAAGGGCATTGTGTATATTGATGAAGTAGATAAGATTGCACGCAAGTCCGATAATCCTTCAATTACCCGCGATGTTTCTGGTGAAGGAGTGCAGCAGGCGCTGCTTAAAATACTTGAGGGCACGGTAGCCAGCGTACCGCCTCAAGGCGGACGTAAGCATCCGCACCAAGAGTTCCTGCAGATAGATACTACTAATATTTTGTTTATTTGTGGTGGCGCTTTTGATGGTTTGGATAAAATTATTCAGAACCGCATTGGTAAGAAGAACATGGGCTTCGGCGCTGAGATCAGATCGCGCACGGAGGCACCCATAGGAGAACTGCTCAAGCAAGTTCTTCCTGCGGATTTGCTAAAGTTCGGCCTTATTCCTGAGTTTGTCGGGCGCATACCAGTCATTGCCACCTTAGACCAGCTCGATGAGCATACCTTAGTGCGCGTGTTGACCGAGCCTAAGAATGCTCTCACTAAGCAATTCGGAAAACTTCTTGAATATGATGGAGTCGTTCTTGAGTTTAGGGAAGAGGCCTTGCGGGCAATCGCGCGCGAGGCGATTAAGCGCAATACAGGCGCTAGGGGCCTTCGTGCGATTATGGAGAAAATTATGCTTGATGTGATGTATGATGCACCATCAAATGGTGATATCAAAAAATGCATTGTGACCGAAGAAGTGATATTGAATGGTGAACCACCGTTACTTGTTCAAGATGTAGCTAAGAGCAAGAAGAAAAAGGGAGTAACCGCCTGAAATCGGTGAGGTAGTCAGTAGACTGCCTCATTTTTTTCTCGCCTTAGGCACACACTATGTTAGAGGTGAGAGCGGTGGACTTTGGAAGCATGTTCTACGTAGTACAAGTGTTCTTCGCAATAGTAATCGGACTGTACTTTCTAAACCTACTTCGCTCGCAACAGGGAAGCAAAGTGGCGGTGGAAAAAGAATCCCGTAAAGAAACAGATAAGCTGCGTAAACTCAGGGGGATTACTTTAACCGAGCCGTTGTCTGAGCGCACCCGCCCCAGCAAATTTGCCGATGTTGTGGGTCAAGCAGATGGGGTCAAAACCCTCCGTGCGGCACTATGCGGGACTAATCCGCAGCATGTTATTATCTATGGTCCGCCGGGCGTAGGCAAAACAGCGGCGGCACGCCTTGTATTAGAGGAGGCTAGGCGGACACCAGGGTCACCATTTGGATCTGAGGCCAAATTCATTGAATTAGATGCTACGACAGCTCGTTTCGACGAAAGAGGAATCGCCGATCCCTTAATTGGGTCTGTTCATGACCCCATTTACCAAGGGGCCGGTGCCATGGGCATGGCCGGTATACCTCAGCCCAAACCTGGTGCCGTCACTAAGGCTCATGGCGGGGTACTCTTTATAGATGAGATTGGCGAGCTTCATCCTATTCAAATGAATAAGCTCCTTAAGGTGCTTGAAGACCGTAAAGTTTTTTTGGAGAGTGCCTACTACTCATCTGAGGATAGCAATGTCCCATCTCATATTCATGATATCTTCCAAAATGGACTTCCGGCAGACTTTCGTTTGGTAGGCGCAACTACCCGATCTCCGGAACAACTTCCCCCGGCTATCCGCTCACGTTGCCTGGAGATATTTTTTCGACCCCTCAGGAGTGAGCAGCTAGCTCAAATTGCCCAGAATGCCGCCGATAGAATCGGTATTATATTAGAAGATAGCGCCAACAACCTGTTGTCACGCTACGCTCACAATGGGCGTGAAGCAGTGAACATTATCCAGATTGCCGCTGGTGTTGCTGGAGGCGAAGGGCGTAATCAGCTGTCCGCTTCGGACATTGAGTGGGTGATTAACTCCACTAACTGTACACCGCGCCATGAACCGAAGATACCCTCAGAGCCTGCCATTGGTGTCGCAAACGGTCTAGCGGTGTTCGGTCCTGCCCTAGGTACAATTCTTGAGTTAGAGGTCTTAGCGACCCCAGCTAGAGGCCGAGGGATAGTAAAGGTAACAGGCATAGCTGAAGAAGAAGAGATCGGCAACACGCAGCACGTTATACGCCGCAAAAGCATGGTCTCTAATTCGGTAGACACAGTAATTACAGTGCTGAAAGGGCTTTTAGAAGAAGACCCGCGCAAGTACGACTTGCACATCAACTTTCCTGGTGGAATTCCTGTAGATGGACCCTCAGCCGGAGTGGCCATGGCGGTTGCTTCTTACTCAGCCATTAAGAAAATACCCGTCAACAATTTAGTTGCTATGACCGGTGAAATCTCTGTGCGGGGTTTAGTCAAGCCAGTAGGTGGAGTTGCGGCCAAGCTAGAGGCAGCCACCTTCGCAGGGGTGAAAGTGGCGCTAATCCCAGCCGAGAATTGGCAAGAAAGTTTCGCCAGAATTTCTGGCCTTAAGGTCATCCCTATCAAGCACATAAATGAGGCGTTAGAGCTCTGCTTTGTAGCAAGGCCAGATATACGAGTAGAATTAATCACTGCGACGTAAGCCCGCACTAGCGGGCTGTTTTTCTGTGGCGTATACTATTCTTACCGCATATAACATAATCACGACACAAACGTAGCTCCTAGGAGGTGTCACCTTGAACATTAACCAACTTCCATTGCTCCCCCTGCGGGGCTACCTAGTATTCCCCCATAGCATGTTGAACCTCGACGTCGGTAGGGTTAAGTCAGTCGATGCTGTCAATGCTGCTATGCAAGATGATGGGCAGATCATACTAGCGACTCAGGCTGATGTAAATGTCGAAGACCCCACTTCAGAGGATATTCATTCCGTAGGTACATTAGCGATTATTAGACAGGTCATTGCGCTACCCGGAGGCACAGTACGTGTTCTTGTAGAAGGTCAATCACGTGTTCTGATCAAACGGGTTGTTTCCGACCAGCCATACATGATAGCAGATGTCGAAGTACTGCCTGATCATATCGAAGACGCTGTTTTTTGTGAGGCTCTTATGCGTCGTCTATTGGAGAGTTTCGAGCAGTTTGTCAAAGTAGGCAAGAAAATTGCTCACGAAGTCTATGCTACAGTGAGCTCAATTGATGCGCCGGGCCATATGGCGGATACTATTGCTTCGCACCTCAGTCTGGCGATTGAAGACAGGCAGAGTGTTTTAGCGACCCATGACGTTGCTGAGCGTCTAGAACGAGTAGACGAGTATGTGGCACGTGAACTCGAGATCTTGGAAATTGAAAAACGATTGGGTCAAAGAGTGCGTAAGCAAATGGAAAAAAACCAACGGGAGTATTATCTGCGCGAGCAAATGAAGGCAATCCAAAAAGAACTCGGACAGAAAGACGAGCGAGTAGCCGAATCTGACGAGTTACGACTTAGAATTGAGCAGCTGAAGTTACCAAAAGAAGTTGAGGAGCGGTGCCTTAAAGAAGTGGACCGCCTTGAACGCATGCCTCCTGGCGTGGCTGAGGCGGTTGTGGTACGTAATTACCTCGACTGGACCTTGGCTTTGCCGTGGAATAATCAAACAGAAGACGAACTTGACATTCGCAAAGCTGAGGCTATTCTTAATGAAGACCATTATGGCTTAGAGAAGGTAAAAGCCCGCATATTAGAGTTTTTGGCCGTTCGTCATCTCACAAATACACTCAAGGGTCCCATACTGTGTTTGGTAGGCCCCCCGGGTGTAGGCAAGACATCTTTAGCTCGATCTGTCGCTCGCTCTCTTTCACGCAACTTTGTACGTATGTCTCTCGGAGGCGTGCGTGACGAAGCTGAGATTCGAGGTCATCGGCGTACCTATGTCGGCGCCATGCCCGGAAGAGTAATCCAAGGCTTGCGCCAGGTCAAAACTCGTAATCCCGTCTTCTTGCTCGACGAAATAGACAAGATGAGTATGGATTTTCGTGGCGATCCATCGGCAGCTCTCTTAGAGGTGCTAGATCCAGAGCAGAATAATACCTTTGCGGATCACTACGTTGAATTATCATTTGACTTGTCGCAGGTATTGTTCATAACTACCGCTAATTCTCGATATAGCATCCCGCGGCCTCTGCTCGACCGTATGGAATTAATTACTATTTCTGGCTATACAGAAGAGGAGAAAGTTCAAATAGCCCTGCGACACCTGATTCCCAAAGCCTTCGCTGCACATGGTCTGACTGAATCTCAGATATCTATTAGTGAAGCAGCGGTGCGAAAAATTACAAATGAGTACACACGTGAGGCCGGTGTGCGGAATTTAGAGCGTGAAATTGCTAGCGTGTGTCGAAAGGTTGCCAAGGAAATAGTTGGAGGGCATGCAAAAATCATAGCTATTAATGTGCAGAACCTGCATAGCTATTTGGGAGCTCCTCGTTTCCGCTATAACTTAGCTGAACAGCGCGATGAGGTTGGCATTTCGACCGGGTTAGTTTGGACCGAGGTGGGAGGCGATACAGCAACAATCGAGGTCACTGTGATGAATGGGAAGGGTAGCCTCATTCTCACCGGACAGCTAGGTGAAGTAATGCGGGAATCAGCTCAAGCAGCCTATAGTTACATTCGGTCGCGCGCAGGCGAGCTTGGCATCGATACGGAGTTCTATCAAAACAACGATATCCACGTCCATATTCCTGAAGGGTCAATCCCTAAGGACGGACCTTCTGCAGGCATAACGCTAGCAACTGCGTTAGCATCAGCATTGGCTAAAAGGCCTGTGCGTCACGACGTAGCCATGACAGGGGAGATCACTTTGCGCGGGAGAGTCCTGCCTATTGGCGGGCTAAAAGAAAAACTCTTGGCGGCACATCGCTCTGGGGTGAAGACAGTGTTAGTGCCGCGGGACAACAAACGAGACCTAGACGAAGTCCCACGCAATATCTTACGTAAGCTTACGATTCATCTAGTCGACAATATGTCAGAGGTATTAGACTTGGCACTGCTTCCCAGAATTGATAGTCATGTTTAAGGTTATGTCAGCGGAAATAGTACTCTCGGCTCTAAGGCTCAATCACATGCCTACAGAGGGGCTGCCTGAGATTGCTCTGATTGGCCGGAGCAATGTAGGAAAGTCTTCCTTGGTCAACGCTATGCTCGGAAGAAGAAGTCTGGCCCGCATTAGCTCTAGCCCCGGCAAAACACGTCTGATGAACTTCTACCTGATTAACCAAGAGTTCTACCTTGTAGATGTGCCTGGCTATGGCTATGCGAAATTTGCACAAACCGAACGCTTAGAGCTGCGAAAATATCTTGAGGTATACTTGGCGAAACGAAATCAGCTACAGCTCGTAGTACAACTGGTGGACTTTCGCCACCCACCTTCGCGCGAGGATATCATTATGCACGTTCTCGTAAGAAATAGTGGGGTTGCTCTAAAGGTGGTGGCAACAAAGGCAGATAAAGTAGCTCGCTCGCAGCACCAAGCACATGAAAAAATGCTGCTAGAGGCCTTGCGGCTTCACCCTGGCGAGCTAATAGTGACGTCCGCTTCCGGGAAAAGCGGCATCGATGAGTTATGGACCCATATCGCTGATGCATTTCCCGATGTGTTAGGAGGTTGCAGCACTATTGAGCAGGTTGAGGATACTAAAGGTAGAAATTAGCGGTAAAAAATGGGATTTAGTAATTTAGAGTTTGGAATAATAAAATGGAGGAAGGAATAAAAATGGGGCTAAAGGTGGTTCTCCTCTACAACCTTATAGGAGAGGTGCAGGAGTCTGAAGAAGATCCTCCTGACTCGCAAGCGGAATTTGACTCAGAAAGTACAATACGCGCGATCAAGGACGCCTTAGAACAGCTTGGATGTGATGTGACATGTCTAGATGGTGGACCTACCGCATTCTTTCGCTTAGCCAACAGTAACTTTGACCTCGCCTTTAACATTTGCGAAGGACGCAAGGGTAGGAATCGGGAGGCACAGATCCCCGCCATCCTTGAGATGCTCGGCATCCCTTATACTGGATCAGATGTATTGACCTTAGCTGTCAGTCTAGATAAGGCCGCTACGAAGAAGTTATTGGCCTACGATGGGATACCAACCCCGTGCTTTCAAGTTTTTCACGACTCTTCGGAGCCATTAGACGCACACCTGCGCTTTCCCTTATTCGTAAAGCCTGTCCATGAGGGATCCTCCATGGGCATTAGTGCGAGTTCGAAGGTTAACGATGAGACTGAACTGCGGCGTCAGGTCGATTTCGTCTGTAGCACCTACCGTCAGCCAGCCTTAGTTGAAGAGTTTATTGCCGGCAGGGAGTTTACCATTGGAATTATTGGCAATGGTTTAGAGATTCGCACACTGCCTATCATGGAAATTGATTTTTCGAAGGTTTCTTCTGAAGCAAATGGTATTTACACCTATCAGTTTAAGAAGGAGTGGACAGCGCGGGAGAACTTTTTGTGTCCAGCTCCCGTCGATGGGGAAATTGCAGAGCACATGCGTTGTATAGCTCTCCGCGCATTTCATTCTATCGGCTGCAGAGACTATGCACGGGTCGACTTTAGGCTTTCAGAAGACGGCATACCTTATGTTATCGAGATTAATCCACTGCCTGGTTTAGCCCCAGGGTACAGTGACTTTCCCGTTTCAGCCGAAGCAGCAGGGCTACAGTTCCCGCAACTCATCGCTGAAATACTTAACACCGCTATTTGCCGCGTGCGCGGAGTCAGCTTACTGGCTAGAACGGCAACTTAGGAGCGTGGGGGACACACCGCTTTTTCTATAGTCTACAAATCACTAACCCAACTTTCGACCGATCTCCTCCAAAACACGCGAGTGGTAGGCAGCTCCTTTTGGCTCCTTAACTTATTCTTGGGAGAGATGTGCGCTACAGATCTTGACTGGAGTGGCCACAATTCTTGGTATTGATGCTCTATTCTATTGGTGCTCTGCCCTTTATACCGGACACCAGTGTTTTAGGCATTTTATATTACGATACCTATAGGAACTATTGTCTTCACACTGGGTGTCTCGAGAATTGAGTTATATCGTAAACACTAGAGTCAGGATCGGTAGCCTCATACAAAAAGACAGTCTCCCTGGGATTCCAGAGAGACTGTCTTTCTTATTGCTAATCGGGATGGGTACTGGGCCTCCACGAGTCAGTGCCTCGTGGCTACACTAACGTGTGGTACGCTGAACGACGGTGTAATACACCGCCGCTACCAGCAGCTAGGAGCTAGGACCGCCATGCGCTATGCGCTATGTGCCATGTGCAACCCCGTCAGTAGGAAAGCAGGAACGCTATCGCGCTCCTGCTTTCCTACTGATGGTGCGCCATTATTTTCTTTTCGAATAACACCACAAGCTGATACATTACCGCTGCCGCTACTGCTAAGAGCAGCACACTGGTCATAACTAAGTGCATGTTGAGCACCTGGCCGCCGTAGATGGCAAGGTACCCAAGCCCCGCACGGGATACGAGGAACTCACCCACAATAACACCGACCCATGATAGCCCTACGTTGACCTTCAGCGCGGACAGGATCGTTGGCAGGCTCCCTGGTAGCACGATGTATTTGAATGCCTGCCACTTTGTAGCTCCAAAGGAATTTACCAGCTTAAGCTTTAATGGGTCTACCTCTTGAAAGCCGCTGTGCACGACGAGAATAGTGGTGATCAAGGATATGGCTAAAGCCATAGCGACAATTGTGGTGGGGCTAGTACCTAACCACACAATAAACAAGGGGCCTAGAGCAATCTTAGGCAAGCTGTTAAGCACAACTAGGTAGGGATCCAAAGTGCGGCTGACATTTGGCCACCACCATAGAACGGCGGCAAGCAAGGTGCCGATTACAGTGCCACCTATAAAGCCAATTACGGTCTCCAGGCTAGTTACGCCAACATGTAAATATAGGCTGCCATTTGCGTGTAAAGAAAGCACTGTTTGCCACACCCGGGTAGGACGACTGACTAGAAAGGCATCGACTATTTTGTGCTCTGCGGCGAATTCCCACAGGGTGAAGAAGCCCACAAGCAGAGCAATTTGTATTAAGGTAATTGTGGCACGGGTAAGTAACACCTTAGCAAGATAATCCGCATGCTCTTCTGTCTGCGCCTGCTTACTCAAGTAGTATCGTCTAAGAAGTTTTTTCAGTAGCAACACTTAACTCCATCTCCTCCCAGATGCGGTTAAAGTACTTCCCGAACTCTGGAGCACGCCGCCGGAGCAATGGTTGCTTTTCTCCCGCAGAGAGTTCGATAGGCAAATTCCATTTCACCCTACCAGGGCGGTTAGTTAAGACAATTACCCGGTCGCACATGGCGATGGCCTCAGGTATGTCGTGTGTAACCAGTACGCAAGTCTTGCCCGACTTTCTTAGGATGGTGCTTACATCATTCTGCAGGGTTAGTCTCGAGGTATAGTCTAGGGCTGAAAAGGGCTCATCTAGTAGGCAAATAGCGGGCTCGGTAGCCAGTGTGCGCACCAAAGCCACTCTCTGACGCATACCGCCTGATAACTGACGCGGGTACAAATGGCGGAATTCCTCCAAGCCATACTCATTGAGTAGGGTTACGGTGGTCAGGCGCTTTTCGGCACTGACGCGGCCCATAATTTCAAGCCCGAGTAGAGCATTCCCTTCAATAGTGCGCCACTCCAGTAGGCAATCCTGTTGAAGCATATAGGCCGATTGACTACTTGGGCCCCGGACCTCTTGACCAAAGACTTCTACCCGGCCCGAAGTAGGCAGCAGTAAACCGGCAATGAGCGACAGCAGCGTCGATTTGCCGCTGCCGCTCGGTCCTACTATGCCCACGAACTCTCCCTGCTCTATCGCGAGATCTACGCTATTAACGGCATGGACTTCCCCTTTTTCGGTCATGTATTTGAGGCTGACGCGAATAAGGCGGATAGCAGTTGTCATGGGCAACCTCCTTACAGCCGTGAGCCCTATTTAATGGCTTCTACAGCTTTTTGTGCAAATGTCGTGTTTACAGCCTTTTCGTAAGGTACCTTGACTGTTAGTTCACCGGCTTGGATCATTAAGTTCTGCAAATTATCCAGGGCTTCTGCGGGTAATATAGGGTTAGCAGCCCAGACTCCTAGGATCTTGTAACGCTCAATTATCTCTGCCATATGGGACTGATCCATGTCTGGGAATGAAGGTGCGATGGTTTTTGCGATGTCGGACGCAGAAGACTTATGCACCCATAATTGAGCCTTATAAATTGCACGGGTAAAATTCTCGATTACACTAGGGTTTTTCTCCATGTAGCTTTTGGTAGCATGGAATACAGTGTAGGGGAGAATACCGCTAGTCTTACTCATGGATGTGACTACGTAACCGGCTCCTGTTTTGACGAGTAAGCTAGCGCCAGGTTCCCATACCTGTAAATAGTCGCCTATGCCTTCTTTAAAGGCGGCAGCTGTTGCTGTCAACCCTATATTCTGAACAATCTCTACATCTTTCTGTGGGTTAAGGCCATTAATAAGCAGGCTGTGCTCTAGAACCATTTGGGGAACGCCGCCTTTGCGGCCTCCAATAATGACTTTCCCTCGAGTTTCAGTCCAAGCGAAATCATCACGTTGTTCGCGTCCTACGAGAAAGGAACCGTCTTTTTGGCATAAGAGCCCAAAGGCAATAATCGGGTTTCCCGCACCTTGGTTCCAAGTGTATACTGCCGCTTCGGAACCAAAAAGGGCAACTTGGGCACTGCCGGAGAGTAAGGCCGCCGCACCTTTATCAGCGCCATTGGCAACATCAATACGTACATTGAGGCCTTCCTCTAAAAAGAACCCCTTATGTAAGGCCACGTATTGCGGAGTGTAAAAGATAGAGTGTATCACTTCAGACAGAACAATGTCAGTAACAGTTTTTTCTTTTTTACAGCCTCCCAGTGTCAATACGCTGATCAGCATCGCCGCGAGCGCCATGAAAACAAGCAGTTTGCGCATTCTTTGACCTCCTTCAAACTTTCGATGTCACATAGTATGCAGAGGGGCATGTTCGAGTTACTGAACAAATAGGGTTTAGCTATTGCTAAATTGCTTTGTATACATTATTCTTTGTGCTAAAGGGATCTAATTTGAGGAGTGATAATTTTGAAAGTGCGCATAACAGACACAACCCTCCGGGACGGGCAGCAGTCTCTACTAGCTACCCGGATGAGAACAGAGGATATGCTTCCTCTCTGTGCTGAGCTCAATAGGGCTGGATTTTTTTCCCTAGAAGTATGGGGTGGGGCTACATTTGATAGCTGTCTACGTTTCCTAAACGAAGATCCCTGGGAAAGACTCCGTAGCCTGCGTAAAGCTCTGCCTGATACAAAGTTGCAGATGCTCCTGCGCGGCCAAAATATCCTTGGTTACAAACACTATGCGGACGATGTAGTGCGTGAGTTTGTGCGCCTGGCCATTAAGAATGGTATTGACATCATTCGCGTATTCGACGCTCTAAACGATACTCGCAACATGGAAACAGCTATTAAAGCTATAAAAGAGTTCGGCGGGCATGCACAAGGCACAGTTGTTTACACCATTAGCCCTTTGCATAGCGCAGACAAATTTGTAGAGACCGCTCGAACCTTAGTCGGCATGGGCGTGGACTCACTCTGTCTTAAGGATATGGCCGGTCTTATCTCCCCGACAGTTGCTTATGATCTAGTTAAGCGCTTCAAGAAAGAATTCAATATGCATGTTGCTCTGCACTCGCATTATACTAGTGGCATGGCATCTATGGCTTATCTTAAGGCCGTGGAAGCAGGGGTAGACTCCATTGATACAGCTCTATCACCCCTTGCTCTTGGCAGCAGCCAACCGTGCACAGAGACTATGGTGGCTGCGCTACAAGGAACAGAGTATGACACAGGACTAGATATCGCCTTGCTCTCTAGTATAAGTGAAAGATTAAAGAAGTTTAAGGATGCCTACCCTGAGGCCAAGATAGCTACTTTCTCTGTGGACACCAATGTTTTAACCTATCAGATCCCTGGCGGTATGATATCTAACTTTATTTCGCAGTTAGGCGATCAAATCGATAAGTTGCCACAGGTATTAGAGGAAGTCCCCCGTGTTCGTGCCGATCTAGGCTTCCCCCCCCTGGTGACTCCAACTAGCCAGATCGTCGGGTCGCAATCTGTACTTAATGTCGTAGGTGGAGGACGCTACAAAATGGTATCTAACGAGGTAAAGAATTACCTTGCCGGTCAATACGGTCGTCCACCAGGTAAGATTGATGAGGCTTTCCGCAAGATCCTGATAGGAGATATGCCTGTTATCGACCACCGTCCCGCTGATTCGCTGGCGCCTGAACTTCCCGCCGCCAAGAAGGAAATCGCCGCCTTCATGGAGAACGAAGAAGATGTGCTATCATATGCACTCTTCCCACAGGTGGCGCTCAAGTTCCTCAAGGAACGGCAGGCTCGTAAATATGGGGTTGATTTTGACCTCGCAGAATCTGCTAAAAAAGAGGGTTACCCTGTCTAGTAGTAAAAGGGGAAGAGCTTAGTCTCTTCCCCTATTTTATTGGAGGTGCGCATGGTTTCTTTGTATTTGTTCGCAATAGTCGTCGTCTTATTTATGGTGTGGCGCGTTTTGTCCCCAGGTGATGTCCGGCTAAATCGAGTTTATCTCAGCCGTTATCTGAAGGACGGCGATGGTAACGGCCCTAGGAAGCTTAGTGTTAAACGCATTCCAGTAGTCATTCCTGCAGGGCAACCGGAAGAAAAAGTCTGTTATCATGTTGAGGCCTCTTTTGCCGATGGGAGCCACCAACAGTTAACTGCACAGGTCTTCTACCCGCTAGAAGCCCTGCAGATGGAAAGGGACAAACAGCGTAAACCCTTAGTTACCGATGATCTAAATCCCACCAGCCAACTCTCCGGATCTCCTAGCACCCCTCATTCTGACGAGATAGATAAACTCAAAGAGGATCCCCTTAAGGAGATCAACGAAGAGTATCGGATTGTGGAGCAAAAGACCGGCCTATTACAGGCGGAGATTGAGCAGTTGCGCCTGCTCAACCAATACACTGACTTCTTTCCAAAGTTCATTAATCATGACGTAAAAAAACACATCACACTAATGGGGGCTGTGGGCGCGACCCGTTTGGATGACTTACTGAATCAGAAGAATGTGCAGGAGGGGACAATATTACTTAGGGGCGTAGTCGAGAATTTAGCTCGTTTTCATAAAGAAGGCCAGATAATAGCAGACAACTTATTGCCTGGCATGAGTCATAACGAAGAACTCATACGCTCCCAAATAAGTGGAGCTCTTCAAGGTTTTGTGTTAGCAGGAGTGGATTTATCTGAGGTAGATATTCACGAGGCCATTGACGCCGCGCGGGTCCTTATAGATATTAGTACAGCGGAGGTAGGACCTAAGCTGATGGATGCGTCACCCCGGGCCTTTTTCTCCCATCTAGGAGTAGTGAGGCCGTTAGACTTTGGTCGGGTTCGCAGTGACATTTCTGCCATTGATGTAGTAGAGCTCTTATGTGACCCTTCCACCGGTATTAGCCCCGAGGCAGAGATGCAGTTGTATGAGCACTATTCCAATACTCGTTTTGAGGGAGTAGAAGAACAGGCGTTGCAACTACAAATCTTGCTACGCCTAGGTATCTACTACCGCATGGTTTTATCAGGGTTCCTAGTAATGCATTTAATGTCCTTAGCTAAGCCTGAGTCTAGGCAGCGCCCAGCCCTAGAGATAAAGTACTGGACGCCAGCAGCTCTACCACGCGCAGTGGAGAGCCTTAAGTTCTTCCTAGCACAAGACCCAGAACTCGCACGTCTGCACGCCTTACTCGCGCCAAAGCTTGACGAGTTGGCGAAGTATAAGTAGACGGAACAATCAAAAATCCAATTGGATACGTACGGATGTGGACTGATGGCTGGGTGTACTCACTACTCATTAATCACTAAGGAGCGCTTTCCCGTTTTCCGCTTTCCGCTCAAGCTCCCGGCCGCGCCTCCGTGTACCGTGTACGCTCCACGAGGAACGCACTACGCGCTATGCGCCATGTGCTATCTGCCCTGCGCGGCTGCTCTTGACTTTCCCATTCCCCGCGCATATACTATTTCAAAGGCTGTGATGGAAACAAAGGTCTTGACAAAGGCTCTAGAGAGGGAGACCTTGGCTGCAAGTCTCCTGCCGCTTATCATGTACCGAGGTCGTTCCGGAGCCCTTGGCGTGAATTTGAGTAACGCTGAGCGGGTATGCCCGTTAAAGCTTTGAGCTGTCGTATGACAGAAATTAAGGTGGTACCGCGGGACGCCCCCGCCCTTTTGGGCAGGGGCGTTTTTATTGTGCGCCCGGCATGGGTGTTATCTATAGGGTGGAAGTCCCGAACGGTGAAGGTAGCAGTAACCGTAGCTTAAGGCAAGGGCTGGTCGCAGACAAAGTCTGCTGCTCGCCCATGCGCCTGGGTGTCCGTGGCGACGCGGAATCTGAAGGAAGCCGAAGGCTTTCCTCTGGTCCGAGGAACACGAACCTCAAGTGAGGCTAGTGACAGATGGATGAGTCTGCAGTGTAAGACAAAGTCCTTGCTGCCAAAGTCTGTCGAGAGTAAATGAGGCGGGTAGATGGAGGGAAAGGTAACACTCTTACCCGGGGAGGCCTGCCAGCGTACCGACTAATTTGGGAACTCGCACAGCGATGTGCGATTGAACTGGCAGGAGTCAGCAGAGGCCATAGTACCCGCTTTACGGGGAAGGGCCGAACATGAAACGAGGTGAGCAAATGACAAGTTCGCGGAAAGAGCAAGGACAGCAGAAAACCCTTAACAGGTGCTCCTCGCAGGAGGAAGTGGTGAATACACAGGGGACTGTGAGAGCGCAGAGCTCTTACCCGGCACAAGTCAGGAGCTATACCTGCGGGACCGAGTATACCCTGCTGGAAGAGATGCTGAAGCTAGATAACATGATGGTAGCTCTCAAGCGCGTAGAGCAGAACAAAGGTGCAGCTGGAGTAGATAAGGTAGACGTAAAATCCTTACGCCCCTACCTCAAAGAACACTGGTTTCGCATCCGAGAAGAGTTGCTAGAGGGAACCTACAAGCCCCAGCCAGTCCGTCGAGTCGAAATCCCGAAATCCGACGGTGGCATAAGGCTCTTAGGTATTCCCACTCTAGTCGATCGTCTAATTCAGCAGGGCCTCGCACAAGTCCTAACACCAATCTTTGAACCCAGCTTCTCAAACAGTAGCTACGGCTTCAGGCCGAACCGTAGCACCCACCAGGCAGTCAAGCAAGCCAAGCAGTACATTGAGGAAGGTTACAGGTACGTCGTGGACCTAGATCTGGAGAAGTTCTTCGACCGAGTCAACCACGACATCCTAATGGCCCGAGTCGCCCGCAAGGTCCAAGACAAGCGGACACTTGGACTCATCAGAGCCTACCTCAATGCTGGAGTCATGGCCAATGGAGTGTGCGTAAGAAGCGAACAAGGAGTTCCGCAGGGCGCCCCTCTGAGTCCAATTCTATCGAACATAATCCTTGATGACTTAGATAAGGAACTAGAGAGAAGAGGACACCTCTTTGTCCGTTACGCCGACGACTGCAATATCTACGTCAAGACGGCACGGGCAGGGCAAAGAGTCATGGAGGGTGTAAAGAGATTTGTAGAGGACGTACTAAAACTCAAGGTCAATGAGCAGAAAAGTGCTGTTGACCGCCCCTGGAAACGAAAGTTCCTAGGGTTCTCGTTCACACCTGAGCGTAAAACACGTACACGAATAGCACCCAAAGCTCGTGCTAAGTTCGAGGATAAGGTGAGGGAACTCACTAGACGTTCGCGGAGCATGAGTATGGAGAAACGAGTTGACCAGCTAAACGTGTACCTACGAGGGTGGATGGGGTACAGACACCCGAAGCGTTATTGGATCGCTAGACCAGTGGACTCGCCGACGCCTCCGCATGTGCTATTTAAAGCAGTGGAAGAAACCCCAAACAGTCTACCGCAATCTCGTCAAGCTCGGCTTAAGCCCAGACTTCGCCCGACAGCTCAGTGGCTCGGGAAAAGGATATTGGCGTTTAGCCAACACGCCTCAGGTGAACAAAGCCCTCGGTCTAGCCTTTTGGGCCAACCAAGGGCTCTTGAGTTTGGTTCAGTTATACGACAAGCACCGTAGTGTTTCGTGAACCGCCGTATACCGAACGGTACGTACGGTGGTGTGAGAGGACGGGGGTTAGTCACCCCCTCCTACTCGATTTACGTAAAAAGGAGTGTATTAATATGTCCGCGCAAATTCCTAAGAATTATGACCCCGCTATAGTGGAGAGTAAATGGTACAAGGTGTGGACTGATGAAGGGTATTTTATCCCAGGTCCAGAGTCCAAAGGGAAGCCCTTCACGATTGTGATTCCGCCGCCTAACGTAACTGACCGTCTGCATGTCGGCCACGCCCTAAATAATGGGCTGCAAGATGCTATTATACGTATGAAAAGAATGCAGGGCTTTGATACGCTGTGGGTACCGGGCACAGATCATGCTGGCATAGCCACTCAAAATGTAGTAGAAAGAAAGCTAGCGCGCGAGGGTAAGACTAGGCACGACTTGGGTCGCGACGCTTTCGTGACTGAGGTTTGGAAATGGAAAGAGCAGTACGGCGCCGAAATCATCAATCAGCTCAAAACTATCGGCGCATCCTGTGACTTTACCCGTGAACGGTTCACTATGGATGAGGGCTGTTCTAAAGCTGTACGGGAGACCTTTGTTCGACTGTACGAGAAGGGGCTAATTTATCGCGGCAGCTATATAGTAAATTGGTGTCCGCATTGCCGCACTGCTATCTCGGACGACGAGGTAGAGCACGAGGAAAAGCAAGGTAAATTATGGCATGTACGGTATCTACTAGCGAATAATGGTGGCTATATCACAATTGCCACCACCCGCCCAGAGACAATTCTCGGCGATACTGCAGTTGCCGTTAACCCAGAGGATGAACGCTACGCGCACCTCATTGGCAAGGAAGTTGTAGTTCCAGCTATCGAAAGACGTATTCCCATCGTTGCAGACGCTTATGTCGATAAAGCATTCGGCTCTGGTGCGGTAAAAGTAACCCCAGCCCACGACCCCAATGATTTCGCTATTGGTGAGCGTCACAACCTACCACAAATCAACGTAATGAACCAAGATGGGACCATGAATGAGTACGCCGGACCATTTGCAGGGCTAGACCGCTACGAATGCCGTCAGAAAGTCGTGGCTTATCTAGAGGAACAAGGCTTAGTGGACAAAATAGTTGACCATGGTATGAGCGTAGGTCAGTGCTACCGGTGTGATACTATAATTGAGCCGATTGTTTCCAAGCAATGGTTTGTTCGCATGCGTCCATTAGCGGAGCCTGCTATCCAGGCAGTAAAGGACGGTACAGTTAAATTTGTGCCGGAACGTTTCGCTAAGACTTACTTACATTGGGTAGAGAACGTTAAGGATTGGTGCATTTCACGGCAAATTTGGTGGGGTCACACACTGCCTGTGTGGTATTGCCAGTGTGGCGAAGTATTAGTGGCGACAGAGACACCCACTACCTGCGCCAAGTGCGGTTCCCATGACCTTACTCAGGAAACAGATGTGCTCGATACTTGGTTTAGCTCCGCGTTGTGGCCCTTTGAAACCTTGGGCTGGCCCGAGGACACAACGGACCTCAAGCGTTTCTTCCCTACCAGTGTTTTGGTCACAGCCTACGAGATCATCTATTTCTGGGTGGCTCGCATGGTGTTTATGTCGCTAGAGTTGACCGGTAAGCCGCCATTTAGTCAGGTTCTGATTCATGGCCTGGTACGGGATGGACAAGGTCGAAAAATGAGCAAGTCTCTTGGCAATGGTATTGACCCACTAGAAGTAGTAAGGCAATATGGGGCCGACACCTTGCGATTTGCTTTGCTTAGCGGTAATACTCCGGGTAATGATATGAGGTTTTATACGGAGCGTCTTGAGCCAATTCGCAACTTCTGCAACAAAATATGGAACGCTTCCCGCTTCGTGCTTATGAACATGGAGGGAATAGAATTTGAGACAGGATCTCTGCCGTCAGCCGAGGAATTGACATTAGCCGACAAGTATATCTTGTCGCGCCTTGCTGATACAACTTCTCAGGTTACCAAGTTTGCTGAGAGGTTTGAATTTGGCGAAGTCACAAGGTTGCTTTACGATTTCTTGTGGAGCGAATTTTGTGATTGGTACATTGAGATGACTAAAGCAGAACTGTGGGCCGGCGGAGAGCGGAAACTAAGCACGCTTAAAGTGCTGTGCTTCACACTTTCACGTACCTTAGAGCTCCTGCACCCCTTTATGCCGTTTATCACGGAAGAAATTTGGCAGGTTTTGCCTCGCATGGGCAAAACCATAACTATGACTGCATGGCCGACAGAAATACCCTTCGCTGATGAAAAAGCGGCGAAGAGTATGGGGTTAGTAATGGACGCTATTCGCGCTATTCGTAACATCAGAGCAGAAATGGGAGTTATACCATCCAAGCGCGCCGACATTGTAATAGTACCAACTGACAGTGACTACGAGGCTGTCTACGCGGCAGGCGCACACTACGTTAAACTTTTGGCCTCTGGCAAGGAGGTAAGTGTAGCATTCCGAAGTCCGTTTGCTAAGGGCGAGGCAGTTGCTATAGTCGTCACAGGGGCTGAGGTGTATTTGCCTTTAAGCGAGTTGGTAGATGTAGCCGCAGAAATCTCACGCCTAGAAAAGGAACAAGCGACGCTAGTGGCTGAGGTAAGCCGTGCATCCACGAAGCTTCAGAATGAGGGTTTCTTAGCCAAGGCCAGAGCTCCCTTGATTGAGCAGGAACAGGCTAAGCTTGCTGAATACGAGGCTAAGCTCGCACAAGTGGAAAGGAGGTTGTCCGAACTTAAATGAAGTATTCTCAGGTAGTTGACTACATCCATGGATTAGGGCGTTTTGGTAGCAGACCGGGCCTTTCGCGCATTTCTGCAGCCTTAGCACACTTAGGCAACCCACATGAGGGGTTAAACGTTGTTCATGTAGCAGGTACTAACGGCAAAGGCTCAACCTGTAGCATGATGGCCAGCATCTTTCGGGCAGCAGGTTTGCATACTGGCCTCTATACCTCGCCCTATCTCGATTCCTTTACCAATCGCTTTGGGTTAGACGGGCAGGATATTACCCCAGATGAACTTGTCGCAGTGGTGGAAGATATTAGGCCTGTGGCCGAAAGAGAGGGTCTTACACAGTTTGAGTTTATCACCGCGTTAGCGTTCTATTACTATAAATCTCGGCAAATAGACATGTTGGTCCTCGAAGTCGGGCTTGGAGGTAGACTCGATGCCACCAACGTAGTCACGCCCCTAGTCAGCGCAATCACTAACATTGGATTTGATCATATGGAGATCTTGGGTAATACATTAGGCAAGATTGCCTATGAGAAAGCCGGAATTATTAAGCCTGGTGTCCCGGTAGTTACATCAGTAGACGCCCTTGAGGCCTTGCATGTTATTGCAGGTATTGCTCAAGCTAAGTCAGCACCACTTAGGGTATGGGGGAAGGATTTTTACAGTAGGCCTATCTCGGGGGATTTAAATAGTCAAACCTTTGATTACTCTGGTTGGGTAAACTTGGGAAGTCTCGAGTTGAAACTGTTAGGACCTCATCAGGTAGTCAATGCCGGGCTTGCTGTAGACGTTGCTCTAGGATTACAGCTATCGATTACTGCGGGGCAGATACGACAGGGGTTAAGGGAGGCCCTCTGGCCTGGGCGTTTTGAGATCATGCGCACTTGCCCATGGGTAATTATGGATGGTGCTCATAACAGCCATGGCGCTCTTGCACTAAGTCGTACTCTTGATGCGCTCCTGCCGAATCGTAAGATACGGCTTGTAACAGGAATTCTAAGTGACAAAGAACCTGCGGAGTTGCTAAGATTGTTAAAGCCCCATGTTTTACAAGTCTACGCCTGTGCTCCAAGTATACCTCGCGCTACGAATGCAACAGAACTTGCGAGTATAGCAAGTGAGTTAGGTCTAGCAGCCGCACCGTATGAAAGCGTGGCTATTGCACTCCAAACGGCAGTACGTGACGCTTCCCCCGAGGATGTCGTTTTGGTAGCGGGTTCGCTCTATACTGTTTCCGAAGCAAGAGTAGGGTTGGCGGCTCTTTGAGATGCCAACCCTTTCTCCTAGGCAGGAAAAACAGAGCTTCGTGTCGAAAAAACGATATAGTCTGAAATCTAAGTTTTTGGTATTGCTAACGATATAATAAGGTTGATTTTTACATGCTTTTGAATGGAGGAGCGGCGTGGTAGACAACGGAGTTTTAGATGTTGCATATCCGGTAGTCGGAGGCGATTTCGGTCAAGCAGGGGAGGGCGCGTCTAAACTCAAGCGTGTCCTCCAGCAAATCGGGCTTGCGCCAAGCATGGTAAGGCGCATTGCGGTAGCCTCCTATGAGGCCGAGCTAAATATTGTAATTCACGCTTTTAGTGGGATGCTCAAGGCGAAAATAACGGCGAGCAAAGTAGAAGTCTGGGCAGAAGATCAAGGTCCGGGTATTCCCAATGTGGAGTTGGCTATGACTGAAGGTTATTCTACTGCACCCGATCACATTCGAGCTCTCGGCTTTGGTGCGGGTTTGGGCTTACCTAATATTCGCCGCAATGCAGACGCCATGGAGATAACAACAGCTTTGGGCACAGGTACTACAGTATATATGGCGTTCAGCAATGTAGTGAGGAAAGAGCAGTGAGTTCTTACTTTCATTCGGTACAACTTGATGAAAGCAAATGCCGAGGTTGCACCAACTGCATAAAGCGTTGCCCTACCGAGGCTATCCGGGTTCGCAAAGGCAAAGCGCGCATTAACAACGCCCGTTGTGTTGACTGTGGGGAGTGCATAAAGGCGTGTCCTAATAGGGCTAAATCAGTGGTTACAGACCAACGTTCAGTGTTGAGCCAGTATAAGTATACCGTTTGCTTACCAGCTCCCTCCTTCTTTGGGCAGTTCCGCAGCGACCTTTCCTTGGGAAGAGTGATAGGCGCACTGAAACAGGCTGGTTTTACCCACGTGTTTGAAGTGAGTATCGCAGCTGACATAGTGGCTCAAGCCATTGCGAAGCACCTCGCTTTGAGTGATGGTCCATTCCCGCGTATATCAACTAGCTGCCCTGCTGTTGTTCGTTTGATTCAGGTGAGATTTCCAGATCTTATAGATCATCTTGTACCGATAGAGGCGCCGATGGAAGTTGCTGCGTATCTCGCTCGAGAAGAAGTCCGAGCAAAGACAGGTTGCCTTGATAAAGAGATAGGAGTGTTCTTTACTACCCCTTGCCCAGCGAAAGTAACTGCGGTTCACCAGCCAGTAGGGCAAGGCAAATCCTATCTCAATGGAGCTTTCTCTATGGCAGAAATTTATACGGACGCCTTTCGCCTTTTGCCTAACGTTACTCAGGAAGAAACGGTGCGGGGTACCGCCCGGGGGCTCAATTGGGCCAGAACTGGTGGGGAGGGTGAGTCTATAACCGCTGATGACTATCTAGCCGTCGACGGCATGCATAACGTCATATCTGTATTAGAGGAGTTAGAACTAGGTCGTTTACGCAACCTCAAGTATATTGAGGGGCAGGCCTGTAACGGCGGCTGCGTAGGGGGAGCCTTGGTTGTGGAGAATCCATTCATAGCGCGAGTTCGTGTTGCCCGACTAGCGCAGCGGCTCAGTAAAGGTCCTGTGGAGAATTTCGTCATTCCAGATGAAGTGTTAGCACTTAGGCAAACCCTCCAGGCACGGCCCTTTTTGCAGCTCGATTCAAATATAGAAATCGCACTGCAAAAGCTAGCCGACCTCGAACAGCTGCTTGGTAAATTGCCTATGCTTGATTGTGGAGCCTGTGGCGCACCGCACTGTAGAGCTTTGGCAGAAGATATTGTTAGAGAGACAGCCAGTCTGTCAGATTGTGTTTTTTTACTGCGTTCCCGACTTAGTGCGCAGATGGTGTCTCAAGATTTAGGCGGTCAGCGCGAGGAAGGTGATGACAATGAATCTAAAGCAAATTGTTGAGAGTCTAGGTCTTAGAGTTCTTGTGGGTGGAGATTTGCTTGATCGGATGGTGTCTGGTGGCTATGTTTCAGACATGCTCAGCGATGTACTCGCCAATGGAACAGTTGATTGTCTTTGGATTACTAGGCAGTCGCACCAAAACGTGATTGCTGTAGCCTCCCTGTTAGGGCTGGCTGGAGTGATTCTTGTGAATTGTCCTGAGCCTGCTCCCGCTTTGGTTGAAAAGGCCAAGGAGGAAGGCGTGGCGCTCTTGATGTATGAAGGTACAACCTTTGAGTTGGTTGGCACAATGTATGAGGAGGGCCTCAGGGGGTGTAAGCGTGCCTAAGGTCCGCTGTGACCTTCATATACACACCGCTTTATCACCGTGTGCCGCTCCAGAGATGACCCCGAAGAATATTGTCAATATGGCAACTCTAGCGGGTGCAAGTGTAATTGCTATTACAGATCACAATTCTGTACGTAACGTTTGGGCAGTTACCGCGGCGGCAGGGAACAAGCTAGTGGTTATCCCTGGCATGGAGGTGTGGACACGAGAAGATGTGCACCTGTTATGCCTTTTCCCACACTTAATGGCGGCGGAGACTTTTGGTCGTAAAGTTTATGCGGCTTTGCCTAATCGCCGCGGCGATGCGGATTTGTTTGGGCAGCAATATCTTTTTGACAGCGAGAACAAAATCATCGGGTGGGAGGAGCGCCTGCTGCTTTCACCAGTAGAGCTAAGCATAGATGACGCCTGCAAAGAGGTGACGCTTTTAGGGGGGGTGGTAATACCAGCCCATGTAGATAGAACTTATAGTGTCGTTACGCAGTTAGGTTTTATACCTCCACACCTGCCCATAGGTTTAGTAGAAGTATCAAGGCGAGGCAAACAGCCAGAGAAGGTACGCGCATACCCGTACGTTACTAATTCTGACGCCCACAGCCTAGCAGCATTAGCCGGGAGCATACCATGGGAATTGGAAGTGGCTGTCTCTACAATAGAAGGCGTAATTGAAGCGTTAAGGCTTAAAATTAAGCAACGCTAACGGGGCATTACATGTCCCGTAATATAATTAATTACCTAGTGAAATATTTCACCCAGAAAGTTAAGGAGGTAACAAGATGACTGATCAATGTAAATGTTGTTCATTTAAGGAAACCGACCCGCGTTGGCTGGAGCTAGAACGTATTTTAGAGCCGTGCCGGGGGGACACAGGTGCCTTAATCCAGGCTCTACACAAGGCTCAAGACCTTTTCGGGTTTGTATCACCCGAAGTACAGGAGAAGGTAGCAGAAGTGCTCAATGTTCCGCTAAGCGAGGTATATGGCGTGGCTACTTTCTATTCTCTGTTTTCTCTTAAGCCTCGCGGTGAGAATAAAATCGGTGTATGTTTAGGTACTGCGTGTTACGTGCGCGGCGCAGCGCAAGTGCTAGCTGAGCTAGAGAAACAATTAAACATCAAGCTTAACGATACAACGCAAGACGGCAAGTTTACTTTAGAAATAACCCGCTGTATTGGCGCTTGTGGTCTTGCGCCCGTTATAACTATTAACGAAGATGTATATGGTCGTCTGCAACCCGACAAAATCAAGGAAATACTGGATAAGTATTAATGGAAGAACTAGCCTTACACATCTTAGACCTAGTACAGAACTGCGCCGAGGCCGGAGCATCCATGGTGGAGATTACCATCATTGAAGACTTTAGCTCTAATCTCTTATTGATTGAGATTAGAGATAATGGTAGGGGCATGAGCCCAGAAGTCTTGGCTAATGTTGAAGACCCCTTCTTCACAACGCGCACAACTCGCCATGTGGGATTAGGCATTCCTTTGCTCAAGGCAGCAGCAGAACAGGCCGGGGGTAGCTTCGTAATTACCTCATCGCCTGGTAAAGGCACAACAGTAAGAGCTGAATTTGAGCATGATAATATCGACCGCGCGCCTCTTGGGAGCGTGTGTGATACCGTTGTTGCGCTCCTCGCTGTACATCCCCGCTTAGATCTCGTGTATACCCACAGTGTAAACGGCACGGAGTTCGTGTTAGACGGTAGAGAAATTAGGGAGATCTGTGGGGAGGACCTAAACCACCCTAAGATTATTCAGTGGCTTAAAAGCTACATCGCTGAACAGGAAAAACAGTTAGGAGGAGACCAATGAAAACTGTAGAAGACCTGCGCAAATTGCGTGAAGAAGTCCAACAGATGACCAAACTCCGGGACGGAGGAGCAGAGGTGAAAATTGTTGTAGGCATGGGCACGTGTGGCATTGCCGCCGGGGCTAGAGAAACATTAAACGCTTTCGTTCAGGAGATTGCCGTAAAATCTTTGTCAGGTGTTGTAGTAACACAAGCAGGGTGCGTCGGCCTGTGTGACAGGGAGCCTATTGTAGAAGTGAATGCAAAAGACGGCAGAACCATCTATGCCCGTGTTACACCCGAGAAAGCACGGCGTATTATCTCAGAGCATGTTCAAGGTGGCCGAGTCATTGAAGACTGGGTTACCCGTAACTAGGAGGGGTGACCGTGAATCTATATAGAGCGCATGTATTGGTATGTGCGGGTGCTGGTTGTGTATCTTCGGGCTGCCAAGACACCCAGAATGCACTGATAGACGAGATAGCAAAGCAGGGACTAGATAGAGAAATAAAAGTCATCGAGACAGGTTGTATCGGTACCTGTGACCTAGGACCGGTAATTGTGGTTTACCCTGAGGGGGTCTTCTATCGTAAGGTCGGAGCCGATGGTGCTAGAGAAATAGTAAAAGAGCATCTGTTAAAGGGGCGCGTTGTAAATAGTCTGCTTTATCGCAACCCCTTAACCAGTCAATTAGTTCAGACATACGGAGAGATGGAATTCTTTAATCGTCAATTGCGTGTCGCGCTACGCAACACGGGTATAATAAACCCGGACGTCATTGAGGAGTACATTGCACGCGATGGGTACGAAGCACTAGCTAGGGTTCTGACGACTATGAGCCGTGAAGATGTTATCTCGACCCTTAAACAGTCTGGGTTAAGAGGACGAGGTGGCGCAGGCTTCCCTACAGGCTTGAAGTGGCAGTTTGCTTACAATGAGGCCGGACCAGTCAAGTACGTGGTCTGTAATGCCGACGAGGGCGACCCCGGAGCATTTATGGACCGCAGCATCCTTGAGGGCGACCCTCACACAGTAATTGAGGCCATGGCCATTGCTGGCTACGCCATTGGGTCTGAACAAGGTTATGTGTATGTCAGGGCCGAATACCCGCTTGCTGTGAGACGTTTGCAGCACGCCATTAATCAAGCTCGTTCATATGGATTGTTAGGTCAAGGTATATTCGGCACATCGTTTACTTTTGACTTAGATATCAGAGTTGGTGCGGGCGCATTTGTATGTGGTGAAGAGACTGCCCTTATCGCGTCCATTGAAGGGAAACGTGGTGAGCCTCGTACACGGCCCCCATTCCCAGCAGTTAAAGGTCTGTGGGGCAAGCCTACTATTGTTAACAACGTGGAGACGTTCGCTAACATCTGCCCAATTATTATTTACGGTCCGGAGTGGTACTCCCGTATCGGGACAGAAAAAAGCAAAGGCACAAAGGTCTTTGCTGTTGCCGGTAACATTAATAACACTGGTTTAGTAGAGGTGCCAATGGGGATGACCTTACGCCAGTTGATATTCGATGTGTGCGGTGGCATTCCTGACGGCAAAGAGTTTAAGGCTGCGCAAACCGGTGGCCCTTCGGGCGGTTGCCTAACTAAGGAACACCTTGACGTTACAATGGAATACGACAGTCTAGTAGAATTAGGCAGTATGATGGGCTCAGGCGGGCTGATTGTCATGGATGAGAACACTTGCATGGTGGATATCGCCCGTTATTTTTTAGATTTCACTCAGGATGAGTCCTGTGGTAAATGCACTCCTTGTCGCGTTGGCACCAAGCGCATGTTAGAGATATTGGAACGTATTACAGCGGGTGAGGGACAGGACAGTGATATTGATACCTTAATGGCTTTAGCGAACAACATTAGGACAACATCCTTGTGCGGGCTTGGTCAATCTGCACCTAACCCCGTCCTATCTACTTTGAAGTACTTCCGTGCAGAATACGAGGCACATATTAAGGAGAAACGGTGTCCGGCAGGCGTATGTCAGTCGCTGTTAAGTTATAATATTGCTGGTGCCAAGTGTAGAGGTTGCGGCCTATGCGCACGTGTATGTCCTACATCAGCCATCATCGGCAAGCCCAAGGAAGTATACAAGATCGAACGCAACAAGTGCGTGAAGTGTGGCGCATGCGTCGAGAAGTGTCCCTTTGGCGCCGTGGCGCGAGCTTAACGGAGGTGTCATATGGGAGATAACATTAAACTAACGGTAGACGGCCAAGGGGTTGAAGTTACGAAGGGCACCACTGTACTACAAGCAGCTAAGGTTGCAGGCATTGAAATCCCTACTCTATGTTTTCTAGAAAAGATCAACGAAATTGGTGCTTGCCGCGTATGTATGGTTCAGGTACAAGGTTGGCGCGGGTTGCAGGCTTCGTGTGTGCTGCCGGTCCAAGAGGGTATGGTAATACGTACAAATACACCAGAGATCAGGCAGGCTAGGCGAGTCAATATCGAGCTGATTTTGTCAAACCATCCTAATAATTGTCTGACATGTGGTCGTAACACCACGTGCGAACTGCAAAAGCTGGCCTCAGATCTTCACGTTAACGCCGACGCCTATAAAGGTGAAAAGTCCGAGTGGCCTCTTGACCTCAGTAACCCGTCTTTAATACGTGACCCTAACAAATGTATTCTTTGCCGTAGGTGTGTAGCTGTCTGTCATCAAGTGCAGTCTGTGGGTGCATTGTCACCCGTTGAACGGGGTTTTGGCTCGGTAATAAGCCCTGACGCCAATAGACAGTTAGCTGAAGCTGCTTGTGCGTATTGTGGGCAGTGTGCAGCAGTTTGTCCGACAGGAGCGCTGGCGGAAGTAGATAATACTGAGATTGTTTTTAAGGCTATCGGCGATAAAAAACACGTAGTGGTTCAAGTGGCACCCGCTGTGCGCGTTGCCATCGGTGAAGAGTTTGGCTTGGCGCGGGGCGCCATTTCCACAGGTCAAATGGTCACTGGGCTACGCATGCTAGGGTTCTCTGCCGTGTTTGACACTGACTTTGCAGCAGATCTAACTATTCTAGAAGAAGCCCATGAGTTAATTGAGCGTGTTAAGTGGGGCGGTAAACTCCCCCTCATCACTTCTTGTAGCCCAGGTTGGGTTAAGTTTGTGGAGCACTTTTATCCAGAGTTTCTACCTAATCTATCATCGTGTAAATCGCCGCAGCAGATGCTTGGCGCTCTTATCAAGAGTTACTATGCAACTGATGTAGTGAAGCTCCCGCTTGAACAGATCTATTCTGTTTCAGTCATGCCTTGCACCGCTAAAAAGTACGAGGCGAGCCGTGCAGAGATGGGCCATGGTAACGTGCAGGACGTCGACGCTGTCCTGACAACTCGAGAGTTAGCCCGTATGTTCAGGATCGCAGGGATAGATTTAGCTAGGCTGCCGGCGGGAGAGTTTGATATGCCGCTTGGCATGTCTACGGGCGCCGGCGTCATATTTGGCGCTAGTGGAGGTGTAATGGAGGCAGCCCTGCGCACCGCATTTGAGTGGATAGCTGGGGTTCCCTTAGAAAAGCTTGACCTAGTGGCAGTACGTGGTCTTGAAGGCGTTAAAGAAGCTCAAATAGCCATCCCTAATTTAGGGTTAGTCAAGGTAGCTGTTGCCAATGGGCTTGGCAATGCTCGCAGCCTCTTAGAACGAATTAAGGACAAAGAAGTCGAATACCACTTTGTAGAGATTATGGCGTGCCCGGGTGGTTGCTTAGGTGGCGGTGGCCAGCCTCGTTCTAGGTATGAGGACAATGTAAGCACCAAACAGGCCCGACTAGAGAGTATCTACAAAATCGACCGCGAACTACCGTTGCGCCGCAGTCATGAAAACCCAGCTGTAAAAAAACTATACGCAGAATACCTAGGTAGCATAGGTGGGGAGAAAGCACACCACCTTTTGCATACCACCTACGTTGCTAGGGGACGCTTTCCGTGGCGCAATAAGTAACGAAAAGCCGACGCAAGTCGGCTTTCTTTATGAACGGATTATAGTTATCTTATTCACGATTTTCTAAGGCCTAAAGCCTAGCTCCGTGCTAGGTTTTAGGCAAATCATTCGTCACCTTCTCCTCATTAACTGGATTTTTCATAAGTTATTGTTTTGCACGTGTTACTCGTGTAGACTAAGTAATGAATTGCTTTAGTATCATTGTACAAAACTCACAATAATGTGTAAATCAAGGGGTGAACTCAATGGTAAAATCCTTCCCGGGCGGAATTCATCCTCCCTATCGTAAGGAGGCAACCTCCGCACTAGCGATTGAGCGTATGAATCCTCCCAAAACGGTGGCCATTCCGCTCCAGCAACACATTGGTTCTAGATGTGATCCCTTAGTTGCAGTGGGTGACCGCGTACTAATGGGACATAAAATTGGTGACAGTTCGGCACCAATAAGCGCGCCAGTCCACTCTTCAGTTTCAGGCAAAGTGACAGCTATCGAGCAGCGTCCCCATCCAAATGGGCGAACCGTCTTATCTGTGGTCATTGCAAATGATTTCCAAGATGAAATGGTTGCATTAATGCCCGCTCCAAAGCTCGAACAACTTACAGCAGAACAGTTGACTGCACTGATTCGTGAGGCTGGTATTGTAGGTATGGGTGGAGGCGGTTTTCCGACTCATGCGAAACTTAAGCCCCCACAGGGTGTGGTCTTGGATGCTGTGCTCCTTAACGGCGCTGAGTGCGAGCCTTACCTAACAACTGACCATCGTGTTATGCTCGAATGGTCTGCAGATGTTGTATATGGTCTCAGGTGCTTAATGAAAGCCGCAAGGGTGGAAAAGGGCTATATCGGCATTGAGGTAAACAAGCCCGATGCAATAGAAGCTCTTAAGGCTGAAGCGAAGGACTATAGTAGTATTGAAATTGTCTCCTTAGCCGTAAAGTACCCTCAGGGAGCTGAGATTCAGCTGATCGATGCCTGCTTGGGGCGCAAGGTTCCTTCTGGTAAGCTGCCGCTCCATGTGGGGGTTGTTGTTAATAATGTGCATACAGCGCAGGCTGTGGCTAAGAGTTTGCGTACGGGTGTGCCTTCTATAGAGCGAGTCATAACCGTTGCGGGCAATTGCATGGAGCGCCCCGGCAATCTCTTAGTTCGTGTTGGCACTACGTTTGCCGACATTCTAGCCGATCGTGGTCTTAAATGTGAGCCTTATAAGCTCATTTCGGGCGGACCCATGATGGGGATCGCTATGTATAGTGCTGACGTTGCTGTTTGCAAGTGTACATCAGGTATCTTGGCACTAAGCAAGGATGAAGCTACTTATAGGATCCCTGGCAACTGTGTGCGGTGTGCAAAATGCGTTGATGTTTGCCCAATGCTGTTGCATCCTACGTTTATTGCGCAGTACGCAGAGCGCGGTATGATGGAACGGGCTGAGGAATATGGTGCAGTGGATTGTCGTGAGTGCGGCGCCTGTACTTACGTTTGTCCCGTTAATTTGCCGTTAACCCAGCACATTCGCTTAGCTAAGTCAGACATTTACGCGAAAAGGAAGTAAATACTCGTTCCTTGCTCCTCGTTCTTTGTTCCTGTGGAAGAACTACTAGGAACTAAGAACTAGGAACTAGCGAAGATATCCAGGAGGAGGAGAAACCGTGGAGATAAAGAGACTTGCGGTATCATCTTCACCACATTTGCATAGCGGGGACTCAGTGCAAAGCGCAATGCTACATGTACTCATAGCCCTAGCCCCAGCTGCGGCATTTGCGGTGTATCATTTTGGTTTACATGTATTATTTGTATTATTGACAGGAATGGCTGTGGCTATCGCCGCGGAAGCCTTAATTTTACGGTTAGTGAAGAAGCCTATGACAGCTATTCGCGACGGTAGCGCGGCCGTGACGGGCTTATTGCTAGCTATGAACTTACCAGCTGGTATTCCCTTATGGACCATTACCATTGGCGCTGGTCTGGCTATTGGCATCGGCAAGCATGTCTTTGGTGGTCTTGGGCATAACCCCTTTAACCCAGCCCTCGTGGCCAGAGCCATTCTATTAGTTTCATGGCCAGAGCGTATGACCGCGTGGGTAGGGCCGATGCTGATTTCCGCTGCAACCCCCTTGTCTGAGTTTAGGACAAGCAGAATTGTCCCGGCGTATGGTGACCTCCTTTTTGGATTCAAGGCAGGTAGCATCGGTGAAATTGCCGTGTTCCTGCTCTTGTTAGGAGGGGCCTATCTAATCTACCGTCGCATTATCGACTGGAAGATTCCTGTGAGTTTTATTGGCACAGTAGCCTTGCTCACTTATATTCTTCCCGCACGGGAGCAGTCGTCTTATTTTGCAGGTAACCCCTTGTTTCATGTTCTCTCCGGTGGCTTAGTGTTAGGAGCCTTCTTTATGGCTACCGACTGGACGACCTCTCCGGTGACTAAACGTGGTCGAGTTATCATGGGCGTAGGCTGTGGTATCCTTACTTCTGTTATCAGGCTTTATGGCGGGATGCCTGAGGGTGTAAGCTATGCTATCCTTATCATGAACGGTCTCACTCCCTTGATCGACCGCTATACTTTGGGCAGCCGCAGCGGCGCTCGCTAGGAGGCAATAGAATGCGAAATTTCCGTGTTTTGATGAGCGGTATTATTGACGAGAACCCCACATTTAGACTCCTATTAGGCATGTGTCCCACTCTAGCTGTTTCCACCGCGGCTTTTAATGGCTTAGGTATGGGCTTGGCAGCCACAGCAGTTTTGTTGGCCAGTAACGTTTTAATTTCGCTTATGAAGCCAGTTATACCAGACAAAATTCGTATTCCTTGTTATGTTGTAGTTATTGCTACCTTCGTTACCATGGTAGATATGGTTATGGGTGCCTTTGTGCCGGACTTGCACAGTGTACTTGGTATATTCATCCCTCTTATCGTTGTTAACTGTATTATTCTCCAGCGTGCCGAGGCTTTTGCTTCTAAGAATAGCGTATTGAGTTCCGCCTTCGACGGCATTGGTATGGGGCTTGGTTTTACTTTAGCTCTCGTGGCCTTATCTTCAGTCCGTGAGCTCCTAGGTGCTGGCAGCATCTTTGGTGTAAACATCATGTGGCATTCCTTCGAGCCCATGCGTCTAATGGTATCTCCACCGGGTGCGTTTATCGGTCTTGGTCTAATCATCGGCCTGATTAATACCCTCAGGCCCAAGAAGGCATAGGGGGGTAGGACATGAGCTCTTCAAATTTAGTCGTTATTTTCCTTAGCGCTATTCTTATCAATAACTTTGTATTGTCTCGCTTCCTAGGCATATGCCCGTTTTTAGGTATTTCCAATAAGATTGAAACGGCAGTGGGCATGAGCTTAGCAGTTATCTTTGTAATGACCGTGGCCTCGCTGGCTACATGGGTTGTGCAGACCTATGTACTGGACCTGTTTGGTCTAGGCTACCTACGCACTATTGCTTTCATCTTGGTCATTGCTGTGCTGGTTCAATTCGTGGAAATGGTTATTCAGAAGTCTAGCCCTACTCTGTACCAGGCGCTTGGTGTTTATTTGCCTCTCATCACAACTAACTGCGCGGTTATGGGTGTAACCCTTATCAACATGAACGAGGGTTATACACTCGTTCAATCACTAGTAAACGGGTTCGCCGCAGCCGTCGGATTTGGGTTGGCTATAGTAATTTTTGCAGGGATACGTGAGCGGTTAGAACTAGCAGATATTCCAGAGGCTTTGCAGGGCTTCCCCATCGCTTTGATTACTGCAGGACTCTTATCTATCTCATTTTTTGGCTTTCAAGGCTTGTTATAAGGAGGTGTTCACATGCAATTTGATACTCGTGCGGTGCTTACAGCACTAGGCGCCTTAGGCGGCTTTGGCTTGTTATTCGGTGCAGGCTTAGCTGTGGCCTCGAGGAAATTCGCAGTTGAGACAGATCCCAAGTATGATGAGATTATGGCGGTACTTCCTGGCGCGAACTGTGGCGGTTGTGGATACCCCGGTTGCGCAGGTTATGCTACAGCCGTGGCTAAAGGTGAGAGAGTTGATAAGTGCCCGGTAGGTGGCAGGAATCTGTTACAGGATTTGGGCCGTATAATGGGCGTAAGTACAGATGCTGCGGCTGAGCGCCTAGTCGCTACACCGTATTGCGACGGCGGTTGTGCCGAAGCTCCCACTCGCTTTGAATATGAGGGCATACAGGACTGTTACGCGGTAGCTGCGTTAGGCGGCGGTGACAAGGCTTGCCAATTTGCTTGCTTGGGTTATGGAACATGCGTTAAGCTTTGTCCCTTCGGTGCTATTACTATGGATGATAACCGTATTCCGGCTGTAGACCCCGCTAAGTGCACAGCATGCAATAAGTGTGTTGTTGGGTGTCCCAAGACTATTTTTAGCTTGCGCCCGGCGCCGAAGAGAGTCCATATTCGCTGCCGTTCCCACGATAAGGGGGCGGAAGTGCGCAAAAAGTGCAAAGTGGGTTGTATCGCTTGCGGTATCTGTGTTAAGATCTGTCCCTTTAATGCCATATCTATGGATAACAACTTGGCTGTTATAGATTACGAGAAGTGCCGCAACTGTGGTCTTTGTGTGGAAAAATGTCCGACCAAGACCATTCACGGCGACTTAGATGGTAGACCTAAGGCTTATATTGATCCGGGTTGTATTGGGTGTACAATTTGCAAGAAGGTATGTCCAGTAGGCGCAATTACAGGAGAACTCAAGCAGGAGCATAAAGTAGACCATGAGAAGTGCGTGAGTTGTTCTCTGTGCGCGGAAAAATGTCCTAAGAAAGTCATTAATATGAGGTAAGCTAATGCCGGGCCCATGGGCTCGGCTCATCCTTTAGGAGGAAGAGCTATGACACTTAAACCAGTTATGTTGGGTATAGTAGCGGTTATAGTCGTATTTGGCGTGGTCATAGGGCAGGACTATGCAGTTATTCGGACAGCACAGGAAGATGTTTTGTTGATGGATACCTTTGTCCGACTGGTAGCAGAAGGCCGGGAGGCAGAGTCAGTGCTTGTGCAGGCGGTGGCAGAGATGTCTCGCTTGGAGAGCTTACTGTCGGCTCACATTCCAGGAAGTGATGTCTGGCGTATAAATGAGTCACAGGGGGAACCTGTGGTCGTGTCCCCAGAAATCATCGACGTACTAGAACTTGCAACCTTAGTTTACGACAAGAGCGATGGTACCTTTGATGTAACCGTGGGTGCAGTAATGCGCACGTGGGGCTTTGGTACTGATACCTTGGCTGTGCCATCCGCTGAGGCCTTGGCTGAAGCGATGCGGGGGGTTGGTTTTGATAGTGTTGCCATTGATTCTGACACTCGCACCGTGCAACTCACCAATCCCTATACCAGACTCGATCTAGGCGGAATTGCCAAAGGCTATATCGTCGATCGGGCCTTAGAGTTTATCCGCTCCCAAGGTATAAAACACGCCATTGTAGACGCGGGGGGCGACGTGCGCGTTATGGGGGGCAGGCCTGGTAAATACCTGTGGGACAAGTCTCGTCCTGCGCGGGTGGGAGTACAGGATCCATTCTCGCCGGAGGGCTTAATCGCTATCGTTGAAGTTAGCGAAGGCAGTGTATTAACTTCAGGCGATTATGAGCGTTTCTTCGTGCAAGATGAAGTGCGTTATACGCATATTATTGACCCCCGCACTGGTTACCCTGCGCGAGGCATTACTAGTGCCACTATTGTGACGGAAGAGGCGGCTTTGGCGGATGCCATAGCTACAGCTGTCATGGTCCTTGGCAGAGACGAAGGGATGAAGCTAATAAATTCTTGGGCCGGCGTAGAAGGTATGCTTATCACTGAAGACGAAGAGATACTAATATCCAACGGGTTAAAAAACACAATTCAGGTTTTAAGGTAAGAAATTGATGGGAAGACTTAAGATGCAGAAGATGGTCCGACTGTCTTTACTCGTCAGTGGAGCAGCTGTACTACACGTGGTAGAGAGCTGGCTACCAAATCCCTTTGTGTTTTTACTGGGTCCAGGAGCTAAGCTTGGTCTGGCTAATGTGGTAACGCTGGCAGTAGTGTTAGCCTATGGGTGGAGAGAGGCTTTTGTAGTGGCAGTGCTTCGCTCCTTTCTCGGCAGTCTCGTTGCAGGCACGTTTTTGACCTTTGGCTTTTACATGAGCTTAGCGGGTGCTATCACTAGCGCCTTAGCCATGGGGGTTTTACGTGCTCTGCAGGGGAACAAGCTCAGCGCCATCGGGCTGAGTATCGTTGGAGCCGTTACGCATATTGTGACTCAGCTCACAGTGGCGGCCTTGGCAGTGTCTCATTTTGGCCTTTTCGTTCAGTTACCTTGGCTATTATTGTTTGCGATTCCCACAGGATGTTTCGTAGGAGTGGTCGGAGGGCTGTTATACAAGACCATGCCTAAAGAGACAGATTGAGAAAGGATGGGTAGGATGAAGTCTAGACGTAATGGGTGGATACTACTGTTGTTTCTAATTGTCGGCGCTTTCCTAGGTGGGTTACTCGGTAAAGTGCTCGGGTCCTATGCGCCTTTTTTGAATTGGTCAAGCCCTACCTATGGCATAAGCCCTCCTTTTTGCATTAATCTAGACATGCTATCCTTGACTTTCGGTTTAACTTTGCGTCTCACCGTGGCTGGCGTTATTGGCCTCATTCTGAGTTATTTCGCCTACCGCGCCTTGTAATGAAGACGCTGTATCTGGCTTCTGCTTCACCACGACGTAACGAATTGTTACGTCAGGTGGGCATCACCCCAATAATAGTGCCGTCGAGCTTTAATGAGGCCATCTTTCTTGACGGGGACCCACAGAAAATCACCATGGATTACGCCTTAGGTAAGGTGCAACATGCTTTTCCGTTGCCACAGCCAGGGTTATGTATTGGTGCAGACACCGTGGTAGCTGTGCGTGGCCAGGTCTTGGCGAAGCCTGAGAGTTTTGAGCATGCTTGTGAGATGCTGCGTGAGCTCTCGGGGGTAGAGCACGAGGTAGTAACTGGGATTGCTATTGCTGACTCGCCATCGCACTACTTAGTTGAGTATGAGGTTACCAAGGTGCGTTTTCGTCAGCTAAGTGAAGCAGATATTGCCGCTTATGTCAGTACAGGAGAACCTATGGATAAGGCGGGGGCCTACGCCATTCAGGGTAAGGCGGCCATATTCGTTGAAGGAATCTCAGGTTGTTATTCTAACGTCGTTGGGTTGCCTTTAGCTCGCCTGAATGTAATGCTTAACAAGTGGGGCTTGAACCTAACGTCCGCTTGGAGGTAGGTATGTTAATTAGAGAACTTCCGGAACGTGAACGTCCGCGTGAGCGTCTATTAAGTCGTGGAGCAGCACAGCTCTCTAATGCCGAGTTACTAGCTATCCTTATGGCGACATCAGGGCAGAGAGGCGAAAATGTTATCGATTTAGCACAACGTGTGCTCACAAAACTAGGGGATTTACAGAACCTAACACGTTACACTTTCGAGGAGCTATGTGATATTAAAGGCATAGGTCCTGCTAAGGCCGTGTCAATTATGGCTGTAGTAGAACTGTCCCGTCGCCTTAATCTCGACGGAGCAGTTCCCACAACTGTTCGCTCCCCCCAAGACGTCAAGCGCCTGCTGATAGACCGTTTTCGCTTTGAGGAGCGAGAGCGCTTTTTCGCAGTTCTTCTGAACACCAAGAATCACTGCATGGGCGTAGAGGAGATTTCGGTGGGGAGCCTTAATTCTTCGATTGTGCACCCTCGTGAAGTGTTTAAAGCAGCGATTAGGCGTAGTGCAGCGTCCCTCATCGTCGCTCACAACCATCCCAGTGGAGATTGTACCCCATCACGGGAGGATGTTGAAGTGACTCGCAGGTTGTGTGAGACTGGCCGTGTTATAGGTATTGAGGTCCTAGACCATGTTATTTTTGGTGATGGGGTTATACTAAGCCTAAAGGAAAAGGGTCTCATGTAAAGGAGTAGAGGGCAGCAATGAATTTTATCAATCGGTATTTTGCCCGGGATATGGGCATTGACCTCGGGACAGCAAACACTCTGGTGTATGTCAAAGGGAAAGGTATTGTGCTACGCGAGCCATCTGTAGTGGCTATGCAAAGAGACACAAATGAGGTGCTCGAAGTCGGAGAGGCTGCTAAGAAGATGATTGGTAGAACTCCGGGTCATATTGTGGCGGTCCGACCACTTCGAGACGGCGTTATTGCCGACTTTGAGGTTACCCAAAAGATGCTTAGGACGTTTATCCGCCGCGCCATGAAAGGCGGCAACTTGTTTCGTCCGCGCGTAGTCGTATGTGTTCCAGCAGGCGTAACAGAAGTAGAAAAACGTGCGGTTAAGGATGCCACTCTCAGCGCAGGTGCGCGTGAAGCTTATACGATAGAAGAACCAATGGCTGCGGCCATCGGAGCAGGATTGCCTGTAACGGAACCCATAGGCAACATGATTGTAGATATCGGCGGCGGGACGACAGAAGTAGCCATTATTAGCCTTGGGGGCATCGTCACACATCAGTCCATAAGGGTTGCTGGCGATGAAATGGATGAAGCCATCATCATTTACGTCAAAAAGAATTATAATTTGCTAATCGGTGAACGTACAGCTGAAGAAGTCAAAATAACCATTGGTTCCGCCTTCCCCATGGCAGACGAAGCCATGGAGATTAGAGGCCGCGACCTTGTAACAGGATTACCTAAGACCTTAGCTCTAACCTCTGTTGAAGTCCGCAATGCTCTAGCTGAGCCCGTACGCGCCATTGTAGACGCCGTAAAAGCTACTTTAGAGCGTACACCCCCAGAGCTAGCAGCAGACGTCATGGACAGAGGAATTGTCATGACAGGCGGCGGTTCGTTATTGCGCGGTCTTGACAAACTAATTAGTGAGGAGACCGGTATGCCAGTTATCATTGCTGATGAACCTTTGACCTCTGTAGTGCAAGGCGCAGGAAAGACATTTGATCATTTTGACTTATTGAAAAGGCTAGACACATCACCCAAGAGAAGATAGAGGGGGATGAGTATGGGTTTTTGGGGAAGAAACCGTCAGGCGATTACACTAGTCCTTACCGTCTTTTTGCTTACAGGATTACTCAGTTTTTCGGCACGCGACCAAGTAGGGGCAACGCTACTAGAGCAAGGAATTCGCAGTGCCGTCGCCCCTTTGCAGCGGGCGACGGCTTTCGTCGTTTCCCAAGGGCGGGACGTAGGGAAATTCATCTCAGACCTCGTCTCTGCCCAAGCAGAAAACGAGCGCCTCAAAGCAGAGCTCGAGAACCTCAAATTCCAGTTTAACAACCTTGTGGAGGCTAGCTTAGAGGTCGAGCGTCTGCAGATATTGTTGGACTATAAGATTGACCAACCAGGGTTGAACCTAGTAATGGGTAAGGTCATTTCACGGGGTTTGACCTCATGGCAAAGTGAGATAATCATTGATATAGGCAGTCTCAGTGATATAGCGATAAACGATCCTGTGGTCACTTATTCTGGAGCTGTGGGGCGGATTACAGAGGTGTCCGCTTCGACTGCCAAGGCGTTACTCATCACGGACCCTCGTAGTGGCTTGGCGGCAGTAGTTCAAGACAGCCGCGACGGAGCTGTAGCCGAAGGCGATCCCAGTGTACCCGGCATGATACGGCTAACCCGTCTACCCCGAGACTTTCGTGTGGCAGTGGGCGACCTTGTGGTTACATCGGGCTTAGGAGGAGTCTTTCCCCGCGAGCATTCCTTTGTGATCGGCACAGTGTCGGAGATATTCATTAGTAGTGATGGTTTGTTAAAGTACGCAAGGATTACGCCAGCAGTGGATTTTGCTCGCTTAGAAGAAGTACTTGTTCTAAGAAAGTCGCGGCCGTGAACAGGCAGAGACTGAGCATGCTTACCTTAGTCGTTTTGTCAGTGGTGTTACATGGGGCATTGATGCCATATTTAACTATATTTGGCGGCAGACTCAATCTCTTGGTTGCTGTTGTAGCCGGAATAGCCCTGTATTATGGCACCTGGGTGGGAATGTTGACCGGCTTGTGTACTGGCTTGCTGGCCGATGTTGTACTGGGACATGTCTTAGGCCTGTCTGCGGTTCCCTTGGTGTTAATAGGCTTCTTTACAGGCCAGCTAGAACGCAGGGTCTACCGGGACGCCTTTCTCGTCCCTGTGTTTGTAGGCCTCAGTGCCTCAGCAACCTTTGAGATTGTGGTTCTGCTCTTATCGCGCTTGGCCTTTGGGACTTGGTGGCGGAGGGCTTTTATGGCCGCTGCAATTCCTACAATTCTTATTAACGGTGCGTTTATGCCCTTGGTTTTTTGGTTTTTAGGCAGAATTCTACCTCGCAATAAGGAGGTGTAGCTGTTGGAGAAGGATTATAGTAAACGGCTAAACATCATGACGATGGCCGTCTTTATCGCGGTTATGATTGTTGTTTTTCGGCTAGGGTACGTGCAGATAGTACACGGAGCCGACTATAGGCGCGACTCGGATAATAACAGATATCGTCAGGTCTTACAGCTAGCACCCCGTGGGGAACTGTTTGATAGTAACGGTATTTCTTTAGCGTCCAATAAACCGGGCTTCTTTGTTTCTATGTATCATACAAACGACCCTCAGTCTGACGAGGTTTTGGCGATAGTATCTAGGATTATCGACCCATCGGGAACCATTGAGGAAGCTACACCCGAGGCCTTAAAGAAGCGTCTCCGGGCTAACCGCTATCGTCGCTGGCAACCAGTGCGACTTACTGACACAGCCTTAGAGTTCGGCGATCCCAGACTCTTAGAAATCGAAGAAAGGCGCATAGAACTTCCTGGTGTATTTATTGACGTGCAGCCTGTGCGGAGCTATCCGCTTGGAAACGTTGCGAGTCACTTGATTGGAGCTGTGGGTAGGTACACCGGTGACCGCGCAGCTATTGCCGATCTAGGGGCAAGGGGATTAGAAGGCTACCGGGTAGATAGTATGGTTGGTAGACTCGGTCTTGAATGGGCTTACGAATTCGTACCGTCAGATATCTCCCTTAAGGGCGTTGATGGCTGGCAATGGGTTGAGGTAGATAATTTGAGTAGGCCTGTACAAGAACTCGAGCGCGTAGATCCGATGCCTGGCAATGATATCTATCTCACTATCGATGCAGAGCTTCAGGCAGAGATAGAAGAGTGGCTAGCCAGTGACTACGTTCCTAATTCTCTGAGCAAATACGCTGAAAACGCCAAGGAAATTGGTGCTGTGGCTATTGACCCGAAGACAGGTAAGATTCTTACGTGGATTAGTTATCCGACTTTTTCGCCTACCGAATTATTTACCGTCCGCAATTTATACTCAGACCTGCTCACCGATGTGGAAAATAATCCACTGATTAATAAGGTAATAACTGCCTATCCCCCGGGTTCTGTTTTTAAACCCGTTACTATGATCACGGGCTTAGGGGCGGAGGTAGTGGGGCTTAACCACGCCGTAACATGTACGGGGCGCCTTTTTAACGATTTGCTATTGGGTCCCCGCGGTAAGCCTTGCTGGTTTACGGCTGGTCATGGGTCGGGTATAGAGATTGCTTCTGCGCTCAAGAATTCATGTAATATTTATTTTTACGAGGTTGGCTTGCAACTGCGTACAGCTAAAGGGGCGGGGCAAGTATTAAATGAGATTTCTAAAGTCGCTGCATTTTTAGGTTTAGGAGTACCGACGGGTATCCCAAATTTACCTGGTTTTAGACAGGAGGCGGGTACTCTCCCTACCAACGAACGTTTCGCACAGTTTGCTCAGACAGAAGTAGCTGCGGGTAATCCGCGCACACTTACTCCCTACCCGGGTGAGATATTGGACATCACCATCGGGCAGGGTATCCAGAGCTATACCCCGCTACAAATTGCCAATTATATGGCGATGCTAGCAACCGGCAACCGTTACCAGCCCTACATCGTTGACCGCATAGTTTCGTCCGACGCTGAAGTGGTCATGCAGACGGAGCCAGATTTACTGGCCCAGCTAGTTCGTACCGTCGCTAATCCGGACGGGCTTATCGACCAGGCTGCGCACGATAAGATTCTGCAAGGATTGCGTGAAGTCGTGCAGCCAGCCAAGCCTGGCCAGCCGGGCTTGTCATTGAACGGAACAGCATATGGGGCCTTTGGAAATGCCTCATATTACGCCTCAGGCAAGACTGGTACTGCTGAGGTCTATCGTGGCAACGACGCATTGGACCCGCATGGTTGGTTTGCCGGGTGGGGTGCCGACCCCGTAACGAAGGACCCCGAAATTGTGGTAGCAGTATTCGTTAAGCATGGGACTGGTGGTAGTCGTGCTGCGGCCCCCATCGCCAGACGAATTATGGACACCTATTTTAGGCTTAAGGCCGAAAGAATTGTAGCAATTCCCTAAAGCTTGGAGGAATTGACCAACCCCGCGACGAAAAAGGATATGTTAGGAAGGTCAAGGGGGTAAGAGTATGGGGAAAGTGTATGTTGTCACATCAGGGAAGGGCGGGGTAGGCAAGACCACTACCACTGCAAACTTAGGAGCAGCGTTAGCTCATTTGGGCAAGAGTGTCGCTTTAGTTGATGGCGATATTGGACTAAGAAATTTGGATCTATTTCTTGGTCTAGAGAACAGGATTATCTACCATATTTGTGACGTCATCGACCGCCGTGCTACATTGCAGAAGGCCTTGATCAAGGACAAGCGATTTGAGAATTTGTTTCTTCTACCAGCAGCACAAGTAAAAGGAACAGCAGTCATTAACGAGCGAGAAATGAAGCGCATTACCTCAGAGCTCGCTAAGGATTATGACTATGTGCTGGTGGATTCTCCGGCGGGGATAGAGCATGGCTTCCATAATGCTGCTGCCGGGGCCGATGATGCTCTTGTCGTGGCTACTCCAGAGCTACCTGCGGTGCGTGATGCTGACAGAGTAATCGGCTTACTTAGGAGCAGAGGCATTAAGACTCCTAAGCTCATTATTAACCGATTGCGCCCAGGCCTTATTCGCCGCGGGGAAATGCTCAGTCAAAGGGATATCCTCGAGTTCTTAGGCGTAGAGCTGTTAGGTGTTATTCCAGAGGATGAGAGTACAATTATTGCCACCAACCGGGGGGAGCCCTGCGTGCTCATACCCAATTCGCTAGCGGGCCGCGCTTATGTTAACGTAGCGAAACGAATATTAGGCGAAGCAGTACCTTTGCTTAAATTTGATGAGTCGAGCGGCATTCTGGGTTTTTTCAAACGCGTTATGGGCATAGGCTAATATTAGGCGAGGGGGAAGCTTATTGGAGAGGGAATCAACCAGTCGGGATGTGGCTAAACAGCGATTGCGCCAAGTGCTCGTTCACGACAGGGCCCATTTAGCACCCGAGCTTATGGCGGCCTTAAAGCAATCCCTAATCACCGCAGCGGGGGAATACGTAGAAATAAATCCCAATGATGTATCTATACAGCTAGAGCTAAAAGGTGATGCATCGACTCTAATCATTAAAATTCCTGTTCTAAGTATAGTCCGAGAGAGGAAGACCTAAAGTTGTTGGATCGAAAGCTTATACGCAGTCTAGATTGGTCCTTATACGGCGCCTATCTCTTTGTGTCTCTCTTTGGCCTGCTCATGATTGCTAGTGCTTCGGCCAACAACGAGTTTGGCGATCCGCTGCACTATGTACGTAGGCAGCTAATGTTCATAGCTATTGGCCACGTGCTGCTAATAGTATCACTCGTCATTGACTATCAGTTCTTTGCTAACCTTACCATACCCATTTACGTAGTTAATTTGGGAATATTGGCGGCAGTTTTGGCGTTTGGTAGCAAAGCGGGAGGTGCGCAACGCTGGATTAACCTAGGTGGTTTTACATTGCAGCCCTCGGAATTTGCCAAAATAGCTGTCATTATAACCCTAGCCAGAGCTATGGAGAAGCTTGGAACGATGGATTCCCTCCCCAAACTAATCGTCGCTGGCCTCCACGTCGCCATTCCCATGGGTTTAATCGTCATCCAACCCGACCTAGGGACTGCTCTAGTTTTCGTCGGTATTCTCCTAGCTGTGTTATACGCGGCAGGCATTACGCGTTCCTTAATGGGGTTGATGTTTACAGCAGCGGTCGCGTTAGCGCCGGTCATATGGCTAAAGGGCCTTAAAGATTACCAACGAACACGCCTCTTGGTTTTTATCAATCCAGGTTTGGACAGTGCGGGTGAGAATTATCACTTGCTACAATCAATTATCGCTGTGGGCTCGGGAATGTTGACGGGGCGTGGCCTATTTAACGGACCGCAAAGCCAACTGAACTTTCTGCCTGAGCAGCATACAGACTTTATTTTCTCAGTAGTGGGGGAGGAGTTAGGTTTTCTAGGGGCCACTTTACTCATATTTTCTTTGTTCTTTGTCATCTATCGATGCCTTCAGGCCTCCCTTGTATCTAAGGACTCATTTGGACGTTATCTCGCAGTAGGAGCAGCAACGTGGATTGCGTTTCAAACCATAGTAAATACAGGAATGACTATCGGCCTCATGCCAGTTAAGGGGCTGCCCCTCCCCTTTATGAGTGCAGGGGGGAGTTCATACATGGCCTTGTCCATAGCTATTGGGCTGGTTCTCAATGTGGGCATGCGACATCGGAAGATTTTGTTTTAGCTCATAGTTTGCTCCCTTCGAGAGTATAGATTAATGATGCTCTCAGGAGGTGATGACAGTGCCGGATCGCTTGTGGAATAAAGGGAAAAGTCGGCGGCCTTATCATGCTAAGCGTAAAGGGGTAAGGAACTCTCGTACGTCCATGTTTCTAACTAAGTGTGTCCTTGCGATGGCGCTTATTTTCATGGTGTGGGTGGGTGCGAGAATTACTTCTGTACGCAATTACTTGGCGTATGTATTTGTTCCCGGAGCCTCCGCGCAAAGCCCGTGGGCCCAGTGGCTCGACTGGCAGCCAAGTAACGAATTGGTGCAGCCAGTGTGGGTTATTCTTACTGGCCGCCAAGACAGCGTGGAATATGATTTGCCCCTTGAGGGGCAAATTGTGGCTGCATTTGGCTGGACAACAGCTGCAGGTAGTAATCAGCCAACCTACAACGAGGGCATCAATATTGCCGCGCCAGCAGGCACAATGGTTCAGGCCATCCTACCGGGGAAAATTGTTGCAGTTAACACAGCTACAGGCAGCATTATCATTGACCACGGCAGTGAGATGAAAAGTGTCTACCGAGGTTGCACAGACTTGTTTGTAAATGTAGGCGATAGAGTAAAACTCCGGGATGACATTGGACGGTTGGGTCAATCAGGGGAGTTGTTTTTCGCGCTTTACCAAGCAGGTAAGCCACAGGACCCTTTGCTCCGAACACGTGAAGGTGTGCGCTAATGAGCTTCGGAAAGATTCTGGGAGTGAACCTCAAGGTTCACTATCTTTTTTTACTGTGGATGATAGTAGCAGCTACACTAGGCGAATTTTATTCGGCACTAATAATAGTTTTTTCAGTAATATTTCATGAATTGGGGCACGTGCTTGCTGCAGTGAACCTCGGAGTCGAGGTTCGTGAGGTTGAGCTGATGCCTTTCGGAGGAGTTGCCAGGGTTAATAGGCTCTTAGGAAGCGATCCAGCTACCGAAACAGCTATTGCGTTAGCTGGGCCGGCTAACAGTCTAGTGTTACTGGTAGTTGGAATGGTATATTTTGCACATCCTTGGGGCCGTGAGCTTATGGAGAGCAACATCTTGTTGCTCCTGGTCAATCTGTTACCAATTCTGCCGCTAGACGGTGGCAGGATACTAAAAGGCTTTTTAGTGAGACGCGAGGGCTTAGGACGAGGCCTGCGGGTGTTATTCATGCAAACGCAGCGCGCCGCAGTGGGCTTATTCTGCGTAAGTATTGGCGTGGTTTTTTTCGGGGTGTTTAGTATTAACGCCTTGGTGTTATCGGCCTTTATCCTTTACGCCGTGGCCCGCGAAAAAAAAATGATGCCCTACGTGGTCATGAACTACGTAGGGAGCAAGTCAGGGGAGGTGCGGTCCCGTTCTGTTATGCCCGCTAAGGCTTTGGTCGTACAACCCCATACCACAATACGCGAGGTGCTAGATGCACTTACGCCGGGACATTACCATATTTTTACTTTAGTGGATGTTAGCGATCTAACAACTATTCCCGAAGATGTCGTGTGGAAAGCGATGCTAAGGCAAGGCCTTGATATAACGTTTGCCGACGTACAGAAGAACTAGGGTATAATATGGTGAAGATGCAACAGGAGGATTTTTAATGATACCTAAAAACATTCGTCGTCTCCTTCCCCAGGTGCAGAAGCCTGCTCGTTATACCGGTGGCGAGGTCAATGCCGTTATGAAAGATTTAGCAGCTATAGACGTCAGAATCGCTTTGGCCTTCCCTGATACTTATGAAGTAGGTATGAGTCATTTAGGACTGAAAATACTTTACAAGGTCGTTAACGACATCCCCTACGCGTACGCGGAGCGTGTATTTGCCCCTTGGGTTGATATGGGGGGGCTTATGCAAACCGAAGGGGTCCCTTTGTTTTCTTTAGAAACCTACTCACCCCTACATGATTTTGATATGATAGGCGTTACGTTGCAATATGAAATGAGTTATACCAACATTCTCTATATGTTGGACTTAGCGCAAATACCGTTCTTGACACACCAAAGGACTGAGAGTGATCCTCTGATCATTGCGGGTGGACCATGTGCTTTTAATGCAGAGCCGCTCGCTGAGATGCTTGATGCCGTGGCCCTAGGTGAGGGGGAAGAAGTAACCCAAGAAATTGTTTCGGTGCTGCTGGAGCGCAAATTGCAGAAGCTATCCAGACAGGAAACCCTACAGAGGCTAGCGCTTGTACCTGGGGTGTATGTTCCGTCGCTTTATTCACCTGAGTATAACGGTGATGATACTTTAAAGGCTTTACAATCTATCTCGATTGGAACTTCTAATGTAGTAAAGAAGCGCATTCTTTCTAAACTTACTGCTGATTACATTCCCACCGCTCCCGTTGTGCCTTACACCGACATTGTGCATGATCGGATTATGATCGAGATTTTTCGTGGCTGCGCTCGGGGCTGCCGATTCTGCCAAGCCGGCATGATTTACCGCCCGGTACGAGAATACAGCTCGCAGATAGTGCTAGAGGCTGCCGAAGAGTCTATCAAGAACACTGGCTACGAAGAGGTGTCGTTATCTTCTTTATCGACTATGGACTACAGCAGCATTGAGACAACGCTGCCTATGCTCGTAGACAAGCTTAGCTGTCAGGGTGTCAACGTATCATTGCCCTCACTTAGAGTGGACAGCTTTTCGGTTGAAATGGCGGCGCAGGTGGCGCGCTTGCGTAAGTCAGGACTGACTTTAGCTCCAGAGGCTGGTTCGCAGCGCCTGCGGGACGTAATCAACAAGCAGGTTAGCGCAGAGGATCTACTACAGGCCCTGCGTGGCGCCAGACGCCTTGGTTTTAAGAGTGCTAAGCTTTACTTTATGATTGGTCTTCCTACCGAAACAATAGCTGACCTAGATGAGATGGTTGATTTAGTTACCCAAGCCGCTGGCATCATGCCTGTTACCGTAAGCACCTCCTCCTTTGTACCTAAGCCTCACACTCCCTTTCAGTGGGAACCACAGTTTTCTATGTACGAACTAGAGACTAGGCAGCGTTATCTTAAGGAGAGATTCAGGCGCGACCGCCGAGTAAAGTATAATTACCACGACGCATCTACTAGCTTTCTCGAAGCAATCTTTAGTCGCGGGGATCGACGCTTAAGTAAAGTACTGCTAGAGGCCTACAAGCGCGGCTGCAAATTTGATGGTTGGTCAGAGCATTTTAAATTTAAGGCGTGGATGGATGCTTTTGCCGAGTGCGGACTAGACCCAACTTTTTACGCTAACCGAGTCCGTGAAGAGGATGAGGTTTTTCCTTGGGATCATCTATCTCCTGGATTAGATAAGAGCTACTTATACAATGAACGCGCCGCGGCACTTAAAGCGGAGTGGACAGTCGACTGTGCACGGGAGCATTGCCCTAGTTGTGGCGTGTGCCCGAACTTAGGGGTACAAACTTTTACCGAAAAGGAGAGAAGGTAGTATGAGGGTATGGCTGAAATTTGCTCGAGATGACTCTCTAGCCTTCATATCCCATCTTGATACGCATAAAGCCTACTACCGGATGTTTAGAAGGGCTGCTCTCCCTCTTGCCTATAGTCAAGGTTTTAACCCCCATCCTATTATGTCTCTAGCTGCTCCTTTACCCCTTGGGTTCATGAGCAACGCAGACTACCTAGATCTAGTGCTGGCTGAGGACACCCCCCCAGAGGATATCACCCAAAGACTGCTGACAGTCTCCGGTCACGAAAACCTTACTCTACAAGGAATTCGAGTCATAACAACCAAAGTTCCGGCCCTAGCAGCTCTTATTGCCTGGGGTGAATATGATATAACCATTCGCCCCGGCTTTAACGTGACAGAAGCAATAGAAGCGTTTGAGGGGGCGCGTGAAGTTCCCTTTGTCAAAGAGACAAAACGAGGGACTCGTGACGCTGATGCTAAGACCTTGGTGCGTAGTATAGTGGCAACAGAGCACGGATTAAGGGCAATACTTAGCCTAGCGGAGCCAGTAGTGTTCAGACCTGAGGAATTAGTCAAAGTGCTGTCACATTTTTCGTCTAGTGAAATTGCGATAGAGCTAGTCGTACGTCAGGAGCTGTATGTGCGGGGTGACAGATTGGATCACCCACTACATTGTGGGTTGTAATGGAGAGTGAGAATTCTGGTTAAGGAGATAGTAGTAAACTGTGGTCCGCGGGATACGAGAGTAGGGGTTATAGAGAATGGAGAGCTAGTGGAGCTATTCATTGAAAACACCAGCGGAGAGAGGCTGGTGGGTAATGTTTATAAAGGCAAGGTGGCAAATGTGTTGCCTGGAATGCAGGCCGCCTTTGTTAATGTAGGGCTGAACAAAAACACCTTCCTGTATGTAGATGATGCTCTGGAGAATGTAGTTGGCGTAGACGACGTGCCCGAGAACATTTCCAATAAGTCTTCAATAAAAGACGTGCTTAAGCCTGGTCAAGCAGTAATTGTACAGGTGAGCAAAGAGCCCTTTGGTACCAAGGGGGCTAGGGTAACCAGGCATATCACTTTGCCAGGTCGCTTCGTGGTGCTCATGCCTACCGTAGATTACATTGGAATTTCGCGTCGCATTGTAGATCACGAAGAGAGAGAGCGTCTTAAGAAGCTCGCACAAGAGTTTCGTCCTAAGGGAATGGGTGTCATAGTGCGTACTATGGCGGAGGATCTTAGCCCCGAGGAGCTAAAGCGTGATATCGAATTTCTCGATAAGTTGTGGCGCAGAGTCAAGCAGAAAGGCAAGTCGGCCAAGGCCCCAGCCATACTGCACCGTGACCTTAACCTGCTATACCGCATCATCCGCGACTCTTTTGACAGTGATGTCTTGCGCCTTATTATCGATAGTCAGGATGAATACGAATCCATTCTTAGCTTGCTTGAAGATATTGGGCCACACCTAAAAGACCGAGTGTTTCTTTTTCAGGAGAACCGGCCCATCTTTGAGATTTTTGGTTTAGAGACGCAGATAGAGAAAATACTCCGCAATAAAGTTTGGCTTAGGTGTGGCGGCTATATTGTCATCGACCAAACCGAAGCTTTAACATCTATCGATGTTAATACCGGTAAATATGTAGGATCCACAAATCTTGCCGACACTGTGCTAAAAACTAATCTTGAGGCAGCCGGAGAAATAGCCCATCAGTTGCGGCTTCGGAATATTGGCGGGATTATCATAATCGATTTTATCGATATGGATAGTCATGATCACCAGCGCAAAGTCTTGGCAGCCCTTGCTGAGGCGACGGTCTTGGATAAAACAAAGACGACTATTTTAGGTTTAACACAGTTAGGGTTAGTAGAAATGACACGCCAGAAAGTAAGGCAAGGCTTGGCTCAGTCGTTGCTTAAGCCCTGTACATGCTGCGATGGCACAGGCAAAGTTCCGTCAGAAGATGTAAGGGTCATTCGCATCGAAAATGAGATCAAACGTTACCTTCAGACTAGCACAGACCCAGCCGTGCTCATCCATGTGCATCCTACAACGGCGGGCAACCTCATTGGCGTTAACGGTGTCAATCTGGAACGCTTAGTAAAAGAGACCTCCAAGCGCATTTTTATCTGTGGCAAATTAGAGATCAGCCCCGAGGAGTATCGGATTGTATTGTCAGGCCCTGTCGATGAGGTGGAAAAAACAGCGCTCCCTGTGGCAGTGGGCGAAATACATACCCTGCTCGTCGATAGCGTACACAGTAATCGTACGCAGGATGGTGTTGCCCGAATCGAGGGCTATGTAATCCAAATCGATCAGGCCGCGTCTTTAGTAGGCAAGAGGACCACCTTTGAAATAACGAAGGTGGATAAGACGTTTGCGAGGGCGAAGCTTTTTACGCGTTCCTAGTTCCTCGTTCCTTGTTCCTAGTAGAGGCCGTACACGGTACACAGAACACAGTGGAACGTAGCGTCTAAGGACTTGCTGGGGGCCGGCGGCCGGCGGCTAGTGGCATCCTTCAAGCTACTGGTTGACCATCATCGATTTCCATGTTAAAATTAACACTCGTAGGATTATTTTTTTCCTTTGTGAAAGTAATCCGAAAACCGCACGTCTAGGGCTTTAAGTGCGCGCAATCGCCCCCGTTCGACGGCGAGTCTAGTCAGGAGGTCTAACATGTTTGCCATCATTGAGACAGGCGGTAAGCAATACCGCGTTCACCAGGGAGATGTCATTTACGTTGAGAAGCTAAACGCTAACGTGGGTGATACGTTTGAGTTCAAAGAAGTAATTGCTGTTGGTAATGGTAGTGATGTATCTGTAGGTGCTCCAATTCTGCCTAACGCTCAAGTAGTAGCTAAAGTTGTAGAACACGGCAAAGGACCAAAGATTATCATCTTCCGTTACAAAGCTAAGTCCCGTTATCGTAAGAAAAACGGCCATCGCCAGCCTTTCACTAGGGTTGTAATCGAATCAATCGCCGTTAACTAAGGAGGTGCACTAATGGCTCATAAAAAAGGTGTAGGTAGTTCACGCAACGGTCGCGATTCCCATGCTCAACGTCTAGGTGTAAAACGCCAGGACGGGCAAGTAGTTAGCGCTGGCTCCATTCTCGTGCGCCAACGCGGTACCAAGGTTCACCCTGGTCATAATGTTGGCATCGGCGGTGACGATACTTTATTTGCGCTCGTAGAGGGCAAGGTAGCTTTCGAGCGTTATGGTAAAGATCGCAAGCAAGTAAGCGTATACGCTGTAGAAGCCTAAAGTTTTGACAGTAGGAAAGCCCGGTGCTGATACCGGGTTTTTTTCTTAGGTGGTGCTATATGAGAAAACTACCACAAAGACTAATACTTGCTTTGTTCCTTGCTGCGGCGGCGATGCTACCGTGGCTAGCAGTACGTGCGCTGTTGGCGGTAGTAGTGGCATTGTTTCTTTATTACGGTTGGCGAGAACAGATACCAGTCATACCTCAGGTTCATGACTTTAGTCCGCGCTTCAGCCAGTTTAGACACGATTTGCTGAACGATTTACAGTTGGTATATGGATTTGTGCAGCTAAATAAACCTGCTCAGGAAGTGCTGAGTCGGATCGACCGTGCCATTGCGCGCATACGATTAGCGGGTCAGATTTTCAGCATACAAAACGGGGAGCTTAGCTGTCTCCTATTCGATATCTGTGAAGAAGCCGAAAGCTGCGGTATTCGCTTGAGTTTTAGGGCCTCGGGTAAATGGGCAGGATTTAATCAGGAGTGGGCAACTTGGGCAAACGGCTTGCAGGCAGTCTGGGCATACTATAAAGGCTTGGCAGAAGCTACAGGTCTAACTGAAGTTGAGTTGGAGCTCGTTGAAGACCTGAGCGTGTGGGAAATTCAATTCTTAGCACCGGGAGCCCCAGTAGCGGCGGCGACTCTACCTAAGAAGCTGCGCATTAATCTTGGTTCAGGGGCCAACCTATCTTGGAGCTATGTCGAGCACAATATAACCTTGCAGGTGAAAAAGCCACTGAGTGGCCACTAGCCGCCAGCCGCCAGAGAAACGGAGTGCTATCAGCTTCACTTGCCGCTTTTTAGGGCCGGCCTTACCCACCGTGTACTGTGTACTGTGTTCTGTGTACATTCCACGAGGAACCAAGGACGAGAATGCGCCATCCGCAGAAAAACTAGGAGGTCACTAAATGTTTGTTGATCGCGTAAAAATAACAGTTCGTTC
>Ga0207951_100095_pt1 | contig 62149 bp, 62 predicted proteins | sample Subbio12Aug_8Bad_FD_184830 | JGI IMG/M metagenome (GOLD analysis project Ga0207951, IMG submission 184830) | Serpentinite rock and fluid subsurface biosphere microbial communities from McLaughlin Reserve, California, USA - CR12Aug_8Bad (SPAdes) | ecosystem: Environmental > Terrestrial > Deep... | reverse complement strand
GAAGACGCGCCCGCGCCCGCCCCGCCTGTCGGGCTCGACCCGGCAGCGTGGGGCGCGCGCGTCGCGCTGCGCGCCGACATCGACGGCCTCGATGCGCTGGCCGACGCGCTCGGCGAGGCGCTCGCGCAGCAGGTCGGCGACGCGGCCGCGCAGCGGCTGTCGACGGGCCTGCCCGCCGGCGCGGGCCTGCACCGGCTCGACCCCGGGCGCTTCGTGCTGTGGCTGCCCGGCACCCGGCGCGACGCCGCGCTGGCGCTGGCGCACCGGCTGGCGCAGGGTTTCGGTGCGGGGCTGGTCGCCGACGGCGTCGAGGTGCAGGCCGGCCTGCGCATCGGGCTGGCACAGGGCGAGCCCGGCGAAGGCGGTGCGGCGGTCGTCGCGCGCGCCGAGGCCGCACTGCGCGCGGCGCGGCGGCGCGGGCTCGACGTGCTGCCGCATGACCGTCTCGGGCGGGTCGACGGCGCGGCCTCGGCCGCGCTGCTGGGCGCGCTGCAGCGCGCGCTGGCGCAGGGCGAGCTGCGCCTGCTGCTGCAGCCGCGCGTCGCGTTGGCCGATGGTGGCATCGTCGGCGCCGAGGCCACGCTGCGCTGGCCGCATCCGCAGCGCGGCGAGCTGGCGCCTGCCGACTTCTACCCCGCCGCGCAGCACACGGGCCTGGTGCGCCGGCTCGGCAGCCACACCCTCGACCAGGCGGCGCGCCGCTGGGAGCAGTGGCGCGCCGCCGGCGCTTCGCTGCGCGTCGCGGTCGGCCTGACGCTGCCCGAACTGCTCGACGCCGAACTGCCGACGCGGCTGGCCCGGACCGTTTTGCAGCACGGCGCCCCGCCACAGGCGTTCTGCCTCCAGGTGCCGGGCCAGGCGTGCAGCGGCGAGGTGGCCGAGGTCGAGCCGGCCTTGCGGCGGCTCGCCGAGCGGGGTTTCCGGCTGGCGGTCGACCTCGGCGGCGAGGCGGCGGTCTCGCCGGCCGCGCTGGCCCGGCTGCCGCTGCACGCGGTCTGCCTCGACGCGACGCAGACCGGCCGGCCGCAGGGCGCGGGCAGCCACGCCGACGCGGCGCTGCGTGCCTCGATCGCGCTGGCCCGGGCGCTGGGCCTGGCCACGCTGGCCACCGGGGTCGGCTCGGCCGCGGCGGCGGCCGCGCTGCGCGACTGGGGCTGCGCCGAGGGGCAGGGCGCGGCCTACGCGGAGCCGCTGCCCGCCGACGATCTGCCCGCCTGGTGCGCGCGCTGGCGCACGCGCGACGCCAGCACCGCGTGAGCGGCCGCGGGCGGCGCTCAATGCGCCGTCGGCGAGGCCGGGTGGGCGCCGCGCGGCGGCAGCGCTAGCGCCTCGTCCTGCGTCGCGGTCGGCCCCAGCCAGTCGAGGAACAAGCGGGTGCAGACCGTCTGAAGCCGCTCGCTGGCCTGCGGGTGGCGCGCGATCAGCGCCAGGTTGCGGGCGATCTTGTCGGCCGCGGCCAGGTGCGGGGTGCGCGCGTAGAAGGTCAGCAGCGCCAGCGTGCCGCCGATGATCGGCTCGAGCGGCGCGCAGCACGGCGCCCCGGCGGGCGCCTGCGGCCCGGGGTCGGCCGCCGCGTCGGCGCTGTCGTCGTCTGGGGGCGGCGGGCAGGGGTGGCGCTGGCGCATGCGGTTCTCCGGACGTCGCGGCGGCCGCAACGGCGAGCCGTCCGCGCGTCGATCGAACTATACGCGAATCATTCGCATTTGCAAATGTGGACGGAAGACGGCTGCCCCTGGCCGGCGCCAGTGGCTCATGAGCAAATGTGGCTCTGCCACTTTGCTCATCCCCCTCGGGGGGCGGACGACGTAGGTCGTCGGCCTGGGGGCGCTCATGAGCAAATGTGGCTCTGCCACTTTGCTCATCCCCCTCGGGGGGGCGGACGACGTAGGTCGTCGGCCTGGGGGCGCTCTCAGACGGTCCAGTCGTAGTCGATCGTCAGCGGCGCGTGGTCGGAGAAGCGCTGGGCCAGGTAGATCTGCTCGCGCCGCGCGGTGGCGGCCACCGCCGGCGTCGCCAGGTGGTAGTCGATGCGCCAGCCGACATTCTTCGCCCAGGCCTGGCCGCGGTTGCTCCACCAGGTGTACTGGTCGGGCTGCGGGTTCAGCATGCGAAAGACGTCGACCAGCCCGCCCTCGGTCAGCAGCCGGGTCAGCCACTCGCGCTCCTCGGGCAGGAAGCCACTGTTCTTCTGGTTGCTGCGCCAGTTCTTCAGGTCGATCGGATGGTGCGCGATGTTGACGTCGCCGACCAGCACGAAGTCGCGCGTTGCCGCCAGTTGCCGCAGATGCGGCCCGATTTCGGCCAGGAAGCGAAACTTGGCATCCTGACGCTCGGGGCTGCTCGACCCGCTCGGGAAGTACGCGCTCACCACACTGAACTTGCGACGGGCCGTGTCGAAGCGCGCCTCGACCCAGCGGCCCTCGGCGTCGAACTCGGCGCTGCCGAAGCCGGTGATCAGCTCGCTGGGCTCATGCCGCGCATACAGCCCGACCCCCGAGTAGCCCTTCTTCCGGGCCAGGTGAAAGCGGCCCGCCAGCGCCGCTATCCTGTCGAAGCGACCGCTCACATCTTCGCTCTGCGCCTTGACCTCCTGCACGCCGATACAATCGGCGCCGCTCTGCGCGGCCCAGTCCAGAAAACCCTTGCTCGCGGCCGAACGGATGCCGTTCAGGTTGAGCGTGACGAGCCGAAATCCCACCGTGACCTCCGACCAGACCCCCGCCTCCGACCCGCTGGCCCGGGACTTCGTCGCGTTCGCGGTCGCCGCTGGCGCGCTGCGCTTCGGGGAGTTCAAGACCAAGGCCGGTCGGCTGTCGCCGTACTTCTTCAACGCCGGCCTGTTCGATGACGGCGCCAAGCTCGGCCGCCTGGCCGAATTCTATGCACGCCGCCTGATCGATAGCGGCGTCGAGTTCGACCTGCTGTTCGGCCCGGCGTACAAGGGCATCACGCTGGCCGCGGCGGTCGCCGTCGAGCTGGCGCGGCGGGGCCACAACAAGCCCTACGCCTACAACCGCAAGGAGGCCAAGGACCACGGCGAGGGCGGCACGCTGGTCGGCGCCCCGGTGCGCGGGCGGGTGCTGGTCATCGACGACGTGATCTCGGCCGGCACCTCGGTGCGCGAGTCGGTCGCGCTGATCCGCGCGGCTGGCGCGACGCCCTGCGGCGTCGTGATCGCGCTCGATCGCCAGGAGCGCGCCAGCGCCGCCGACGGCAGCGAGCTGCCGAATTCGGCCACGCAATACGTCACGGCGCACCTCGGCCTGGGCGTGACGGCGGTTGCGACGCTGGCCGACCTGTTGCAGTATCTGGCGACCACCCGCGACGCGGCGCTGGCCGCGCACGCCCAAGCCGTGGCCGCCTACCGAGACCGCTATGGCGTCTGACTGCCACCTGCCCGCTGCCGTGCGCTGCGCGCTGGCGCTGGCAGCGCTCGCGGTGGCGCTGGCCGCGACCGCGCAGCCGGCCGTGCAACCGGCCGGCCGCAGCGGCGCGGCCGGCGGCGTCATCTTCACCTGCACCGCGCCCGACGGCCGCCGGCTGACCTCGGACCGGCCGATTGCGGCCTGCCGCGGCGTCGAGCAGCGCGTGCTCAACCCCGACGGCTCGCTGCAGCGCATCGTGCCGCCGACGCTGTCGGCCGAGGAGCGCGCCGCGCGCGAGGCCGACGAGCGCCGCGAGGCGGCGCTGCGCCGCGCCCAGCTCGACGCCGCGCGCCGCGACCGCAACCTGCTGCAGCGCTTTCCCGACGAGGTCGCGCACCAGCGCGCGCGCGAGGCTGCGCTCGAGACCGTGCGGCTGGCGTTGCGCGCCAGCGAGCAGCGGCTGCAGGACTTGCAGCGCGAGCGCCAGCCGCTGATCGACGAGACCGAGTTCTACCCCAACCGCGAGCTGCCGCCGGCGCTGCGCCAGCGGCTGGCCGCCAACGACGCGGCGCAGTCGGCGCAGCGCCAGGCGATCGAGACCCACCGCAGCGAGCTCGACCGCATCAGCGGCGGCTACGACGCCGAGCTGCAGCGGCTGCGCCGGCTGTGGGCCGGCGCGGCGCCGGGCTCGCTGGCGCCAGCGCCGCCGACGCCGGTGCCGGTGTCGGTTCCGGCCCGCTGAGCACCCGCCTCAACCGTCGAGCCGGCGGCGCAGCAGCGCGTTGACCTGCGCCGGGTTGGCCTGGCCGCGGCTGGCCTTCATGACCTGGCCGACCAGCGCGTTGAAGGCCTTGTCCTTGCCTGCGCGGTACTCGTCGACCGACTTCGGGTGGGCGGCGATCACCGCGTCGACGATCGCGGCGAGCGCGGCGTCGTCGCGCATCTGGCGCAGGCCGCGGGCGTCTATCAGCGCGTCGACCTCGTCGCCCTCGCCGGCCCACAGCGCGTCGAAGACCTGGCGCGCCGCGTTGTTCGAGACCGTGCCGTCGGCGATGCGCGCGATCAGCGCGGCCAGCGTGGCCGGCGCCACCGGCGCCGCGCCGATCTCGCGGCCCTCGGCGTTGAGCCGCCGGCTGAACTCGCCCATCAGCCAGTTGGCCACCGTCTTCGGCGGCGCGCCGGCGGCGCGCGCGGCCTCGTAGTAGCGCGCGAACGCCAGGCTCTGCGTCATCAGCGCGGCGGCCTCGGGCGCCAGGCCGTCGTCGCGCACGAAGCGCGCGGCCATCGCCGCGGGCAGCTCGGGCAGCGTGGCGCGCACCTGCTCGACCCACTCGGGCGCGATGACCAGCGGCGGCAGGTCGGGGTCGGGGAAGTAGCGGTAGTCGTGCGCGTCTTCCTTGCTGCGCATCGCCCGCGTCTGGCCGCTGGCCGGGTCGAACAGCACGGTGGCCTGCTCGATGGCCAGGCCGTCTTCGAGGCGCTCGATCTGCCATTGCAGCTCGTAGTCGATGGCCTGCTGCAGGAAGCGAAAGCTGTTGAGGTTCTTGATCTCGCGCCGGGTGCCCAGCGGCTGGCCGGGCCGGCGCACCGAGACGTTGGCGTCGCAGCGCAGGCTGCCCTCCTGCATGTTGCCGTCGCAGACGCCCAGCCAGACGACCAGCGCGTGCAGCGCCCTGGCGTACGCCACCGCCTCGGCGCTCGAGCGCAGGTCGGGCTCGGAGACGATCTCGAGCAGCGGCGTGCCGGCGCGGTTGAGGTCGATGCCGCTGGCGCCGTGGAAGTCCTCGTGCAGGCTCTTGCCGGCGTCCTCCTCGAGGTGCGCGCGCGTCAGCCGCACCACCCGCGGCACGCCGTCGACGACGATGTCGAGCTGCCCGCCCTGCACGACCGGGATCTCGTACTGGCTGATCTGGTAGCCCTTGGGCAGGTCGGGGTAGAAGTAGTTCTTGCGCGCGAAGACCGACAGCGGTGCGATGCGCGCACCGACCGCCAGCCCGAAGCGGATCGCGCGCTCGACCGCGCCGCGGTTGAGCACCGGCAGCGTGCCCGGCAGCGCGAGGTCGACCGCGCAGGCCTGGGTGTTGGGCGGCGCACCGAAGCGCGTGCTCGCGCCGCTGAAGATCTTGCTCGCCGTCGACAACTGCGCATGCGTCTCGAGGCCGACGACGACCTCCCAGCCGCGCACCAGTGGCGCCCGATTCATGCCGCGACCTCCGGCGGTGCCTGCAAATGCCAGTCGCTCGCCTGCTGCAGCGCGTGCGCCGCGTGCAGCAGCGTGGCCTCGTCGAAATGCCGGCCGATCAGTTGCAGGCCGACCGGCAGGCCGCCCGCGCCGAAGCCCGCCGGCACGCTGATGCCGGGCAGCCCGGCCAGGCTCGAAGGCAGCGTGAAGATGTCGGCCAGGTAGGCCTTGAGCGGGTCGTCGGCGCCCTCGCCGAGCGGCCAGGCCACGGTCGGCGCGACCGGGCCGGCGATCAGCTCGCAGCGCGCGAAGCACTGCGCGAAGTCGTCGGCGATCATGCGGCGCAGCTTCTGTGCCTGCAGGTAGTAGGCGTCGTAGTAGCCGTGGCTGAGCACGTAGGTGCCGACCATGATGCGGCGCTTGACCTCGGCGCCGAAGCCCTCGCTGCGGGTCTTCTGGTACAGGTCGAGCAGGTCGTCGCAGTGCGCCGCGCGGTGGCCGTAGCGCACGCCGTCGTAGCGCTGCAGGTTCGAGCTGGCCTCGGCCGGCGCGATGACGTAGTAGACCGGGATCGCCAGCTCGGTGCGCGGCAGGCTGACGTCGACCAGCGTCGCGCCCAGGCGCTGCAGCTCGGCCAGCGCGGCGCGCAGCGCGCGCTCGACGTCGGCGGCGAGCGCGGCGGGGAAGAACTCGCGCGGCAGGCCGATGCGCAGCCCGGCCAGCGGCCGCGCCGCGCTTGCGCCCTCGCGCGGGCGCTGCATCTGCGCGTGGAAGTCCTGCGGCGGGCGCTGGGCGCTGGTGCTGTCGCGCGCGTCGAAGCCGCTCATCGCCGAGAGCACGAGCGCGCAGTCCTCGGCGCTGCGCGCGAACACGCCGGCCTGGTCGAGGCTGGAGGCGAAGGCGATCAGGCCCCAGCGCGAGCACACGCCGTAGGTCGGCTTGATGCCGGTGACGCCGCAAAAGCCCGCGGGCTGGCGGATCGAGCCGCCGGTGTCGGTGCCGGTGGCCGCCGGCAGCAGGCGTGCAGCCACCGCCGCGGCCGAGCCGCCTGAGGAGCCGCCCGGCACGCGGCTGCGGTCCCAGGGGTTGCGCACCGGCCCCCAGGCGCTGTTCTCGTTGGCCGAGCCCATCGCAAACTCGTCGCAGTTGAGCTTGCCCAGCGTGACCGCGCCGGCACCGGCCCCGGCGCCGGGCTCGCCCTCGCCGAGGCGGGCGACGACGGTGGCGTCGAACGGGCTGCGGTAGCCGGCCAGCATCCGCGACGCGGCAGTGGTCGGCAGCGCGCGGGTGACGAAGACGTCCTTGTGACCGATCGGCACGCCGGTCAGCGGCGTGGCCTGGCCGCGCGCGCGGCGGGCGTCGGCGGCAAGCGCGGCGGCGCGCGCGGCCTCGGCGTCGGTGGCGAGGAAGGCGCCGAGGTCGGCCTGCGCCGCGATGCGCGCGAGCAGGTGCTCAACCAGCTCGACACTGGAGAACTCGCGCCGCGCCAGCCCGCGGTCGACCGCGGCGACGCCGAGCTCGTGCCCTGCGGCCGCGCTCATTCGATGACCCGCGGCACGAGGTACAGCCCGGCCTCGACGGCCGGGGCGCTGCGCTGGTGGGCTGCGCGCTCGTCGCCCTCGCTGACGCAATCGTCGCGCAGGCGCAGCTCGACGGGCCCGAGCGCGGCCAGCGGCGTGTACAGCGGCTCGACACCGGCGGTATCGACCGCACGGATGCGCTCGACGAGGGCCAACAGCCCGTTGAGCTGGGCGAGCATGGTGGCCGGCTCGTCGCCGCGCAGTTCGAGCCGCGCGAGCTGCGCGATGCGCGTGACGTCTTCGGGGGTCAGGGACATGGCTGGGTGGGCTCTGGCGGCGCGGCGCGCTGCAAATCGTGACAGGCAAAGTCGGCCCTGGAACGAGGGCATCGGGTATTATCCGCCGCTTGTTCGCAACCGCCGGGCGAGCACTGCTGCCGATGAAGTTGGTTTGTGCGGCGCGGTGAATGGCCTTCTTGCGGCTCCCGGTGGACTTGCGCGGCCAGCCAGCCGCCGCGGGTCCGTTACGCGCAACCGCCCACCCCTACACCGTTCTCCGCGATGCCGCCCGCCCGTACGCCGCGGACCCCGTGGCCCGCGCCGCACCTGCGCGGCAGTGCATCGCCGACCACCCTGAACCGCCCCCCGCGCCCGCGGCTCCCCCAGGGAGCGCCGCCGGGCCTGCGGGCCGCCGGATACCGCTGACATGTTCGAATCCGTCCGTCGCTATTTCTCGACCGACCTCGCCATCGACCTGGGCACCGCCAACACGCTGATCTACGTGCGCGGCAAGGGCGTCGTCCTCGACGAACCCTCGGTGGTGGCCATCCGCCACGAGGGCGGCCCGAGCGGCAAGAAGACGATCCAGGCCGTCGGCGCCGAGGCCAAGGCGATGCTGGGCAAGGTGCCCGGCAACATCGAGGCCATCCGCCCGATGAAGGACGGCGTGATCGCCGACTTCACCGTCACCGAGCAGATGCTCAAGCAGTTCATCAAGATGGTGCACCCGCGCTCGATGATGAAGCCCAGCCCGCGCATCATCATCTGCGTGCCCTGCGGCTCGACGCAGGTCGAGCGCCGCGCGATCCGCGAGTCGGCGCTGGGTGCGGGCGCCTCCGAGGTCTACCTGATCGAGGAGCCGATGGCCGCGGCCATCGGCGCCGGGCTGCCGGTCTCCGAGGCCTCGGGCTCGATGGTCGTCGACATCGGCGGCGGCACGACCGAGGTCGGCGTGATCAGCCTGGGCGGCATGGTCTACAAGGGCTCGGTGCGCGTCGGCGGCGACAAGTTCGACGAGGCGATCATCAACTACATCCGCCGCAACTACGGCATGCTGATCGGCGAGCCGACCGCCGAGGCGATCAAGAAGCGCATCGGCAGTGCCTTTCCCGGCTCCGAGGTCAAGGAGATGGAGGTCAAGGGCCGCAACCTCAGCGAGGGCGTGCCGCGCAGCTTCACGATCAGCTCCAACGAGATCCTCGAGGCCCTGACCGACCCGCTCAACCAGATCGTCTCGGCGGTCAAGAATGCGCTCGAGCAGACCCCGCCCGAGCTCGGCGCCGACATCGCCGAGCGCGGCATGATGCTGACCGGCGGCGGCGCGCTGCTGCGCGACCTCGACCGCCTGCTCGCCGAGGAGACCGGCCTGCCGGTGCTGGTCGCCGAGGATCCGCTGACCTGCGTCGTGCGCGGCTGCGGCATGGCCCTCGAGCGCATGGAGCGGCTGGGCGCGATCTTCACCTACGAGTAGGCGCGCCGCCGGCGCAGGCCGTGCCACCATGCCGCTGGGCACGCTCGATCGCACCCCGCCGCCGTTCTTCCGGCAGGGCCATTCGGCGCTGACCCGGCTGCTGTTCTTCGCCTCGCTGGCGCTGCTGCTGATGGTCGCCGACACGCGCTTCGAGGTCGCGGCCCACGCCCGCGCACTGATCGCCACCGTGCTGCACCCGGTGCAGCGGGTGCTGCATGCACCGGTCGCGCTGCTGAGCGACGGCGGGCGCTACCTGCAGGGCCTGGCCGCGGCGCTGGAGGCCGAGCAGCGCGCGCAGCAGCAGCTCGCCGCCCAGGTCACCGCGCTGGCGCGCGCGGTGCGGCTCGAGGCCGAGAATGCCGCGCTGCGCGAGCTGCTGGGCCTGTCGGCCGCGCTGCAGCCGCGCAGCACCGCCGCCGAGGTGCTGTTCGAGGCCGCCGACCCGCATGTGCGCCGGCTGGTCGTCAACCGCGGCTCGACCCACGGCGTGGTCGCCGGGTCGGCCGCCGTCGCCCCGGCGGGTGTGGTCGGCCAGGTCACGCGTGTCTTTGCGCTGAGCAGCGAGGTCACGCTGCTGGTCGACCCCGGCGCGGCGATCGCGGTGCTCAACGCGCGCACCGGCCAGCGCTGGCTGGCCGGCGGCGGGCTGCTGCGCGGCACCGCAATGGAGCTGCGCTTCGTGCCAGCCAACGCCGACCTCGCCGAGGGCGACCTGCTGACGACCTCGGGCGTCGACGGCGTCTACCCCGCCGGCCTGGCCGTCGCGCGCGTGGCGCGCATCGAGCGGCAGGCCGAAGGCGAGTTTGCCCAGGTGCTGCTGCAGCCGGTGGCCGCGCCCGAAGCCGTGCGCCACCTGCTGCTGGTCGCGCCGCTGGCCACGCCGACGCCCGCGCGCGGGGCTGCCAACGGGGGGCCACCGCGATGATCATGCCGCGCACCGGCGACATGCTGCTGCTGCCGGTCAAGCCCTGGTTCATCGCGCTGTCGCTGGCGCTGGCGCTCGCGCTCAACCTGCTGCCGCTGGGCCGCGTCGCCGCGATGCCCGACTGGCTGGCGCTGGCCCTGGTCTTCTGGAACGTGCACCAGCCGCGGCGCGTGGGCATCGGCGTGGCCTTCGCGCTCGGGCTGGTGATGGACGTGCACGAGTCCGCACTGCTGGGCCAGCACGCGCTGGCCTACACGCTGCTGTCGTACGTCGCGATCACGATCCACCGCCGCCTGCTGTGGTTCGGCGTCTGGTCGCAGACGCTGCAGGTCGCGCCGCTGTTCTTCGCCGCAGCGGCCGTCATGCTGCTGGTGCGCCTGGCCGCGGGCGCGCCCTGGCCCGGCGCCGGGGTGCTGGCCGCCGCGCTGATCCAGACCCTGCTGTGGCCACTGGCGACCTGGGTGCTGCTCGCGCCGCAGCGGCGGCCGCCCGATCCGGACCAGAATCGGCCCTTGTGAGCGCCGCGCGCCGCGACCCCCGATGGCCGAGCTGAAGAACCTCGAACTCGAGCTGCGGCGCTTTCGTGCGCGCGTGTTCGCCGCGGCGATCTTCGTGCTGCTGGGCCTGGCCGTGCTCGGTGCGCGCATGGTCTACCTGCAGGTCGTGCAGCACGACCGGCTCGCGCAGCGCGCCGAGAACAACCGCATCGCCGTGCTGCCGGTGGCGCCCAACCGCGGCCGCATCGTCGACCGCCACGGCGTCGTGCTGGCCGACACCTACTCGGCGTACACGCTCGAGATCACGCCGGCGCGCGCCGGCGACGTCGAAGCGACGATCGCCGCGCTGGCCGAGATCGTCGAGATCCGCCCCGGCGACCGCCGCCGCTTCGCCCGCCTGCGCGAGGAGGGCAAGCGCTTCGACTCGATCCCGATCCGCTCGCGGCTCAGCGACGACGAGGTCGCGCGCCTGGCCGCACAGCGCTGGCGCTTGCCCGGCGTCGAGGTCAACGCGCGGCTGTTTCGCCGCTACCCGCTGGGCGCCACCGGCGCGCACCTGATCGGCCACATCGGCCGCATCAACGCCGCGCAGCGCGAGGCGATGGCCGACTGGGACGACGCCGCGCGCGCCAACTACCGCGGCACCGAGCACATCGGCAAGCTCGGCCTCGAGCAGAGCTACGAGACGGTGCTGCACGGCACCACCGGCTACGCGGCGGTCGAGATCACCGCCGGCGGACGCGCCGTGCGGCTGCTGCGCAGCCAGCCGCCGGTGGCGGGCGACGCGCTGGTGCTGGCCGTCGACATCCGGCTGCAGGCGCTGGTCGAGCAGCTCTTCGGCGAACGCCGCGGCGCGCTGGTGGCGATCGACCCGCGCAACGGCGAGGTGCTGGCCTTCGTCAGCATGCCGACCTTCGACCCCAACCTGTTCGTCGACGGCATCGGCCACGAGGCCTGGCGCGAGCTCAACGAAGACATCGACCGCCCGCTGCTCAACCGCGCGCTGCGCGGCACCTACCCGCCGGGCTCGACCTTCAAGCCGTTCATGGCGCTGGCGGCGCTGACCAGCGGCACGCGCCGGCCGGAGACGGTGATCCAGGACACCGGCACCTTCGTCTTCGGCGGCCATCGCTTCCGCAGCCACGGCGACCGCGCGCTCGGCGCGGTCGACCTGCGCCGCTCGCTCGTCCATTCGAGCAATGTCTACTACTACTCGCTGGCCCACGAGATGGGCGTCGACCGGATGCACGAACACCTCGCGCCGCTGGGCTTCGGCGCGCGCACCGGCATCGACCTGGTCGGCGAGGCCAGCGGCGTGCTGCCCTCGCGCGAGTGGAAGCGACGCGCCTTCCGCCGCCCCGAGCAGCAGCGCTGGCACCCGGGCGACACGATCTCGCTGGGCATCGGCCAGGGCTACAACAGCTTCACGATCCTGCAACTGGCGCAGGCCATGGCCATCCTGGCCGCGGGCGGGCAGCGCTTCGAGCCGCGGCTGGTGCGCGAGATCGAGGACAGTGTCAGCGGCGAGCGCCGGGCGGTGCCGCGCGCGCCGCGGCCGCCGCTGGCGCTGGACGCGCAGCATTTGCGCCTCGTGCTCGAGGCGATGCACGACACGACCGTCGAGGGCACGCCGCGGCGCGTCTTCGCCGGCGCGGCCTACCGCAGCGGCGGCAAGACCGGCACCGCGCAGGCCGTCGGCATCGCCCAGGGCCAGCGCTACGACGCCGCGCGGATGGCCGAGCACCTGCGCAACCATTCGCTGTACGTGGCCTTCGCGCCGGTCGAGGCGCCGACGATCGCGCTGGCGGTGATCGTCGAGAACGCCGGCTTCGGCGCGGCCGCCGCCGCGCCGATCGCCCGCCGCGTCTTCGATTACTGGCTGCTGGGCCTGTACCCGAGCGAGGAGGACATCGCGCTCACGCGCGAAGGCCGCTCGGCCGCGCCGGTGGGCACGCCGCGGCGCGCCGCGGACGTGCCGCTGCCCGGCGCCGTGCAGGCGCCGGCCGAGCTGGTCTCGGCGCCGCCCGGCAGCGGCGGGCCCGACCGGCTCGCGCTGCGCAGCGCGGCGCCACAGCCCGAGGCCCGGCCGTGATCCGCACGCCGCACGTGCTCGACCGTCCGTCGGCCTGGCAGCGGCTGCGGCCGCTGCTCAGCGGCTTCGACGGCTGGCTGCTGCTGGCCATCGCGCTGCTGGTCACGATCGGGCTGGTCGCGATGTACTCGGCCGGCCACGACCACGGCACGCGCTTTGCCGGCCATGCACGCAACCTGGCGATCGGTCTGGGCGTGCTGCTGCTGGTCTCGCAGGTGCCGCCACAGCGGCTGATGTCGCTGGCGGTGCCGCTATACCTGCTGGGCCTCGCGCTGCTGGTGGCCACCGACCTGTGGGGCATCACCCGCAAGGGCGCCCAGCGCTGGCTCGCCGTCGGCCCGATCGTGATCCAGCCCAGCGAGATCATGAAGCTCGCGCTGCCGCTGATGCTGGCCTGGTGGTACGCCCGCCGCGACACCTACCCGCGCTGGCGCGAACACGCCGGCGCCGCGCTGCTGCTGGGGCTGCCGTTCCTGCTGATCGCCGGCCAGCCCGACCTCGGCACCGGCCTGCTGGTGCTGGCCACCGGCGCGTTCGTGGTCTTCTTCGCCGGCCTGCCGTGGCGCCTGGTGCTGCCCGCGCTGGCGCTGGGCGCGGCCGCGCTGGTCGCGCTGCTGGCCTTCGGCGACACCCTGTGCCGCCCCGGCGTCGACTGGGTCGTGCTCGAGGAGTACCAGAAGACGCGCGTGTGCACGCTGCTCGACCCGGGCGCCGACCCGCTGGGCAGCGGCTTTCACGTGCTGCAGAGCACGATCGCGATCGGCTCGGGCGGGCTGTGGGGGCAGGGCTTCATGGACGGCACGCAGACCCACCTCGAGTTCATCCCCGAGCGCACCAGCGACTTCATCTTCGCGACCTACGCCGAGGAGTTCGGCCTGGCCGGCGTCTTCGTGCTGCTGGCGGCGTACCTGCTGCTGATCCTGCGCGGCCTGACGATCGCGCTGGAGGCGCCCACGGTGTTCTCGCGTCTGCTCGCCGGCGCGCTGACGCTGGGCGTCTTCGTCCACGTCTTCGTCAACATCGGCATGGTCAGCGGCATCCTGCCGGTGGTCGGCATGACCCTGCCCTTCGTCAGCTACGGCGGCACGGCACTGCTCACGCTGGGCCTGAGCCTGGGCATCCTGCTGGCCATCGCACGCAGCCGCCGGCTGATGCCGAGCTGACGACGGCCGCCCTCAGGCGGCGCCGGCGGCGCCGTCGCAGGGAAAGCGCACCGTGAAGCAGGCCCCCGGCGCACCGCCGCCGGCCGCGCGCGGCTGGGCATCGGCAACGCCGACCTCGGCGCCATGCTGGGCGGCGATCTCGCGCACGATCGCCAGGCCCAGGCCGCTGCCCTCGACCTGGGTGCCCAGCGCGCGGTAGAACGGCCGGAAGACCAGCTCGCGCTCGGCTTCGGGGATGCCGGGGCCGGTGTCCTCGACCTCGAGCACGGCTGCCGCGGCCGGCGCGTCGTGGGCCACGCGCACGGTCACCGTGCCGCCGGCGGGCGTGTACTGCAGCGCGTTGTCGACCAGGTTGCGCACCAGCTCGCGCACCAGCACCGGCTGGCCGCGCAGCAGCGGCTGGGCGGCGGTGGCCGACGGACCCTCATAGCCGAGGTCGATGCGCTTGTCGAGCGCACGCGGCACGAAGTCCTCGACCGTCTCGATGGCCAGGGCCGCCAGCGGCACCTCGTCCAGGCGCAGCGCCTGCTCGCGGTCCTCGGCGCGCGCCATGGCCAGCAACTGGTTGACCATGTGCGCCGCGCGCTCGCTGGCCAGCGCGATCTGCTGCAGCGAGCGGCGCGCGGCCTGCACGTCGCTGCCGGCGTCGATCTCGCGCTGGGCCAGCTCGGCCTGCATGCGCAGCCCGGCCAGCGGCGTCTTGAGCTGGTGCGCGGCGTCGGCCAGGAAGTGCTTCTGCGCGCCGATCGAGTGGTCCAGCCGGGCCAGCAGGTCGTTGATCGCGCGCACCAGCGGCGCGACCTCCTCGGGCGCCTGCTGCTCGTCGATCGGGCTCAGGTCATGGCTCTCGCGCTCGCGGATGCGCCGCTGCAGCGCGTTGAGCGGCGCCAGCCCGCGCGCCAGCGCGAACCAGACCAGGATCACCGCCAGCGGCAGGATCACGAACTGCGGCAGGATCAGCCCGCGCACGATCTCGGTGGCCAGTTGCGAGCGGCGGTCGAAGGTCTCGGCGACCTGGACCAGCGGCGCGACCTCGCCGGCCTGCAGCGGCAGCGCGAGCCACAGGTAGGCCACGCGCAGCGGCTCCTCGCCCAGCGCGTCGTCGCGAAAGCGCAGCGCCTGCCCGTCGCCTTCGGGCGCGGCCGGCACGCGCAGGCGGCGCTCGCCGGCCAGCGGCTCGCCGTGCAGGCCGCGGACCTGGAAGTAGACCTGCCCGGCACCCTCGCCGCGCATGGCCTCGGCGATCAGCGCCGGCACCTCGGGCGAGACGGTCAGCACGCGCTGCGGCCCCGGGGCGACGACCACACGCTGCGCGACCGCGCGCGCGACGTCGCCGAGCTCGCGGTCGTACGGCCGGTTGGCGATGCCCTGCGCGACGACCCAGGTCAGGCCCATGCTCATCGGCCACAGCAGCAGCAGCGGAGCGAGCATCCAGTCGAGGATCTCGCCGAGCAGCGAGCGCTGCTCGGGGCGGCGCGGCGGCATCGTCAGCACGGCGGCGTCTGTCCTGCCCGGTCGCCGCCAGCGCGCACTTCAGATCTTCTCGAGGCAGTAGCCCAGGCCGCGCACCGTCGCGATGCGGATCGGGCCCTGCTCGATCTTCTTGCGCAGGCGGTGGATATAGACCTCGATGGCGTTGTTGCTGACCTCGTCGCCCCACTCGCACAGCCGCTCGACGAGCTGGTCCTTGCTGACCAGCCGGCCCGAGCGCTGCAGCAGCACCTCGAGCAGGCCGAGCTCGCGCGCCGAGAGCTCGATCATGCGCTCGTCGATGTAGCACACCCGCCCGGTGGCGTCGAAGCTCAGCGGCCCGTGGCGGATGACGTTGGAGGCCGTGCCCAGGCCGCGGCGGGTGAGCGCACGCACGCGCGCTTCGAGCTCCTCGAGCGCGAAGGGCTTGGCCATGTAGTCGTCGGCGCCGAGGTCGAGCCCCTTGACGCGCTGCTCGACGCTGTCGGCGGCGGTCAGGATCAGCACCGGCACGCTGCTGCCGCGCGCGCGCAGCCGGCGCAGCACGTCCAGCCCGTGCAGTCTGGGCAGGCCGAGGTCGAGGATCACGCAGTCGAACTCGTGCGAGGCCAGCGCGGCGTCGGCCTCGCTGCCGCTGCCGACCTGATCGACGGCGTAGCCCGAGCTGCGCAGCGAGCGCAGCAAGCCGTCGGCCAGCACCTGGTCGTCCTCCGCTATCAGTATGCGCATCGCCGTGTCTCCTGCGTGGGCGGGCGGCCGCTCCGAGCGCCCGGGCCGGGCCTGGCCCAGCCCGCCCCCCGCGGGGGCCAGGCAAAGCGGCTGAGCCACAGTTGCCCGAGGCGGCGGCACTGGCCCCGATTCTAGGGACGCCACCCCCGCATGGGGGCCCCGGGCGAACACCGCCACTGTTGTTCCATACAGTTGTGCAAGAATGCGCCCCCACCCCCGGAGAAGCCCATGGATGCACCCGCCACCGCGCTCAACCCCGAGAAGGCCAAGGCCCTGCAGGCCGCCCTCGCGCAGATCGAGAAGCAGTTCGGCAAGGGCTCGATCATGCGCCTGGGCGAGGGCGAGAAGGTCGAGGACATCCAGGTCGTCTCGACCGGCAGCCTGGGCCTGGACATCGCGCTGGGCGTGGGCGGGCTGCCGCGCGGGCGCGTCGTCGAGATCTACGGCCCCGAGAGCTCGGGCAAGACGACGCTGACGCTGCAGGTCATCGCCGAGATGCAGAAGCTCGGCGGCGTGTGCGCCTTCATCGATGCCGAGCACGCGCTCGACGTGCAGTACGCGCAGAAGCTCGGCGTCAACCTGCGCGACCTGCTGATCAGCCAGCCCGACACCGGCGAGCAGGCCCTCGAGATCGTCGACGCGCTGGTGCGCTCGGGCTCCATCGACCTCATCGTCATCGACTCGGTCGCCGCGCTCACGCCCAAGGCCGAGATCGAGGGCGAGATGGGCGACAGCCTGCCGGGGTTGCAGGCGCGGCTGATGAGCCAGGCGCTGCGCAAGCTGACGGCGACGATCAAGAAGACCAACACCATGGTCATCTTCATCAACCAGATCCGCATGAAGATCGGCGTGATGTTCGGCAACCCCGAGACCACCACCGGCGGCAACGCGCTGAAGTTCTACGCCTCGGTGCGACTGGACATCCGCCGCACCGGCAACATCAAGCGCGGCGAGGAGGTCATCGGCTCGGAGACCAAGGTCAAGGTCGTCAAGAACAAGGTCAGCCCGCCGTTCAAGACCGCCGAGTTCGACATCCTCTACGGCGAGGGCATCAGCCGCGAGGGCGAGATCGTCGACCTCGGCGTCGCCACCAAGGTCGTCGACAAGAGCGGCGCCTGGTACGCCTACCAGGGCGAGAAGATCGGCCAGGGCAAGGACAACGCGCGCGAATTCCTGCGCGAGAACGCCGAACTGGCGCGCGAGATCGAGAACAAGATCCGCGCTGCGCTCGGCGTTGCGCCGCTGGGTGCGGCCGCCGAAGGCGGCTGAGCGGCGCGGCCACGGGCCGCTGGGGAGCCCGGCCGATGGACGCCGCCGGCTTGCGCGCCCGGGCGCTGCAATGGCTCAGCCAGCGCGAGCACAGCCGCAGCGAGCTGCGGCGCAAGCTGCTGCGCTGTCGCAGCGCCGCCGATGCGCCGGCCGGCGGCGGCGCCAACCCCGACGTCGTCGACCAGGTCCTCGATGCGCTGCAGCAGCAGGGCTGGCTCAGCGACGAGCGCTTCGTCGCCTCGCGCGTGCGCACGCGCGCGCCGCGCCAGGGCCTGCAGCGCATCCGCGCCGAGCTGGCCCGGCACGGCCTCGGCCTCGACGCCGACAGCGCCGCCGCGCTGCGCGAGAGCGAGCTCGCGCGCGCACACGCGGTCTGGCAGCGCAAGTTCGGCCGGCCGGCCGCCGACGCGGTCGAGCGTGCGCGCCAGATGCGCTTCCTGGCCGGGCGTGGCTTCGCCGCCGAGGTCATCGGCCGCGTCGTGCCCCGCGCAGGCGCCACCGCGGACGCCGCCACCGAGCATCCGGACGACGACCCGGGCGACGACCGCGGCCTGCAAGGCTGAGCACGGCCGCGCGTGCTACATTGCGGCGCCGTCGGCCGGCCCCGGCAGGGGCCCGGCCTGCCGCGGGCGTCAGCCTGACGCCAAACTCGGCTTCGACAATGGCGGGCTGCCGGCCGGCCGTGTCGTTGCCGCCCGGACCCCTCCGTCCATCCACCGCGCGCCCGATCCGATGAAGATCCACGAATACCAAGGCAAGGACATCCTGCGCCAGTTCGGCGTCCCCGTGCCCCGCGGCGTGCCCGCGTTCACCGTCCAGGAGGCGGTGGAGGCGGCGCAGAAGCTCGGCGGCAGCGTCTGGGTCGTCAAGGCGCAGATCCACGCCGGCGGCCGCGGCAAGGGCGGCGGCGTCAAGCTCGCGCGCTCGGTCGACGAGGTCAAGGCGCTGGCCGGCCAGATCCTGGGCATGCAGCTCGTCACGCACCAGACCGGCGCGGCCGGCCAGAAGGTGCGCCGCCTGCTCGTCGAGGAAGGCGCCGACATCCGCAAGGAGTACTACGTCGCCGCGCTGACCGACCGCGCGACGCAGAAGGTCGCCGTGATGGCCAGCAGCGAAGGCGGCATGGACATCGAGGAAGTCGCCCACCACAGCCCCGACAAGATCATCAAGGTCTACGTCGACCCGCTGCTCGGCATGAGCGATGCGCAGGCCCTCGAGCTCGCGCGCGGCATCGGCGTGCCCGAGACCAGCCAGGCCGAGGCGGTGGTGCTGCTGAAGAATGTCTACCGCTGCTACATGGAGACCGACGCCTCGCTGGCCGAGATCAACCCGCTGATCCTCGAAGGCAGCGGCCACCTCAAGGCGCTGGACGCCAAGTTCACCTTCGACGGCAACGCGCTGTTTCGTCACCCCGAGATCGTCGCCTGCCGCGACCTCGACGAGGAGGACGCCGCCGAGATCGAGGCCAGCAAGTTCGACCTCAGCTACATCAGCCTCGACGGCAACATCGGCTGCCTGGTCAACGGCGCCGGGCTGGCGATGGCGACGATGGACACCATCAAGCTGTTCGGCGGTGAGCCGGCCAACTTCCTCGACGTCGGCGGCGGCGCCACCGCCGAGAAGGTCACCGAGGCCTTCAAGATCATGCTGCGCAACCCCAACGTCGAGGGCATCCTGGTCAACATCTTCGGCGGCATCATGAAGTGCGACACCATCGCCGAGGGCGTCATCGCCGCGTGCCGGGCGGTCAACCTGCAGGTCCCGCTGGTCGTGCGGATGAAGGGCACCAACGAGGACCTCGGCAAGCAGATGCTGGCCGCGTCCGGCCTGCCGATCATCAGCGCCGACACGATGGCCGAGGCGGCCACCAAGATCGTGGCTGCCGTCCAGTGAGCCCCAAGGAACGACGAACATGAGCATCCTGATCGACAAGGACACCAAGGTCATCACGCAGGGCATCACCGGCAAGACGGGGCAGTTCCACACCCGCATGTGCGCGGCCTACGCCAACGGCAGGCAGTGCTTCATCGCCGGCGTCAACCCGAAGAAGGCCGGCGAGGCCTTCGAGGGCATCCCGATCTACGCCAGCGTCCGTGAAGCCAAGGCCCAGACCGGCGCGACCGTCAGCGTGATCTACGTGCCGCCGGCGGGCGCCGCGGCGGCGATCTGGGAGGCGGTCGAGGCCGACCTGGACCTCGCGATCTGCATCACCGAAGGCATCCCGATCCGCGACATGCTCGAGGTGCGCAACAGGATGAAGGCCAAGGAGGCCGCCGGCGGCAAGCGCACGCTGCTGCTGGGCCCCAACTGCCCGGGCACGATCACGCCCGAGGAGATCAAGATCGGCATCATGCCGGGCCACATCCACAAGAAGGGCCGCGTCGGCGTCGTCAGCCGCAGCGGCACGCTGACCTACGAGGCGGTCGCGCAGCTCAGCGAGCTGGGCATCGGCCAGAGCAGCGCGGTGGGCATCGGCGGCGACCCGATCAACGGCTTGAAGCACGTCGACGTGATGCGGCTGTTCAACGAGGACCCGGACACCGACGCGGTGATCATGATCGGCGAGATCGGCGGCCCCGACGAGGCCGACGCGGCGCGCTGGTGCAAGGCAAACATGAACAAGCCCGTGGTCGGCTTCATCGCCGGCGTCACCGCGCCGGCGGGCAAGCGCATGGGCCATGCCGGCGCGCTGATCTCGGGCGGCGCCGACACCGCCGACGCCAAGCTGGCGATCATGGAGGAGTGCGGCTTCAAGGTCACGCGCAACCCCTCCGAGATGGGGCGGCTGCTGAAGTCGCTGCTCTGAGCGCCGGCCGGCGCAGCGTCGCTCAGCGCCGCTGCGCGACGAGGATCGCGCGCAGGTCACCCATCGGGTGCAGCACGACCTCGAAGCCGGCCTGCGCCAGCCGCTGGCCGGCCTGCGTGAAGTCGGGGCGGCCGAGGTCGTAGTGGATCTCGCCGACATAGGTGTCGGCACGCGCCAGCGTCGGCAGGTCGGCCTGCTCGAACATGTCGAACTCGGCGCCCTCGATATTGACCTTGACGAAGGTCCGCCGCGCCGGCCCGGCGCGCTGGAAGACCGAGGCCAGCGACAGCGCGTCGATCTCGGTGCTGGCGCCGGTGAGCTGGTTCCAGGGCCCGCCGCCGGCGATCGTCGTGTGGCCCCAGTTCTGGTCGGACTCGTACAGCCGCAGGCGCCCGTCGTGGCCACCGACCGCGCACAGCAGCGCGTCGATGCGCGCGTCGAGGCGGTTGAGCATCGCGGTCGCGCACGACAGCCGCAGCGAGGCCTCGTCGGGCTCGCACAGCAGCGCGCGGCAGCCGTAGCGGCGCACCAGTGGCAGCGCGAACGAGCCGACATGCGAGCCGAGGTCGACGACCAGGTCCTCGGGTTGCCAGTCGGCCTGCGCCAGCGCGGTGCTCATGAACTGCGAGCCGCAGATCCAGTCCAGGCTGGCCAGGTCGACGCTGTCGCTGCGCAGGATGAAGTCGACATCCATGCGGCGTACGATCTCGTGCATGTCAAGGATTGCGCTGCGCTTCGAAGACCCGCAGGGTAGCAGACCGGCGGCGCGATGACGCCCGCTACGCCGCTGCCGCAGCCCGGCGAGCTCGTCGCCGGGCTGCGCATCGAGCGGCTGCTCGCCTGCGGCGCGGCGTCGGCGCTGTACCTGGCCGGCGTGCCCGGGTCGCCGCAGCGCGTCGCGCTCAAGCTGCTGACCGGGCTCGACGCCGGCGCGCGCGCGCGCTTTGCCGCCGAGGCGCAGGCGCTGCGCCGGCTGCGCCACCCGGCGATCGTCGAGGTCCACGCTGCCGGCCTCGCCGACGACCGGGCCTACGTCGCGATGGCCCTGCTGCCCGGCGCCGACCTGCGCCGCCACACCCGCCCGGCGCGGCTGCTGCCCGAGCCGCTGGTGCTGCGCCTGGGTGCCGACGTCGCCGACGCGCTCGCCCACGCGCATGCGCAGGGCATCGTGCACCGCGACGTCAAGCCGGCCAACCTGGTCTTCGACGCCGCGACGCAGCGGGTCTGGCTGACCGACTTCGGCCTCGCGCGGCTGCCCGACGCCACGTGCACCGCCACCGGCGTGCTGCTGGGCACGCCGGCCTTCATGGCCCCCGAGCAGCTCGCCGGCGCCCAGGCCGCGCCGGCCGGTGACGTCTACGCGCTGGCGGCGACGCTGTTCCAGTTGCTCAGCGGTGCGCTGCCGTGCGAGGCGCCGACGCTGGGCGCGCTGCTGCACGCGCAGGCCGCGGGCGCGCTGCGCACGTTGGCCCAGGCCCGCGCCGACCTGCCCGCGGCGCTGTCCGACGCACTGGCCCAGGCCCTGCACCGCGACCCGGCCTGCCGCCCGGATGCCGCGGCGCTGGCGCAACAGCTCGCGACCCTGGCCCGCGCGCTGCCCTGAACGGGCCGCACCGGAGCGCGCCGCCGCGCCGAGGCAAAATCGCCGACCGCCGGTGCCTTTCGCGTGCCGGTCCGACCCCACCGAGCCTGCCCCTCGCGCGCCATGCACCCCGAGTTCCACGCCGCCGTCGACAAGGGCCGCGCACGCGACAACAACGAAGACGCGGTCGCCGTCGACCCGGCCTGCGCGCTGGCCGTGCTGGCCGACGGCATGGGCGGCTACAACGCCGGCGAGGTCGCCAGCGGCATGGCCACCGCGCACATCGGCGGCGAACTCGGCGGCTGGCTGCGTCAGGCCGGCGAGGCCGCCTCGGACGCCGACGTGCGGCGCGCGATGGACATCTGCGTCGACAACGCCAACCGCGCGATCTTCGACGCCGCCAACCGCGATGCGCGCTGCGCCGGCATGGGCACGACGCTGGTCGTGGCGGTGTTCCGCGGCGCGCACCTGCTGGTCGGGCATGTCGGCGACTCGCGCGCGTACCGCCTGCGCGGCGGCCATCTGGCCCGGCTGACGCGCGACCATTCGCTGCTGCAGGAGCAGATCGACGCCGGCCTGATCGCGCCCGAGCATGCGGCCTTCGTCGCGCACAAGAACCTCGTCACGCGCGCCGTCGGCGTCGAGGACACGGTGCTGCTCGAGACGCACCTGCACGACGTGCTGCCGGGCGACCTCTACCTGCTGTGCTCGGACGGCCTGTCCGACATGCTCGACGACGCCGAGCTGGCCCGGCTGCTCGCCCCCGAGGCGCCGCTGCCACAGTGCGCACGTCTGTTGATCGATGCCGCCAACGACGCCGGTGGAAGGGATAATATTTCGCTGGTCTTGGCGAAGGTCGCGGCCGCACCGCTTTCCGGCGGGCGCTCGTGGTGGCCGTTCCGTCGCTGAGGCCTTCGGTGCGTGCTCGCGCCGGGGCTCGCATCCAACCTGAGGTCTGCGCATGGGCAAGCTGGTCGTCTCGCTCGACGGGGTCGTGATCAAGGAAGTCCAGATCACGAAGGACAAGACCACCCTCGGGCGGCGGCCCTACAACGACATCGTCATCGACAACCTGGCCGTCAGCGGCGAGCACGCGGTGCTGCAGATGGCCGGCGCCGACGTGTTCATCGAGGACCTGAACTCGACCAACGGCACGTACATCAACGGCAAGGCCGTCAAGCGCCAGTTGCTGGCGCACAACGACACCGTCGAGATCGGCAAGTACAAGATCAAGTATCTGGTCAGCGACGGTGTCGACTACGAGCACACGATGGTCATCCGGCCCGGCGCGGCGACCCCGACGCCGGGCTTCATGCCTTCGCGCACCGCGGCGATGTCGGGCTTCGGCGCACTCGGCACCGAGGTCGGCCCGGCCTCGGTGCGCGTGCTCAGCGGCGCTGCGGCCGGGCGCGAGGTCAGCCTGACCAAGGTCGTCACGACGGTCGGCAAGCCCGGCGTGCAGGTCGCCTCGATCACCCGCCGCCCGGCCGGCTACGTGCTGGCCCATGTCGAGGGCAGCGCGCGGCCCAGCGTCAACGGCGCGCCGCTGGTCGGCGACACGCTGCCACTGAGGAACGGCGACGTCATCGATCTGGCCGGCACCCAGTTGCAGTTCGTGCAAACCTGAAGCCTGCGCCGTGAAGTTCTCACGCCGCCAGCGCCGCGGCGGACCGGCGGTGCCGGGACTCGCGCGCGCCGCGTAATCCCCCGCTTGCCGCGCCGGCGGCCCCGACGCACCATCGGCGGCATGCTGTCACTCGATTCGCCCGGCGCGCCCGCCGGCGCTGGCGTCACCACGGCGCCCTCTTCTGCGACGACCCCGGCGCTGGTCGTGCGCGTGCTCGGCTGCTCGGGCTCGATCGCCGCAGGCAGCCGCACGACCGCGTTCCTGATCGACGAGGACCTGCTGGTCGACGCCGGCACCGGGGTCGGTGACCTCACCCTCGACGAGCTGGCGCGCATCGATCACATCGTCGTCAGCCACTCGCACCTGGACCATGTGCTGGCCATCGGCCTGCTCGCCGACACGGTGGCGCGCCGGCGCGCGCCGGCGCGCGGGCCGCTGACGGTGCACGCGCTGCCGGCGACGATCGCCGCGCTGCGCCTGCATCTCTTCAACGACGTCATCTGGCCCGACTTCAGCCGCCTGCCCAGCGCCGAGCGGCCGCTGCTGCGCTTCGTGCCGTTTGCCGTCGGCGAGCGGCTGCGCTTCGGCGCGCGCCGCGTCGAGGTGCTGCCGGCGGCGCACACGGTGCCGGCGGTCGGCTTTGCCGTGCAGGCCGGCGAGGGCGCGGCGGCCTGGGTCTATGGCGGCGACAGCGGGCCCAACCCGGCGCTGTGGCAGCGGCTGCGGCAGTTGCCGCTGGCGCATGTCGTCGTCGAGACCGCCTTCGGCGACGACGGCGCGGCGCTGGCCGCGCTCAGCGGCCACCTGTGCCCGGCCACGCTGGCGGTCGAGCTGGCGCAACTGCCGGCCAGCGTGGCCGTGCACATCACGCATGTCAAGCCCGGCGAGGTCGACGCGGTGATGGCGCAGGTCTGCGCGCTGGGCCTGCCGCACCGCGTCCACGCGCTCGCGCGCGGGCAGCGCCTGCTGGTGCGCTGAAAGCTCAGCCGCCCGCGGGCGGGTCGTCCGCGGGCGGCAGGCCCGCCGCGCGGCGGTGCGCGCCGGCGACGAGTTCGAAGCGAAACAGCCGGCACTCGATCGGCCCGTTCCACAGCGGCACGCGGCGGCTCTCGTGCAGCCGCATGCGCGCAGGCAGGCGGGCGTCGGGGCTCAGCACCCAGGCCGTCCAGCCCGCGTAATGGCGCTTCCAGTGCGTGGCCAGCGCGGCGAAGAAGTCGCCCCCGCCGCCGACCGCGGTCTCGCGCGCGGCGCCCACCGAGCCCTTGGGCGCCAGGCGCTCGCCGTACGGCGGGTTGAGCATCAGCACGCCCCGCGGCGCCGGCGGCGGGCGCTGCAGCGCGTCGGCGGTCTTGAAGTCGATCGCCGCGCCGACCCCGGCGCGGGCGGCGTTGCGCGCGGCAAAGTCGGTCATGCGAAACGCGACGTCGCCGGCAAACACCGCCGCCGCCGGCGCATGGACCTGCTCGCGCGCCTCGCGCTGCAGCCCGAGCCAGGCGCTGCGCTGGTCGCGAAAGCGCGCCAGGCGCTCGAAGGCATGGCGCCGCTGCGCGCCCGGGGCGATGCCGCAGGCCAGTTGCGCGGCCTCGATGGCGATCGTGCCGGCGCCGCAGCAGGGGTCGAGCAGCGGCGCATCGCCGGCGCGGCCGTGCCAGCCGGCGGCGGCCAGCATCGCCGCGGCCAGCGTTTCCTTCAGCGGGGCCTCGCCCTTGACCTCGTGGCCGGCGGCTGCGGCGTCGCGCCAGCCGCGCTTGAACAGCGGCTCGCCCGAGGTGTCGACGTAGAGCGTGGCCTGCTCGGCGCCCAGGTGCAGCAGCAGCGCGAGGTCGGGGTCGCGCAGGTCGACACCGGGGCGCGCGCCGTGGCTCTCGCGCAGCGCGTCGCAGACCGCGTCCTTGATCCGCAACGCGGCAAACTGCAGGCTGCGCAACGGGCTGTGGCGCGCGCTGGTATCGACGCGCAGCGTCTGGCGCGGCGTGATCCAGTCGGCCCAGCGCACGCCGCGCGCCAGCGCGTAGAGGTCGGCCTCGTCACGGTAGCGACCGGCGGCCAGCGGCCACAGCACGCGCTGGGCGATGCGGCTGTGCAGGTTCAGCCGCATCGCCACCGTCTCGTCGCCATGCACGACGACCCCGCCGCGGCCGACCTCGACCGGCGCTGCCGCGCCAAGCAGCCGGCGGCATTCCTCGGCCAGCAGCGCCTCGGTGCCGCCGGCGGCCGGCAGGAACAGCGGCACGCCGCCGCGCGCCGTGCCCATCAAAAAGCCCGGCGCAGGTTCGCCGGCGCGATCCTGAGCTCCTCGCGGTACTTGGCGACCGTGCGGCGCGCGACCTTGATGCCCTGCTCGTCGAGCATCTGGCTGAGCTGGCTGTCCGACAGCGGCTGCTGCGGGTCCTCGGCGGCGACGAGCTGGCGCAGCAGCGCGCGCACGGCGGTGCTCGAGGCGCTGCCGCCGGCCTCGGTGGCCAACCCCGAGCCGAAGAAATACTTCAGCTCGAAGGTGCCCTGCGGGGTGGCCATGTACTTGGCGGTGGTCACGCGCGAGACGGTGCTCTCGTGCAGGCCGAGCTCGTCGGCGATCTCGCGCAGCACCAGCGGCTTCATGGCCAGCTCGCCGTGGCTGAAGAAGCTCTTCTGGCGCTCGACGATCGCGCTGCTGACGCGCAGGATGGTCTCGAAGCGCTGCTGGATGTTGCGCACGAACCAGCGCGCCTCCTGCAGGCGCCCGCTCATCGGGCTGCCGTTGCGCTGGCCGCGCAGGGCCTGCGCGTAGTGGTCGTTGATGCGCAGCCGCGGCAGCACGTCGGGGTTGAGCACGCACTTCCAGCCGCGGCCGCTGCGCACGACGACGACATCGGGCACGACGATCTGCGATTGGGTGGGCGCAAACGCGCGCCCGGGCTTGGGCTCGCAGCGCAGGATCAGCGCCTGCGCCGCACGCACCAGGGCCTCGTCGGCGCCGGTCAGCGCGGCCAGCCGGCGCAGGTCGCGCCGGGCGAGCAGCTCGAGGTGCTGCGCGCAGATGGCCAGCGCGACCGCGCGCGCCGGGCTCGGCGCCAGCGCGCGCAACTGCAACTGCAGGCATTCGCTCAGATCGCGCGCACCGACGCCGCAGGGCTCGAGGCTCTGCAGCCAGCCGAGCGCGCAGCGCAGCCGCGCCTGCAGCTCCTCGATGGCCGCCTCGTCGTCGCCGGCGAAGCCGCGCGCGAGGTCCTCGGGGGTGTCGGCGAGGTAGCCGTCGTCGTCGAGCGAGTCGATCAGGACTTCGACCGCGGCGGCGTCCTCGGGCGCGAGCCGCATGCCCAGCAACTGGCCGCGCAGGTGCTGGGCCAGCGTCGGCCCGGCCGCGCTGCGCTCGGGCGCTTCGTGCTCGTCGTCGGCGCCGGCTGCTGCCGCCGAGGGCAGTTCGCGGATGCCGTCGAAGTCCTCGCCCTCGGTGCCGTTGGCCCAGTCCTCGCGCTCGGTGGTGCCGAGGCCGGCGGCGTCGAGCCCGGCGGGCTCGTCGTCGCCGTGGCGGCCGTCGGTGTCGTCGCGCTCGGCGACGCTGGCCGCCGCCGGCGCCGCCGGCGCGGCCAGCGAGGCCTCGAAGGCGGGTGGCGCGTCGTCCTCGAGCTCGAGGAAGGGGTTGGCCTCGAGCATCTGGCCGACCTCCTGGTGCAGCTCGAGCGTCGAGAGCTGCAGCAGCCGGATCGACTGCTGCAACTGCGGCGTCAGCGCCAGGTGCTGCGACAGCCGGACCTGCAGCGAAGGCTTCATCGCCTGGCCCCTACATCCGGAAATGCTCGCCGAGGTAGACCTTGCGCACGTCGGCGTTGTCGACGATGTCGCTGGGCGTGCCTTCGGCGAGCACCTGGCCGTCGCTGATGATGTAGGCGCGGTCGCAGATGCCCAGCGTCTCGCGCACGTTGTGGTCGGTGATCAGCACGCCGATGCCGCGCGACTTCAGGAAGCCGATGACGCGCTGGATCTCGATGACCGCGATCGGGTCGACCCCGGCGAAGGGCTCGTCGAGCAGGATGAAGCGCGGCTGGGTGGCCAGCGCGCGGGCGATCTCGACGCGCCGGCGCTCGCCGCCCGAGAGCGCCGGCGCCGGGCTGGTGCGCAGCTTGTCGATGCTGAGGTCGAGCAGCAGCTCGTCGAGCTCGTGCTCGATCTGCGCCGGGCCCAGGCGGCGACCGTCGGCGTCGCGGCGCAGCTCGAGCACGGCGCGCACGTTCTGCTCGACGCTGAGCTTGCGAAAGATCGAGGCCTCCTGCGGCAGGTAGCTCAGGCCCAGTTGCGCGCGCTGGTGGATCGGCCGGCGGTGCACCGGCCGGCCGTCGATGTGGATCTCGCCGGCGTCGGCGGGCACCAGCCCGACGATCATGTAGAACACCGTCGTCTTGCCGGCGCCATTGGGCCCGAGCAGGCCGATGACCTCGCCGGCCTCGACCGTCAGCCCGACGCCCTTGACGACACGGCGCGCGCCATAGCGCTTCTCGAGGCCGCGCACCTCGAGGCGGCTGGTCGCGAAGGCCGACGACGGCGGCTGCGACGCTGCGCCGTCGGCGGGCGCCGACAGCGTCGGCAGCGGCTGCGGCAGGGCGTTCATGGCCGCGCCGCGGGCGCCGGTGGCGTCACGGGGGCCGGGCGCAGGGCCTCGCGCGGCGTCAGCACCGCGCGCACGCGCCCCCCCTCGCCGCCCGTCACGCTGAAGGTCTCGCGCAGGTTGTCGTAGACGATGACCTGGCCGCTGACCTCGTCGGACAGCGTCGCGCCGCGCAGCAGCCGCAGCACGGCCTGTCCGCTCAGGCGCAGGGTGTCGGCCCCGCCGTCGTAGTCGATGCGCTCGGCGCGGCCCTCGATCGTCTCGTCGACGCCGTCGCGCTGGCGGCGGAAGGTCGCCGGCTGCCCGGCCACGCCGGTGGCCACCGCGTGGCGCACGCCCTGCGCGCCCTCGCGGACCTCGACACGGTCGGCGGTGATGCGCAGCGTGCCCTGGGTGATGACGACATTGCCGGAGAAGCTCACGATACGGCGCGCGAGGTCGGCCGTGCCCTGGCGGTCGGCCTCTATCGTCATCGGCAGTTGGCGCTCACTCGCTCGGGCAGGCTGCGCGTAGGCCGGGCTGGTCGCCGCTGCGACGAGCAGCGACAGGCAGGCGGAAACCAGGGTGTGGCGCATGGCGGCATGGAAATTGCAGGCCATTCTAGCCAGAACCCCCGACCTGACCGCGGCGCTGCCGCGCGAAATTGCGCGCCGCGCGCAGCGGCGCGGGTGCCGACGGTGCGGCTGGCTCAGCCGCCGCGACGGATGCGGTCGACGAGGAAGCCCGCGACCTGCAGCGAGCGCTCGTGGCTGCCGGCCAGGCTGCCGGACGTGAAGTAGCGCCCGTGCACGCCGATCGAGGGCGTGCCGTCGACCTTGTAGGCGTCGGCCAGCGCCCTGGCCTGGCGCGCGCGGGTGACGACCGCAAACGAGCGGAAGGCCTCGGTGAAGCGCGCGGCGTCGGCGCCCTGCTCGCTGACGAAGGCGGCCATGTCGGCCTCGCGGTCGAGCCGGCGGCGCTGCACGTGGATCGCGGCGAAGACGCGGCGGTGCAGGCGCTCGACCTCGCCGATCGCCTCGAGCGCGTAGAACATCCGCGCGTGCGTCTCGTGCAGCGCGCTGAAGCCCACTGGTATGCGGCGCAGCGCGACGTCGGCAGGCTGGCGCGCCTTCCAGGCGTCGACCAGCGGCAGGAAGGTGTTGCAGTGCGGGCAGCCGTACCAGAAGAACTCGAGCACGTCGATGCGCCCGCCCGGCGGCGTGGCCACCGGGGTGGCCAGGCGCACGAAGTCGCGCCCTTCGACGAAGGCGGCGGCCTGCGCGAGCGCTGCGCCGGCTGCGGGCAACAGGGCCGCGGCTGCGGCACCGAGGGTGAGGTGGCGTCGGTGGATCATGCGGGTCCTCGCTGAATGTCCGGGTCCGGCCGGCGCTGGCCAGCCCCTGCAGGGATCAACGCTCGACGCGCACCAGCGCTGACTCGATCTGGCTGCCCTGCAGCCGTGACTGTGCCGTATCGGCCTCGGCCTTGCGCTCGAAGGGCCCCAGGCGCACGCGGTAGACCGTGCGCCCGGCCTGCTCGCGCTCGCTGACCCGCGCCGTGAAGCCCAGCAGCGCGAGCCGGGCACGCTGCTGCTCGGCGTCACCTGCGCTCGAGTATGCGCCCACTTGCACGTAGTAGCGGAACGGGTCGGCAGTCGCGGCGGGGCCTGGTGTGGCCGCGCCCGACAGGATTGCCGCCGGGTCGCGTGCCGACGGCGTGGCCGCCGCGCCCGCTGGCGCCGACGCCGCGCCGTCCGGGGCGGCGGGGGCCGCCGGCGCGGCCGCGCGCGGCTGCGGCGCGCCTTCGAGGTTGGCGTTGGGGTCCCAGCGGCGCAGCCGCTCGGCCTCGCTGGCCCCCGGCTCGGCCACCCGCGGCACCTTGTCGACGAAGGGCACCGGCACCTTGGTGACGAACAGCGCGACGACGACCGCTGCGGCCAGCCCGACGAGCAGGCCGACGACCAGCCCGAGCGCGAAGCCGCCGCGCTGCCGCCGCGCCATCATGCGGCCTCCGTCGCCGGCTCGTCGGCGCGCTGCATGACCTCGGGCGCGGTCACGCCGAGCAGGGCCAGCGCGTTGCGCAGCACCTGCCGCACGGCCGCCAGCAGCGCCATGCGCGAGCGCGCCAGCGCGCGGTCCTCGACCAGGAAGCGCTCGCTGGCGTAGTAGCTGTGCAGCGCCGCGGCCAGCTCGCGCAGGTAGAAGGCGAGGTCGTGCGGCGCGAGCTCGGCCGCCGCGCGCGCGAGCACGCCGGGGTACTCGGCCAGCCTGAGCATCAGCGCGACCTCGGTCGGCGCGGCGAGCCGCGTCAGGTCGGCGCCGGGCAGCGCAGCGCCGTCGCCGCCGTGCTGCTGCGCCCATTGCGCGAGCACCGAGCAGATGCGCGCATGCGCGTACTGCACGTAGTAGACCGGGTTGTCGTCGCTGCGCTGGCGCGCGAGGTCGACATCGAAGACGAACTCGGAGTCGGCCTTGCGGCCGACGAGGAAGAAGCGCACCGCGTCGCGCCCGCTCCAGTCGATCAGGTCGCGCAGCGTGACGTAGCTGCCGGCGCGCTTGGAGATCTTGACCTCCTGCCCGCCGCGCATCACGGTGACCATCTTGTGCAGCACATAGTCGGGGTAGCCCGCCGGGATGCCCAGGCCCAGCGCCTGCAGGCCCGCGCGCACCCGCGCGACGGTGCCGTGATGGTCGCTGCCCTGGATGTTGACCGCCTTGGCGTAGCCGCGCTCGAACTTGGCGACGTGGTAGGCGACGTCGGGCACGAAGTAGGTGTAGGTGCCGTCGGACTTGCGCATCACGCGGTCCTTGTCGTCGCCGTAGTCGGTCGTGCGCAGCCACAGCGCACCGCCCTCCTCGTAGGTCCTGCCGGCAGCGACCAGCGCGGCAACGATGGCGTCGACGCGGCCCTCGGCATACAGGCTGGACTCCAGGTAGTAGCGGTCGAAGCGCACGCCGAAGGCTTGCAGGTCCAGGTCCTGCTCGTGGCGCAGGTAGGCCACGGCAAACTGGCGGATGGCGTCGAGGTCGCTGTCGTCGCCACTGGCGGTGGTTTCGCGGTCGTCGGCGCGCACCGTCTGGCGGGCGGCGAAGCCGGCGGCGATGTCGGCGATGTAGTCGCCGTTGTATGCCGCCTCGGGCCAGCCGGCGTCGCCGGGGGCCAGCCCGCGCAGCCGGGCCTGCACCGAGCGCGCGAGCGTGGCGATCTGCACGCCGGCGTCGTTGTAGTAGAACTCGCGCGCGACCTGCCAGCCCTGGCTGGCCAGCAGCGCGCAGATCGCGTCGCCGAGCGCGGCCTGGCGGCCGTGGCCGACATGCAGCGGCCCGGTCGGGTTGGCCGAGACGAACTCGACGAGCACGCGCTGGCCGTCGGGCGGGCGCCGGCCGTAGCCGTCGCCGGCGGCCAGCACCTCGGCGACCACCGCCTGCCGCGCGGCGGCGCGCAGGCGCAGGTTGACGAAGCCGGGGCCGGCAATCTCGACACCCTCGACCCAGCGCCCGACCGCCGGCTGGCGCTGCAGCGCCTCGACCAGGGCCTGCGCCAGCTCGCGCGGGTTGCGCCGCAGCGTTCGCGCCAGCGTCATCGCCGCGGTGATGGCAAGGTCGCCGTGCGCGGCCTGGCGCGGCGACTCGAAGTCCAGCGCCGCCGGCGGCTCGACGCCGAGCTCGGCCACCGACTGCCGCAGCGCGGCGAGCAGCTCGAGTCTGGCTTGAATCATCCGCGGGATTCTACGGGTGCCCCGCGCGCGCCACCGGCACGCGGCGCAGGGCGGCCGCCCAGCCAACAGGCCGCCAAAGACGGTGCTGTTCGGCGCATCGCCGCGCCTGCGCTGCGGCCACCATGCCCCCTGCCGCAGAGCGGGAAAGCGCCCGCCACGGCATTGCGTCCCCGCCAGGCAGTGCCCCGTGCCCCAGACCGCCCCGATCGCCTCGCCGTTCGTCACCGACCCCGCGCTGCCGCCGCGCATCGGCAAGTACCGCGTGCTCAAGCGCCTGGGCGAGGGCGCGACCAGCGAGGTGCTGCTGGCCCACGACGAATTCCACGACCGCCCGGTGGCGATCAAGCGCCTGCGCCTGCCGCCGGCCGGCGAAGGCTCGGACCCGCGCCTGTACCAGCGCTTCTGGGCCGCCGAGGCCGCGCTGGTCGGGCGGCTGCAGCACCCCAACGTCGTGCAGATCCACGACGCCGTCGACGACCCGCAGGGCCCGTACCTGGTCATGGAGTATGTCGACGGCGTGACGCTGCGCCGCTACTGCCGCACCGACGCGCTGCTGCCGCTCGAGCAGATCGTCGAGATCGGCTTCAAGTGCGCGATGGCGCTGGGCTACATGGCGCGCCAGGGCCTGATCCACCGCGACGTCAAGCCGGCCAACCTGCTGGCCGTGATCGAGCACGAGCAGGTCATCGACGTCAAGGTCTCGGACTTCGGCAGCGTGCTCAACCTGCGCTCGGAGCACACCCAGATCTACCGCGTCGGCTCGCTGGCGTACATGTCGCCCGAGCAGCTCGACGGCGGCGTGATCGACTGGCGCGCCGACATCTACTCGCTGGCCGCGGTGCTCTACCACCTGGTCGCCGGGCGCCCGCCGTTCGAGGCGCCGACCCAGGCCGCGCTGATGCACCAGATCTTCGACGCCGAGCCGCCGCCGCTGGCCGCGCTGCGCGCCGGGGTGCCCGAGTCGCTCGACGCGCTGGTGCGCGGCGCGCTGGCCAAGTCGCCCGCGGCCCGCCCGCCCGACTGGGACGCCTTCGCGCAGGCGCTCTCGGGGCTGGTCGCGCGGCGCGAGATCCCGCGCGGCAAGCTGCAAGGGGTGCTCGATTCGGAGCGCTTCAACCTGCTGCGCGGCATCGACTTCTTCGCCGGCTTCGGCGACGTCGAGCTGTGGGAGGTCGTGCACCGCGCGCGCTGGCTGCGGCTCAAGGCCGGCCACCCGATCTACCGCAAGGGCCAGCCGGGCCAGAGCTTTCACATCGTTGCGCAGGGCGAGGTCGAGGTCCACCGCGACGGCCAGCGCGTGGCCACGCTGGGGCGCGGGCAGTCGGTCGGCGAGATGGCCTACCTCGCGCCGAGCGAGGCGCTGCGCACGCACCGCGCCGACGTCGTCGTGACCGCGCCGGCAGTGACGATCTCGTTCACCCCGCAGACCTACGAGCAGCTCGCGCTGGGCACGCGCCACCTCTTCGACCAGGCCTTCATCGGCGTGCTGGTGCGCCGCCTGCACGCCGCGCACGAGGCGCTGCAGCACCCGCGGCGCATCCTCTAGCCGCTCGCGCGCCAGTACGCCGCGTCGCCGTAGGTGTGCTTTAGGAAGTCGATCCACAGCCGCACGCGCAGCGGCAGGTGGCGGCGCTGCGGGAAGACCGCGTAGATGCCGTTGGGCGGTGCGGCGTAGGCCTCGAGCAGGCTGACCAGCACGCCGCTGGCGACCTCGTGGCCGACCTCCCAGGCGCTGCGCCAGGCGATGCCCAGGCCCTGCAGGCACCAGTCGTGCAGGACCTGGCCGTCGCTGCAGTCGAGCCGGCCGCCGGGGCGCAGGTGCACGAGCTCGCCGTCGATCGTGAACGCCCAGCCGCGCGTCTGGCTGGCCTCGGACGACAGCATCAGGCATTCGTGGCGGTGCAGGTCCTGCGGGTGCTGCGGCGTGCCGGCGCGCTGCAGGTAGGCCGGCGCGGCCACGCACAGGCGGCGGTTGTCGGCCAGGCGCACGCTGACCAGGCTCGAGTCGGGCAGGTCGCCGACGCGCACCGCGCAGTCCACCCCTTCGTTGACGATGTCGACGATGCGGTCGCTCAGGTTGAGCGACAGCCGCACGTCGGGGTGGCGGGCGAGGAAGCGCGGCACCAGCGGGGCGACATGCCGCCGCCCGAAGCCCGCCGGCGCGGTCACGCGCAGGAAGCCGCTGGCCTTGACCCCGCCGGCGCTGACGCTGGCCTCGGCGTTGGCCAGATCGGCCAGGATGCGCTGGCAGTCCTCGAGGAAGGCGCTGCCCTCGTGGGTCAGCGTGATGCGCCGCGTCGTGCGCACCAGCAGCTTGACGCCCAGGCGCTCCTCGAGCGCGTCGATGCGCCGCCCGATCACCGCCGGCGCGACGCCGTCGGTGCGCGCCGCCGCCGTCAGGCTGCCGCGGGTGGCGACGGCGACGAAGGACTCGATCTGCTTGAGGCGGTCCACGCCGCGAGCATACGGCATCGACCCGCTGAATCAACGGTCTGGCATGCCGTATAGGGTGCGCTGCGGTATCCAATCGGCGTCCGGGCTGCGGGCGCCGCCCAGCCCGGGCCCGGCTTCGAGCAGCGCGCAGGCATGCCGGTAGCCGACTTCGGCGACGCGCTCGAGCGCCTGCCAGTCGAGCAGGCCGACCTCGCCCAGCGGCGGGTGGATGCACCAGTCGGCCTGCGCCTGCGCCGCGCGCTGGCGCACGCTGCTGTGCAGCACGCTGACCCGGCGCAGGTACGCGGCGAGGGTCGGCACGTCGGCCAGGCGCCGCCGTGCCGGCCGGCGCAGCCGGTCGCGCAGCAGGGCCCAGCCGCCGGGCAGCGCGTCGCGCTGCACGCGCAACTCGTCGGCGCCATCGAGGTCGACGCCGATGACCCGGCCGATGCCGCGCTGGCCACGCATCGCCTCGACCGGAAAGTTGTCGACCAGGCCGCTGTCGCACAGCAGTTCGCCGTCGACCGGCACCGGCGGCAGCACCCCCGGCACCGAGACGCTGGCCAGCAGCGCCTGGACCAGGTTGCCGCGCCGGATGAGCTGCGCGCAGCCGCGGGTCACGTTGGTCGCCACGCTGTAGTGGCCCTTCCAGAGGTCCTCGACGTCGGCATCGAAGCCCAGCAGGTCGAGCACCGCGTCGCTGACGGTGCGCCGCAGCCGCTGTCCCTTGAGCAAAGCCAGCAGCGGCAGCGCGCTGAAATCGCCGGTCGGCCGGCTGGCGAAGGCGCGGCGCAGGTTGGCCTGGACATGCTCGGGCGGCTGCCCGCAGGCGATGTAGGTGGCCATCACCGCGCCGATGCTGGTGCCGCCGACGCTGTCGACCTCGATGCCATGCTCGCGCAGCGCGCGCCAGACGCCGAGGTGGGCAAAGCCGCGCGCGCCGCCGCCGGCCAGCACCAGCCCGAGCGCGGTGCGGCTCTGCAGCCGGGCCAGCCGGGCCATGTCGCGCGCGAGCCCGGCGCGCAGATGCACATGCTCGGCCTGCGGGCGCAGCGCGAGCCAGGCCCGCGTGCCCTGCGGCGAGCGGCGCCAGGCCGGGTGCAGCAGCACCAGCACGTCGCGCCCGGGCGCAGCGCCGCCTTCGAGCCGGTTTTCGAGCGGATGCAGGCCGGGCGGCTGGTCGGCGTCGGCCAGCCACAGCACCTCGTCGGCATGGCCGATGCAGCGCTGCGTCCAGACCCCGCCGCCGGCGTCGCCGACCAGCAGGACCTGCTCGTGCGCGGCCTCGATGCGCCCGATCTGCAGGGCGATACGCCGCGCGCGCGCCGCCTCGTCGTCGCCGGGCCCGGGGTCGAGCTGCCCGGCGTGGACGACCGCGACGCGCCAGCCCGGCACCGCGCGACGCAGCGCCGCGGCCAGCCGCTGCGCAAAGTCCGGCGCATCGACGCCCACGCTGACCGGCAGCAGCGCGACGGTTGCCGGTGCGGCGGGGCGCGCCGGCGGCGCCTGCAGGCGGCGCAGCGCCAGCCGGGCCAGCGCCAGCGCGAACCCGGGGTGGGCCTGCTGCAGGGCGTCGAAGTCGGCGCGCGCCAGCCGCGCGAGCCGCGTGTGGCGCCGCGCGCTGACGTCGGCTGCCCGCGGCGCCGCGCCGAGCAGCGCCAGCTCGCCGACCAGTTCGCCGCGGCCGAGGTCGGCGCAGACCTCGGCCGCGCCGGTCGCGGCCGCGCTGCGCTGCACGCGCAGCCGGCCGCCGAGGACCAGGTACAGCGCGTCGCCGGCCTCGCCCTGGCGCATCAGCGTCGCCCCGGCCGGCAGCTCCAGCCGCTGCAGGCGCGCGCGCAGCGCAGCGCACAGGGCCGCCTCGCCGTCGCCGAGCAACGCGCGCAGGTCGGCGTCGAGCAGGGCGTCGAGGTCGGCGCCGAGACCACCACCGGCCAGGGCGGCGGCAGGCTTCATCACCAGCGGGGCAGCAGACGGACGGCTCACCCCCGCGATATCGGCAGCCGCCCGGCGCGCTGCAGCGCCGCGGCGGCGGCCATTCGTGCAGCGCACGCAAAGTTGCACGCCCGCCCGGCCAGCGAATGGCGGCCGCGCGGGCGCCTACAGTGCAGTGCATGCAGACCTCACCCCCGACCCCGCGCGCGGTGCTGTTCGACGCCTACGGCACGCTGTTCGACGTCTACAGCGTCGCGCTGGCCGCCGAGCAGTTGTTCCCCGGCCGCGGCAACGCGCTGGCCACGCTGTGGCGCGACAAGCAGATCGAGTACACCCGCCTGGTCTCGATGAGCGGGCGCTACCGGCCGTTCTGGGACCTGACCCGTGCCGGCCTGCGCTACGCCGCGCAGCGGCTGGGCGTGGCGCTCGCGCGCGAGCACGAGGAACGGCTGATGAACCAGTACCACCACCTCAGCGCCTTCCCCGAGAGCCTCGAGGTGCTGCAGGCGCTGCGCGCGCGCGGCCTGCGCGTCGGCGTGCTGTCCAACGGCGACCCGCAGATGCTGGCGGTGGCCGTGCGCAGCGCCGGGCTGGCCGATCTGCTCGCCCCGGTGCTGTCGGTGCAGGCCACGCAGCGCTACAAGACCGACCCGGCCTGCTACGCGCTCGGGCCGCAGGCCCTGGGCCTGCCGGCCGCGCAGATCCTGTTCGTCTCGAGCAACGCCTGGGACGCGATCGGCGCGACCTGGTACGGCTACACCACGCTGTGGGTCAACCGCAGCGGCGCCCCGCCCGAGGCGCTCGACACCGAACCGACGCGCACCGGCAGCAGCCTGCGCGACGCGCTCGACTTCTTTCCTGCCCCCTGATCACCCGCCGCCGCGACGATGGAGCCCCTGGAAATGACCGCACGCACGACCCGCCACCGCCTGCAGGTGGACAGCGCCCTGGCGCGCTTCATCGACGACGAGGTGCTGCCCGGCACCGGCGTCGACCCGGCCGCGTTCTGGGCCGGCTTCGACGCGCTGGTCCACGAGCTCGCACCGCAGAACCGCGCGCTGCTCGCCGAGCGCGAGCGGCTGCAGGCCGCGCTCGACGACTGGCACCGCGCACACCCCGGGCCGATCGCCGACCCGGCCGCCTACCGCGGCTTCCTGCGCGAGATCGGCTACCTCGTGCCGGTGCCCCGGCGGGTGACCGCGACGACGGCCGGGGTCGACGCCGAGATCGCGCAGCAGGCCGGCCCGCAGCTCGTCGTGCCGATCACCAACGCGCGCTACGCGCTCAACGCCGCCAACGCGCGCTGGGGCTCGCTCTACGACGCGCTCTACGGCACCGACGCGATCGCCGAGACCGACGGCGCCGCGCGCGGCGGCGGCTACAACCCGGTGCGCGGCGCCCGCGTGATCGCCTACGCGCGCGGCGTGCTCGACCTGGCCGCACCGCTGGCCGCCGGCTCGCACCGCGACGCCCGCGGCTACCGCGTCGAGGATGGCCGCCTGGCCGTCGTGCTGCACGACGGCAGCCGCAGCGCGCTGGCCGACCCGGCGGCCTTCGTCGGCTGGCAGGGCGAGGCCGCCGCGCCGTCGGCGCTGCTGCTGCGCCACCACGGCCTGCACCTCGAAGTCCGCATCGACCGCCAGCACCCGATCGGCGCGACCGACCCGGCCGGCGTCGCCGACCTCGTGCTCGAGGCCGCGGTCTCGACCATCCTCGACCTCGAGGATTCGGTCGCGGTGGTCGACGGCGCCGACAAGGTGCTCGCCTACCGCAACTGGCTGGGCATCCTGCGCGGCACGCTGAGCGAGACGGTCGCCAAGGGCGGCACGACCTTCACGCGCCGGCTCGCACCCGACCGCGCCTACACCGGCGCCGACGGCCGGCCGCTGAGCCTGCACGGGCGCGCGCTGCTGTTCGTGCGCAACGTCGGCCACCTGATGACGAACCCGGCGGTCCTGCTCGGCGACGGCAGCCAGATCCCCGAGGGCATCCTCGACGCCGTCGTCACGACCGCGATCGCGCTGCACGACCTGCAGCGCCTGGGCACGCCGGGGCTGCACAACACGCGCAGCGGCAGCGTCTACATCGTCAAGCCCAAGATGCACGGCCCGGCCGAGGTCGCGTTCGCCGACGCGCTGTTCGGCCGCGTCGAGGCCCTGCTCGGGCTGCCCGCGCACACCGTCAAGCTCGGCATCATGGACGAGGAGCGGCGCACCAGCGTCAACCTCGAGGCCTGCATCGCCGCGGCGGCCGCGCGCGTGGCCTTCATCAACACCGGCTTCCTCGACCGCACCGGCGACGAGATGCACACCGCGATGCACGCCGGGCCGATGATCCGCAAGGGCGCGATGAAGACCAGCGCCTGGATCCAGGCCTACGAGCGCCGCAACGTGCTGGTCGGGCTCGAATGCGGGCTGCGCGGGCGCGCGCAGATCGGCAAGGGCATGTGGGCGATGCCCGACCTGATGGCCGCGATGCTCGAGCAGAAGGTCGCCCACCCCAGGGCCGGCGCCAACACCGCCTGGGTGCCGAGCCCGACCGCGGCCACGCTGCACGCGCTGCACTACCACCAGGTCGATGTCGCCGCCGTCCAGCAGGGGCTCGAGGCGCAGGCCGCCGCGCTCGACGCCAGCGGCGAGCGCCAGCGGCTGCTCGATGCGCTGCTGACCATCCCGGTCGCGCCCGGGCGGCCGTGGAGCGCCGACGAGGTCCGCGAGGAGCTCGACAACAACGCGCAGGGCATCCTCGGCTACGTCGTGCGCTGGGTCGACCAGGGCGTGGGCTGCTCGAAGGTGCCCGACATCCACGACGTCGGCCTGATGGAGGACCGCGCGACGCTGCGCATCAGCAGCCAGCACATCTGCAACTGGCTGCTGCATGGCGTCGTGACGCCCGAGCAGGTGCACGCGACCTTTCGCCGCATGGCCGCGGTCGTCGACGCCCAGAACGCCGGCGACCCGCTGTACCGGCCGATGGCCGGCCACTGGGACGACAGTTGCGCGTACCGCGCCGCGCTCGACCTCGTCTTCCAGGGCCAGGCCCAGCCCAGCGGCTACACCGAGCCGCTGCTGCATGCCTGGCGGCTGAAGGTCAAGGCGGCCGGCTGAGCGGCGCGGAGCGCCGCCGCCGTCAGGCCAGGTGCGGCGCCAGCCGCGCGGCCAGCTCGCGCAGCCGCTCGATGCCGGGCTCGCGGCGCGGCCAGACCAGGCCGACGCCGTCGCCCTCATGGCGCGGCAGCACATGCAGGTGCAGGTGCGGCACGGTCTGCCAGCCGGCGGCGCGGTTGGCCTGCAGCACGGTCACGCCGGCTGGCGCGTACGCCGCCTGCAGCGCGATCGCGATGCGCCGCGCGGCGCGCATCAGCGCCTCGGCCTCGGCCTCGGTGGCGTCCATCAGCGTCTCGCAGGGGCGGCGGGTGGCGACGATGACATGGCCGTCGTTGACCTGGCCGGCGTCCATGAACGCGAAGACGAGCTCGTCCTCGTAGACCTGGGCGCAAGGCAGTTCGCCGGCGAGCAGGCGCTCGAAGACGGTGGCCATGGTCGGTACTCGGCTCAGGACACGCGGCGCGCCGCGCTGCGCTCGCGCGCGCTCGCGCAGTCGACGCAGCACAGCGCCCAGGGCTCGGCGCGCAGCCGGTCGAACGGGATGTCGACCCCGCAGTCGGCGCAGCGGCCGTAGTCACCGCGCTCGAGGCGCTGCAAGGCAGCAGCGACGCGCTCGAGTTCGGCCTGCTCGAGGCCGGTCAGCGCTGCGGCGATGTCGCGCTCGGGCAGACGCTGCGGCGCGTCGTCGCCGTCCTGCATGAGCACGTCGCGCGCGCGTTCGGCGCGCGACTGGCCGTGCAGGTGGAAGGCGAGCTGGGCTTCGAGCGCGCGCCGCCGCGACCGCAGCTCGGCCTCGAGCTGGGCCCGCTGGCCGGGGGTCAGGGCGGTGGTCATCGGTCGTCGCTCCTCTCAGGCTCTATGTTCGCAGCGCGGCCCGGCGGCCGCGTTGATGTCGGTCAATCGGAACCGGCGCAGGGTTCAGTGCCTCAGCTCGCGACGCAGGATCTTGCCGACGTTGGTCTTGGGCAGGCTGTCGCGAAACTCGATGATCTTGGGCCGCTTGTAGGCGGTGAAGTTGTCGCGGCAGTAGCGCGCGACGTCGGCCTCGGACAGCGTCGGGTCGCGCCGCACGACGTAGAGCTTGACCGCCTCGCCGGACTTGTCGTCGGGCACGCCGACGGCGGCGCATTCGAGCACGCCGGGCAGCAGGCCGACGACCTGCTCGATCTCGTTGGGGTAGACGTTGAAGCCCGAGACCAGGATCATGTCCTTCTTGCGGTCGACGATGCGCACGTAGCCGCGCTCGTCCATCACGCCGATGTCGCCGCTCTTGAAGTAGCCGTCGGCGGTCATGACCTGGGCCGTCTCGTCGGGGCGCTGCCAGTAGCCGGCCATGACCTGCGGGCCGCGGATGCAGATCTCGCCGGGCGTGCCGGGCGGCAGGTCGCGGCCGTCGTCGTCGCGGATCGCGATCTCGGTCGACGGGATCGGCAGGCCGATGGTGCCGGTGAACTCGCGCCGGTCGAGCCGGTTGCTGGTGGCCACCGGCGAGGTCTCGCTCAAGCCGTAGCCCTCGACGACCGGGCAGCCGGTGACTTCGAGCCACTTCTGCGCGGTCGCCGCCTGCACCGCCATGCCGCCGCCGTTGGAGACCAGCAGCTCGCTGAAGTCCAGCCGCGCGAAGTCGGGGTCGTGGGCCAGCGCGTTGAACAGCGTGTTGACCGCCGGGAACATGTGCACCTTGTGCCGGGCCAGGGTCTTGACCAGGCCGGGGATGTCGCGCGGGTTGGGGATCAGCAGGTTCATGCTGCCCATGCGCGCGCCCATGAAGTAGCAGATCGTCAGCGCGAAGATGTGGTAGAGCGGCAGCGCGCAGACCACGGTCAGCGGCTTGCCGCCGAGGGTGTCGAGCATCGGCCTGAACCAGGCCTCGGTCTGCACGATGTTGGCGACCACGTTGCGGTGCAGCAGGGTCGCGCCCTTGGACACGCCGGTGGTGCCGCCGGTGTACTGCAGGAAGGCGACATCGTCGGCGCGCAGCTCCGGGCGCTGCAGCCGCAGGCGCGTGCCCAGCGCGACCGCCATGTTGAAGCGCACCAGGCTGCGGCCCTCGCCCCGCGGCAGGCGGAACTCGGGCACCATCTTCCTGAGGTGACGCACCACGAGGTTGACCGCGTTGCCCTTCCAGAAGCCGAGCAGGTCGCCCATGGCGGCCAGCACGACGTGGCGCACCGGCGTGCGCTCGATGACCTCCTCGAGCGTCGCGGCGAAGTTCTCGAGCACGACGATGGCCTGCGCGCCGCTGTCGTGCAACTGGTGCTGCAGCTCGCGCGGCGTGTAGAGCGGGTTGACGTTGACGACCGCGTAGCCCGCGCGCAGCACCGCGGCGATGGCCACCATGTACTGCGGCAGGTTGGGCATCATCAGCGCGACGCGCGCGCCGCGCTCGAGGCCGAGCGACTGCAGGTACGCGGCCAGCGCCTGCGAGCGCTCGTCGATGTCGCGGTAGCGCAGCCGCACGTCCATGCAGACGCAGGCGTCGCGCGTGGCGAACTGCCGAAACGACTGCTCGAGCACGTCGACCAGCGTCGTGCGCGGGTCGATGTCGACCTCGGCCGGCACCCCCGGCGGGTAGTGCGCGAGCCAGGGCCGGCGCGCAGCGGCGGCGGTGTCGGGGGCGGGCTTGGCGAGCGCGGCGGCCACGGTGGTCTCCCTGAGGGCGAGGTGTCTGGAGTATGTCGCGGATGGTGGCCCGTGGCCCCGACCTCGCGCTACGGTAGTTGCCCCAGCGGGTCGCCGGGTGTCGCCGCGGCGACAGCGGTGGCGGCAAACAGCCGCTCGGCGAGCGCGGTCTCGCGCCGCACGATGGTCGCGAGGAAGGTCTGCGCGCCATGCAGCGCGCGGAAGGTGTCGAAGCCCGCTTCGAGGAAGCGCTGCAGCGCGTCGAGCCCGGCCAGCCGTGCCGGCGCGCGCATCATCCGCAGCGAGTGGCGCAGCAGCGGGTTGCGGGTGTAGGCGTCGAGGTCGATGCCGACGCGGTGCATCAGCTCGATCTGCCGCCGCCGCTGCTCGGGCTGGCCCACGGTCTGCCAGGCCTCGACGTAGACCGCGCGGTCGGGTGTGCGCGCGCCGAGCTGGCGCGCCATCTGCGTGTCGAGCGCCTCGGACAGCGCATGCAGCGCGGCCAGGTGCTGCACGGTGGCGACGACCTCGCGCGGGAACAGCCGCACCAGCGCCGGCACGATGCGCGCAAACTGCGCGTCGCGCTGGGTGAAGTCGTGCGGGCCGTAGAGCTCGTCGAGGAAGAAGCGCGCCGCGGCGGCGTGGCGCGGGTCGGCGAGCAGGTCGGCGTAGGTGGTCTCGAAGCGGCGCTGCTGGTAGGCCTTGAGCCGCTGCACCGCGGCAGCCAGCAGTGGGTCGCCTGCGCGCGCGCGGCGCTCGGCCTCGACGCGGCGCAGGTCGGCCAGCAGGGTCTCGGCAGGGCCGTGCAGCGTCATCGGGGCGGGCGGGTCGGGCTTGCGGTGTTGCTGGGCGCGGATGATGCAACATCGGCGCCGATGGAGGGTTCACCGGGTTCGGACGCCGGCCGCGCGGCTGCGGGCGCGGCGCGCGTGCAGCGCGCGCTGGTCGTGCTGCTGGTCGGCGCCGCGCTGGCGCTGGCGCTGGCCGCGCTGGTGGCCGGGCGGCCGGTCTGGGCGCTGGCCGCGCTGGCCCTGCCGTGGGCGCTGCCGGCGGCCGTGCTGGCCGTCGAGTTTGCGCTGCTGCCGTGGCTGCACGGCGACGACCCAACCCCGCGCGCCGGCGCCCGGGCGCGGCTGCGCGCCTGGTGGCGCGAGGCGGCGCTGACCATGGTCACCTTCGGTGCGTGGCAGGCCTTCGGCCACCGCGCGCAGCCCGACCACCTGCCGGCGCAGGCCCGCGGCCGGCGCGGCGTGCTGCTGGTCCACGGCTTCTTCTGCAACCGCGGGCTGTGGAACCCCTGGCTCGCCAGACTGCGCGCAGCCGGGGTGCCCTGCGTCGCGGTCGACCTGCAGCCGGTCTTCGCCGGCATCGACGACTACGCGGCGACCGTCGCTGCCGGCGTGCAGCGGCTGCGCGAGGCCACCGGCGAGCCGCCGCTGGTCGTCGCGCACAGCATGGGCGGGCTGGCGGTGCGCGCCTGGCTGGCCGCCAGCGGCAGCGGCCATGCCGTGCACGCGGTGCTGACGCTGGGCACGCCGCACCAGGGCACGCGGCTGGCGCGCTTTGCGCACAGCCGCAACGCGCGGCAGATGCGCCGCGGCTCGGACTGGCTGCGCGCGCTGGCTGCGCGCGAGGCCGCCGCGAGCCGCCCGGCGCGCTTCGTCTGCGTCTGGAGCGACTGCGACAACATCGTCCTGCCGCCGCTGACCGCGACGCTGCCCGGCGCCGAGCAAAGGCGGCTGGCCGGCGTCGGCCACCTGACGATGGTCTACGAGCCCGCGGCGTACGCCGAGATGCAGCGCCTGCTCGCGCCGCCGGCGGCGTGAGCCCGCGCCGCCGTCAGGACGCCAGCACCCCGCGGCGCATCTGGTCGAGCTCGAGGCTCTCGAACAGGGCCTTGAAGTTGCCTTCGCCGAAGCCCTGGTCACCGCGGCGCTCGATGAACTCGAAGAAGATCGGGCCGAGCTGGTTCTCGCTGAAGATCTGCAGCAGCAGCGCACCGGCCTGGCCGTCGACCAGGATACGCCGCTCGCGCAGCACGCCGACGTCCAGGCCGTGGCCGGGGATGCGGCGGTCGACCAGCTCGTAGTAGGTGTCGGGCGTGTCGAGCAGTTGCACGCCGGCCGCGCGCAGGCGATCGACGCTGGCCGGCAAGTCGGTGCTGGCCAGCGCGATGTGCTGGATGCCCTCGCCGTGGTAGCGGTCGAGGTATTCCTGGATCTGGCCGGCGCGGTCCTTGCCTTCCTCGTTGATCGGGATGCGGATCTTGCCGCAGGGGCTGGTCATGGCCTTGCTCTTGATGCCGGTGACCTGGCCCTCGATGTCGAAGTAGCGCAGCTCGCGGAAGTTGAACAGCCGCTCGTAGAACTCGGCCCACTCGGCCATGCGGCCGCGGTGTACGTTGTGCGTGAGGTGGTCGATGCCGACCAGGCCGAAGCCCGGCGGGTTCAGCGTCGCGCCGGGCAGCGGCTCGAAATCGACGTCGTAGAAGCCGATGTTGCCGATCTCGCCCTCGCGCGCGCCGCCCTTGCCGCGCCAGCGGTCGACGAAGTAGATCAGGCTGTCGCCGATGCCCTTGATGGCCGGGATGTTGAGCTCGCCCGGGCCCGCGCTGCCGGCGTAGCCCCAGGCGCCCAGCGCGATCGCGCGCTCGTAGGCGGCCTTGGCGTCGGCCACGCGAAAGGCGATCGCGCAGATGCTCGGCCCGTGCAGCCGCGCGAAGCGCTGCGCAAACGAATCGGGCTCGGCGTTGACGACGAAGTTGATCTCGCCCTGCCGGTACAGCAGCACCTGCTTGTGGCGGTGACGCGCGATCGCGGTGAAGCCCATGCGCTCGAACAGCGCGCCCAGGGCCTGCGGGTCGGGCGCGGCGTACTCGATGAACTCGAAGCCGTCGGTGCCCATCGGGTTGTCCCAGGCGTGGTCGGTGGTCATGGCAGCGGTCCTCTTGAAGATGACGGATGACGGGTGACGGACGACCGCATTCGTCATCCGTCATTCGTCATTCCCCCGCCGTGGTCGGCAGTCCGTCACTGTAGGCCGGCGGCGGCGCAGTTTTCCTGCGACCGCAGACCCCTGGGCCGCCGCTGGCGCCGCAATCCTGCATGATGGGCGTCATGGACGCTTCTGCCGATCTTGATGCCGTTGATCGACGCATTCTTGCTGCGCTGCAACGCGACGGCCGGATGACCTACGACGAGCTCGCCGGCGCCGTCGGCCTCTCGGCCTCGGCGGTGCTGCGCCGCGTGCGCCGGCTCGAGTCCGGCGGGGTCATCACCGGCTATGCCGCGCTGGTCGCCGCCGCGCGCGTCGGCCTCGGGCTGAGCGCCTACATCAGCGTGCGGCTCGACAAGCGCGCGCCGGCGGCGCAGCGCAGGCCGGGCGACGAGTTCCGCGCCGCCGTGCAGGTCTGGCCCGAGGTCGTCGAGTGCGTCGCGCTGGCCGGCGAGATGGACTACCTGCTGTGCGTGGTGGTCGCCGACATGCAGCACTACGCGCGCTTCATCGACGAGGCGCTGCTGCGCCACCCGGCGGTGCAGGACGTCAAGACCAGCTTCGTGCTCGAGCGCGTCAAGCACAGCCGCGTGCTGCCGCTGTGAACCCGCGCCGCCGCGGACGGCCGTCACACAGGCAGCGGACAATGCGCGGATGTTCGAGTGGATCCATACCCTCTCGGCCTGGTTGCAGACTTGGCTGAGCCCCGAGGCCGGACTGTGGGGGCTGTTTGCATCGGCCATGCTGGCCGCCACCGTGCTGCCCGGCTCGAGCGAGGTCGTCATGATCGCGCTGCTGACCGCGCACCCCGAACTGGCCTGGACCGCCTTCGCGGTCGCGCTGACCGGCAACCTGCTCGGCTCGATGATGACCTTCGGCATGGGCTGGGGCGCGCGCCAGGGCTACGACCGCTTCCGCCGCGTGCAGTGGCAGCTCGACGAGCGGCAGAAGCAGCGCCTCGAGCGCTGGGGGCCGCCGGCGCTGTTCCTGTCGTTCGTGCCGCTGGCCGGCGACGCGCTGGTGCTGGCCGCCGGCTGGCTGCGCCTGCCGCCGCTCTACAGCGTGCTCTGGATCGCGCTCGGCAAGGGCTTTCGCTACCTGCTGGTCGTGCTCGGCGTGCTGGGCGTGCTGACGCTGGCCTGATGCCGTGTTGCGTTCGATCGCATGAGGCCCAGGCGGGGCTTTGCCGCCACGACCGTCACCGCAGTGTCGATCTCGACGTTTGAAACGGTTTGAGGCGGCGCCGCCGCCGACCGCAAGCGTCCAGCGCCGACGCCTGGGCACGCCCGTCACTTCACGGTAGCATTGCAGAAGGCTTAAGGGCCCGTCCGTCGCCCGTTGTGGCGCGGCGGCGGGGGTCCGCCCCTCGGGAGGAGAGCAGCCATGAAGATGCAGATCGAGCGGACGCCAGACCACCTGACGCGCATCGAGCTCGAGGGCCGACTCGACCTCGAAGGCACCCAGGCCATCGATCAGCAGTTCGGTTTCGCCACCGCGACGCAGCCGCTGCGGCTCGCCGTCGACCTGGCGGGCGTGTCCTACGTGGCCTCGATCGGGCTGCGCACCCTGCTCACCGCCGCCCGCGCGCAGGCCAGCCGCGGCGGCCGGATGGTCCTGGTGGGGCCCAGCGACATGGTCCGCCGCGTGCTGGTCACGACCGGCGTCGACACGCTCATTCCGATCTGCACAGACTGGGCCAGCGCCCGTGAGCGACTGCTCGCCGATTGAACGCTCGGCGGCGGCCGCCGGGCCCGCCGCGCGGCTGAGCGTGGGCGCCGACCCTGCCGGGGTCGGCGCCGCCAGCGCGTGGATACGCGCGCTCGCCGAGCGCCTGGGCTTTCCCGCCGACGATGTCTATCGACTCGACCTCTGCCTGAGCGAGATCGTCACCAACGTCTACGAGCACGGGGGCGCCGGTCGCCGCGCGGGGCAGGTCGAACTCGAGGCCGCGGCGGCCGCCGACGGGTCCTCGATTGCGGTCACCGTGACCGACGATGGCGAGCCCTTCGACCCCCTGTCGGCGCCGCCGCCGGTGGGGTTCGACGATCCCACCCGCATCCAGATCGGGGGGCTGGGTATCCACCTGGTGCGCACGTATGCCGACGCCTGCGACTACGCGCGCTCGGCACGGCACAACGTCTTCACCTTCGCCATCCACCGGGGCGGCAGCGGCGGCGACGGCTAGCGCGGCTCAAGGGGTCAGGGCTCGGGCGCCCGGCGCCGGGCGGTGCCGGCGCTTGAGTTGCTCCGACAGCAAGGCCAGCAGTTTCTCGGCCGACATGGCGCCCTTCTGCAGGATGCGCGAGACGCCGCTCTGCAGGCGCTGGCGCTCCTCATGGCTGAGCTGCTTCGCGGTCAGGACCACGATCGGGATGTCGGCCCAGCGCGCTTCCTGGCGGACCCGCTCGACAAACTCGAAGCCGTCCATCTCGGGCATCATCAGGTCGAGGACGATCAGGTCGGGCCGGCGCTGCTCCATCTGCGCGAATGCCGCCCGGCAGCCCTCGGCGGCGAGCGCCTCGCAGCCCGCGCCTTCGATCAGGCGACAGACCAGGTCGCGCGCGTCGGCATCGTCCTCGACGACCAGCACCCGCCCGGCGGGGCTGTCGACGAAGCGGCGCAGCACCTTGACGAGCAGCGCCCGATCGACGGGCTTGGAGAGAAACTCGCTGGCCCCCAGCGCATACGCCATGTGCCGGTCGCTGGTGATCGTCAGCATCACGACCGGGATGTCGGCGAGGTCCGGGTCCGACTTCAGGCGGCCGAGCACCGCCCAGCCATCGGTGGCGGGCATCATCACGTCGAGCGTGATCACCGCCGGCCGCAGCTCGGCGGCCAGCCGCAGGCCCGCCTCGCCGCTGGCCGCACCGACCACCCGCAAGCCCGACCGCACCAGCGTCCTGGCGAGCAGGTCGCGCACCGCGGGGTCGTCGTCGATCGTCAGCACCAGCGGGCCGTCGCCGTCCGGCGCGCCGGCCCAGGGGCCGGCTGCGGCCTGCGGCAACCCGGCCTGCTCGGCCGTCGGGGTCGCCACCGGCGGGCAGTCCGCCGGCAGCTCGATCGTGAACGTCGAGCCGACCCCGGGCGTGCTGTGCACGCCGATGTGCCCGCCCAGCAACTCGCAGAAGTGGCGGCTGATCGCCAGGCCCAGCCCGGTGCCGCCGTAGCGGCGGGTGGTCGTGGCGTCGGCCTGCGTGAACGCCTGGAACAGCCGGTCGAGCTGTTCGGGCGCGATGCCGATGCCGCTGTCGCAGACCGTGAAGCGCAGGCGCTCGCCGGCCGCGTCGGCATGGCGTTCGGCGGCAAAGCGCACCGTGCCGGCCTCGGTGAACTTGGCGGCGTTGCTCAGGACGTTGAACAGCACCTGCCGCACCTTGGTCAGGTCGCTGCGCATGCGGCCCAGCGGCGCGCCGACCTCGACGACCAGCGTGTTGCCCCGCTGCGCGACGACGGGCCGGATGGTCGCCAGGATGCTGTCGATCTCGGTCGCGAGGTCGAACTCGTCGAGGTAGAGCTCCATCTTGCCGGCCTCGATCTTCGACAGGTCGAGGATGTCGCTGATCAGCGCCAGCAGGTGCCGCCCGGCGTGCTGGATGCGGCGCAGGTCGGCGACCTGCTCTTCGGGGCCGCTGCCCTCGGCCTCCTCGAGCAGGATCTCGCTGTAGCCGATGATGGCGTTGAGCGGCGTGCGCAGCTCGTGGCTCATGTTGGCCAGGAAGGCGCTCTTGGCCTGGCTGGCCGCGTCGGCAGCGGCGATCTGGCGCACGCTCTCGGCCACCTGCTCCTGCCAGGCCTGCTCGCGGGCGACGTCGGCGGTGATGTCGCGCGCAAACTTGATGATCTTGTACGGCTGCTGGTCGTCGTTGCGGACCGGGCAGTACACCGCGTCGATCCAGACCGCGTTGCCCCCGCGAGCACGCCGGCGGTACTTGCCGGAAAAGGCCTCGCCACGCGCCAGGCGGCGCCAGAAGTCGGCGTACTCGGCGCTGGCGGCGTATTCGGCGTCGCAGAAGATCCGGTGGTGCTGGCCGACCACTTCGTGCAGCTCGTAGCCCAGCGCGCCGAGGAAGTTGCGGTTGGCCCTCAGCACCTGGCCGTCGGGGCGGAATTCGATGATCGCCATGGCCTGGTCCAGCCCCGACATGATCGCCGCGTGTTCGCGGTCACGCTCGGTCTGCGCCGTGATGTCGCGCGCAAAGGTGACGATGCGCTCGACCTGGCCGTGCTTGTCGCGCACCGGGTTGTAGCTGGCCGACAGGCAGATCTCGCTGCCGCTCCTGTGCAGCCGGACCACGCGGCCCGAGACATGCTCGCCGCGGGCCAGCCGCTGCCAGAGGTCGCGGTAGTCGTCACTGGCCGCGTAGGCCGGGGAGCACAGCAGCCGGTGGTGGCGACCGCGCAGGTCCTCGGCGGCGTAGCCCGTGACCGCGAGGTAGTTCTCGTTGGCGCCGAGGATCGTTCCGTCGGGCGCAAACTCGGCGATCGCCATCGAGCGGTCGACCGCCGCGAAGACCTCCGGCAGAGGCAAGGCAGACATATCCAGCATGGCGCACTCCGGGCCGCTGCACGGCCCTCTGGTCTTGTCCCGGGCGGCTGGCCCGATCCGCAACCGCGACCCCCGCGGCCGCTCGGGCCGACTGCCAGCAAGCTGTAAGCCCGCCAGTCTAGTGCGCGCGCCACCGAAGGCAATGCGTGTCTGCACCGACGCGGGACCGGGGCCGGCCAGCTACAGCGCGACGCGGTGGCCGCTGCGCCCGGGCTCAACGCCGCCGCCGCGTGCCCTCCAGCGGCGCGATGCGCGCGCCCAGGCGCTGCAGCGTGGCGTGCAGTTCGGCCGGCGCGGGCGGGTTGGCCAGCCAGGCGTCGCAGCCGGCCAGCGCGCCGCGCACGCGGTCGCTGCCGCCGACCTCGGCGGCGACCAGCACGACCGCGGGCCCCGGCACGCAGGCCGTCGCCGCGCCGTGCTTGACCGCGTGGCACAGCGCCAGCGCGTCGAAGGCGCCGGCGTCGGCGGTGTCGATGAAGACGATGCCGCAGCTCGCCTCGGCCAGGCGCGCCAGGGTCTGCGTGTCGCCGGCGATGCGCCGGGTCCTCAGGCCCAGGCCTTGCAGCAGCCGGTCCAGACCGCGCAGCGTGCCAGCGTCGATCAGCAGCGCGTCGGTGTCGCGCGCCGGCCGCAGCAGCGGCAGTGGGGGCTGCACCGGCTGCGCCGCGGGCGCCGTCACCGGCGCCGGGCCGTCCTCGTCGTCGCGCCGGCGCAGCGTGCTGGCCGGCGCTGCCGGCGCGGCTGCAACCGCCGCCGTCGGCAGCCAGGTGCCGGGCGTCGCCGCCGGCGCGGTCGCCTGCGCACGCGTGGCGAGCAGGTCGAGCGCGCGCAGCACGTGCAGCGGGTCGATCGGCCGCATCGTCCAGCCGCCCGCGCCGGCCGGCGCTGCAGCGCCGACGAAGACCGTGTCGCGCAGGCGCCCGGCGCGCTGCAGCGGGCCGATGGCGGCGGGCTGCTCGGCGTCGGCGACGACCAGCTCGGCCTGCGCCAGGCCGGCGACCAACCGGTACGCGGGCTGGCGCGTCACCGCGGCCAGCCGAAAGCCCGAGGCCAGCGCGTCGCGCTCGAAGCGGCTGAAGCCCAGCAGCAGCACGCCGTGGGTCTGGCCGATGCGCTGGGCCGGGGTGAGCATGGGCCATCGTCGGCGCGACAGCGGCCGCTGTCAACGCCGTGTTCACAGGGTTGGGGGGTGGGGGTTACCATCGACGGCTCGTCCACCAGCGGCTGCACGCGATGCCCGAGACCCCCACCGTCCACGCCTTCGAAGCCGCCACGATAGACGGCGGCCAGCTCGACTTCGCCAGCCTGCGCGGCCAGGTGCTGCTGATCGTCAACACCGCCAGCGCCTGCGGCTTCACGCCGCAGTTCGCCGGGCTCGAGGCCCTGTGGCAGCGCTACCGCGCGCGCGGCCTGGTCGTCGTCGGCTTCCCCTGCAACCAGTTCGGCGCGCAGGACCCCGGCAGCGACGCCGAGATCGGCGCGTACTGCCGCAAGAACTACGGCGTGAGCTTTCCGATGATGGCCAAGGTCGAGGTCAACGGCGCCGGCGCGCACCCGCTGTGGCGGTGGCTGTGCGCCGAGGCGCCGGGGCTGCTGGGCACGCGCGCTGTCAAGTGGAACTTCACCAAGTTCCTGGTCGGCCGCGACGGCCGCGTGCGCTCGCGCCACGCCCCGACCGACCCGCCCGAGAGCCTGGCCGCCGCGATCGAGGCCGAGCTCGCCGCGTCGGTCTGATCGGCAAGCCTGCAAGCCGCGCGGCGCGCGGCGACCATCCAGTCGGTGGGCTCCAGCGGCGGGCTCGAGGTCGGTGCCGACTTCCTGCGCCGCTGGTTCCCGGCCAGCGGCGTGTGGGTCAGCGACCCGACCTGGGACAACCACCGCGCGATCTTCGAGGGCGCCGGGCTCGCCGTGCAGACCTGACAAGGCGGCATTGCTGGGCGCCGTTCTTCGCGTCCTGCGTCGGTGCGGGAAGTACGTGCTACAGGAGCCCGTGGCCGGTCCGGTACAGCCGCCGCACTTTCCGCTGATGTGGGCCGATCGCCCGGAGCTGAACTTTCTTCTGGCGGCCGCAGACCTGCGTGCGCTGATCCAGGCGACCGGCTTCCGCTGCGTGGTCTGGGACGACGTGACCGCGGAGGCCAGCGGTGGCCGCGCGCCGGCGAGTGGACCGAGCATCCAGGCCCTCGCGATCGGCGAGCGGCTGGCGAGATCGTCTTCTTCGACCGCAGCTGGCACAACCGCGCCGGCGTCGAACGCGTGATGGGCTTCTGCACCGAGGCGCAGACCGAGGAGTTCCTGTTCGGCATCCCGCTGGTCGAGCGTGCGATCGTCAACTCCGGCGTGATCCTGCTGAAGTACTGGCTCGAGGTCAGCCCCGACGAGCAGGCGCGCCGGCTGTAGGCCCGCTTCAGCGACGGGCGCAAGGTCTGGAAGTTGACGCCGATGGACCTCGAGTCCTGCGGCCGCTGGTACGACTACTCGCGCGCCCGCGACGCGCTGTTCGGTGCCAGCGACACCGAGCATGCCCCCTGGTACGTCGCCCAGGCCGACCGCAAGCGCAACGTGCGGCTGAACATCATCCGCCACCTGCTGAGCAAGGTGCCGTACGAGGAGCTGCCGCGCGAGAAGCTCGAGCTGCCCAAGCGGCAGAAGCGCGGCAACTGCGTCGAGCCGGATCATCCGCTGCGCTGGGTGCCCGAGCTGTACTGACGGTCTCGAAGCATCCCGGCCCGTAAAGATGACGACGCCCGACCCCGATACCCTCTACCGCCGGCCGACACCGACGGCGCGAGTGCCGGCATCCCCGCCACCGCTCGAGCCCACTGCGCCGCCCGCGCCTGCCTGGCCGCCCTGCAGGGCGGCCAGGCAGGCGCACACCTCATCAAAGCCAGGTCAGACCAGCAGGCACTGGTCGGCTGAACCTGGTGTGCATCAAAACCGCCACCTCGCCAGCGAATAGAGGCGGTTCCTGGTCAGCGTTCACAGCAGCGAATCCGGCATCGTCATGCTGGGCTTCGAGCTGCCGCCGGCGCAGGCCTGAGAAACGCGCAGGCTTCCCTCCGGCGCGCAATCAAGCTGCCGCTGGCTCCAGCAGACGAAGCTTCAGCTTCGAATACGAGCGGAAACCGCGGTCGAAGGTCACCATCTCGACGTCGTGCGCCTGTGCGAGTGCGGCAAGCCAGGCATCGGTCCACAGGTCCGGTGAAGGTTCGCGCCGAGCCACGTTGTCGTACCAGTGCTTGCCGTGTGCCGCCGGGACTTGATCGAGCACCTCGATTCGCGGATCGTCGACCAGGCTCTGGACGGCGCCCCAGGCCTGCGCCGGCCGCAAGACGGAGCTGCCCATCACGCGGCTGTTGGACAGCAGCCGCAGCAAGGCCATGCGCACCGGCAGGGTGAGGCCCACGTCGCCGTCGTTGCACGCGTCCCACCAGCCGGCAGCCGGTGCCTGGTGCGCGTGCCCTTCCACGAGCACAGGCAGCAGCACATTCGCGTCAGCGATGCAGCGCACGCGCCTTGCGCTCGTCCGCGCGTTGCAGGGCTTCGGCGTCCAGGCGCTTGACCGCCTCGGGGCTCATCCGGCGCAGGGGCGCGTCGGCAGCAAGCTTGACCGGCGGCTTGGTGAGGCGCTTGCGCGGTCGTTCGGGTCCCGCCATCTCACGCTGCAAGGCATCGATGACGAGCTGGCGCAGGGTCGCGCCCCTCTCCACGGCCTCGATCTTGGCGCGCCGAAGGATGTCGTCGGGGAGGTCGAGCGTCGTTCGCATGGCAGTGACACACATTTGTGCTTTCCTGCCTCGACTGTAGCAGGCGGCCCTGGCGCCTGCCGCGCCCGCGCCGCTTCCGCGGCCCTCACGTTGACAGCCACGCGCCCTGTCCGGTCATCGTCAGCCCCCAGCTGGGTCGCGACGGCAACGAGAAACAGGCCGGCGATCCACGGTCTGGCGAGCGTGTGCTTGGCGTGACGGTAGCCAAGGTAATAAGGCAGCGCGAGCAGGATCGCATTCGAGACCCGCAGCGCGAATCGTGGCTCGTCGAACACAAGGAAGGGCAGCACGGCCGGGACACTGCAGGCGAAGACGATCAGGCCGCTCCCCAGTCCGCCGAGCAGATCCTTGCGCGTCCAAGGCTGCGGCGCGATGGGTGCCGTCTTCACGCGCCGCACGATCGCTGCGTAGAGCGAGTCGAGCTGTCGTGCATCGGTGACGGGGGTGAGCAACTCGTCCAGTTCGGCGGCCACGAGCTGGCGGGCCCGCAGCGGACTCGGCGCCGCCTGCACCTCGCAAGCGATGCGGTGCAGCCGCGCGCGCTCGAAGGCACACCCGAGCGACAACGCCGCCCAGACGCGGCTGTCATGGGAGTCGCCCACGGGTGAGCCCTGGTCCCCGGGCCGTCTCTACCCTTCCCGCAATCCTCGGGCGCACCCGATCCGCTCAGCCTTGGGTGCCGGGCCGCCTGAACTCTGATGGATCGGGATCGTCAAGCCGCTTGGCAAGTGCCTGGCCGCGGGCCGGTGAGCGTGGCGGCGCACGGGCCTGCAAGCCCAGGTGCGCGAGGATCTTCTCGATCTCTGGCTGTTCCAGGATCGCCGCCATGCTCTTCAGCTCGCCGTCGCAGTTCGGGCCGTGCTCCAGGTCCAGCTCAAACACCCGCTCGAGCAGCTTGGCCCAGCTCAGCCGCACCGGCCGATGGTGCACACAGTTCGCCTCGCACCCGGTGCTCGGCGCGGCCTGCGCCGGCGACTCGGGCCCTTGCGGCACCACCAACGTGCGCAGCTTGGCGTTGGGGGCCAGCACCCCATGGAAGCCGATCAGATGCAGCCGTGGCCGTGGCACCCGTGCGGCCAGCCGCTGCATGAACTCCAGCGGCGACATGACCAGGTGCGTGGTGCCGTCGCGCCAGGGTGTCTCGAGCTCGAGCACGACTTGTCCGGCGGCGTTGGCCTCTGCACGCGCTCGTTGGCCAGCGCCGGGCGGGTGATGTAGCGGCACATCTGCTCCAGCGCCTGGCGGTCGGCGGCGGCGCAGCGCACGGCGGCGGGCAGGCTGGACCCGTCGATGTCGGCGCACAGCGTCTGCTTGAAGTCCTTCTCCCTGGGCTTGATGGGCCAGGCCGAAGACCAGGCGGTCGACCGAGCGTCGCTGCGGGCGCATCCAGCCCCCCCGCGTCAGAATAGTTGTCGCCCCCATAGATCAACCCTGGGGGCGGCGATGAAGGACGGACGTGGCTCGATACGGACAGACATTCAAAGACAGAGCGGTGGCGCGGTTGTTGCCGCCGGAGAGCGCAGCGATCGACTTGGTTGCGCGGGAGGTTGGGATCGGCGCAGGCACCTTGGAGCGCTGGCGTGAGGATGCGCGCTCCAGGCCCGCCCGAGGGCGGGCCTGGAGCGCGGCCGGCCGGCTCGAGGCGGTGGTCACCACGGCGGCGATGAACGAGGCCGACAAGAGCGCGTGGTGTCGCTCGCACGGGGCGTACCCCGAGGAACTTGCCCAGTGGCGTGCGAGTGCCACCACCGCGCTGGCCGCGCCTGAGGAGCAGCGCGCCAGCCCACAGGCCACGCGGCAGGACCGCAAGCGCATCAAGGAACTCGAGCGCGAGTTGCTGCGCAAGGACCGCGCCCTGGCCGAGACGGCGGCGCTGCTGGTGCTGTCAAAAAAAGTGCAGGCGATCTTCAACAAGGGAGAGGACGAATGATCGGCCTCGAGGATCACCAATGCCTGTCCCAAGACATCGGCGTTGCGCATGCCGCCGGCGCCCGGCTGCACCTGGCTTGCGAGGTCGCCGGCATCGATGTGCGCACCCTGCAGCGCTGGAAGGCCCACGAAGGCCTCACAGCGGGCGATGGCAGGCCTGCGGCGGTGCGCCCGCTGCCCAGCCATGCCCTGAGCGACGCCGAGCGCGCTGAGCTCGTGCGGGTGGCCAACGAGCCGCGCTTTGCAGCCGTGCGGCCAGCGCGCATCGTGCCCATGCTGGCCGATGACGGCGTGTACCTGGCCAGCGAGTCCACCTTCAGCCGCGTGCTGCGCGATGAGGGGCAGGCTGCGCACCGCGGTCGCGCCAAGAAGCCCCGCGCCGTGCGGCCGCCGACCACCCACGTGGCCACCGCGCCGCGACAGGTGTGGTGCTGGGACATGACCTATCTGCCGGCCGCGGTGATCGGCATGTGGTTCCACCTGTACCTGATCGCAGGACCTCTACAGCCGCAAGATCGTCGGCTGGGAAGTGCACGCCACCGACGACGCCGCGCACGCGGCGCACCTGGTGCGCCGCACCGCGCTGGCCGAGGGCATCGCCACGATGCTGACCAAGCCCGTGCTGCACGGCGACAACGGCGCCACGCTCAAGGCCACCACGGTGCTGGGCATGCTGTACTGGCTGGGCGTCAAGCCGTCGTACTCGCGGCCCCGCGTGAGCGACGACGACGCCTACGCGGAGTCGTTGTTCCGCACCGCGAAGTACCGCCCTGAGTTCCCTGCCAAGGGCTTCGCCGACCTCGAGGCCGCTCGGACCTGGGCAGCCGAATTCGTGCGTTGGTACAACGATGAGCACCGACACAGCGGCATCCGCTACGTCACCCCCGGCCATCGTCATTGCGGCGCAGATCAGGCCATCCTGGCGGCTCGACACGACCTCTACCTCCAGGCCCGTGAGCGCAACCCCGCACGCTGGTCCGGCACCACACGCAACTGGACGCCCATCGGCGCAGTCACCCTCAACCCCGAACGCGACTCGGTCGTCGCGAACCACACGACGGCAGACCATAGACAGCCGTTGGCTGCATGAACGAGGCGACAACTACCTTGACGCGCGCCGCTCGGTTTCGTCTTCGTCATTTCCGCTCTCCTTGCTTGGATTGAATCACTCAGCAAGGGATACGTTTTTCGGGGACAGGATCAGCTGTCGTGATCCGGTGGACGGGATGGAAGGAACTTTGTCGTCACCTCTTGTCCACGCTACGTGCCACGCTGGGTTGCACTTCGGGAAAGCCCCGATCAGTGTCTTGTAAGTCCTTGTTTTGATTGATGTCTGCGAGCCGATCGACACGGCGCATGGCGCGCGTCATCGGCGGCACGTGGCAATCGACTTGCCACCCGCCATGCGAATTGACATCGCACCGCGCAACACACTGATGTGCAAACCTTCTTTTCATCAGGTGTTTACCTGATATGCGCCTGTTTGACGCTGAACGATGATCCAGATCAAACAAGCCCAGCCAAAAGCAAGGTGGAGACCCGCGCGATGCCCAGGTCGAGTGTGGCCAATGGCCAAGACATCCTGACGGCGGCCCTCACAGTGGCCGATGCCGAGGCGCAAGCGGCGCTGGCCTTGGCCGAGGATCCGTCGGCGGCACCCGAAGAGCGCGCCGAGATGCTGATGGAGATTGCGCGTGGCCTGCAGATCCGGCCGCGCGCACCGCGTCAGCTGCATGACGCGGTCGCGCTCTACGAGCGCGCGCTGGCCCTGGTGCCCTCCGGTTTCGACCTGCTGGCAGCACGCATCCGGGCCCGCCAGGGAACGGCCTACCAGGCCCTGCCCGACGGCGGGGCCGAAGCGCTCGAGGCGGCTCGTGAATGCTTCGAGCGTGCGCGCGGCGACCTGGCCGCCCACGGCTTGCCGGAGGAGACGGCCGAACTCGACATGAACCTGGGGCTGGTGACGCAGTCGCTGGTCTCGGCGCACCGCGGCCGCATCCAGGACGCCATCTCGCACTACCACCGCGCGCTGCGTGTGTTCACCAAGGAAGCCTGGCCGCGCGAGTACTCCATCCTGCACAACAACCTTGCGATCGCCTACCTGTCGATCCCGGCCACCGACGAGCGTGCCCGCATGCGCGAGGCGCTGGCGGTGCAGTCGTTCGAGGAGGTGCTGCGCATCGTGACCCTCGTGGACCACCCCACCGAGTACGCGATGACGCAGAACAACCTGGGCAACGCGCTGCAGTACGCGCCCAGCAGCCACCCGATAGCCAACCTGCTGCGCGCGGTGGAGGCCTACGACGAGGCGCTGAAGGTGCGCACGGTGCGCGAGATGCCGGTCGAGTACGCCAACACGGTCGCCAACAAGGCCAACGCGCTGCTGAACCTGCCTGACGACCCCGAACACCCCGAACTCGGCAACCAAGGCAACACCGCCAAGGCGCGTGCGCTCTACCTCGAAGCGCGGCGCATCTTCGCCAGCCGCGGGATGCGCGACGCCGAGGCCGCCGTGGCCGAGGCGCTGGCCGGCATCGACACCGCCGGCGCGGACTTCGCGGCGTCGCGCGTGCCCGGCGATCCCGGCACGCCGGCGCACTGAACCCACTACCTATTTCTAGGAGCAACTGCAGATGACGACGATGCTTTTACTGATGTGCGTGGCGGCCATCGCGGCGGGCGGCGCCGCGGGCGCGGCCTCCGGCGTCAAGCTGGGCGGCCAGGTCATGGGCAACGAGATGGCGGCCATCATGGGCGCCTTCTTCGCGCTGGCCGCCGTCGTGCCTGCGACCGTGGTCGCAGCCGCCATCCACGCCCTGCGCTGAAACGCCGACGAGGAGCCCGCGATGTTCGACATGGTGATGAACTCGATGAAGCTGTTCGTGGTCGGCAAGCTGTTCCGCGACAACCTGGCGTTCTTCCGCCAGTTGACGATCGGCTTTCTGGTGACGCTCGTGCTGATGGCCGGCATCGGCTGGCTGAACCCGTGGCTCGGCATGGTCGTCGGCGGCGCGGTCGGCGGTGCGCTGATGCCCTGGCTGTTCCGCGACCTCAAGTACAACTGAGCGCGCGCCCGCGATCCTGGTGATGAACATGGCCCAGCACGACGACGGCGAGCGCCTGGCCCACATGGCCGGCGAAGTCGCGGCGCTGCAGGCCATCGGCGAGGCGTGGCCGCTCGAACAGCGCGCCGTGCTCGACAACCTGCGCAGTGCGATCGACGCGTTGCACCGCGAAGCGCTGGTGCGCCTGCTGCGCGGGCTGCGCGAGGAGCCGGCGGCTGCGGCCAGGCTGCGCGAGCTGGCCGCCGACCCGTTCGTCTACGGCGTGCTGCGCCTGCACGGCCTGGTGCGCGAGCCGCTCGAGGCACGCGTGCGCGCCGCCCTCGAGTCGGTGGCGCCGATGCTGGCCCAGCACGAGGGCGGCGTCGAGCTGGTGGCGATCAAGCCGCCCGACACCGTCGAGGTGCGCCTCACGGGCTCGTGCCAGAGCTGCCCCGCTTCGGGACAGACCCTCACCGAGGGCGTCGAGCGCGCGATCAAGGAGCACGCGCCCGAGATCGTCCGCGTCGTGCAGGTCCGGCGCTCCGCCGAGCCGCGCGCGCCGGGCGAGCCGGTGCCGATCCACTTCGTCAGCCCGTTCGCGCGCGCTGAAGATCGCGGCTTCGTCGATGTCTGCGCGTTCGACGAACTGCCGCCCGGGCAGACCGTAGCGCGCGTCGTGCGCGACGAGCATCTGCTGCTGTACCGCGACGGCTCTCAGGTCTACTGCGTCGCCAATGCCTGCGCCCACCTGGGCATGCCGCTGGACGGTGGCGCGGTGGCCGACGGCGTGCTCGAGTGCCCGCACCACGGCTTCCGCTACCGGCTGGACACCGGCGAATGCCTCGACGTGCCCGAGGTGCAACTGGTCGTGCACGCGGTGCGCTTGCGCGGCGGGCGCGTGGCGATCAAGCTCGGCGAGGCGGCGTCGTGACCACGGCGGCAACACTGAAGGTCTCACTCGCCCGGCCGCGCGAGCGCGAACGTGCACCGGGCGCGCTGCACGCCGCCGGCGCGCGCGTCATCCTGGGCGTGCACGACCCACTGGCCGGCGGCTCGTTGACGCCGGCCGCGCACTCGCTGTTCGGGCCGCGCGGCGCGGCCGTCACGGCCGACGGCGCGCTGTGGGTCGCCGACACCGGGCACCACCGGCTGCTCGGCTGGCCCTCGCTGCCCGAGCGCGACGCACAGCCGGCCACCTGGCTGATCGGCCAGCCCGGCTTTGCTGCCGAGGGCCGCAACGCCCATGGCGACGTGGGCGCGGCCAGCCTGAACGTGCCGACGGGCGTGTGCGCCTGCGGCGAAGGCCTCGCGGTGGCCGACGCCTGGAACCACCGCGTGCTCGTCTGGCACCGCGCGCCGCGCCACAGCCACCAGCCAGCCGACGTGGTGCTTGGCCAGGCCGACTTCAGCGCGGGCCAGGCCAACCGCGGGCGCGACCGCGCAGCGGCCGACACCCTCAACTGGCCGTACGGTGTGTTCTGGGACGGGGCGCGCCTGTGGGTGGCCGATACCGGCAACCGCCGCGTGCTGCGCTTCGACGGCCTGCCGCAGCGCCAGGGACAAGCCGCCGACCTCGTGCTCGGCCAGCCCGACTTCACGCAGCGCGACGAGAACGCCGGCGGCGTCACCCAGGCCACGATGCGCTGGCCGCACGCCGTGGCCGTCTGGCAGGGCTACCTGTGCGTCGCCGACGCGGGCAACAACCGCCTGCTGCTGTGGGCGGGCGATCCTGCGCGTCACATGGAGCGCGCCGACCTGATCGTCGGCCAGGACGAAATCGACGCGCTGGACCACAACCGTGGCGCATACTGGCCGAGCGCGCGTTGCCTGAACATGCCCTACGGCCTGGCGGTGCACGACGATCGGCTGTTCGTCGCCGACGCCGCCAATTCGCGCGTGCTGCGCTTCGATGCACCCCTCGAACGCGAGGCCCGTGCCGTCGCCGGCCAGGCCAGCTTTGCCGACAAGGGCGACAACCGCTGGCAGGCGGCCGCGCGCGATTCGCTGTGCTGGCCCTACGCGCTGGCGATGCACGGCGACACGGCGATCGTTGTCGACTCGGGCAACAACCGGGTCCTTCTGTGGGAGGTGGCGCCGTGACCCGCATGGCAGTGCTCACCGAACGGGCCGCACCGCCGCAGCCGGGTGCGCTGCTCGCGCTGCGCTTCGAGGTCCGCGGCATCGTCCAGGGCGTCGGCTTCCGGCCGCAGGTGCTGCGGCTGGCGCGTGCGCTCGGCGTCACGGGCCGCGTGCGCAACGCGGGCACCGTGGCGGTGGTCGAGGCCTGGGCGAGCGCGGCGGTGCTGGCCGAGTTCGAGCGCGGGCTGCGCGCGCTCGACCACGGCGGCACGCGCATCGACTCGCTGCGTGCCGAGCCGCTGCCGGCAGACCTGGCGATGCCGGCCGGGTTCACGATCGCCGACAGCGCGCAGGCCCGGCCGGGCCTGGGCGTGGCACCCGACTGGGCCATCTGCCCGGCCTGCTGCGCCGAGACGCTCGATCCGTTCGCGCGCCGCTACCGCTACCCGTTCACCGCCTGCACCGCCTGCGGGCCGCGGCTGTCGGTGTTCGAGCGTGCCCCCTACGACCGCGCGCACACGACGATGGCGCCGTTCCCGCTGTGCGCGGACTGCGCGCGCGAGTACGGCGAACCCGACGACCGGCGCTTCCACGCCCAGGCCATGGCCTGCCATGCCTGCGGCCCGCGCGCGGTGCTGCGGCGGCTCGACGGGCGGCCGTTCAGTGTCGATGCGCTGACCGCGCTCGACGATGTGGACGCGGCGACGACGCTGCTCGGCCGCGGCGAGCTGCTGCTGGTCAAGGGCCTGGGCGGCTACCAGATCGCCTGCGACGCGACGCACGCCGAGGCGGTGGCGCGGCTGCGCTCGATCAAGCGGCGCGAGGGCAAGCCCTTCGCGCTGATGGTGCGCGACCTCGAGATGGCGCGCCGCTGGTGCGAGTGCGACGATGCCGCCGCGGCGGCGCTGGCCAGCCCCGCGGCGCCGATCGTGCTGCTGCGGCGTGTGGCGGGGGCGGCCGACACGCCGGCGCTGGCCGAGGGCGTCGCGCCGGGGCTGCCGACGCTCGGCGTGATGCTGCCGAACACCGCGCTGCACCTGCTGCTGATGCGCCGCCGCAAGGCACCCATCGTGCTGACCAGCGGCAACCTCAGCGAGGAGCCGCAGGCGATCCGCCTCGACGACGCGAGCGCGCGCCTGGGCACGGGAATCGCCTGGGTGCTCGACCACGACCGCGCGGTGCAGCGGCGCGTCGACGACTCGGTCGGGCGCGTCATCGACGGTGCATTGCGCGTCATGCGGCGCGCCCGCGGCTACGCGCCAGCGCCGCTGCCGCTGCCCGAAGGCTTCGATGGGCAGGCCAAGGTGCTCGCGCTGGGCGGCGACCTGAAGAATACCTTCGCGCTCGTGCGCGACGGCCAGGGCGTGCTGTCGCAGCACATCGGCGACCTGCACGACGCGGCGTGTCTCGCCGACCAGCAGCGTGCGCTCGACGACTACCTCGGCTTCTACGGCTTCGAGCCCGAGCTCGTCGCCTGCGACCTGCACCCGGGCTATGCGGCCACGCAGCTCGCGCACGCACGCTGGGGCGAGCGCTGCGTCGGCGTCGGTCACCACCACGCCCACATCGCCGCCTGCCTGGGCGAGCATGGCTGGCCGCTGGCCGGCGGCAAGGTGCTGGGCATCGCGCTCGACGGCATCGGCATGGGCGAGGACGCAACGCTGTGGGGCGGCGAGTTCCTGCTTGCCGACTACCGGCACGCCGAGCGCGTGGCCACCTTCAAGCCGGTGGCGTTGCCCGGCGGCGACCAGGCCGCCCGCGAGCCCTGGCGCAACACCTACGCGCACCTGATGGCCGAGATGGGCTGGCCGCGTTTTGCGAGCAACTTCGGCGAGCTCGAGCTCTTGCGCTTCCTTGCCGACAAGCCGCGCGGCGTGCTCGACGCCATGCTCGCCAACCCCAGGCTCGCGCCGCCCGCGAGCAGCGTCGGCCGGCTGTTCGACGCGGTGGCCGCGGCCATCGGCCTGTGCCGCGAGCGCACCGCCTACGAAGGCGAAGCCGCGATCCGGCTCGAAGCGCTGGTCACCGCCGAGGACCTCGACGAGAGCAACGAGCTCGACTACCCGTTCTCGATCCCGCGCCTGGACAAGGGCCGGGGCCTGCCCTATGTGGAGCCGCTGGCGATGTGGCAGGCACTGCTCGGCGACCTGGTCCTGAGCACACCCGCGCCACGCATCGCGGCGCGCTTCCATCGCGGCCTGGCCGCTGTGGTGCTGCGCATGGCGCAGCAGCAGGCCGAACGTCACCAACTCACGACCGTGGCCCTGGGCGGCGGCGTATTCCAGAACAAGGTGTTGACCGAGCTCGTGCTGCGCGGCCTGAAAGCCGCCGGCCTGCGCGCGCTGCTGCCGCGCGCGGTACCGGTCAACGACGGCGGGCTGGCCTGGGGCCAGGCGCTGGTCGCGCTGGCGCGTGCGGCCGGCCCTGCTGCTGCG
>Ga0207951_100094_pt1 | contig 63404 bp, 66 predicted proteins | sample Subbio12Aug_8Bad_FD_184830 | JGI IMG/M metagenome (GOLD analysis project Ga0207951, IMG submission 184830) | Serpentinite rock and fluid subsurface biosphere microbial communities from McLaughlin Reserve, California, USA - CR12Aug_8Bad (SPAdes) | ecosystem: Environmental > Terrestrial > Deep... | reverse complement strand
AAAGTCAACCCCTATTTTAGCCTCTTTTCTGTTATTATTTTTAGGGCATAGTGAAAAAACCCCAAAATTCAATTATTTACAAATGGTTATGCATCGTGGTAGACTCTAAGTAGGAAACTCGGGCTAGAAGATTGCCGAAAAGTAGGTCTCCGCGACCCGCGTTGGCAAAGTTCAGGACTGGAGACCAAGTTGACTTTCTTTGCACCTGCTATGATTAGTCGAGCTGAGGATCTGAATGAAAGGCAGCAGCAAATTCTCAATCTCTTACGAGAAAAGAAGCAGTTGCGGGCTGGCGATGTAGCCGTTCAACTGGGTGGCGGGGTTACAGATCGAACTGTGCGAAATGACCTTCAGTTGTTGGTGGACGGGGGCTGGTTGGTTCGACGAGGGCGAGGTCGAAGCACTTCTTATGTGGAGGGCCCAACGGCTCGTAGTAAATGAAGAAGGCCTTTCCACTAATTTCCGGATTCTTCCGGATTGCGGTGAGTAATCTACGGGCTTCATGAGCCATAATGTTTTAATTACAGTAGGTTACGCCAGATTCAATGCGTCTTGTTCATCTTCACTTTCGTTTCAGAGATCTTCCGGATACTTCCAGAAAAGATCTAATGTCAGGAGAGATTTAAAGATGACGGAGGGGACGTAGGTTCTAAAACAACTTGTGGAATTTACATCATGGAGGCATGGATAAAATGGAAATCTTAGGGACATAGATCACAATATTCACAAATATTTTTACAGCAATAAGGATGCGGGGTTAGGCGTATTACATTGTTTGCTTCGAGGGTCTGCCCAAATCAAACTATTGAAATCGCGAATGAAAGGTGAAAATGAGGTCTGGATTTTGACCCTGGCTGGGAGGTATCACCCCTCTTTGGATCCCTGGTCTTCCTCCAGAAGACGGAGAATCTCCGGGGGAATGGCCGGGGATTGAAACACCTGGGGGGCCGCCGCTCCGGGTAGCTGGACCTGAAGGGAAAAAGAATGGAGGGCGAGACGGATAAAACCCATCTCCTCGCGTAGGAAGCTGAGAGACCGGGATGTGCCGTAGCGCGCATCGCCCACCACGGCATGACCCGCAAGCCTGGCGTGACGTCGGATCTGATGCTTGCGGCCGGTTAAAAGATCGCACTCAATGAGGGTGTAATGGGCGCTTCTCCGAAGGACCCGGAAACGGGTCTCGGATGAAACCGTCCTGGGGCGGCCTTTGGGATGAGAGCGGCCCCCCGCCTCCTTAGACAAGGGCCAACTCCAGAGCCCCCAGCCGTCTTCCGCGGTAGGCTCGGGGAGATCTCCGTGGAGGAGGGCGATATAGCGCTTCCGGACTTTGTGATGTTCGAATTGCATGGCGAAGTAACTGAAGATCCTGGGCCGGCAGGCCAGAAGGATAACCCCGCTCGTCTCCCGGTCAAGGCGGTGGACGGGAAGAACCCCGAACCCGGGATCACAATTGATTTTGTTCCTGAGGTCCGGGTCGGTATTGATCCGAGACTGAAGGAAGGAACAGAGGTTCTGCCCCGGCCCCTCCTGGACGCTCAGCCCGCAGGGCTTCTCCACCACGAGCCAGCCACGGCCCGCAGACAGGATTGAAATGGAAAAAGGGTCCGTTGTCATCACAGGAGAAAGAGGAGTACCCAACGATTTCCTTTTAAGAATAATGCTTTCTGGGCAGGCTTGCAATATCGGAATTTTAGAAAAGCGGAGGAACAACTTGCCAATTTCCTGCCATCTGTCTTGGGATTGAATAGGAGAGATCAAATAAGTGCTATGTGACTTTGTATTGACAAAAAAATATTAATGTGTAAAGGTATGTGTGGATTAATGTGTGAAAGGAGAAAGCGATGGCGACTAACCTGGCCATAGATGAAAGACTTTTGGAAGAGGCCCTAAAAATAGGGAAACATAAGAGCAAGAAGGATACCGTGAACGAAGCTCTTAAAGAATATGTCATGAGAAGGAAACGGAAGGACATCCTGTCCCTGTTTGGGAAAGTTGAGATGGAACCCTTTTACGACTACAGGAAAGAGAGAAACGCCAGATGAGGATCTTGATCGATACCTCCATATGGTCCCTTGCCCTGAGGAGACCTTCAGGTGTTGTGAATCAGGAAGCCACTTTGCTTAAAACAATCATTGAGCAAGGGGAGGATATCTATCTCCTTGGCATCATCCTTCAAGAGGTACTTCAGGGGATAAGGAACTCGAACGATTTTTTTGCACTGAAAGAATATTTTAAAGCTTTTCCTCTGATCGACCTTGCGAGGGAAGACTATACAAGAGCGGCGGAATTGAAGAACCATCTTATCCGAAAAGGGAAACAGGGAAGCACAATTGATGTGCTTATCGCCTCGGCTGCAATTTCGCATCGTTGCCATCTCTTCACAGCAGATAAACATTTTTCACACATAGCGGAGCATTCTGAATTGAAGCTTTTCCCTCTTCAAGAGACCTGACTACCGGGATTGTTGAGGATTCGGGATCAGACTTAGAGATTAATTTTTGAGCTCATCCGGATACAAAGGATAAATATCGTATTCCGCTACCATCTCCTTGATTAATGGGAACCCCCGCCCCAGAGAAACGATGTCCTAACCGGTTTCTTCCGCCCAGTTAACGACTCTGAGGCTTCCAATTTTCTTGAAGTGCTTCATATTATTCGTAACCAGCGTTAAGTTATGGGCCAAGGCAACACAACCGAGGACCAAATCAAAATCCTCCAACGGTGTCCCACGACCTTCCAACCTGGCCTTTTCCATTCCAAAATTTTCTACGACTTCCTGACTCACTGGCAGGATTTCCAGAGACTTTTCCAGGGTTCTTATCTTGGCCAAATTGCTTGTCACCCTTTGGGATTTGTAGGCCCCGTAATAAAGTTCCATCAAGGTAATGACAGATAATTTTATAGGGTCGTGAGGGTGTCGTTGAAGGTTTTGTTCCACGGTTGGATGCCCCTTCAGGATGTAAATAACGGTATCTGTGTCGAGGAGGAACATTAGAAACCCTCTTTTAACCGGATCGAACTCCTTCGGGCCTTCTTAATCCTGGCAATGATCTCGTCCGCACTCTCTTTCCCTTCCCATGAACCAGCTAGTTCCAGGAGGACTTGCGCAGGTGTTTTCAGGGCGCGCACGCGCTGCTTTTGGGCCAGATAGTCCTTGATCAAAAAGAGGGTTTGTTGGCTTATTGATCTATTCTCTGCAGCGGCAAGCTTTTTAAGCTCTTCATAGATGGCATCATCAACGCCTTTGATTTGGAGATTTGCCATTTCATTCCTCCGAGATTACGTTTTCATGAAATAGTAATCTATATGAATGAATCTGTCAAGGCAATGCCTCGCTAAAGCGTGGGGGAGCTCCGTGATCCGGCAGGAATTCCTCCGAAAATCTTATCAAGTCGATAAGACCCGACCACGGGAGAGTGAGACATTACTCAATGTATTTTCCCCTTGACAAAAGCTTTTGGTTTCGGTTAATATCCGACCGACTGGTCGGATTTAAACCAAATGGTCGGTTTTTTGTTTTGCCGTAACTCACGGGGATCGTTATGGAAAAAGACTGGACAGGGTTGAGCAAAAAAGAAATAAATAAAATGGAGAAAATTGCCAAATCAGCGGCCAGGCTCTTTAATGAAAAAGGTTATCTTGAGACGAGCATGGACGATGTTTCGAGCGCGGCCCGGTTGAGCAAGGGAGGGATCTACCACTACTTTTCCAGCAAAAATGAGATTCTCTTTTTTATATCGGCCAATTTCATGGATCTTCTCCTGGGAGGGCTGGAGGAGGAACTTAAAAAGATCGAGGATTGCTTTCCAAAAATAAAATATTTCATCTCCAGGCATATCCAATTTTATGCCAGGTATATCTCCGAAGCCAAGACCGTGATCCATGAGGCCCATCTCCTTCCTCCGGAATACTTCAAGGTGATCGCTGATAAGGAGAGGCAGTATCATCAAATCGTCAGTGACATCCTTTTTGACTACTTTGAGGGAAATATTCCAAAAGACCAATTAAAAACGATTGCCTTTATCCTGTTCGGGACATGTAATGGGATCTACTACTGGTATGACCCCAGGGGATCCATTACCCCTCAAAATCTCTCGGAGATTATCGGCGATATCCTCTGCGGGGGATTAAGGGGTTATGAAAAGAAGCGAAAAATAAAGCCGAAGGGTTAGGAGTAATACTGTTCGGTTAGGCTGTCACCGTTCACCCTGAGCTTGTCGAAGGGTGCGTCGCTCAGCCGTTCATGCTTCGGCAAGCCTGTCCTGAGCAAGTCGTTCATCCTTCGAGAGCCTCAGGACGAACGGTGAGTCGAAGGGCTCAGCACGAACGGCTTAAATGAACAGCATTGGGGTTAGGGGTGAAGGATGGAGAATGATGTTTGACCCAACGAGTCTTATTCCAACAGAAGCATTGAGGGCCTTTCGGGACAGAATCCATCGTGTCGCCAGGGAGAAGATCGGACCTCATGCCTCCCTGGTGGATGAAGAAGAATTTTTCAACCGGGAGACGGAGTCGCTGTTATGGGATCTTGGATTGCTGACCCTTATCTTTCCGGAAGAATACGGTGGGTTTGGCAAGGGCCGGATGGTCGCCCTGTGCATTGCGGTGGAGGAAATCGCAAAATATTGCGCCTCTTCCGCGCTCCTGTTGATCATTCAAGCGGTCGGAAGCTTTCCAATTATTCACAGCGGCTCCGCTGAATTGAAGCGGAAATACCTGCCTCAGATGAGCAAAGGACGTAAACTGGTTGCCTATCTTGTCACAGAACCCTCGGCTGGCTCGGATGTTGCCGGCATTCGAACCACTGCCAGGAGAGTTGGAGATCACTTTCTCCTCAATGGTTCTAAATGTTTTGCCACCAGTGGCGGAGTTGCAGGTATCTACTCGGTGCTGACCAAGACTTCTGAAGAAAAAAGGAAGAGCTCCTTTTTTCTTGTAGAAAGAGATTTCCCGGGTTTATCTATAGGACGGACAGAGCGAAAACTCGGCCAGAGAGGTTCAAATACTACAGAAGTCTTCCTGGACAATGTGAAAGTTCCTGCAGAGAACCTATTGGGTAATGAGGGTGATGGTTTTCTGATCGCCATGAAAGATTTCGACATGTCGCGGCCTGCCATTGCCGCCCAGGCATTGGGAATTGCTGAAGGTGCCCTTGAGGCGCTTCTTCAATCCTTAAAGGAGAAACAGAACCGTCAACAGCCCGTGAAGGACTACCCCATCATTCAGGCAATCATTGCGGATTCAGCCACTCTCATCGAGGCCTCCCGCGGACTTGTCTATCGCGCTGCAATCCTGAACGATGAGGGAAAGAGCAATACGACACTTGCCTCCATGGCAAAGTGTTTTGCGGCTGATGCGGCCATGAAGATCACTGCTGAAGTCATCGATGCCCTTCATATCCTGGATGGATATGGTTCCTTAAAATTATTAGATGCAGAGAGGATGTTCCGGGACGCCAAATTGACCCAGATTTTTGAAGGGACTAACCAGATCCAGCGGCTGGTCATTGCCCGTCAGATGTTGAAAGAGTCGATGGGTTAAGGAAGATCTATGAAATAATAGAAATTTAATGTCGCAATTAAACCAAATAGGGGGAGAAAAAATCTATGGATTTCAATCTTACCTCAAGACAGCGGCTTTTAAAAGAAGCCATCCGTGAATTTATGAAGGGGGAATGTGACCCTGCCGTCACGCTCGAACTGGCGAAGAAGAAGCAATTTCCCTGGGAGATTTATAAAAAGGCAGGACAGAACGGCTATCTTGCCTCGTACTACCCCAAGGAATTAGGGGGACAGGGTTTGCCCTTGCTCGACTATTGCCTGGTGATGGAAGAGATGATCCGCTACGATAACCGCATTGGAATGGCACTCAGTCTCGGCTCCATTCCTGCCAAAACCCTTCTGAGATTCGGTAACGAAGAGCAGAAGAAGAGATACCTTCCCAGGCTGACAAAAGGCGAGGCCGTTTCCTCCATTGCCGTGACAGAGCCGAATCACGGGAGTGACATCCGTTATCTCGATACCCGTGCCGAGAGAAAGGGAGATGAGTACATCCTCAATGGCAATAAAACCTTCATCACCAATGCGGATATTTCCGATTTCTATACTGTCTTTGCCCAGACGAACCCGGACGCCCCTCCTTACCGGGGAATCAGTGGTTTCATCGTTGAGAGGAAGCAAGAAGGCGTGACCGCCCTCGATCTGGGAGAAAAGATCGGACTGAGAACCACCTCCTCCTGTAGTATTGAATTCCGAGATGTAAAAGTGCATAAGAGTAACCTCCTTGGAAAAGAGAATCATGGCTTCACCTATATCATGGAGGCTTTAAATGAAGGGAGAGCCGAAATTGCCAACGAGGCCGTTGGCCTTGCAAGAGGCGTCTACGACCGGGCGCTCCTTCATACCAAAACCCGGGAGCAGTTCGGGCAAAAAATCGGTAAGTTTCAGAACATCTCCCATATGATCGTGGAGATGTCGGAGGAGATCGAATCCGCGGCCCTGTTGGCCTATAAAGCCGTCTGGTTGATCGATCAGGGAAAGATGGATGTCGCCACCTCTTTGCAAGCAAAGGTCAAATGCACCCTGACCGCCATCGATGTCTCTCTAAAGGCGATGCAGATCTTTGCGGGATACGGTCTTTTTGAGGAGCAGTTTATTGCGGGTTATTTAGGGGATGCCCTCGCCTCCTGGCTCCTCGAAGGAACAGGACAGATGCAGCGAAATACGGTGGCGAGCCACCTTCTTGGGAAATTGTAAGCCTCTTTGCTCTTCTTAAGATTTAATTAAATTTCAATTACATAAATTACTTTAAACCTCTTATTTTTTTGATCTAAAACTTTTTCTAAAAATTTTTTCTTGACAAACCAAAAAAAAGGGAATACATTTGCTATCAACCAACCAGTTGGTTGATAAATTCATCGTAACAACAAATGAGACGAAAAAGGAAAATAATTAAACATAAACATCTATTTTGATTTCTAAAGAGAGCTTCTTTCGAAGCCTAACGAGATCGAGTTATGTTTTTGAAAAACTCCCTTGACAAGAGTGAAAAATATAAAAAGATTGTAGAGGTTGCTAGCAAACTGATGAGCGAACAGGGCTACAAAGGAGCCCCATTGGACCAAATTGCAGAAATTGTGGGGATTCATAAGAGTACTTTATTCCACTATTTCAAAAACAAAGAGCAATTGTTAATGGCAGTGTTAGAAATATCTACCGAAGAGGTCATCACGGACCTTGAGGCAATTATTAGAAACAAGAATCTAAACCCTGAAGAGAAATTAAGGCGGTCGATTATTAATCACTTGGAATCCCAGTTGAGATACTACTACAGCGTAAATGTTTACCATAGTGAGATTCGGTTTCTTTCTGGTAGAAACAAACAAAATTTTCTCAAACGGCGAGAACACTATGGTTTATGCTTCGAACGCCTGATTGAGGAGATCATTAAGAGCAATACGAAGAAGTTCGCACACTTTCGGAAATTGAATAGCAAGATCGTTGCTTTCGGGATACTCGGAATGTGTAACTGGGCAGCAAAATGGTTCAAGGCATCCGGTCCATTGAAGCCTAAAGATGTGGCGGATATATTTTGTTCGATGTTAATACAACATCGGTGTGAGACCCGGAACAGACTGGACTTTCTGCCCGATCAGTCCACCCTTGGATCGATGGTTCGTGCCGGAAGGAGGTGAAATAGTGTTTGAAGGTAAAGTTTGCTTTGTGAGCGGTGCAGCCAGGGGAAGAGGAAACGGAAGAGCCATTGCCCTAAAACTCGCAGAAAAAGGTGCTGATGTAGCCGTTGCAGATATTCGCTATGAAGAGGCTAAATGTGTTGCCGATGAGATAAAAAACTTAGGCCGTAAGGCCATCGCTGTTAAAATGGATGTTAGTATTTACGACGAAGTAATAGCTGGTTTTGGTCAGATCAAAAAGGAACTTGGAGATGTCGACATTTTGGTGAATAATGCCGCAATAATGACCAATTTTGCTACCATCTCGAATATGAAGATAGAGGCATGGACAAAGGAAATAGCTGTTAATCTTACAGGGGCTTTCTACTGTGTCAAACAGGTGTTCGATACCATGGCAGCAAAGAAATGGGGAAGGATTATCAACATCTCATCGGTTGCTGGAACCTTGGGCGGTTACGGTCAATGCAGTTATTCAGCAAGTAAGGCGGGCCTGATTGGCTTAACCAAAACCATTGCCTTGGAAGGAGCAAGATTTGGGATAACTGCCAATTCTGTAACTCTTGGCATTATTGGCACCGATGCGTTTTATGATCTTGCAGAAAAGACAAGAGCCAGTATCATCAACCGAGTACCTATGAGAAAGGAGGGTTCTCCAGAAGATGTGGCAAGTATGGTGGTCTTTTTGGCTTCAGATGAAACCAAATACATAAGTGGTGCTAATGTGATGTTAACTGGGGGCCTTGAGTTGTTTGTTATTTAACTCAGCAAAAAGTAAATCAAATTAGATTTTAATAAGCGATACAAAAAAATTAACCTGACTTCAGGAGGTTTAAGATGCGCAATGTTTGTATTATAGCGGGTGGGATGAGTCAGTGGGGTGTTAGAGAAGCATCACAAAGAGATATGTTCCAGGAAGCGGGAAAGGCTTGCTTCGAGGATAACAAGGCCGTTACCAACAAAGATATCGATGGCCTCATCGTTGCCTCTGCTTACACTGAACGTTGTTCCTTCCAGACCCACCTCGCACCCCTCGTAGCGGAAAACCTGGGAATCAAACCAAGATCGATCTGCGTGCGGGTTGAACTTCTTTGCGCCAGCGGAAGTTCTGGTATTATTCTTGCTTATGGTCTGATCCGGAGTGGTGTAGCGGATGTCGTCATGGTTGCGGGGGGTGAAAAACTGTACCTTCCACAAAAATGGGAGATCTTTTATAGTGAAATGGCCTCTGTTGATCACGATTGGGATGGAGCTCAGGGTCTTGGGCTCCCTCCACCTGCCTTTGCGATGGTTGCCAAACAACATATGAAGCAATATGGAACGAAGAAAGAACATTTAGCTTTGGTTTCTGTCAAGAATCGTAGAAATGGCATGAACAATCCAAAAGGTCAATTCAGGGAGCCTATTACTTTTGAGACAGCCATGACAGCAAAGCCCATCGTCCCCCCGTTGACCCTCTATGACTGTTGCCCAATTACAGATGGATGTTCTGCTGTCATCCTTGCCTGTGAAGAGAAGGCAAAATACATGACTGATAAGCCGCTTATTTATATCAAAGGAACAGGACAAGCCACACTCAACAGCATGTCAGCCAACATGTCTAACTGGACAACCTGGGAAGCCCTTAAGATTGCAGCTAAAAAAGCCTACTCGGATGCGAAGGTTGGACCCCAGGACATTGATGTTGCCCAAACCCATGATTGCTTCACGATTTCTGAAATCATCGAGTATGAGGACCTGGGATTTTGTGAAAAGGGAGAGGGGGGATCCTTCATAGAAGGAGGGAAATCAGACTTTGGTGGGCAAATTCCTATCAATACAGATGGTGGACTTCTCAGTTGCGGCCATCCCTTTGGCGGGACAGGCATTCGACAGGGCATTGAAATTATGAAGCAGCTTCAGGGTAGAGCTGTGAAACAAGTGGAGGGTGCTGAAGTTGGACTCACCCATAACCTAAGTGGTTTTATCGCTGCCCACACTGTTTTGATCTATGGTCGTCAACCCTAAAAGACTTGACAGGAGGAAGTAAGATGCCGGGTATCAAGATTTTAGAAGGTAAATATATCGCAACAATGGATATCTATCCTCAACAGGCGAAGGAATTCAATCGCATTTATCCTTTCTACGAATTCTTAAAACAGGGGAGGTTCACCACCACACGATGCAAAGATTGCGATCACCAGGTCTTCCCACCGAGAGTGGTCTGTCCAAAATGCCTATCTGAAAACTTAGAATGGGTGGATTTACCTACAAAAGGCACGGTCAAGGTGGTCACGGAAGAAGAAGTCGGAGTTCCCCTAGGATTTGAAACCCCTTTGATCCATGCTCTCATCGACTTAAAAGGAAAATTGACCCTGTTTACCCGGATTGTAAATTGCAAAGTGGGGCAACTCAAAGAGGAAGATGAAGTAGAACTTCGAGTCTTTCCAGTAGATCCTGTTCCTATACAGATTGGAAAGGATGTTATTTTTAATGAACGGGTATTTTACGCCTTCGAACCAGTAAGGAAGCGGTGACTCGCGCTGGTGATTGGAGAATAAAAATCGTGTCGACTCAACCAAATGATGAGAAAGCAAAAATAGTTGATGGGTTTCAATTTATACCACCAGGATTGAGAGCATGGATTCGGAACTCCATCCCAGTAGATGATTTCAAGGGAACTATTCCATGGACGTCCTTGCTCAAATCAATTAATAGGACAACTTTTGCATTAGTGACTAGTGCTGGGATCAGTTTAAAAACTGATCCTCCTTTTGATATGGAAAGGGAAAGAAGAGAATTTTTTTGGGGTGACCGCTCCTATCGAATCATACCAAGAGAAACAACTGAAAACGATATCGAAGTTAACCATCTTCATATTAATACTAAATATATTAGGCAAGATATTAACGTGATGCTACCACTTGCACAAATGGCCGAATTTGAACAGGAGGGGATTATCGGTCGGCTCGCGCCCTCATCTTTTTCCTTTTATGGTTTTCAATGGGAAAACATCGATTTTCTGAAGAAATCCATCGAGCCCATTTCCAAGAAGATGAAATCTGAAGGCGTGGAGGCAGTTCTGATGACTCCGGCTTGACCCTTTTGTTGCCAGTCCGTCGGATTGGCCGCCAGATTTTTAGAGGAGGCTGGGTTTTCTACTGTTGTTCTCACACCTAGCCCTGATTTTCATCGGGCTGTAGGAATCCCCAGATCTGCTGCCATTGAATATCCATACGGCAGGCCAGTGGGACAAGTGGGAGATCGGGAAGGTCAAAGAAAAGTTCTTATGAAAACTCTTGAAGTTCTGGAAAAAGCTAAAAAGCCTGGGGAGGTTTGGCATTTACCTTTTACTTGGCTGGAGGAACCCAAAAAGACAGATTGGCAGCCTCCGGAGATGTCTCCTATAGTTAAATTCTTTTTGGAAGATATCAAGAAAGCAAGGCAACGTGAAGCTGAAAAAATTTAGTCAAAGGGAATAATCCAAAAATCAATTTAAAAGGAGGTAAAATTTTATGAAACTCATTAGGAAATTGACGAAGGCAGAAGGTGTGTTCATCATTATGTTGATAACTGTTTTATTGGGCTTTGCTGTTATTGCCTTTGCCCAAAAACCTGCATTTACGGCTCCACCTATTGTTATTGGGATATGTACCTCTTTAGGATTTTTAGAGGGATACGAATGTAAGTATGCCATTGAGATGGCTGTGGACGAGATTAATGCTAAAGGAGGGGTGAAAGTAGGTGGTGAAATGAGGCCCTTCAAGATTGTGGAGGCAGACTCGAGAGATTCGGAGCCTGGGTTACCTGTGACCGAAGCTTTGATGGCCTATGAAAAATTGATTTTAAGTCACAAGCCTCATGCCATCATCCCTGGTTTTTTTACATCTGAAGCTACACTCGCTAGCATGGATATCACTACCAAACATAAGATTCCTTATTTAGCCACTATTGCTATGAGCCCAAAATTCCAGGAAAAGATATTGGAGAATTATGATGCTTACAAATATAATTTCCGTCTCAGCTACAATTCCGTTTATTTCGCCAATGCTTACCTTGGAGTACTTAAGATGATCAATGAAGAATTTGGGTTCAAAAGCGCGTTCATTTTAAATGAGGAAGCCCTGTGGGCTAAAGCAATAGCTGGCATCGCACAAAAGTGGCTGGAAGGTCAAGGTTGGAAAGTGAATGGGGTTCAGACATTTCCCAAAGGTATGTCTGATTTTTCGGCTCCTCTACTTAATATACGAAATACCAAAACGCAAGTCATTATATTCATATCGAGTCGACCTGAAACCGTAATTTTTGCCGATCAATGGCGTTCCATGAAAATACCGGCACTGCTGACCGGAATGCTCCCTCCCCTTTGCGGGGAAGAAGTATGGCAAGTCCATAAAGGGAAAGTGGAAGGGGTTATAGCCCTTACAGAACCTGGAATCATTCCGGTCAAAGCCGTTCCTGCATCTGAGACGTTTTTTGCGGCTTACAAGAAAAAGACGGGAAAAGCACCCGGTTCATCCCATGGCCCTGGACCTGCCTATGACTCTGTCTATATTTTGAAAGAGGCCATTGAACATGCAGGGACCCTTGATGGTGATAAGTTAGTTGATGAAATTAAGAAAACAGATAAAAAGGGTGTTGTCGGCAGGATAAGGCTTGGAAAGGACCATCAGGTACCATACGGTACTAATCCAGAAGAGGAAGGATTACTTGTCTCCTTTCAATGGCAAAAGCCTGGTAAGAGAGTCATCGTATACCCGAAAGCTGTTGCCACGGGAATAATTCAGCTTCCTCCATGGATGGGGAAAAAGTAGATTGTAAGGATTATCATTGCGTTTAAAATTCACACTGTTGCAAAACCTTAGGTAGCCCCACCTTCTTAAAGGGCAAGGCTACCTAAGGTTTCTGGGAAGTAAAGGAGATCGAATCAATGATAGGAATGCTGATATACGGCTTAATCAATAGTGCCATATATATTCTCATGACCATAGGGTTCAGTCTTACTTTCGGCATTAGCGGCGTGGCAAATTTTGCTTATGGGGCATTTTATGTGACGGGAGCCTATATCACTTGGCAATTAATTAATTCTTTAGGGTTGGGCTTTGTCATCTCGATTATCATCTCTGCGATCATTACGGGGTTGTTCGGTGCCCTCTTATATTGGTTTGTCCTGTTCCGTATAAGAGGCCTTCTTCTGTCCGAAATAATAGCCACTTTTGGAATAGGGATGGGTATGTTGGAGCTTTATCGAAGCATCGGTCTTAGCGGACACAGCTATAAACTTCCGACTTTTGTAGATGGTAGCGTTGAAGTTTTAGGAGTATATGTAGATTATCAGCGTCTCATCATTATAGGTGTCGCGGCGGCCTTAATTTTTTTCCTTTGGCTTTTCAGCCATCACACCAAAATGGGTTTGGCTTTTAGAGGGATAGCTCAGAATGAACACACTTCGCTCGCCTTCGGTATAGAATCTGAGTTTACAGCTATGGTCAGTATGGGTATGGGGTGTTGTTTAGCTTCCCTGGCAGCCGCAGTCATAATACCCTTATCTTTGATTCAGGTTGAAGAAGGAAGTAATGTGCTAATTCTTGCCCTTGCCGTTGGAATTGTCGGGGGGATGGAAAGCATTGCAGGGGTTATTCTTGGAAGTCTCATTTTCGGATACGCTCAGATTGCCGTGGCTACTTACTTTAATCCCCACTATACCGTGATCGTGATGCTGGTAGCGATTCTCATCGTTTTAGTGATAAAGCCTTCAGGTCTTTTCGGTAAGTTTAAAGAGCTTGAAGAAAGGGTCTAAGGCCAATGATTCGGGATCTTGAAAGGAGTAAAGGATCTGATACAACATATCGAAAAGAGAGATTGGATCGGTGCATCAAAGCAAGGTCTGATACTATATATGCACTGAGTTCTTACAGAGAGGCACTCTATCTACTATTCCCCCGAGGGGTGACCATCGTTGGATTACTCGTCCTACCATTACTATTGCCCGAATATTGGACCAAAGTTCTTGTTATGACCTGTGTCGTCGCCCTCTTAGCTTTAAGTTGGGATTTTATAGCCATGGCGGGGATGTTTTCTCTTGGGCAAACTCTGTTCTTCGGTGTGGGAGCCTATCTCGCTGGCGCTCTCAATTATTACTTGCACCTTTCTCCTTTTTTTACCATTCCCATGGGGACATTAGGTGGAGCTATTTTTTGTACAATCCTGATTTTACCCGTCCTGAGGTTAAGAGGCATTTATTTTGCGATGGTGACTTTTGTCTTACCCCTCTTATTAATTAGAATAATCGAAATGACTGGGATTTTTGGAGGGGTTGAAGGCCTGAGCGCTTTATCTCCGCTACCCAATCTTTGGGTATCGGTATATTTGATCATAGCCGTTTTTCTCGTATGTCTTTTTGGATATCGTAGATTGATGGATACAGATTATGGATTGATATTAAAAGGGATTAAGAATAACGACCTGGCGGTGATGAGCAGAGGAATTAATATTTATTGGTATAAAGCTCAGGCACTCCTAATCGGTTCTTCAGCGGCAGCATTTGCTGGCGCTTTTGTAACCCATCATTACAGATTTGTGGGCTTACCAGCCTTCAGTATGGATTACACCATACTGCCTATTGCCTGCACCGTAGTTGGAGGTCCCGGCACCTTTGTGGGGGCAGCCTTCGGTGCTTTTCTCTTAATGCCCCTTACCGAATTATTACGAGCCATTGGGACCTGGAGAGTGGTTCTCTATAGTTTTTTCATGGTGGTATTCATAATCTTGGTTCCAGAGGGAATTTTTCACTATCTACAGAGGAAATATCATCAAATTGAGCGATTGGTGAAGACGGAGTAAGGGATGGGAGAGGATTCAATTTTAAGAGTGGAAAGACTTCATAAGTCATTTGGTGGAGTGCAAGCTGTATTGAATGTCAGTTTTAATTTAGAAAAGGGTGAGCTTTTAGGTATTATCGGGCCAAATGGCTCTGGTAAAAGTACGCTCGTCAATTTGATTACGGGCTTTGTAAAACCTGACTCGGGGAAGGTTTTTTGTCGTGGCAAAGAGATTACTGGCAAAAAACCTTATACCATAGCGAATCTTGGTATTGCCCGTTCCTTCCAAATGGCCAAGGCATTCCAGGACCTCCCTGCCTTTAAGAACTTGATCATCCCATTATGCGCTCCGAGGGTGCAAAAAATCCGCGGAGGTAAATATGGAGAAAGGGATGATGTTGCTATCGATCTACTGGAGGAAGTAGGCTTTGAGCGTGACTCTGCGGTACCTTTTAAGATAGCCGGAAGTCTTCCGCATGGTTACCTAAAACGTTTGGAGTTGGCTCAATGTATGGCTCTCCAAGCAGATGTTATAATTTTGGATGAGCTCTTTTCAGGAATGAGCATGGCTGAGGTGGCTAGTATCCTACCTATCATCGAAAAGTTAAAAACAGAAGGCAAGACCTTGATCATGATTGAGCATCGCCTGAAGGAGCTTTTTAGGATTGCCCACCGGGTAATGGTTCTGAATTTTGGACAAAAAATCGCCGAAGGCCTCCCAAATGAAGTCATGGAAAACGAAGGGGTGAAGAAGGCTTATCTCGGATCTGAGGTGTAATCACATGGGCGTGATGCTCGAAATAAAAAATCTGATGGTATTTTATGAGAATGCTCTGGCTTTGAACGATTTTAATTTAGAGATTCAGGAGGGGGAGTTTGTGAGTGTTCTGGGTTCTAACAGCGCAGGGAAGACAACCTTAATGAACACTATCTCTGGCTTAATTGAGGACATGAAGATAAAAGAAGACAGAAAGGGCGGAGTCAGGATCACCGTACTCGGCGAGCTCTTTTTTCAAGGAGAAGAAATTCTGGAGTCGAAACCAAAACATAGAGTGAAAAAAGGTATCGTTTTGGCTCGTGAAAGACACCCCATCTACCGGGATAGTGATGTTATGGAGAACCTAAGGATTGCTGGATACTTACGTAAGGATAGTGAGGTTAAAGAAAGATCCTATTTCGTTTTTAATCTTTTCCCACAATTGACAAAGTTGAAGAATAGGAAAGCAGGGTTTTTGAGCGGTGGTGAACAGCAAATGTTAATCATAGCTATGGCTTTAGTAGCAAAGCCTAAGCTTTTACTTCTTGATGAACCACTGCTTGGATTGAGCCCAATGCTTCAAGTTCATCTGGTTGAAGCGATGAAGAATATTAATCGAGAAGGGATCACCTTGCTAGTTACGGAACAATTTGCTAGGCCCCTTCTGCCTTATATCGATCGGGGATATATATTAGAAAACGGTATGCTCACTTTAACAGGCACAGGAGAGGAGCTGATGAATAATCCAGAGGTGAAGACCGCGTATTTCGGCGTTTAATGGAGGCATGGATTGATGGAAGGGCTACCCAGCGATACGGTTTATGGATATTTTGAAGGAACGGCTGATAAATTTCATAACAAGATAGCATTGATTTACCTTGGGAAGAAGTATAGTTATACCGAGCTGAAAGAGCTGATCGAGCGATTTGCAGTGTCTCTGCAGGAGTTGGGTGTCAAAAAATATGATAAGGCTATTTTATATCTCTCCAACACTCCCCAATGGATTATCGCCTGGTTCGGGTTATTGCGATTGGGGGCGATACCTGTCCCAATTAGCCCTATTTACACACCCGTTGACTTAAAATATATGGCTAATGATAGCGGGTCTGAGACAATCATCTGCATGGATACAAATTTTGGGTATGTGGAAAATGCTTTGCCCGAAACATCCATCAAAAGAGTAATTGTCACGACGATGGTGGAGCTTCTTCCATTATGGAAGAGGCTTCTGGGAAAGGCATTCAACAGGGTCCCGGAAGGCAAATATTCGCTGGGGAAAGACACTTATAGTTTTAAAGAGTTACTGAAGAATAGAAGTTCATCACCTTTGCAGTCTTATAAGTCCATCGGCATTCATGGCGATGACCTGGTTGAAATGCTTTATACTGGCGGAACGACAGGATTTCCCAAGGGCGTACCTTTCTCAAATCTCAATCTTCTCAATGCTTGCCTCACACAAAGGGCAATGAGTGAACCGGTGATCCCTAAGAGAGAGGACATCATCGTTCAGGGAGCTCCGCTTTTCCATGCCCTTGGGCAAGCGTTGACAATAGGAGACATGCTTGTAGGTGATACTTGTGTCCTATTGCCCAGAGTCGATTTAGATGGCTTGTTTGATCACATCCAAAGGTATAGAGCAACCACTTTTTTTGGTGTTCCTGTTATGTACAGAATGATTCTGGAACACAAGAGGTTAGATTATTACGATTTAAAGTCACTCAAATACTGTTTCTGTGCTGGCGATGTCCTGCCTTTGGAGATAGCTAAAAGATGGTTAGATAACTATGGTATTCCTATCTCTCAAGGATATGGTGCAACAGAGACTTGCGCTGGGGTATCCTTAACCCCAGCCAACGAAGTACCACCAGAGGGTAGTGCGGGCAAGTTACTACCCGGTAAGGAGATTAAGCTTGTGGACCCGGACACCCTTGAACCTGTTCCATCTGGGGAACCAGGGGAATTGCTGGTTTCCTCTGATCATATGGTGACAAGTTATTGGAACAAGCCTGAGGAGACTGCAGCGTGTTTTATTAATATAGATGGAAGATTGTGGTATAGAACAAAAGACATCGTTCGCATCGATAAAGATAGCTGGCTTTTTTTCCTGGATAGATCTATGGACACGATTAAACATAAGGGTTATCGCATCGCTGCCTCGGAAATCGAAATGGCATTGCAAGAGCATCCTGCCGTGATCGCTTCATGTGTCGTAGGAATCCCAGATACTAAGGTAGGTGAAAGAATAAAGGCCTTTGTCATTCTTAAGGAAGATGTGAAGGGTGTGACTGGGTATGATCTCATAAAGTGGTGCCGAACAAGGCTTGCTCCATACAAAATTCCTCAATACATCGAATTCAGAGATATGTTACCAAAGTCGAAAGTAGGCAAGCTTCTTAGGCGCGAAGTTAGGAGTGAAGAGAAGAGGAGGGGGGAGACTTAAATACCCTTACATCGTTTTGTGGCCAACAATGGGAAAAGGAGTTTTTTATGGATTTTGAACTGACCAATCGGCAAAAACAGATCCGTTTAGCTGCTCGAGAGTTTGCCGAAGGTGAATTCCCGGGAATTGGTCAAGATTGTGAAGCCAAAGAAGATTTCCCAAGAGAAATCGTAAAAAAAGCGGCCGAGTTAGGTTTCATAGGTGCCTTTATCAAAAAGGAATATGGAGGCCTTGGATTAGGCTTTTTTGAGCACGCCATCATCTTAGAGGAGTTCTGGAGAATTGATCCTGGACTTGGACAAGTATTATGTTCAATGACTATTGGTGCTGAAGAAATATTATTCTTTGGCACTGAGGAACAGAAAAAAAAGTACCTACCGCCTTTGGTCAGAGGGGATTGGATTATGGGTATTTCGATCACCGAACCTGAGGCAGGCAGCGATACAGCTTCTGTAACCACCACAGGCAAAAAGGTAGGGGATGAATATGTGATAAACGGCAATAAGGTGATGATCACCAATGGTACCATAGCCCATTACATCTTGGTCTTCTGTTTAACCAATCCTGAAGCGGCCTCTAAATCGAAGCGCCATAGTTTCATTCTTGTAGAAACGGATCGGGAGGGATATAAAGCCGATAGAATCCATGGAAAGATGGGAATTCGTGCCTCTGACACAGCCAATATCTATTTCAACAATGTGAGAGTTCCGAAGGAAAATTTAGTCGGGGCTGAAGGGAACGGATTTCCCCAGTTAATGAGATTTTTCGACCACTCCAGGGCCTTTGTGGGTGCTCACGGAGTGGGTCTTGCACAAGGCGCCTTAGAGCAGGCGATTAATTATGTGAAGAAGAGAAAACAGTTTGGGAAGACCATTGGATCTTTTCAGGTTACACAGTTCAAAATAGCTGAAATGGCCACGCTGATCGAGACAGCCAGGTCCTTGGTGCATAAGGCCTGTTGGTATCTCGACCACGGGAAGCCCAACACCCAATTATCAGCCATGGCAAAATGGTGGGCGGGTAATGTCGCAGTAAAGGTCGTTGATGAAGCACTTCAGCTTCACGGTGGATATGGATACCTCAATGACTATCCCATCGAACGCTTCTACCGGGCAGCCAAGATACTCGAAATTTATGAGGGTACGAAGGAAATTGAAAAGATAACCATTGCCCGCCAAATTGTAGGCCCAGCTTAAGGAACCTTTTTAGGATACTTATATTGCTACCACGATAATATTCAAAAGTTCTTCTATTTCTCCAATCATTTCGCTAAACTTAAACATACAATTTGTTGCAAAAATTACTGCTTCATTTTATATTTTGGCAATGACATAGGGAGAAAGATCATGGATTTTGAAATGACCAATCGCCAGAAGCAGATCCGTCTGGCGGCAAGGGAGTTTGCTGAAGGAGAATTGGCGGGGATCGGTCAGGAGTGTGAGATCAAAGAGGATTTTCCGCGGGATCTCATCAGAAAAGCAGCTCAACTTGGCTTCGTCGGCGTCTTTATCAAAAAGGAGAACGGGGGACTCGGGCTGGGCTTTCTTGAGCATGCCGCCATCCTGGAGGAATTCTGGAGGGTGGACCCGGGCCTCGGACAGGTATTTTCCTCCCTCACATTTGGCGCCGAGGAATTACAGTTCTTCGGTTCAGAAGAACAGAAGAAGAAGTACCTCCCTCCCCTGGTCAAAGGGGATTGGATCATGGGTTTTTCGATTACCGAACCCGAAGCCGGAAGCGATACTGCTTCAGCCGTGACCTCGGCTGTTAAGGATGGTGACGAATATGTGATCAATGGCAACAAGGTGATGATCACCAATGGAACAGTGGCCAACTTCGTTTTGGTCTATTGTTTGACCCATCCTGAAGAGACCTCCAGATCGAAACGACACAGTATTCTTCTGGTGGAAACGGATAGGCCCGGATACAAAGCAGACCGGATTCACAGAAAAATGGGAATCCGCGCCTCGGATACAGCCAATCTCTATTTCAACAATGTAAGGGTCCCAAAAGAGAATCTCGTAGGTGTTGAAGGAAATGGATTCTCCCAATTGATGAAATTTTTCGATCACTCCAGATCCTACGTGGCTGCCCACGGGGTGGGCCTTGCCCAGGGCGCCATGGAGCAAGCGATCAATTATGTGAAAAAAAGAAAACAGTTCGGTAAAACAATCGCCTCTTTTCAGGTCACACAGTTCAAGATCGCTGAGATGGCCACGCTCATTGAGACGGCCCGATCCCTTGTCTACAAGACCTGCTGGAATCTCGACAGAGGGAATATTGACTCCCAGCTCTCAGCCATGGCCAAGTGGTGGGCCTGCAATGTAGCGGTGAGGGTAGTGGATGAAGCCCTTCAGCTTCATGGCGGATACGGCTACCTTGATGATTATCCTATTGAACGCTTTTACCGGGCGGCCAAGATACTCGAGATCTACGAGGGGACGAAAGAGATCGACAAGATGATGATCGGCCGCCGGATATTGGGAGTTACTTAGAAAATAACCCTGTTATCTCCCTCTCCCTTGGCGGGAGAGGGCGGGGGGGAGGGGGAAGACACCCTATCCACCCCCACCTCAATCCTCCCCCATCAAGGGGGAGGATAATACTTGCTAATTTTTATGGTTCGAGGGTGACGAAAAAACAAATTGGTGTTTACATCTGCCACTGCGGAACAAATATCGCTGCGACAGTGGATTGCGAAGAACTTGTCCGCTTCTCCAGTGCTCTGCCAAGGGTGAAGATTGCACGGGACTATCGCTACCTCTGCTCAGATCCGGGGCAGGACTTGATCAAGAAGGACATCCAAGAACTCTCTCTGGATAGGGTCGTCGTTGCCGCCTGTTCACCCCGGATGCATGAGGCCACATTCAGAAATCTCCTTTCCGCGGTAGGAATCAATCCCTATCTTCTCAATATCGCCAATATCCGTGAGCAGTGCTCCTGGGTTCATCACGACCGGGAAAAGGCAACGGAAAAAGCCAGAAACATTCTTCGGGCCGCAGTGGCCAGGGTTCTGGGACACGAAGCGCTGACGCCAAGAAAGTTCGGAATCCAACCGACGGCATTGGTCGTCGGAGCAGGAATTGCCGGAATTCAGGCCGCCCTGAACATTGCCAGTGCGGGGATGAAGGTCACCCTCGTTGAGAAAGCCCCTTTCATTGGCGGCCACATGGCCCAGCTCGACAAGACCTTCCCGACCCTCGACTGCTCCTCCTGCATCTTCACTCCCAGAACAGTGGAGGTGGCCAGAAATAAACAGATCGAACTGTTAGTCTCCTCGGAAGTCGCAGAGGTAACGGGTTTTGTCGGAAACTTTAAGGTAAGGATTCAAAAAAATCCCACCTATGTCGATTTCATTAAATGCACGGGTTGCGGCGATTGTGTGGATGCCTGCGTATTGAAGAAAGGGGTGCCTTCGGAATTCGAAGAGTCCATGGCCAGGCGCAGAGCCATCTACATCCCCTTTCCCCAGGCTGTCCCTTTGAAGGCCGTCGTTGATAAAGAAAGCTGCCTTCTTTTAAGCAAGGGGAAGTGTAAAAAAACATGCGTCGAAGCCTGTAAGGCAGGGGCGATCGATTTTGATCAGAAGGAAGAAGTGATTGAGAAGGAGGTGGGTTCGGTCATCATTGCAACAGGGTACGACCCGTTCGATCCCCATCTCCTCCCGCAATATGGATACGGAGTCAATGACAATATCATCACGGGACTCCAGTTCGAAAGACTGTCAAGTCCTTCAGGGCCCAACCGTGGAGAGATATTGTTGAAGGATGGAACCGTCCCCAAGGCAATCGCTTTTCTCCACTGTATCGGAAGCCGGGACGAAAACGCCAACCTCCACTGCTCCAGAATCTGCTGCATGGCCTCGATGAAGCAGGCCCATCTGGCAAAGGAGAAGACCGGGGCTGATATCTACGAATTCTATATCGATATCAATGCCTTTGGAAAGGGATACCAGGAATTCTATAAGAGGGTCCGTGAGGAGGGAATCTACTTTATTCGCGGAAAGGGCTCCGAAATTTTTAAAAGGGATGGCCGTCTTGTGGTCGCCGCTGAAGACACACTGTTGGGAACCGCTGTGGAGATTCCGGTCGATCTGGTGGTGCTGGGAACTGGTCTAACGGCACGTCATGATGCTGATAAGGTGGCCCAGACATTTGGAATCAGCCGTAGCGCGGATGGATTCTTCATGGAGGCCCATCCCAAGCTCAGGCCGGTGGCCACCCAGGTCGATGGGGTCTTTTTAGCAGGATGCTGCCAGGGTCCCAAAGACATTCCGGATACCGTGGCCCAGGCATCTGCCGCTGCTGCGGAGGTCATGTCCCTGCTCACCCGAGGAGAGATTGAAGTCGAACCGACCATCGCAACGATCGATCCGGAACTTTGCGCAGGATGCAAATTATGCATAGAGATCTGTCCTCACTCGGCAATCGAATTTCTTGAGATGAAGGGAATCTCTTCTGTCAATGAAGCGCTCTGCAAAGGCTGTGGCGCATGTACTGCCATCTGTCCCAACAAGGCGGCCAGGCAGAACCACTTCACTCAGGGTCAGGTGCTTGCGGAGGTAGAAGAGCTGGTGAATTAAATTTCGGAATGCGCCCGCCTGCCAAAGCACTTGTGCGGCGGGCAGGGATTGCGGAATTAAAAAACGTATCAATTTAGCTGTTTGAAATCGTCTTGTAAAATCCCTCCCAACCTCCCTTTGCCAAAGGGAGGAGAAAGGTTTCCCCCTTTTGACAAAGGGGGATGAAGGGGGATTAGATCAGTTTTTTCAAAGCACTATGAAAATCGACCCTAAAACTTTTGTCCATGACTTCCAACTCAATATCTGCATCCAGTGCGGGACCTGCACAGGAGGCTGTCCGGTCAAATTCCGCTCTCCCCTCAATATGAGAAGGCTCGTCAGGGAGACCTACGTTACGGATAATTTCCCCTCTATATCCAAGAGACCTGAGTTATGGGCCTGCACAACCTGCAGCGCCTGTAGTCTGCGCTGCCCTTCCGGAGTGAAAAATGTCGAACTGATTATAGGGATCAGAAACTTCCTTGCCAATAAGGGAGAAGTTCCTTCCACCATCAGGGATGCCCTTGAGAATACCCTCCTCCAGGGGAATCCATGGGGACGGTTCCGGGATCGAAGGGCGGATTGGGCAAAGGACCTCGGAGTGAAGGTTTTCGGAGAAGAAACATCAGAAACCTTACTCTATGTGGGCTGTGCCCCTTCTTACGACCCAAGAGTCCAGAGTGTTTCCACCGCTCTCGTCAGGATCTTTCAAAAAGCCGGGGTCGATTTTGGCATCCTCGGAAAGAAGGAATCCTGCTGCGGCAATGAAATCCGGAGAATGGGTGAGCAGGCCCTCTTCAAAAAACTGGCGAAAGACAATACCGCCCTCTTTAAAAAGTCAGGAGTGAAGAGAATCATCACCATCTCACCCCATTGTTACAATGCTTTTAAAAACGAATACCCTGACTTAAATATTCCGGTCCAACACTATACTCAGGCATTGGTTGATCTCATCGAGACGGGCAAACTGAGCCTGTCAAGGGGATTGGAGATATCCGCTACCTTTCATGACCCCTGTTTTCTTGGAAAACAGAATAAGGTCTTTGATGAGCCGAGAAAGATCCTCACCTCCATCCCTGGATGTGAATTTATTGAAATGGAGAGATCGAGGGAGAGGAGTCTTTGCTGTGAGGGAGGAGGCGGAAGGATGTGGGCAGAAGGCGGAACAGAAGGAAAACGAAACGGAGAGATCCGGATCAGGGAGGCTGTTGCCCTTGGCGCAAAGACCCTCGCCACCGCCTGCCCTTTTTGTCTCTTAACCTTTGAAGATGCAATCAAAATCTCTGGCTTGGCAGATCAAATTGTAGTAAAAGATATAGCGGAGTTGGTGGCTGAGGCCATCGATGAAAATTCCAATAACCAAATTCCAAGTTCCAGATAAATTATTCATCACGGGTTTGTCACCCGCGAACTATGAAAATGCCCACCCACCCATCCCCTCCCCCTCGAGGGGGGAGGGGATGGGAGGGGGTGAACGGAGGGGATAAATGAACATCGCTGTTTGTGTCAAACGAATTCCAAAGACAGCCGAAGCGGATATTTTTATTGAGAAAGACGGAAAGGATATTAAAAAGGATAATCTGGTCTTTGCCCTCAATGACTGGGATGGCTATGCTGTTCGGGAAGCTGTCCTTCTTAGGGAAAAGTATGAAGGTGAGGTCATTGTCCTAACAGTAGGCCCTGAAGAGTCAAAAGAGGTATTGACAAGGTGCCTGGCGATGGGCGCCGATAGGGCGGTCAGAATAGAAGCGCCCTCCTCTTCGGATGGTCATCTGATTGCAAAGATTCTTGCCCAGGCCATCAAGGGTCAATCCTTCGATCTCATATTGACGGGCGTTCAGACAGAAGATGATGGTTGGGGGCAGGTCGGAGTCGCCCTGGCCCAGATTTTAGGCCTTCCCCATGCTTCCATCGTGACCCATATTGAGATTGAGAATGATAAAGCAAAAGTTCGGAGAGAATTGGAGGGAGGCATCGAAGAACTCTTGGAGGTGAAACTTCCCGCCGTCCTGACGATTCAGACTGGCATCAATGAACCAAAATATGTCTCCCTTTCTGCCATCCTGGATGCTGAGGATAAAGAGACCAAAGAGGTTGGAATGGAGGAGATAGGATTCACCTCAAAGGGACCTCTTGATGCAACGATTGATCAGGTGTCTTTCCCCCCAACCGGAAAGATGGCAGAGATATTGAAAGGCACCCCTGAAGAGGTCGTAGGGCAATTGACTGAGATTATAAAGAAGAAAAAAGGATAACATAAGAGTTTCTGAAAATAAATTCACTCTAAATCTCCCCTCCCCTGGCGGGAGGGGATTGAGGGGAGGGGGATCATATCCGATTGGTTCACCCTCACCCCAACCCTCTCCCGTCAAGGGAGAGGGAAAATTCTTACAAGGGGCGTTAAAAAATGGGCGAAATCTTCATATTAGTCGAACACCGGCAGGGACAGATCCGAGATCTCACCTACGAGATGCTCGGACTCGGAGAAAATTTAGCCAATCAGATCGGAACCTCATCCACCGCAGTCCTCCTGGGCCATGATGTGAAAAGCTTTGCCGAAGACCTGGCTACAAGAGCGCCAAAGGTTCTTGTTGTCGAGGATGAGAACTTGAAAAATTTTAACTCCATTCTCTATCAACAGATCTTCTCTTCCCTCATCTCAAAATATCAACCCTGCCTTCTTTTAATGGGCCACTCGGCCTTTGGGATGGACCTGGCGCCAAGTCTCTCCGTTGAAATGGATTTTCCTCTTGCTACGGATTGCATAGGCCTCTCATTTGGGGACAACAGATTAAAAGTCACCCGCTCCATCTATGGAGGAAAAGTCAACGCCAATATCTCCTTAAGAGAATCTAAAGGATATATCGCAACGATCCGGCCGGGGATATTCCCCCCCAAAATGGTCGGTGAGAAAAAAGGCGGGATCGTGATGGAAGCTTCTTCCCTTCAGGGAGCAGTCGATTTGAAGAAGTTCATTGAATATATCGAAGCCCCAATCACAGGTGAGGATATCACACAGGCAGAGATTCTTATCTCTGTCGGACAGGGGATCGGAGGACCGGAACATATTCCATTGTTTGAAGAATTGGCAAAGAACCTGGGCGGAACGATTTCTTGCTCCAGGCCCGTGGTGGATCGAAACTGGCTGCCTAAAGAGCGACAGGTGGGAATTTCCGGAAAGACAGTGAAGCCGAAGGTTTACATCGCGATTGGGATCAGTGGAGCCTTTCAGCATGTCACCGCCATGCAGGGATCAGATACAATCATCGCCATCAACAAAGACCCACGCGCCCCCATCTTCGGAGTCGCCCACTACGGCATTGTGGACGATTTCAAAAATGTCATTCCGGTTTTGAAAGAGAAAACCAAGTAAAATCTCCTCACTCTTTCCTTCTCCCCGAGAGGAGAGAGATGTCGTGGGAGGTGATTGGTTTAGCGCTATCTTTCTTGGGCAGGAAATATCATTCAAATCCCCCCTACCCCCTTTTCTTAAGAGATTGTATCGTAAGTCCGTTCATGGTTCGACAGGCTCACCACGAACGGATCACGGCACATTAAAAATCAATTACTTAGCCGTTCGTCCTGAGCGTGTCGAAGGGCGAATTGTGACACAGTCTCTAAGGGAGAGGGGGATTATTCATTTTCATGGTTCGTAGGCACCCACACGGCCATGCGGGTAATAGATTAGTGTGATTCTGCTTCTGTAGCAATAGCCTGTCTCTGAGCAGCAGTGATTTTCTCGGCAGCCGCTTTCTTCTTGGCAATACTCACCCGGTCCGCAACCCTTGAGAGGTGGTTTTAGTCATGGCTATAATAAGTTGTTAGATCACGATTCGACGCCGCTTTCGCTCTTTTTTTTTCTTGACAAATTTTTTAGATTCCTATATAAAAGTCTAACGAGCGTTTGTTATACATTTATTTTTTTAACATAGGCAAAAAATGAAGTCAAGAAATTTTCATAAAGTGGTTGAAACTCATATTAAAAATAGTGAACTCGTTCAGAAGAAACGTCTACAGATAGCGATGGGGGCCTCAAAATTATTTATTAAGAAAGGATATTCTCAGACGAGCATTAGAGATATATCAAAAGCTACAGGCCTTACGATTGGAAATCTATATGATTATATTACAAGAAAAGAAGATGTTCTTTTTTTGGTTTTCGATGTTTTCCATTCTATCTGGACCAATCGATTAGAAGAAGAAAAGGTTTTTGAAATTGAAGACCCCGTTAAACAATTAGAGACTGCTATCCGGAAGATGCTTGAATTAGTCAATTCTTATAGGGATATGGTCCTATTGATGTACACAGAGACTAAATTATTGCCTAAAGAGTTTATGAAAATGATTATGGAGAAGGAAAGCGGGCTTGTCCAATGTTTTGAGAAAATTTTAGAGAGGGGAGTTGAAAAGGGGGTTTTTAAGATGAAACATCCTTTTTTAATGGCAAATATTATTGTCTATTTATTATCCATAGAGCCTTTAAGGGGTTGGAACTTAAGGGGGCGTTACAAAGTTGAAGAGATTAATAGACATATCATTGAGTTTGTTAAAGATTCTGTAATGAAATGAACCGACGGGTCTGGAGGGAATGGAATGGGCGACATTTTAGAGGTGATTAAGACCAGAAAGAGCATCAGACGATATAAACCGGACCCTATACCTGATGAAATCCTTGATAAGATTCTGGAAGCTGCACGATGGGCGCCCACTGGTGAAAATTACCAGCCATGGAGGTTTATCGTCATCAAAAACCCGGAAACGAAAAACAAGATTGGGAATCTTGCAAAACTTGGGAGCGGATCCCGAATGACCGCCTGGCACTGCCTGGGGGAAATGCAGAGAAGATTTGAAGAGATCCAGGACCCTGGAAGGAGGGCAGAGGTCCTGAGGTTTATGTACTCAGGAGAGGTTTCAGAGTTTGCCAAACAGGCGCCGGTCATCATTGCTGTGATCGGGACTCTTATGGAGGAGTCTGTTGATGTCCCATATGACCTCTCCGCATGCATTGAAAACATGCTCTTGGAGGCTCACTCTCTCGGTCTGGGCGCCTGCTGGGTGCACGGACCGGTAGCCAGCACAAGGGATGCGGCCAAGTTCAAAAAGATATTGAAGATACCCACAGGGATGGGAGAATATAAGGCCATCGCCTACATCGCTCTGGGTTGGCCTGCTGAAGCCCGCAAACACCCGAGGCCCAAAAAGCCCCTTGAAAAGATTGTCTACTGGGAGGAATTTGGGAGGAAAGAGAGAATCTAAATGGATAAAGTGGAGCATTTCAACGATATGCTGGTGAGGCTGGAAGAACTTCTCTATCACGAACTTTCAGGTTGTGCCGCCTGGAAGGTAGAACTGGTAGGGATCGACTTCATTCAATCGAAGAAGATCGAGGGAAATACAGAGGAGGAGGTTATTAACAATTGTATTAAAGAAATCACCGCCGATGGATTGGTTAAGAGTATGACCTACTCCATCGGGGGAAAAGGCATATTGCTTAATCTCAAGATGAAAGATTGCCTTCACCTTCCCAAGGAAGTCCGGCTCAAAAAAGATGGTATTAAGCCCTATCTCTGTCCCATCGCCAATATGATCATGGATCAATTAATAGAAAAGTTGAAGTATGAGACAACCTATCTGGCAAAACTCGATTTTGATGAAAAGACAAGGGAGTGCAGGGTGAAATGTGCCATCTATGAAACTCCTGATAAAATAGGTCTGATATCTGACTGGAGTAAAGAAGAGTTGTAGGGGTTAAGTCAACTGTAGAAAGGAGGAGTTGATGATCAAAGGTGTCTCTCACATTGGTATTGCAGTGGAGGATCTTGAAAATGCAAGAGAGCTCTACAAACGAATTTTTTCTAAGGAGAGTTCAGAGCCAGAGTGGTTTGGAGAAATCCATTTCTCTTTCATTCCCTTTGGAAATACACATATTGAATTGTTAGAGTCGACGACCCCCGCGGGGGTGATGCGAAAGTTTATCGAGAAGAAAGGGGAAGGAATCCATCATATCTCCTTTGAAGTGGATGATATTGAGGCAGAATTGGCAGAGCTGAAAGAGAGGGGCATTCAACTTATTAATGAAAAGCCCTATTTGAATGCCCACAAGAATCTGGTGGCCTTTGTCAATCCGAAGAGCGCCAAAGGCGTTCTGGTGGAACTCATCCAATATACGGGCAAGATATCTATTTCGCCTGTTACGAATCCGGTTTGTCCGTCATGCCGGACCTGATCCGGCATCCAGAGACCCTGGATTCCGGCTTTCGCCGGAATGACGATTTTTTTACGACTTCATCCAATTTGGAGCTTATTTGTGATTTGGGATTTGGTGATTGGAATTTCAAATACAGGCGTTCCAGGCAACCTGAGTTCCAAAAACCTGAGGGTGTTGCCGAGCTAAAAAAGGAATAGGGGGAGAGATGTCGCAGAAGTCGATGGAAGAGGAGATCCAGAAGCTGGCCAAAATGGAGGAAAAAGCCCGTCTCGGAGGAGGCGCGGACAAGTTGGAGCAGCAACGAAAGATGGGTAAGATGACCGCCCGGGAGAGAATCGAATACTTCCTCGACCCGTTAAGTTTCGTCGAACTCAATATGCTGGCTGAGCACCAGTGCAATGATTTCGGCATGGAGAAGAAACGGTTCCTTGGAGACGGGGTCGTGACAGGTTATGGAACCGTCCACGGCAGGAAGGTTTTCATCTACTCTGAGGATGCCACAGTCCTGGGCGGTTCGACTGGAAAGGTCCATGGGGAGAAGATCCATTATATTTTGAGACTCGCCAGAGAGACGATGGTTCCCGTGGTCTGCCTTAACGATTCGGGGGGGGCAAGGATCCAGGAGGGAATGGACAACGTCTATGGGATCACACAGATCTTCTATCAGAATGTGATGAGTTCAGGAGTGATCCCTCAGATTGCAGCGGTCATGGGAGATTGTACAGGAGGATCCGCCTATTCAGCGGCCCTCTGCGACTTTGTGCTCCAGGTTGAAAAGACGGCTCATGTCTTCATCACGGGTCCTGCTGTGATCAAAGAGGTGACTGGAGAAGAGGTCTCTTTTGAAGACCTGGGTGGGGCCAAGGTGCACAGCACACGTTCCGGAGTGGTTCATTTTGCGGCGAAAAATGACCGGGATTGCCTCGATCTGATCAAAAGGTTACTCAGTTTTCTTCCCCAGAATAACATGGAGAAACCTCTCTCAGAACCCACTATTGATCCGACCGATCGGGAGACCCCGGAACTGTTAGAGATTGTTCCAACGGATATGAAAAAGTCTTATGACATGAAAAAAGTGATCAAAGCGATTGTGGATCATGGGGACTTCTTTGAAGTCTCAGCCGATTATGCCAGGAACATCATCATCGGATTTGCTCGGATGGGAGGAAAGGGGGTCGGAGTCGTTGCCAATCAACCTCAGGTATTTGCCGGATGCATTGACATTAATGCCTCTGATAAGAGTTCTCGGTTCATTCGGACCTGCGATGCCTTCAATATTCCCCTGGTGACTCTGGTGGATGTGCCTGGTTTTCTACCGGGGACCGGTCAGGAATATGGCGGGATCATCCGTCATGGAGCGAAGATGCTTTACGCCTGGTCGGAAGCCACCGTTCCGAAAATATCCTGCATCATCCGTAAAATGTACGGGGGGGCCATTCCAGCCATGGGGGTTCATCAAATCGGGTTCGATCAGGTTTTCGCCTGGCCTACGGCAGAGATGCAGATGGTGGGCGCAGAGGCTGCCGCCCAGGTTTTATATGGAAAGGAACTGAAGACAGTAAAAGACCCTGAGAAATTTTTTATGGAGAAGGTCAGGGAATATCAGGAAACCTATTTGACCCCCTATCATTCTGCTTCGAGATCGGTCATCGACGCCGTGATTCATCCGAAGGATACCCGCAAAAGGATGATCAGCGCCTTAAGTATCCTGGAGACGAAGAAGGAGATAGGCCGAGCTTGGAGAAAACATGGCAATATGCCCACTTAAGGGAAACATATGAATTTCACAGATGAGATCAGGAAAGAAAAAGAGAGATGGGAAAAGGCAATGCTTTCCAAAAATCCCGCTGATCCGGTCAAGACGATCTCCGGCTTAGAGGCCAGGGTGGTCTATACTCCGTCAGATCTCGAAGATTATGACTACCTCCGGGACCTGGGATTCCCGGGAGAATTCCCATTTACCAGGGGGGTCTATCCCACCATGTATCGGGGGAACTTGTGGTCCATGAGGCAATATGCCGGGTTTGCCGATGCAGAGGAGTCGAACAGGCGATTCAAGTATCTCCTGGAGCAGGGACAAACAGGGCTGAGTGTGGCCTTTGATCTTCCGACTCAAATGGGATTCGATTCTGACAATCCTATGGTCCAAGCTGATGTAGGCAGGGTGGGCGTAGCCGTGGATACGCTAAGGGACATGGAAATCCTGTTTGATAGTATTCCCTTAGATAAAATCACTACCTCCTTCACAATCAATGCGACCGCTGCCATTATCTTGGCAATGTATCTGGCCGTGGCTGACAAGCAGGGAGTCCCGATGGAGAAAGTGGGAGGGACTCTGCAAAATGAGATTCTGAAAGAATATATTGCTCGGGGAACATTTATCTTTCCGCCCAGACCCTCTCTCAGACTGGTGGTGGACATCATCGATTTCTGTAAAGACCGCGTTCCTCGGATGAATACCATCAATTTTTCGGGATATCATGTTCGGGAAGCGGGGTCCAATGCCATTCAGGAGGCAGCCTACTGCCTTTCCAGTGCGATCACCTATGTTGAAGAAGCGCTGAAACGGGGGATCGACATCGATGATTTTGCCCCCCGAATTGCCTTTCACCTCATTGTGGGACTGGATTTCTTTGAGGAGATTGCCAAGATCAGGGCGACCCGGAGACTGTGGGCGAAGATTGCCAAGGAGAGGTTTAAGGCGAAGAACCCACGGTCCATGATGCTTCGACTTTTCTGCGGCTCGTCGGCCCGGGAGGCAACATTGAGAGAGCCTCTTAATAATATCATCCGGGCAACGATTGATATGATGGGCATCGTCTTCGCGGGGGCTCAGTCAGCCAGCATCTTGAGTTACGATGAGGCCTACACGATTCCTACAGAGGAGTCGGCCTTGATCAGCCTGAGGACGCAGCAGATCATTGGATATGAGACCGGCATTACCAATGTGGTCGACCCTCTCGGTGGATCCTACTACTTGGAGAGTCTCACCAACAGGATGGAGAAGGAGATCAGGGCGCTGATCGACGAGATCGATGAGGCAGGGGGCATGTTGCGCTGCATCGAGGCGGGAAAGGTTCAGATGGATGTATTAAAAAACGCATATGAAATTGAGAAGAGAAAACAGAGCGGGGAGATTGTTATTGTGGGCGTAAACAAATTTATCGATGAGCAGAAACAGGATGAGGAAATTGTCCTGACCCAAATCGACCCCAACATTGCAAGGAAACAGATCGAAAGGCTCCATCGGGTGAAGGCGGAAAGGAACAATGAGAGTGTGAAGGGGGCCCTGGAGGTTTTAAAAGAGAAGGCGATGGGCGAAGAAAATCTGGTTCCTTTCATTTTGGATGCCGTCAAAGAATATGCCGCGGTGGGAGAGATCTGTGACACGATGAGAGAGGTCTTTGGAGAGCATCAGGAGTCTGTTGTCCTGTAGCGGAGGAAGGGGAGAGGATTGATGATTCGCGTTCTCATCGGAAAACCCGGATTGGACGGTCATGACAAGGGAGCTAAAACAGTGGCCATGGCCTTAAAGAATGCGGGGATGGAAGTGATCTATACCGGCCGCCGTCAGAGCGTGGATCAGATTCTTAACGCCGCCATTCAGGAAGGGGTTGATATCATCGGGCTGAGCATTCTTTCAGGCGTTCATATAGAGGTGACGGAGGAGTTGATAACCAGAATGAAAGAAAAAGGCATCGAAGAAATTCCCGTTGTGGTGGGCGGGGTCATACCGAAAAAAGACATCCTCTCTTTGAAGGAGATGGGGGTGAAAGAAGTCTTTCCAATCGGTTCCACCTTTGAGGAAATTGTTAAAGGAATCGAGAAAATAGTTAAACAACAGAAAGGGTAACATCCAAAAGAACATGAATTATGAATTAACGGCAGAGAAGTATGAGACAATCGCCTTAGAGAGGGAGGACACCATAGGCATCCTCCGTTTTAATCGGCCCAATGTTTTGAATGCCCTCAATAAGACTGTTTTTTTAGAGCTGAATTCGCTGCTCGATGAGATAGAGAAGGAAGTCGTTCCAAAAGTGGTGATCCTAACAGGAGCTGGTGAAAAGGCTTTTGTTGCAGGGACAGATATCGTTGAGATGGAGAACCTGTCCGGTTTTGAGGCGCGGGCGTTTGCCACAGTCGCACGCACAGCTATCGATAAAGTGGCGAACCTCAATCGGCCTGTCATTGCCGCTATTAATGGGTTCGCCCTTGGGGGGGGTTGTGAACTTGCCATGGCATGCGATATTCGAATCGCCTCCGAAAAGGCTAAATTAGGTCAACCGGAAATTAACCTGGGCATCCTCCCGGGTTCGGGAGGAACCCAGAGATTGGCGCGACTGGTGGGTCCTTCAAAAGCAAAGCGATTGATCTTCACTGGTGAAATCATAGACGCCCAAACGGCCTTCAGTCTGGGTTTGGTAGATAGGGTTGTCCCCCATGACCAATTGATGGATGAGGTTAAGAAAATCGCCCTTGCCATTGCAAGCAAGTCCAGGATCGCCCTTGCCTTGTCGAAATCCGCCATCAATCGGGGACTGGAGACGGATTTACAGACAGCGCTGAATTACGAAATAGAATGCTTTGCCCAATGTTTTGCATCAGAAGACCAAAAGGAAGGGATGAGGGCATTTTTAGAAAAAAGAAAGGCGAATTTTATTGATAAATGAAGATAGATAGGAGAGCTTATGAAGATCAGACATATTTTTATTCAAGGGGCGGGGACTATGGGAAGCGGGATTGCCCAGGTTTCTGCCCAGGCCGGCTTCGAGGTGATCATGATGGATTTATCTATGAAGTTTGTCCTCCCCATGCCGTTCTGGCATCCAACACCTCTGCTCTTCCCATTGCAGCGATGGCCTCAGCGACCAAAAGGCCGGATAAAGTTCTGGGACTTCACTTTATGAATCCTGTTCCGGTAATGCGCGGTGTTGAAATCATTCGAGCCATGACGACCTCAGATGAGACGATGGCCATTGGAAGGGAATATCTTGAGAGGTTGGGCAAGGAAGTTGTGGAGGCAGTGGATTATGCAGGTTTCATTGTGAGCCGGGTATTGGACGCAATGCTCAACGAAGCGGTAAAGTGTGTCATGGATGGAAATAGACCCGAAGAGGTTGATAAGGCAATGAAGGTCTGTGCGAATTTTCCCATGGGACCTCTCGAACTGATTGACTTAGCAGGCGTCGATATCGTGCTTCATGGTCTTGAGACAATGGAAAAGGATTTTGGAGATCGGTGCCACCCGGCTCCTCTGCTCCGTCAGATGGTCAGGGCCGGTCATCTAGGAAGAAAAAGTGGGAAAGGTTTTTATGATTATACCTGATTAAAATCCCTCTCACCCCCTCCCTCTCCCCATTGGGGAGAAGGAAAGAATGAGGGAATTTAAAGGAGAAGAGAACAATCCAATGAAGACGATGGATCTTTTTAACTTGAGAGGGAAAGCAGCCATTGTGACCGGCGGAGGGAGAGGCCTCGGTCAGCAAATGGCCATAGGCTTGGCAGAGGCAGGAGCAGATATCGCTGTCTGTTCAAGGAAGCTAGAAAAATGTCAGGAAGTGGCTCATCAGGTCGAATCTATGGGCCTAAAGGCGTTGGCCTTTCGTTGTGATCTCTCCCGAGAGGAAGAGATTGATCGGGTTGTAAAAGAGACCATCAAGGAACTGGGAAGGATCGATATTCTGATCAACAATTCAGGAAGAACCTGGGGCGCCTCGGCAGAAGAAATTAAAATCGAGGATTGGAAGAAAGTGATCGATGTGAATATCACAGGGACTTTTCAATTTACCCAGAGGGTTGGGAGGGAGATGATTCGTCAGGGAAGCGGGAAGATCATTAATGTCGCCTCTATTGCTGGGCTGAGGGGGACCGATCCAGAATATCTAAACGCCATCGCTTACAATACGAGCAAAGGGGCGCTTATTACTTTTACGAAAGACCTTGCAGTGAAATGGGCGAAATACGGGATCCAGGTCAATGCCATTGCTCCGGGCTGGTTTGTCACAGAAATGACAAAGCATAGCATGGAACATTTTAGTAAAAAGATGGTAGATCGCCTTCTCATCAAGAGATTTGGAGGAGAAGACGATCTGAAAGGGGCGGCTGTTTTTCTTTCATCAAAGGCTTCAGATTATATAACCGGCCACATTTTATGTGTGGATGGAGGGGAATTGGCCTGGTAGAATTTGATTGCGAATTTCAGATTTCCGATTGAAGATTTAAAATTCATAAATCAGTAACATTTTAGCGCTTTGAAAAATTACCTCGACTGTCATTCCCGCGCAGGCGGGAATCCAGGGAGGTTTTTAAAGAAACTGGATTCCTGCTTTCGCAGGAAAGACAACCTTAAGGGAGGCTCTATTTCATGTCTTTTTTCAAAAGGCTAAATGGATACATAAATCGTAAAGAGCTTAAGGAGAAGAGTGGAGATGGAAAAGGATGATGTTGTGATGGTGAGCGCAGCGAGGACCCCCTTTGGCCGATATGGCGGAGCATTGAAGGATTTCGATTATTTTGATCTGGGCGCCATTCCCATGGGAGAAGTTTTAAAAAGAGCGAATCTTGAACCGAAGGTTGTGGATGAAGTCTTCTGGGGTGTTGGGGATACGTCCGTATGCAAAGATGTCTACACCCCGGTGGCAGCAAGACAGACCCTGTTGAAGGCGGGTTTGCCTGCCGAGACGCCCTCGATCAGTTTGGACAAGGCGTGTGTCTCTGCCATGTCAGCGGTTAAACTTGGAGCAATGGCCATCAGACTGGGAGAGATTGATGTGGCCATTGGGGGAGGGGCGACCTCTTTCAGTCAGGAGCCTTTAATCACGCGGGGGCTCCGGTTTAGCGGGTTTCGGATCGGGGATGTGAAAATGGAAGATCCGCTTTTCCAACTGGGTTATAAGGATTACAATCCGGTTTCTGTTGATACGGACAATGTAGCAGGGGAATATGGGATTTCAAGGGAAGAACAGGATGAGTGGGCATTGCGAAGTCATCATAATTATGGGAAGGCCTGGAAAGAGGGAAAATTTAAAGATGAAATCATTTCCCTAAAAATTCCCCGGAAGGGAAACGAACCTTTCCTCCTCGATATCGATGAGCAGTATCGGGAAGATGCGACCCTTGAAAAACTATCCAAACTGAAACCGATTTATGGATGTAAGGCCGTGACCGCCGGGAATGCTCCTGGCCTCAATGATGGAGCAACGGCTATCCTCTTTATGAGGAGGGAAAAAGCAGAAAGGCTGCATTTGGAGCCTATTGGAGCTATTGTAGCCATGACTTCGATTGCTATTCATCCGAATCGGATGCCTGAAGGCCCCGGGATTGCCATTCAAAAAGTATTGGATTTAGCAAAGATGAAACTGGATCAAATCGATGTGATCGAGATCAACGAAGCCTTTGCCGCAGTCCCTCTGGTGAGCATTGAGATCCTCTGCCGAAGGGATAAGGCATTAGCGAAGGCCATTCAGAAAAAAACCAATATCAATGGAAGCGCTATTGCCGTCGGTCATCCCAACACAGCGAGTGGAGCGAGAATTATGATGACTCTGGCGAATGAATTGAGAAGGCGCGGAGGAGGATATGCGGTTGGAGCGATCTGTGGCGGTTTAGCCCAGGCAGATGCCTGTATCATAAGATACGAGAGGTAAAAAATTGATTGAGCTTACGGAGAAACAGAGGAGTTTAGTCGAAAAAGTAAGAGAGATAGCAAAAAAGATTGCGTTGAGAAACCGCGAAGTGGATGAGACTTCTGAATTTCCCTGGGATATTTTCAATATCTTTAAAGAGAATCACGTGCTGGATCTTCCCATCCCTGAGGAGTTTCAAGGAGGAGGCGCAGGGAGTCTTACCTGTTGCTTTGTCTTGGAGGAAATCGCCCGATCTTCTCCTGGTTCTGCTCATATGCTCGCAGGCCACTGGTTGGGGTTTACCCCTCTCCAATTGTTCTGCAATCCATCCCAGAGAGAGAAATATTTCCCACGATTGCGGTCGGAGCTGGCGGCTTTCTCTCTTACCGAACCTGCAGCCGGTTCGGATGCAGGAGGAGTGATCACAGAGGCAAAAAGGCATGGAGATCGTTATATCCTCAATGGCACAAAAATCTATTGTACGCAGGGACATGTGGCGAACGTCATCACCGTATTTGCTAAAACAAATCTCGATAGAGGGGTTAAAGGGCTGAGCGCCTTTGTCATCGAAAAAGAATTTTCCGGGTTTTCTGTGGGAAAGGTAGAGGACCAGATGGGGATGAGGGGGACTCCTGCGGCAGAGCTCATCTTTCAGGACTGTTCTGTCCCCGGGGAAAATCTTCTGAAGGAAGAAGGGGAGGGATTCAATATTGCCATGAAGACCCTGGACCGGACCCGGCCCAAAGATGCAGCGATCTCTGTTGGAATTGCCCAGGGCGCTCTGGATTATACAATTGGCTATGTAAAGAAGGGATTCTTCATGAAAGAGCCCCTTCTCAAGTCACAGGCGGTTCAATTTTTATTGGCAGATATGGCTATTGCCATTGAGGCGGCAAGGTTACTGGTCTATGAATCGGCCACCCTGATTGATGAAGGGCGGGTGAGCACCCTCCATTCGGCGATGGCAAAATGTCTTGCCACAGATATGGCGATGAAAGTGGCGGATCAGGCCATCGATATTCTCGGAGCGGAAGGGGTGTCTGAAGATCACCCCGTTGAGATGTTTATCCGGGATGCAAAACTCCTACAGATCCTGGAGGGAACGAATCAGATCCAGAGGCTGATCATTTCACGGAGTTTGTTGGGCTAAGCAGGGAGGAGAGAAAGCGGTGCCATTCGAACTGACCGATACTCAAAGAGATATCCAGAAAGCGGCGAGGGAATTTGCCGAGAAGGAATTCGATCTGGATCTGGCATTGGAGCTTGAAAAAGAGGGGAGGTTTCCAAAATCTATATTTGAAAAGGCATGTCAACTTGGCTTCATCGGGATCGACTACCCTGAACCATACGGCGGCCAGGCTTTTGGTCTCTTCGAAAATGTTCTCGTGATTGAGGAGTTCACCAGAAAAGATTCGGGGATCGGCATCTCTCTAAGTCTGGCGGACATGGGGTCCGGAATTATTCTTAAGCATGGCGACGAAGGTCAAAAAAAGAAGTTTTTAATTCCTGTCGCCCGCGGGAATGCAATATTGACTGCGGCTACCCTCGAATCCACTCATAAAAAAAATGAGGGATCCATTGTCCCATATGGTGAGGCCTATAAGGACGGATGCCTTATCAAGAGGGGAGAAACACGGGTCATTCATGGTTCTTCTGCCAGCGCCATTGCTGTGTTATGTGAGCGGCCCGATCCTGAAAAGAGCATCTGCCTGATTGTGGAGAGGGATTGCAAAGGGCTGAATGTTCTGGGTTTGAAAAAGATGATGGGGATGAAGCTCTCTTCCATTCATGAGATAGTCCTTGACCACGTTAAAGTTCCAAAAGATCATGTCATTCATGGGGACCATGAAGGGGTGGATCCATTGACGACCTATCACCATGTTCATCGAATCAAGACCTCTGCTCAGGCCCTGGGTATTGCCCAGGGAGCTTTTGAACAGGCCATGAAACATGCCAAAGAGAGAGAGCAATTTGGCAAAAAGATTGTTCAGTTTCAAGGAATCCAATTCATGCTGGCTGAGCTCTACACTCTGATTGAAGCAGCCAGAGGTCTTGTTTATCGGGCGGCCTATGATTACGATGTTGGCGCAAAAGAAGCAGAAAGGATCTCCTCGGTTGCGAGACTATTTGCTGCGGATGTTGCAGTCAGAACGACCACGGACTCCATTCAGATTCACGGAGGAGTAGGGTTGATGAGAGAGTATTCCATTGAACGGATGTTTCGGGACGCCAGAACAATTCAGAACCTTGAAGAAACCAATCTGACCCAGAAAGCCCTGATTGCAGGGAAGATCATTCTGTCATAGGCAGGGAAGGTTTTGAAGGGCCTTAGAAAAAAGAGCATGGAAGATAGCGCTCATATTTAAACAGGAAGGAGGGTCACATGAAGTTACTGAAAGGATTTACGCCATACGAGAAAGAGGATGCCGAGAGATATGATCGATTGAGATGGTGGCCTGGGCTGACCCTCGGCGACCTCCTGGATAAGGCGGCAGATATTTATCCTAAAAAAGAGGCTGTGGTGGATGATGCAAATCGGCTAACCTATTCCCAAGTAAGGGAGATGGCAAATAGGTTGGCCATCAGCCTCATGGGCCTTGGGATCAAAACAATGGATCGGGTATTGGTCCAGTTGCCGAACTGGAGCGAGTTCGTTTATTCCTATTTCGCCCTCCAGAAGATTGGAGCCATTCCGGTTTTATTAATCGACAGGTATCGGCCATATGAAATTAACCATCTCATACGCCTCACCGGAGCGACCTCCTGGATCGTCCCGGAGAAATACAGTAAGACAGATTACTTACCCATCATAAAAGATGTGTTGAAAAATAGCCCAAAAATCAAACATATTATCCTTGCAAGAGGGGGGAGACACAAGGGCCTGCTCAATCTTGAGACGATGATTGAACAAACTGAGCTCAAGAAAAGAGACCTTGTCAGATTGGCCAAGAGGAGGCCTGACCCAATGCAAGTTGCCCATATGGGGCCTACAGGTGGGACGACCGGTATACCTAAAGTCGTACCCCGCACCCACAACAGCTTGATCTGCAGCATAGAATATGCGGCTAAATCGTGGGAGTTAGATATTCACGACACCTGTTTGCTTGCAGGCCCCATAGGGCATGATCTGACATTCACCAAGGGGCTCTGTGGAAGCCTTTCCACTTTTGGGAAAACGGTCTTTTGGGATTCCACTCACCCGGAGGATATATGCCGAACGATTCAGAAGGAGAAAGTGACTGCGGTCGTATGGGTGCCTACCCTGGCCAAGAGGTTAATCGATTTCGAGGGGCTGAAGGATTATGACCTGAGTTCATTAAAAAAGATGCATTGTGGGGGGGGGTTGAGCCTACCGGAGGTTATCAAGGGGGTGTGGGAGAAGTTCGGCTGCACCTTTTTCAATGGGTATGGCGGCACTGAAGGTCAGACGACGATTACCCGTTCAGAGGATAACACCGAGAACATCCTCCACACTGTCGGAAGGCCTACCTGCCCTTATGATACTTATAAGGTTGTCGACCAGAACGGAAAACAACTTCCCCCGAACACTCCTGGAGAGCTGATCATCAAAGGACCTGGGGTATTCACAGGTTACTATAAGGCGCCCGAAGAGAATAAAATGGCCTTTGATAAAGAGGGTTTTTTTAGAACGGGGGATGTGGTCAGGATGGATGAAGCAGGCAACATTACGATCACAGGCCGTCTCAAGGAGATGATTAACCGAGGAGGAGAAAGCATTAGCGCCACTGACATTGAGAGGCTGATCAGTGGTCACCCTGGTGTGGCATTTGTTGCAGTCATTCCCATGCCCGATCCGGTGATGGGTGAGAGGGTCTGCGCCTACATTCAACCCAGGCCTGGGGCCGACCTGAACTTCGACAAAATCGTTGCCTACCTGAAAGAAAGAAAGGCTTCTGTGCTCCAATTTCCGGAAAGGATCGAATTCATTGCCGACATGCCGCTCACAAAAGCGGAGAAGGTGGACAAGAGGGCATTACTCGAAGATATTAAGAAGCTATTGCATTCAGCTTGATCATCGTGAATGACCGGATGATTTGAACATCAGGCAGATTAAAAGATCATCTTATGGGAACAGGGGATTACCCCAATCCAATAAAATAACAGAACAGGAGGAACCAAGAATGATTATAGATGTTCACAGACACATGGTGGTTCACGGGACGGTCCAGGGCGGCTATATCAGAGGGGCACAGAAGAGTTTCAGCATGATGTATAGAAAGGTGCACAATGTTGAGATGAGCGATCGGGACTTTACGGAAAAAGTTGTCAGGCCTCTCACCGATCCGAACGCAGATAATATCATCGCAGAGATGGACGAAGCGGGTGTGGATAAAGCCGTGATTTTCGGAGTGGATTATGGATTGCTTTTCGGTGAAGCCCCCATCCACATGTTTGATCAGAACAAGCTGTATGCGGAGGCTGCCAAAAGGCATGAAGGTCGATTGATCCCTTTTATCGCCATTGATCCTCGCAGAGAGGGGGCTCAGAAGCATTGTGAGCAGGCCTACCATGAGTGGGGAATGAAAGGATTTAAGCTTCATGCCGGAGTCGGTTATATGCCGGACGATCCGGTCTGTTACTGGGTGTACGAAAAGGCTTCCGAATGGAAGATACCGATTATGGTGCACACTGGCGGCGCTCCCTCCGTTGCCCTCCGGTGGGAGAATTCAAGACCTGCCTATTTCGCCTCAGCAGCCGCTCGCTATCCGGAGGTTAACTTCATCTTTGCGCATTGTGGGGATGTGGGTTGGTGGCAAGAGGCCGTCCAGGCGGCAAGCTGGCTAAAGAACGTCTATGTTGATCTCTCTCTGTGGCAGAAGCCTTACAAAAAGATGGGTAAGCAACGTTTCTTTCAATGGCTCCGCAATCTCATTGACGATGTGGGGACAGAAAAGATCCTGTTTGCAACCGATGCCCCCTACCCCAATCTCATGTGCCCGTTAAAGGAGTGGGTGAAGGTCTTCAGTGAACCGGATACGGAGATCCCTTTTACCCAGGGAGAGAAAGAGATGATCCTTGGCAAGTCCGCCTGCAAGGTCTTAGGCCTTTAATGGATAGGATGTCTGAGATGAATAGGCAAGAATGTCTCGCATGACTCGAGAGATAGATATAAACGTTCTCCCTCTCTCGTGCCGGTTTTGAAAGAGAAGACAAAAAAATAAACTATGGGGCATTGAAATTCAAAACCTATTTCCTTGTCCTCCTTGCGCCTGCCACCCAAATATAGTCTGCAAGGTCAAGGTAGAAGATGCTAAACGGGAAGCCGCGAAGAACGAATTTTCGCGTTTGGTATTTGTACTTAGGCCAGCGTGTAGGGGAATCGTGAATCCGAGAAATGGCGTGCAGTACTTCTCTTTCCAGATCTAGGCCGAGGCCGATTTGTCGTTCCTCGTAGAATCCAATTCGGTGGTCAAACTCAGCCTCATCAGCAGGATGAAAAAGCACAGGCTTCAACGGTACTTTTCCCTTAGCTTGGCGAAAACCTCTTCGGCTGGAATTCCCTTGACTTTGCCCTCTCGAATCTCACGGACCCGTTTTTCCAGCTCGACGTCCCATGATGAGGAAACATCCTGCTCCGCATCGCTGTCAATACTCTGGATGAGACTGTGGGCCAACTTCGCCCGTTCCTGAACGGGTAGGGACAAGACCTTGTTAGTCAACTCTTTCAATGGGATTATCATATTTTCACTCTATCCCTTCCTCCACCCTACGTCAAAGCTAAGGAGCGCGGCGGCCTTTGCCGCGTCCCTCTTGAGCGGGTTGTCGGGCCCTCAATAGATGCACGCATCTAATATGGACAGAACTTCTTCAAGCACGTTATCTGAAGCCCTTCCCATGCGCTTAGCCTTCCGTGCACGGAAATCAATCGATTTGACTTGCTCAACCATGACGAATCCCGTGACTTTTGGATCGTTCACAATGGCAACGTGGAAGGGGAAGCTCCGATCTGTGTTGGTGATGGGGCAGACAATGGCGAGACCTGTATGGCTGTTGAATAGGGTGTTGCTCACAACCAGAGCAGGCCGACGCCCTTTTTGTTCATGGCCAGATTGGGGGTCGAAAGTGACGGCAATGAAGTCACCTTTTTGGGGAACATAGATTGTCATTTACCAAGCCTCGCTCCCGACTGGTTCTCCCCATTCAACTTCTTGGGGCTTGTAATTCTTAGGGATGCGGGCCACCAGTTCTTGAAGGCTCAGTCCGCCTCGTACGCTCCTCCTTATAGGAGCAATGACAATCACGCCGTCTCGTGCGGATACGTCGACAGGATCACCAATGGATATGTGAGTCTCCTCAAGAACCTGCTTAGCAAGGCGGAGCCCCTGACTGTTCCCCCATTTCTGCACCTTCGTGACCATATTCCACACCTCCTTAGGATATACCAAGTATAGCCCTAAGTCTATTTCTTGTCAAGTCCATTTGAGACCCAACAGTAGAAATAAGGCGCGGGCAACTCATCCATGATCGATACAAGGATTTAGCAGAGATAGAAAAGGCGTTCCGTGACTGCAAGACGGAGATATTGGAAGTTTGGCAGCAACAACATATCCTGACAAGACTCAGCGAGGAGTGGAATCATGCTGAATGCAAAGGCCCGATTCCTTCTCCAGAACAAAAAATGAGGAAGTGAAGCTTTCCATTCGATGTCTTTACTATTTTGAGACCGTTAATAATTCATTGTCAATCCCACATTCGAGATTCCGAAACAATACTGAAATGAATTCAGCACAAGGTTCGGAATGACATACCTTTCTTGTCATGCTGAACCCGTTTCAGCATCTCATTTAATGTTTTGTATTAATCCTACAGCGGATTTTTTTCGTCATTCCCGTTAAAACGGGAATCCAGAATGTCTAAAGGCTTTAAAAACCCAACTGGATACCCGCTTTCGCGGGTATGACGGACGGGGCGCCAGCACTTTTTGTTGATACAGTGCCGTTCTTTCTAAAAGAGTCGCTGTAGTGTTAATAAAAGCGATTGTCTGGTTTCGCGAGAATGAATCCTTGTAAACCCATGACCCTTTGCCATATAATGGGTTGGGTTCGTTTTCCCCGCAATGCCGGGGAAAGGAGACTATAAGATGGTGCCTTTCACTGCCGAAGGTAGATTCGACGCTCACGGGTTCCGTCCCTGGCTCCAGCACTATGATCCGCAAGTCCCTCCGCACCTGACCTACCCATCTGTGCCACTTTACAGCCTTTTAGATGAGACTGCGGCCAAGGCCCCTGCCAGTCCATGCACAAACCTTTTCGGCAGACGGCTCACCTACCAGCAGGTCAGAGAACGATCTGACCGCTTTGCGGAAAGCATTTGCAGACTGGGCCTCCGAAAAGGTGATCGCGTGGTTCTGCTTCTTCCTAACTCACCGCAGTTTCTCATCGCCTATTATGGTCTTTTGAAAGCCGGGGCCGTGGTTGTTCCTCTGAACCCTCTCTCCACAGAGCGTGAACTCGAATTCCTCCTGACCGATTCGGGAGCGGAGATCGTCATCACCATTCCACTCTTTTTGAAAAAGGTGGCATCGCTCAGGGGCAAAACACCTTTAAAACATATCGTCTCCAGCCGGCTTGCCGATTTTCTGCCGTTCCCGCTGAACCTCGCCTTGGGTTTTCAGGAGTATCGGCTTATGAAAGAATAAGGGGTCAGGCAACGGTAATTCGGTATTTCCTTCTCCTCCCCTTAATCACATTTTCCTCCATGCTCTTTAGCACTTTTTCAAACGTTTTGTCTCTCCGGACAAGATCTTCAACCTTCATAATCCCCTCACTAATCGTTACTGCGCTACGCTTGAAGTGATCAGCAATTTCTTTCACCGTACACCCCGCTGTCCTCCTCGCCAAGTATGCAACCACAGCCCTTCCTCGCGCTCCTTCCCGATCCCTTGTCGCAGTGTACAACTTATCCGCTTCTATCCCCATAGTCCTGCATACCTCCCGGGAAATGGCTCCCAGAGGAATGTCATAAACCCAACCTTCCGGCTCTTTGCTCTCCCTCTCCACTCGATCAATGAAACCTTCTTCTCCAAGGTAACGCTGATCCTTCACCTGGTAGTACCTCTCATCATGTCCACTCGATATCCCTTCCCAGACAAATTGACGATACCTTTGCCTGGATAAGGTTCCGTTCTGACCGAATTGATCCAATACGAATCCCTCATCAATCAAATGCTCCGTTCCTCTTCCAAGGTAACTGAGGTGTCCGGTCCACCCATAGTCTTCCGGTCTTTTCACAATATTCGCCCTCACCGGATTCAAATGAATATAGCGGACCAGCTCTAACAGATACACATCCTTATCACACAGAATCGCCTTGTGACGCCCCTGAAATAGATGTCCCACCTCCCCATGCCGCCTATTAAAATAACTGGCATACGCGAACAGAAGGGTTTGCATAATCCTACTCAACGGAGTCTCTTCGACCTCGACGAGAAGATGGAGATGGTTCTTTAGCAATGCGTAGGCATAAAGACGAAAGGGAAATCTCTTCTTGCAGTCCGAAAGATAGGTCATGAATCGCTGAAGGTCTTTTTCATCCAGAAAGATGCCCTGTCTTCGATTACCCCTTGTGATGACGTGATACAGAGCTCCTGGAAAATGGATCCGAGGTTTCCGAGCCATGACATTTCTATATCAAAGCGCCACACTTCTGTCAATACCGAATTACCGTTGCCTGACCCCTTATCTATTCTCTTGATAAGACTTCAATTCAGACATAAGGGTTGGGATCTGTAAGAGGCGGTATGGAAGGGGGTAATGGGAAGGGGTAGGGAACAAAGTGGGATAAAATTTTATCCCTTTATATTTTTTGCTTGACAAATAACACCTAATATATATAATAGGTGTTATGAATTTCCAGGTCCTCTCTTTTCATCGAAAGAAGGTCAGCCTCTTAAGACGGAAGCTATCTCAATTGGAGCGAATCGCCATGGAGCGATCCTCCATGGTGCCAGCCTCGTTTATGCCCCGGAGGCTGAAACCAGGAGGGCCGGTGCTCTACTATCTTTCGGCCTCAATCCGAGGAGAAAGCCGGCATCGGTATGTTCGAAAAGGCGAGGTGGAGTACTGGCGGAAACGGGCCTTGGCGTGGCGGAGGTTTATGAAGGCCATGGCCTCCTGGATGAAGGTAACCAGGGAGATCGAAAAGGAGTTGAGAGAGATCGGGAGGTTGCGGTGCGAGCCGCTACCAGGAGGGAAGCAGGGATGAAAGGGGAACTGATTGTATTTCAAGAGAACAAGGTAGAGGTGCGCAAGAGGTTGAAGGATGGAAGCATTGATTATTTGGATTTGACCTCCTGGAGTTTTCAGGATCGGTTGTTTGGATTTTTGCTGGAGGAGAGATTTTTTGAGTGGTGTGGGGCGAGCTATCCCATGCCCCGGGAGAGGGAGAACATTCCCATTTGGTTTCTCTTGGCCTGTGCCATTCAGATGAAACTTCATCGGACCGCTGCTTTCCATAGGTTAGGCTATATTCTGCGGTCGGGTTCTATCTTGACGAGGATGAGATTTAATGTGGGCTTAAAAGGAGGAGGGTTCAACGAGAAGAACAAGAAGAGGCGGGAGATCGCTATCGATCCGGACACGGCCCGTAAGTTTTTTAAGGACACGGAGGCTTCGGGGGTTGAGCATTGGTATAACACCGAGGTGCAGGGGTGGCTGAGAAGGCACCGAGGCTATTCGGACAAGGAAGGGATTTACATCTTGGATCCCACGTTGATTGCCCTGCCGGATAATCCCAATTATAAGGAGGCGGCCCTTTTACCGTTGGACCAAGAAGGCCGGTATGTGGATGTCAAGAAGCTGAGCCCTGCAGAGAGGAAGCGATTCAAATATACCCGTACTTATCAATTGACGCTCTTGCTGCATTATAGTCGACAGGACGATTATTTCATGTTTGCCGGTGGGCATTTGGGGCCGGGGAATGAATCGGGGTTAAAACGGGGGGAGGAATTAGTCGACCAATTTGTTTCAAAGATCGGCAAGGGGGTGATCAAGCTGTTGATCATGGACCGGGAGTATATTGACGGGGGCATGATCACGCGTTTTAAGAAGGACTATGGGATCGATTCTCTGGTGCCCTTGAAGTCGAACATGCATGCGTTATTGGATGCTTTGGGGATTTCAAGAATCGAGAAGATGAACTGGGTGAAATATGATGAGGTCAGGGACGAGAGCGGAAAGGTGGTGGAGGTGGAGGAAGTGGCGGGGGTGGGGGAGGTGGAATCGTGGGAGAGTTGTAAGGTTCCATTATACGTGGTTCTGGTGCGAACGCGCAAAGCGGATGGTCGGACCGAGATTTGGGCCTTAGCTTCGACGAAAGAATTTCGTGATCCCAGGGAACCGAGAAAGTTATACACGGGCAGGGTGCAGATTGAAGAGCGAATTGATCAGATCAAGAATTGCTGGTGGGTAGGATCCTTTACGACACCGAATTTCAATGCAGATACCGTCCATATCTTCTTCGTGTTGCTCACCTATACATTGATTCAGCTCTATTTGAAGGCAACCCACCACGAAGAGTTCGCTACCCAGACGATTGAGACCTTGAGGCAGGAGGAGCGACTGGGGAAGGACGCGGTGATTGTCTACGCCGAAAAATACTTTGCCGTCTTTGATGTGGATGAATATACGGACATCATTTTGCATCTTAAATCGAAAGCTCACCAGAGAATGTGCCGGTGGATCAAGAAGTTTCGAAGAAAAAAGATCCGGGCTCCCTGAGGAAATAAACCGTTGGGCTTGCACAACTCCTTCGGATGCCTTTCTAAAACGCCCCTGCTCCATTGGGTAGCCAGGGAAGTTTTTTCTCTCCGTACCTCTTTTCAAATCCGTCCCCATTTATTCATCTCCCTTCGACCATAGGGATCAGAATGATCCATCCCCCCGCTAGTTCCTCCCTTGAATGGAGTTCCGTCTTCTCGGTCAAGGAGCCAGGGCAGTAAACTACCCCTCCTCCCCCCCCCTTTCTTATGTCTGAATTGAAGTTGTATCTGACGAGTATTGACAATTCCTTGAAATTCGTGTATCATGTTTTGTGTAATTAAGAGAGGGATAATTCGATGCCTTCAAAAATCCAAAGGATTAACATTTCGTTTCCCAAAAAGCTTTTAGATGAACTTAGTTCTTTCGTCCCTCCCGGGAAGCGGAGTCATCTTATCGTTGAGGCAACCCAGATGGAACTTGAAAAGATAAAGAGGCTTAAGATTCTTGAAAAGACCGCTGGAGCCTGGAAGGATTCAAGCCATCCTGATTTAAAAACGGTTGAGGATGTCTGCAACTGGGTGAGCTGGCTCCGACAATCCGACGAAAAACGATTCAATGAGATCTTAAAGGTTGATGCCTAATAGATATCTGTTCGACACGGATGTTCTTATAGCCTATCTGAGGGGATATCCCCGGGCGGTGGAGTTGCTCAAAACTCTCGCCGCACAGCGATTTGATTTCTTTATTTCTCCGGTTACGATCATCGAAATTGAGTTAGGCATTCGGGATGCGGAAAAAGAGAAAACCTATGAATTTCTGGATATATTCGAAGTTTGTACCGTGGATCGATCCATAGCTCACCTGGCTGGATCTTCCTTAAAAAAATACCGAAAAAAAGGAGTCACATTGGGGCTTGCCGATGTCATCATTGCGGCAACTGCTGTGACCCACCATTTAACCCTGGTAACTTACAACACAAGCCATTACCCTATGTCCGAGCTTCAGATCTTCCACCCCTGATCCATCCGGCGCCGCATACAACCTCATCTCCCTTGAACTTTACGTTTCACGATTAGTGTTTGCAGAATTGCTCTAAAGGAAGGCGAAGAATAAAGAATGTTGGTTTTAGAATTTGAATTTTTCCTGCCTTCCTGGCTTCCTTATAGTAAAATATCAATAAGTCAAGCCTGATCCCAATTTCTTTATACTGGAGAGAAATCCTTCCTTCCCTCCCTTTGTCAAAGGAAGGAATTACCCCTCTTTGGAAAAGGGGCGAGGGGAGATTTTCATCCCGATTAAATCGGGATCAATTATGGACTCCTTATTATCTTGAATTCCTAGGGGATCTGATTTCTGGAACAACCAGAGACAAGCCGGAAATGCCCTCAAAGTCTTTCCGGTTATGCGTAAGGAGGATCAATCCATGCTGGATTGCTTGACTCGCAAGCCATAGATCATGAATCCGGTATTTGTACTCTTGACCGTTTGCCCGAAGAGAAGCTGCAAGCGTGCCAAAGATCTCGCCGGTCGTTTCATCTATCCTTAGAATTGGTTTTTTCTTAAGGCGGTGAATTGCAGCCAATCTCTTTTGTCGAATTCCCGCCGAAGCCGCTACCTCGGCACCGAATTTCAGCTCGGCAATCGTAACTGGGGAGAGATATACCGGTTCATCCCTGGTAATCCCTGCAATATCGGCTGGAGCCAGGAATCCTCTTTCTACATCAATCCATATGCAGGTATCTATAAGGAAACCCATGGGTCTCTTACCTGTTGAGACATCCCTGTTTCATTCTCTCTGATATCCTGCAACCACCCGGCGCCCGCATCATCCGGGAGCGTACGATAAAGATCGGACATAGCTTCAAGGGCGGTCATTGTGGCAGGTCCCGGCAAGATCCTGGCAACCTGGTGATTATTCCTGATCACAGTCAGTTCTTCGCCGTGGAACTCAACCAAATCAAACATCTCCTTGAATTTCCTCGCCAATTCTGTCGCAGTCACGGTCTTCATGCTTACCCCCTTCCCTACAATCTGATACAATCATATTATATGATCGGGTAAGTGTCAATAGCGGAGTCTGGTCCGCCTGCTCCGTCCTCAGTCGGGACCGGGGCCCCTCTGGAGTCCATTCTCTCATCACGGATTTGGAGATGCTTCCCTTTCCACCACAGGTCGCCGCTTTGGGGGTGCTCCCCGTCATATTGATCGAACCCGCCACACAAGCAACCATGTGTGCACACAATTCCCGCTCTGTCATACCCGTTCCATCCTTTATCTCGTCGTCATGCGCTGTCAATTCTTTTCCAGAAGGATTGTCTTTCCACGGTTCTCTTTAGCACAACCAACCCGCCCGATGGACTCCTCGATTGGGCAAGAGACCTTGCCGCATCTTTAGTGATCTCTTCCATGACGATATCTGTCTTGAACCCCTCGGCAAAGCTTGCCACCTTCTCACTCTGTTTTCCTTCAATGCAATCGATGAATTAGTCAAGCTGGCTGGTATACTCATTGCCCCGCACATAGAAACGGACAGTCCTGGCAAAATCGGTGATATAGCGGGTGTTCCACCCCTTCTCAAACCCCCTTTCCGGATTCGCCTCCTTCAGGTAGATTTTATATACATGCTTGTCCGCAACAATCTTGCCTTCGGTGCCCATGATCTTCACGATATTTGCTGGTTTGCGGTATGTCTCGTCGCTCCAGTTAGCCATGATCGTGCCGCTGAACCCCATGTTATAGACGAATGTAGAACTCACCAGATCTTCCACCTCGGAGGAATAGATGCTTTGCAATAGACTTCTCACGATGGCATCTGATCGATCCAGAAGGTAGACAATAAGGTCGATGCAGTGAGAAGCGAATTCATACATGCGCCCGCCACCTGTCTTTCTGCTCCCACGCCAACTCGATTTCGCATCCTTGAGAACGGTGGCGCCGTACATCTCCGAACTGAAGTTGACGACATCGCCGATCACACCGTCAGAGACAAGCTACCGTAAGATTTCCGATGGAAAGAAGAAAGGTGGTCTATTACGAACCCATCAGCCTCTAAAAATTCAGAGCGCCCCTCCATTCTGATTGTGGCGAGGGGGACCAAATTCCCTTTGTCCACCCACACCTCTATCCTCCCCCCTGCCTTCGCCGAAGCGGCTTCGCGCAGGCAGGGGTCGAAGGGGGAGGAGGCTTAGCGGCAAAACTTCAAATATTTTTGGTTAGGATTAAAGGTGGGCCCTTATTCCGGTGATCCTTCCGTCCGTCAAAAACCAATTAATGGGTCCGCATTTCGGTGGGGGGCGGATCCATCCTTAGTCGGTGATAGCATCAATTATGGACTCCTTAGCAATAGGTCCAGCGTAGCCCTGGCTTCTTCAGCGCCAGGAAACTTAGGATCGAGAGTTAGCGCCTTTTTCAGCTCCTTCTTCGCATTTTCTTTGTCCCCGTTTTTATAATAAGCCATGCCCAGGTGGTATCTCACGACAGGATTTTCAGGAATTTTCTCCTTTGCCTCTTGTAGGTAACCGACTGCGCGGCTAAAGACATTCTTCTTATAATAAGCCCACCCAATCGTATCTGAGATATTCGGATCCTCGGGAAACTGCCTCTTCGCTTCCTGGGCCAGATTAAGAGCTTCGTCAACATTTCCTCCCTGTTCTAAGTAGAGATAGGCAAGGTTATTGGCAGCAGGCGCAAATTTAGGATTAATCTTCAGAACCTTTTGATAATATTCTTTGGCCTTGTCGTATTTTTTCTGGGCGTCATAAATCAATCCAAGCCCCATGTGGGCGGATACCGAATCCGGCGCCTTTTGAATGGCGGCATTGAATTCCTCTATCGCCTTCTCTGTTAAATTCTGCCGGATATAGAAATTGGCGAGGGAGGTATAAAAGCCTGCCACATTGGGGTTGATCTCGATGGCCTTCCTGTAATTGCTCTCGGCCTTTGGCATTTCCTTATTCACCTCATAGAGCCGCCCTAACATATTATAGAAGAAGGAATTTTTAGGCGAGAGCTTAATCTGCGCCCCCACCCTCTCGATCGCCTTCTTACTCTCCTTCTGATTCATATAGACAACGGCAATGAGGTCAAGGCTTTCCAGGAAGTTTGGTTGGATTGACAGAGCTTTCTCAAATTGTGTTAACGCCTCCTTCTCCCTCTTTTGCGCCAGAAGGAGGCGGCCCTTCTGATAATAACCGGCAGGGTTATGGGGAGCCATTTGAACCGCCTCTTCGAAAGATTGACCGGCTTTCTGAACGTCCTTCTTAAGAAGATAAGCGTTTCCGAGAATCAAATGGGCCTGCACCGATTTGGAGTCTCTCTCTAAGGCCTCCTGAGCCTCTTCGATGGCCAAATCAAAAGAGCCTGTTCCGAGATGAATATCCGCAAGAAGTAATCTTGACTGAGTCGCATTCGGATTCAGCTTGACCGCCTCCCCCAATTCGTTCTTGGCCTGTTGAATATCTCTGTTTCCGAGATGGGCCAGGCCAAGGAAATGGCGCCCCATAAAAGACCTGGGATTTTCTTTGAGGTACGATTGAAAGAGATGGATGCTGTCATTGAACTCTCTCTTGGCTAAGTGGAGTCTGCCTTTGAGGAAAATTCCGTCATGGCTTTTCGGATTCATTTCAAGAATCTTAGCCACCGCCTCCGAGGCTTTATCATGCTGATTATCATTCAAATAGACTTCAGCAAGTTTTGCCCTTGGTGAAATATTCTTCTCATCGGTTTCGATTCCTTTCTGGTAGGCCTCGATCGCCTTCTCTTTTTTCCCCCAGATGAAGTAGAAATCTCCCAGATGAATCCTTGAAGAAACTTTCTTGGGTTCAACTTCAATCGCTTTTAAAAACTGCTTCTCCGCTTCTTCCATTCGCCTCAAAGAAGTATAATAATTTCCGAGGGCGATATAGGTGTCCTGATCCTTAGGGCTTATTTTGGTCGCTTCAATCAATTCAGCCTCGGCCAGTTCCGTCTTCCCTGTTCTCCGGTAAAATTCACTTAAGGCATACCGGGTTCTGATCGATTTTTCGTCAACCTTAATTGCATCCTTAAAAGTTTTTTCCGCCTGTGAAAAATCCTTTTTAAGAACATAAAGGTTTGCCAGATGGAGAAAAGCCTCGGTCTTTTTGGGCTCCAGTTCGATGGCCTTTCTCGCTTCCTGGATGGCTTTATCCAGGTCTTTTTCAGCAACGTAAATCGAACTCATTAAAAGATGGGCGGAGGCGTTATTGGGCTCTTTGGCAAGGGCCTTCTCCGCCTGGTCTCTCGCTTTCTGTATCTCTCTCGACAAGAGATAGAAACTTCCGAGCTGGAGCCGGGCATCGGTGAGGTCGGGGTCTAAATCCACACTCTTCGCAAATTCAGAAAAAGCCTCCCGGACCTGCCCTGCTCTCAAGTGGGCAAGCCCCAGCTTATAGCGGGCGTTGGCGTCTTTGGGCTCAATTTGGATAACGTTTTTATACTCGATGATCGCCTCTCTGAACTTGTTTTCCGAAAAGTACTTCTCCGCCCTTTTCCAATGGCGCTCCTTCTTCGCCTCTTTACTGCACCCTGTTAATCCGAAGAAGATAAATAAGAAAAGAACGGCATAAATGATCTTGGACCTTCTTCCGCCTGATAAATTCATCAGCTCCTCCTTGCCTTTGAAGTTTGAGTGTTAAGTTTTAAGTTTTTAAGAACTCGTAACCCGCAACTCGTAACAGTGCTTTTCAATCCTTCCATTTTTCCATTATTCCTTATTATATTTTAAACACTCAACACTTTTAATTATTTTGATTCAAACACTATCACAATTCCCTTTCAAACTCAACAAGGGTGTCCGAAATCTTTACGAAGTGATTTGCAAGAAAAGTCATATATTTTCAAATAATTAGTAAATTATCGTTTAGAATGTCGGATTAATTTACAAATTCTCCCATATTTCATAATATGAAACGATACTAACCAATTGAAAATTTGGAGGTTTTTATTTTTTCCTCTGTGGTATGGGAATTGCTTTCAATTCTTCCAAGTGTAGAGAGTATGAGGAAGGGAGAAAAGGACTTGATCGCTTATGAGTTCTACACGCTGGATAAGATTGGGAAAGCCCATTTAATCGGAATTTTGCCTGAACGTAGAAGAGACAAAGATAGAATTAGCGCTGAGTCCATTATGAATTGGGTCAAAAAAGTAATTGGCAATGGTAATATAAAGAATAATATCTTTTTCAGTCAAGTAAAAATCGATTGACACCCTCCGTCTTAGTATCTAAACTCCCGGTTGCCCGGATATGGCTCGTTATCTTGATCTTCTCCTTTGATTCTCTCACTAAAATTTGGTTGCCATTTTGCGCACAACAATTTAATTCATAAGTGCCTGCGCCTCGTCCGATACTTCGCCCGGAATCCCGCTAAGAGCGGGTCGCTATTACATTGGAGGCCGATGCGCAGGCTAAAGCCTTCAGCTACCTTTGGTTTTCGCAAATCATCGACAACCTTTTGTCGATATCGATTCTCTAAGGGCCTAAACTCAGCCCCCTCTTTCTTCATAGCGCCGAAAAAAAAAGCGCCCACCGGCAAGTAACGAATGGGCGCCTTGATTCCTTCAAAAATTGTTGGAATTTCTTAGTCTTTCATCTTGAATTTTCTCCTCAAAAGGCCAAGAGTTACAAGACCAGAACCAAGGAGCAACAAAGTGTTTGGCTCAGGGACACTTATTGTTGCCCCTTCCACTGTTGCCGAGCTCGTCGCAACCGTTCCCAGAATTAAGATTAAAGCGGAAACAAGCGTATCGATTACTTTCCCCATTCCTCATCCTCCTTTTTTAAATCTTAATTAGCCCTTCTACGGTATCTCCTAAACAATGCCAACCCAATAAGCCCAGAGCCAAGTAAAAGCAACGTTGATGGCTCCGGAACCATAACCAACTGGTCCTGCTTTGGATTGCCCTGTGCGTCAACGAGATTCATTGCCCTGACATTTCCAAGGCCACTCCATATTCCATTATCGATTGCTGTTGCCGCCTCCCAAATCCATGCCTGGGCTTGGGCATCAGAAACCGTAGTAATTTCTTGCTCGATAAACCAGATTGCCAATTGTAAAGAATTTGCATCACTGACGTGGCCTGAAGAATTGGGCGTATAATCATAGCTTGAAAGTGTTCCCATTCTAAACTGGGTATATAAATAAGCGGTTCTTGGATCAAGGGGATCACCCGCTGGACCCCCACCCACACCACCATGAATTGCTCTATCAGAAATGCCACTCACTATATACCCAACCCCTGGGGTAAAATATTCATTTCTTTCGAGGCAGAATGTCCGGAATAATTCTGGGCCTCCTGATGATTTGGCTACACCAAATTCGCCGCCACCGGTTGTTCCTTCTCTGTCATATAAATAAATAGTGTCCCCTACATTTATGGGATCAGCGAAAACCATCGTTCCTGAAACTAAAATCCCAATAAATGCAAAAACGATCCAACCGGTCATCTTCTTCGATTTTCCACCCATTTCGCTAAACCTCCTAATGCTGGCATTTCCGAAGTTCTATTTCGAGCTTATAGGAAAGCAAAATCGTTGCCAAGAATAGAATGATTCAAGCTTTCTTTTATTTATCTTTAATAACTATACGTAATTATAAACGAATTTAATTTTTCGATCTTTAAATTTTTAAAGAAAAAAAATATTTTAGCCGAAAACAATTGATGATAAGTGTAAGGAAATCCGACGATTCATATGTGTGATAGATCATGAGTGTTAAGTGTTAAGATAACTCTTGTAAAAACAATAAGATATTTAAGGTTTTTACACGATTTTACAGTTGTAAATTTTCCCGACAAAAAGTTCTGAAAAAAGGGAGCAATGGAGTTCTGTAATCCTGTGATGTTGGTATTTTAAACCCATAAACCGCAACCTTTAACATCTTTCCCCATCATTCCATTCCATTATTCCAACATTCCACTTTTCCATTATTCCATTCTACTATTTTTCAATTCCAAGCTTTTCCATCAACTCATAAAGGTTGGGTCTGCTAACTCCAAGCTCCTCCGCCGTCTTTGTCATATTTCCTCTATTTCTATCCAATGCATTCCGAATGAGTTCCCTTTCAAGAGCCTCCTTTGCGTCTTTCAACTTTTTCCCCTCATATTTAGAATACGAAAAATCCATTTCCATGTCTGCGGGGGTCAATTTTTGCCTCTCTGCCATGATGACCCCTCTTTTGATCCTGTTTTCAAGCTCCCTAACATTACCCGGCCATTGATATGCCTCGATTGCACGAATGGCCTGAGAGGTAAACCCATAGACTTTCCGTCCGTTTTCATGAGCAAATCGTTGTAAAAATGCGGTGGCAAGGAGCATGATATCCCCATTTCGTTCCCGAAGAGGAGGAAGTGAAACAGTAACCACTCCAAGCCGATAGTAAAGGTCCTCACGAAACTTCCCCTCTTTTAATGTCTTTTTTAAATCCCTGTTGGTCGCCGCTAAAACCCTGGCATCCACCCATATCTCCTCCCTGCCACCCACCCTCTGGATCTTCTGTTCTTGAAGAAAGCGAAGAAGCTTCACCTGAAGGGACAAAGAAAGTTCCCCGATTTCGTCGAGAAAAAGAGTGCCGCCCTGGGCCATCTCTAAACGGCCTTTCCTCTGTATATGGGCTCCGGTAAAGGCTCCCCTTTCATGACCGAAGAGTTCACTTTCGAGAAGGGAGTCGGGAATGGCGCTGCAATTAATCACCACAAATGGATAGCCTTTCCTTAAACTCTGCCGATGGATTGCCTTTGCGACCAACTCTTTCCCTGTTCCGCTTTCCCCTACAATCAGAACCGGGGCATCAGAGGGCGCCACCTTGCGTATTGATGAAAAAACCTCCTGGACCTGGGGACTGGTCCCTAAAATCCCTTCGAATGATTCATCGCTTATTCGTTTTTGGAGTTCTTGGTATTCATGTTCAAGTTGAGAAACATAAAAGGCCCGACTTAAAACCACTTTCAGCTCATCGATTTGGATGGGTTTGAAAAAGAAATCGTAAGCCCCTTCACCGATGGCTTTCATGGCGTGATCCTTTTCGGCCTGACCGGTAATGACAATAACTTTGACCTGCCTATCGAGCGAAAGGATCTCTGTTAGGGCAAGAAATCCCTCTTTTACTTCACCGGGATGAGGAGGCAGGCCGAGGTCCAGGGTCAATACAGGAGGCTTTTCCTTAACCAAAATATCCAGTGCGCTCCGGCGATCTTCAGCCAAAAAGAGCTCATAGTCCTGGGCAAGCGCCCACTTCATCTGGGTGCGGATGGATTCGTCGTCTTCAACGATGAGAAGCTTGGGCTTCTCGTGGTGAAGGGTGTTGGGTGTTGGGTGCAGGGTTTCTGATTCAGCCTGTTGGGCGCAATGGGTTGGGGTTATTGTAGCACTATGTTTTGAATTCTCTGAATTCATTGATTACTTCCTCGATGGCTTTGAAAGTGACGAGATTAAACCATGCAAAAGCTTCGATACTTCTTCCTGGAGAGAATATAATTCTGAAAAAACATCCTTGGCTAATAGACCAAGATCAAACGACAATGCAAGAAGCGTTTCTAACTCACCGCAGGAACCGTTAGCCACGTTTAAGAACTGGATGTATTCCTTACGGTGTCCTCTCCGATACCCCTCTGCAATATTACAAGGGATAGAAACCGCACTTCTTCTCATCTGAGAAGTAAGCCCGTAGATCTCTTCCTTTGGATATTCCTTCGTTGCTTGATAGATTTCTAATGCAAGTTTATACCCTTTTTGGTAAGCAATCAACTCTTTATAACTTTGCATTTTTCTCCCCCTTCTATACCATAGGATAAAGTGAGTGGGATGTCGGTCCCTATTCGCTTTTTTACTATACCCTACACGCTACCCCCTACACCCTTTATGGGTAATAGCACTTTGAACGTTGTTCCTCGTCCTTCTTCGCTTTCCACTTCAATTCTTCCCTGGTGGGCTTCGATGATCATTTTGCTCTGGAAGAGGCCGATTCCCATGCCATTCTTCTTCGTCGTTTTAAAGGGGCGGAAGAGCGATTGTTCTATGAACTCTTTTGACATGCCGCATCCGTTATCGCTGACGGAAAGTGTGACCCAACTATCTCTTTGCTCAGTGGCTAATCTAATCTCGCCCCCATTTCCAACTGCTTCATTTGCATTCAGGAGGAGATTGATCAAGACTTTCTGAACCTGTTCAGGGTCGATGATTAGTCTCGGGACGGTTTGAAGGACTTGAATAAGCGCACCCTTGGTGCTTCCATTTATATCGGAGAGGGAATCGCCAACCAGTTTGTTAAGGTCGGTTTCAACCCTCTTCAGTTCAATCTTTTGACTCAGCATGGAGAGATGACCGCACATGCTGTTAACCTTGGTCACGCTCTGTCTAATGATTTGTAACGCCTCGTTTCGAAACTCCGGATTCTCAAAATGAATGGGTAAATTCTGCATGGTGAGTGAGAGTGTGGAGGCAAGGTTTTTAAGATCGTGGACGACGAAAGCAGACAGGGTCTGGAACGCCTCCATTTCCTTTGACTTTCGGAGATCCTCCGAAAGCTTGAGGTTGAAAAGACTTCCGGCGGTCTGGTCTGCGATCGTTTTGACAAGATCCATTTCTTCGAATGAGAAGGGTTTGTATTCAACCTTCTCCCCGAGGGTCATCACCCCCAGAAGATTTCCACCTGCTGAAAGCGGCACGCAGTAACGTATCCTTGCTTCTCGAAGGGAATCCGGCATCGACTGTTTGAGGTCATGAGCCCATGGAACCTCGGGATCGTCCAGGTCCACAGGGAACTCCTGATTTCTTATCGCCTGGAGGAGCTTTTTTTCTACTTCTTCGGAAATCCGGTGTCCTGTTCCGGTCTCGGAGAAGACCGTCGATCCCGTTGATCTCAATCGGGAACGCGACTCGTCCAGGAGCCACACCGTGACCGAAAGCACTTCCAGGACGTCGGAAACCATTCTGGAAACCGTCATGCACAGGTCCTTGACAACGGTGATCGTGGATGTCTTTTCGGTGAACTTCATCCACTCCTTGCGGTAGTCATACTGGGGGCGCTTCGCATGGAGTGCGACGAAACGTTTGATCTTATGCCGAAGCCGGTCTGATAAGAGTATAATGGATAAGCCCAATAGAACCAGAAAGATAAAGAAGGCTTTGGTGTATAAGGAAAGGTCTTCACCCATGTACGGAATAAGCTTGGCCAACACTCCAACGGCCAGCAGATAAATTCCTACGATCAAGACGGTAAGAGAATTGTAAAGGAACGAATGAGAAAGATAAAAATCCAAATTCAACGAATGGGTGCGAAGAAGAGATCGAAGGATGAGTGCGCTGGCTATGATGAGCACTCCGGTATTGATCACCAATAGGAACGTGCTTAAAGCATTAAAAAGAATGGTCTGGCTGCTCGTATAAATTCGAATCCCAAAAATGCTTCCGATCCCGAGCGCCATATACTTAACCTGCCATCGCATATGCCCCACTGATGCCCTGAGAGTCCTTTCCAGGTTCATCAGAATGAGAACAGCGCCTGACAATAAACAGAGATGGAAAGTGTATCCTGACCATCCAAGGCGAATGAGCCATGCCAAAGGAGAATCTAAGGCAGGCTCGCCCATAAAGAAAGATTTCCAGAAAAAGGTGACAAGGGTTAAGGGAATAATAAAAGTTAGGAGGACAATCCACCGCCATTTCGAAATGATTTCTTTATAGTTTACTCTCGCATAGGTCAGAGAAAAAAGTAGCCAGATCCCCGGTATAAAAGCTGTGAAAGCGAACCGGACACGCTGCCAGTAGATGACATCGCCGGGAAGAAAAGCTTTTAATCCAAAACCAATAATAACGGCTTCCAATGCCAGAACAATCATACCGGCGGCAAACGCCCAGGAGACAAAGGAACCTCGATCCCGAATCAATACGAGAACGGCCAATCCCAAGCAAAAAAGAGCAGCAATAAATGATAGAATGGAATAAAAAGACATTGAATTAGGTTTGAGGTTTGAGATTCGAGGTTTTAGGTTAGAGGTTAGAGGCTAAAGGCTGAATGTGAAAGGAATCGTTTCAGGTTACAATTTACGGGTTAACAGGTTTGCAAAAGATATTATAGGGCACGAGTTAACAAATTGTTGAAGACCTAAGCTTAAGCAACCGCAACACCACAAAACTGCAGCACGGCAGCACTTGTTCATCAATCTTCCGCCCCCAGTTTCACCCCATTATTTAAGAGGTCCAAGTCCCTTTTGTTTAAGTACAATTCTTGTTTTTCACTCTTCATTGAAATGTCCCGCAATAGCCGCTCTCTTTTTTCTCGAACTTGATCCTTAATCCGCTTCACATGGCCACGGCCTAACCCTTTTACCTCGCAGCCGAGTTCGAAGTACCGTTTTATCTTCTCATCGTCCAGGATACCGAAACAGTCAATTACTGCTATTGGCCCGCCAGCGCTTTTGACTACTTCATCCGGATCAAGATTCAAGTAATGCTTGTGCCTCACGGCAAGAATGAGGGTGTCTATTCCATCTAATGCCTTATTCAGGTCTTGCTCGACGCGTAGGTCCTTTAGCTTTTCCTGACCACGGAAAAATCTCTTTAAACCATGTGATGAAGCGGGATACTCATCCTGCTTCTCAAACTCCCACCAGTGAAGAACGTAAGGATCGTGGACCCTTAGTTCTGCGCCCATCTCTGTCAAACGGCGTACGATTAATTCTGAGCCGCTATAGCGGGTATCCCCGACGTCTTCCCGATATGACACTCCAAGTACCAGAATATCTGCTGAGGCAATCGGCTTGCTCATGTTTCGGAGTGCGTCCCGGGTGAGTTGGGCCACGTGGAGAGCTCTCGTATCATTAATATCAATGGCCATGGGTGTGATCTTGAAGATATCATCTTCAAATCCATGGATATGGCGATAGGCCCAAAGGCCTAAGCCTCCATCTTTGGGAAGACAGTAACCACCAATTCCTGGTCCTGGAAAGATGATGTTGTTATGCGTCGGCCTAACCTTAATGGCATTGATAACTTTGATCAGGTCCACACCGTTTCGTTCCGCAAAGAGGCTCCATTCGTCCATAAAAGCGAGAAGGGTTGCCCGAAAACTGTTTTCAACAATTTTTGCTGTCTCGGACTCGATCGGTCGATCCATTACGGTCAAGGGAAACTTCTCCGTGTTCAGCACGTCATTCAAGAATTTGACAACTCTCTGTGTCGATTCTTCGTTTATTCCACTACAAACCCGCCAGAAGTCACGAATGCTGGCCACATAATTCTTTCCGGGCATCACCCTCTCAAAACTATGAGCCAAGACCGGATCGGACAGGATACCCCTCTTCTGAAACGCCTTTTTCATGATAGGGTAGGCTATCTGTTCTGTGGTTCCCGGAGCTACCGTCGTTTCAATGAGAACTAAGGCCTGAGGACTGATATTTTGGGCAATGACCTCTATAGACTCTTCCAGAGCGACCATATCTGCCCTGCCCTCACTCACACTCCCGAGAGACTCTTTCAAATAATCACACTGGACATCCACAATGACGACATCCGCAAGTTTTAAAGCATCATAGGTATAGGTAGCCGTGAGTGTCTTTTTTTCGTCCACGCATCGGCGAATCATCAAAGGGACCTCGGGGTCTTCTGAACTTACCGGGGATATCCCACGGTTTAGCAAAGGGGTTTTCCAAAAACTACGTGTGCTGGGCCGCTGCATCCCGATGACAAACTTGGTGGGATTACCTTTTTCATCCTCAGCGTCAGCGACCACCGCAGCCATGACTGCTCCAACAAACCCAAGGCCCATAACCACTGCGATCTCACGACCTAAGGTCCGTTGTTTCTTAACTGCTTCCTGTAAACGTCCAAATTCCTTTTCGTAGTCATCAGGACAAGGGAGTAAGAATTTCTCACCGGTTGGACTAAGTGAATATTCAGACATTGTTACCTCCATTTTCTAAGTAATTCGCCAGCCGTAACACGTTAACCTGTAACCTTATTTCTATCGTAAGGTGTGAGGCGCAAGGCGTAAGGCGTTAACTCGCAACTCGTAACATCTTTTCCCATTATTCCATTATTCCATTCTTCCATCATTCCATTATTCCCTTTGTTTCCCTATCCCCTACACCCCGCTCCCTACCCCCTACCCTCTACACCCTTCTTCTCTGTTTTCCTCAGCCAGAAAAGCACCGGCGCCAAAAGCATGAGGGCAACAAAGAAAAATGGGATTCCTCCGCTTTTGTGAAGTTCACTGCCCAAAATCCTGGGATCGACGTAGGTCCCTAATAGAGAAAGAGTGACAATCCGTAGTCCGTTTTTAAAAATGGTAATAGGAAAGATCGATAAAACCAGTATAACTTTTTTCCATCCCGTTTGAAGAAAGAGCTGGCCAGCGATAATACTGGTAATAAAAAGAGCAATACTTGACCGAATACCACTGCACTGTTTTGCCACCTCAATGCTCATCCCTGGAAGATGAAATATAAACCCCTCTCGAAGAATAGGAGCCCCTGTCAGCTTAAAAATAACATAGGTGGCTTCCGTGGAACCTATTTGAAGAAGAAGGATAAGCTTCTCAACTGCTGTGGTTGGTATTGGAGTTAAGAAAAACAGAAACAATAAAGGGAAAACTGCAAACCGGAAAGATTTAATACCATAGAAAACCAAAACTCCACCAATCAGGAGGGTAATGGCAGAAAAAATCATGAGGGATAGATGGTCATTCTGATTGAGTTTTATGACTTGCTCGGTTCCGATAAAATAGAGTATCATTCCAATTGTGATCACCGTAATACCGGACCTGAAAGAATACTCCAAATCTGAAAATATTATTCTTCGTTTCAAAAAGAGGAAGTATATGCTTACGATAGGAATGAGAATGATGTGAGAGTATAATTCACTCTTAAATAACAAACCCATCAGTTCCTTTAAGGGGTGAAAAAACATCGCGAATATCACGAGGCTAAATAACAGAAAGAGTAAATTTCTTGGAACCATCAGTTTTTTGATTTCCATCATGATCTTAATTGCCTTTCTTTCTTCCTTTCTGATCGTAACCCTTAACTCGTAATCCGCAACTTCTTTCTTCCAATATTCCATCATTCCATCATTCCATCATTCCATACTTCCAGTATTTCAGCACCATATATTTCAAAATGGCTTTGGGATTCTTTCCCCAGGATATCGGACCATCAATAATAAAATTATGCTTTTGTTGAAAAGACTTTCGCTTGAAGTCGTAGGATTTAATCTCGACCCTGGTTTCATCGAGTAAACCTCCGCCTGATTCGGCACATTTAGCCAAAATGGGATAGAGAGGACCTTTCTTATTGTGGGTCATGAATCGCAAGATTTGAATTTGGAAAAAGGATGTACCTTGCTGCATGATAGTCCAGGGCAACTGGATCTGTTGAGGCAAGGATGGCTTTTGTCTGGACAACTGGAGGATCTGTTCGTGAGGATAGACCAACCCACTCTGCAGTCGTTATATTCAGATCAGCCTTTCGGATGGTTTTCATGAAGGTGCCGATCGCAGATCCCAGCATGCCAGGCTCTGGTCCCGGAGACCATTTATTAAAGGGAAAGGAGTGGAAGTTATAATAATTCTTTGTTAAATGTCCGTTATTACTTGGATCGGACCCTCCACTCAAGTCTGTGATTCCCATGTAATTTTTTATTGCGCTTGTCATCCCGCAATAGGTGCTGTGATGATTGAGGGCCGAAAAGTTGATAAACTTTAAAGGTTGACCCGTATAGGACCCTCTCTCCCAGACCCCGCCCTTAAAATCAATGACCGTCCCTTTATCTGTTATAAAAAAGGGATGGGTCATAATCGTTGCCCGTCGATCCTTCCCCTTCAAACCATTTTCACAAGTGATTAATGGGACTCCATTCGAACCGTCACAATAGACATATCCGGTTCCATCCGAGGGTCCGAAGACCCGTTTGTTTCCCGCACCAACATCAATCAGGTGATAGGTTGAGAATCTGTCTCTATATTTTTCTTTCAATATTCGTGTTAATTCGTTGTAATTCGATACATTTGTCAGATCAGAATTCCTCTCAAAATCATGGGCCCATCCGGAGCTATCAGATTCCCACGGCCTGGGTCCTCGATGGCAGTTCTCAGCAAGAACCACTTCACCTTTAAAGCCACCGGGCCTTTCCATGATTAGGTCAACAAACGTCTTTATCGCTGCCAGATTTGGAGCCCCCTGGTTCCACCACTGGACATTGGGTTTGATGAGGACAACATCATCGGAACCAATGATTCTTTCTATCCCCCCGATCAGGTCAATAACTTTTTTGAGATTTTGTTCTGGAGTCCCATTAACAGCACGATAAATTATAGAGTTGATAGGTTGATTAGATTGGAGTTTCACGTTCCGAGTTGCAGGTTGTGAGTTACGGGTTGCACGTTCCAGATCAGAGGCATGGCTGCGGGTGGCGAGGCCACATCCCACTGCCACCATCGCTTTGACAAAGGTTCTCCGACTTAAATGCATCAGGTTGATATATGCAATCCAATAAATAACTTGACATAAAAGCAATTTCCAGTTATTCTGTCCCTACCCAAAACGGGAAGGAGGGGCAGATATGAGAAAAACGAAACTTATGGTTACGCATCC
>Ga0207951_100093_pt1 | contig 63864 bp, 60 predicted proteins | sample Subbio12Aug_8Bad_FD_184830 | JGI IMG/M metagenome (GOLD analysis project Ga0207951, IMG submission 184830) | Serpentinite rock and fluid subsurface biosphere microbial communities from McLaughlin Reserve, California, USA - CR12Aug_8Bad (SPAdes) | ecosystem: Environmental > Terrestrial > Deep... | reverse complement strand
AACAAGCGCGCCTCAGCGGCCTCGGTATCGCGTTCTGTGGGCATCGTCATGGACTCGAGCATGCCAGACCCCACGCCCATTCAGCAGGCCGAGAAAAACTCTCAGGCTCTCAGGCTCCGCGTCCCGCTGCGCATTCGCCGCCGCTCGCCATCCATGGCTCGCTTCGCTGTCCCTCAGGCCGCGCTGGCGCGGCACTCGATGACGGGTCTACGCCAAAAGATGGGAAGCGAAGACGGGCTTCGTGCGCGTTCAACCATCAACAGTGCAGCCTCGAAGCACCCCGCAAGGCAGGCTGGGGGCCGGCGACGGAATTCGAGGGCCAGCCCGGTGATCAGACGCCAGGCCCGCAGGGTGCGCCCCGGATGGGCGCACCGACCGTGGGCACAGGATGTGCCCATCGGTCGGCCCGTCGGCTTGCTTGCCGCACGGCTACCGGCCCGAGTCCGCCGCCGGCCCCCGGCCTGTCGCGGCGGGGGTGCTGCTCCGGGCGCGTCCCGGCCTGTCGCGGCGGGGGTGCTGCTCCGGGCGCGTCCCGGCCTGCCGCGGCGGGGGTGCTGCTCCGGGCTCCCCGGTGCGCGTCATCGCGCCGCACCTGCGTGCCCGCAAAACCGGAAAAGGACAGTTCTTGATCAGCCCCATGCCGGAAACGGACTCAGAAGCTCCGGCACAAGTAAAAAATCAACCGGCGCAACGCCGCGCAGGCCCTTCAAATCGGCATCGTGTGGAATTTCGCAAGAGGCTCCACCAGCTGCCGCAGCCCGGTCCCGGCTCTGGTGCAGTGGCGTCGGCGCTCAGCCCGCCATCCAGGCCTCGATCGCCTCGGCATCCTTCGGCACCGCGCCGGTGAGGATCTCCGGGCCCTCGGTGGTGACCAGCACCTCGTCCTCGATGCGGATGCCGATGCCGCGCCATTTGGCCGGCACCTTGGCATCGGGCGCGATGTAGAGGCCGGGCTCGACGGTGAACACCATGCCCGGCTCGAGCAGGCGTGATTCGCCGGCCACCCGGTAATCACCGACATCGTGCACGTCGAGGCCGATCCAGTGCCCGGTCTTGTGCATGTAGAAGGCCTTGTAGGCCTCCGACGCGATCGCCTTGCGCAGGCTGCCCTTGAGCAGGCCGAGCGTCAGCAGGCCCTCGACCAGCACCCGCACGGCCGCCTCGTGGACCGCGGCGTAGGGCCGGCCGGGGCGTGCCTCGGCGATCGCTGCCATCTGTGCCGCAAGCACCAGCTCGTAGAGCGCGCCTTGTGGCTTGGTGTAACGCCCGTTCACCGGCCAAGTGCGGGTGATGTCGCTGGCGTAACCACGGAACTCGGCCCCGGCATCGCAGAGCAGCAGATCGCCGTCGCGCAACTCGCCGTTGTTGGCGATGTGGTGCAGCACACAGGCATGGGCCCCGGCACCGACGATGGGGCTGTAAGCCGGCACGCTGTCATGCGCCCGCCAGACCGCCCAGAGTGCCGCCTCGACCTCGTACTCGCGTCCGCCGGGGCGGGTGGCACGCATCGCCGCTTTTTGCGCCTCGGCGGCGATGGCGGCGGCATGCCGCATCTGCCGCAGTTCCGCCGCCGACTTGAACAGTCGCTGCTCATGCAGCAGATGGCCCAGTTCGAGGAATTCGTGCGGCGGCTGGGCGCCCTGGCGCACCTGGGCGCGCACCCGGTTGACCCAGCCGATCAGCTTGAGATCGAAGTCCTTGTCGCGGCCGAAGTGGTAGTAGACCCGCGAGCGGCCCTCGAGCAGGCCGGGCAGGATCTCGTCGATGTCGGCGATCGGGTAGGCATCGTCGATGCCGTGATGCGCCACCGCACCTTCCGGCCCGGCACGCGGGCCGTCCCATTGTTCGCGGGCGGGGTCGCGTTCGCGGCAGAACAGCAGGGTCTCGCCGTGCGCCCGGCCCGGCACGATCACCAGCACTGCCTCCGGCTCGGGAAAGCCGCTCAGGTACCAGAAATCGGAATCCTGCCGGTAAGGGTGGAAGGTGTCGTGGCTGCGCACCCGCTCGGGGGCGGCGGCCAGCACCAAGATGCTGTCGGCGCCGGCCTGTTCGATCAGGGCACGACGTCGGCGCTGGTACTCGGCCACCGGTAGGGCGGCCGGTGGCCGGGCCAGCGTGGCCGGACGGGCCGCCATCAGTGCAGCCTCCGCCGGTCGTGGGCGGCGAGGCAATCGCCGTGGACCAGCAGGGCGGCGACCCGGACGAACTCCTCCAGTTCGGCCAGCGCTTCCTCATCGGCCTCCGGGTCGTCGTAGCTGACCTCGGATTCCGCGATGCGCGCCAGATCGACCAGTGCTTCGCGGGTCTCCTCGGCCAAGGCCCCGTGCAGGCCGGCCAGGCCGACCCCGCCCAGAAAGCCCCGGCACCAGGCCACCAGTGCCTCGCCACGCTCGCTGACCGGGGCATCATCTTCCGGCAGCAGCAGTTCCAGACCGAAGTCGGCGGCGGCCAGTTGCGCCACCGTGGCGGCATCGAGACGGGCCAAGGGCGAGCCGGGCAAGGGCGGCGCGAGATGCTCGTCGCTCATCGCCTCGGCCAGCCAATTGGTCCGCTGCGGCGCGCCGCAGCGCAGGGCGCAGAGGGAACCGTGGAGTTCGGAGGGATCGACCGACAAGACCAGCGCCTCGATCTGGGCGGCGACCTCGACGTAGGTGGGCAGGAAATCGGACACGGGGCGGAGAACGCGTGGACGTGGCCGGCAGTCTAGCAGCCGCTTCCCGGCTGGAGCCGCCGCCACGGCCTGCGTACACTCGGCCTTCAATGCCGACCGCCCGGAACCCCCATGCCCACGGCCCCCGATCCCCGCGAGGAACTGGTCCAGCTCGGCGCCCGCATCGATGCGCTCTCGGCGCTGGTGCACCGGCTCGCCGAGGAGAACACCCAGCTGCGCGAGGCGCAGGCGCAACTGGCCGGTGAGCGTGCGCAACTGCTCTCGCGCAACGAGCTGGCACGCAGCCGCGTCGAAGCCATGATCCAGCGCCTGAAATCGCTCGAGGCCCGGCCGTGAGCGAGGGCATCGCCGTCCGCATCCTCGATCGCGAGTTCATGATCGGCTGCAAGCCCGAGGAGCGCGAGTCGCTGCAGGCCGCCGCGCAACTGCTGGAGGCGCGCATGCGCGGCATCCGTGGCGACAACCGCATGGCGGCCTTCGACCGCATCGCGGTGATCGCCGCACTGAACCTCGCCGCCGAGGTGCACAGCTTCCGCCGCGAACTGGAAGGCCGCGACACCGATCTGACGCGCGGCCTTGCCGATCTCAACCGCAAGGTCGATGCGCTGCTGGGGCAGGTGCCGCGCTGAATGCCGGCCATCGCACACGCGGCGTCCTCACGGCGAATGGGCAGGGTGGCGCGGCTATACTGTTCTTGCGTCCTCTGCTGTGCGCGACAGCCCGCGCCAACATTTCGCCTTGACCCATAACCACGGCCCGGGAATGCCGCTTCATCGCCGGTGTGCATGTCCGCCCCGCAGCGGAAAGCCTGAACGCGCTGACGGCCTTCCCACTTGATCCTCGGGATCAAGGTCGTTGCGCGGGCATCGGCATGGCGGAGGACGCGCCCTTTTTCCATCGACGCCGCCAACCGCCCATGACCGACGCCGATACCCGTCGCCCCCTGCGCGTGGCCCTGCGGGAGCGCCGTCGCGCCGTGCCGGTGCGCGAGCGTCTCGACGCGGCGGCGGCCCTTGCCGCGCAACTGCTGCCGGAACTCGCCGGCCATGCCGGCCGCATCGCCGGCTACTGGGCGGTGGGCGGCGAACTGCCCCTGCACGCCGTGCAATCCGCCCTGCCCGCCACCTTGCAATGGTGCCTGCCGCTCTTGCACACGGACGGCCGCCTGCGCTTCGCCGAGTGGGCGCCAGGCCAGGCGCTCGCGACCAACCGCTACGGCATTCCCGAACCCGCCGCCGGTGCACGCTTCGATGCCCAGGACTTGGCCGTGGTGCTGGTGCCGCTGCTGGCCTTCGATGGCCACGGCCAGCGCCTGGGCCAGGGCGGTGGCTGGTACGACCGCAGTTTCGCCTTCTGCCGGGCCGCGGATCGCGCCGCCGGTGCGGCATCGTCCTCGCTGGACCCCGCGCCCCGCCTGATCGGCATCGCCTACGACTGGCAGCGGGTCGAACGGCTCGACGCCGGGCCTTGGGACGTGCCGCTCGATGCCGTCGCCACACCTTCGGCCTTCCATCGCTTCGAACGTTCCGCCAAGGCCTGAGATGCCCAAGCCCGCCCGCTCGTACTGGCTGATGAAGTCCGAACCGGACGAATTCTCGATCGACGACCTCGCACGGGTCGGCACCGAACCCTGGAGTGGCGTGCGCAACTACCAGGCGCGCAATTTCATGTGGCGACAGATGCGCGTCGGTGATGGCGTGTTCTTCTACCACTCCAACGCCGCCGTGCCGGGCATCCATGGCCTGGCCCGCGTGGCCTCGACGCCCTACCCCGACCCCACGCAGTTCGATCCCTCATCCGACTACTTCGACGCCAAAAGCGGCCGCGAGGATCCACGCTGGTGGCTCGTCGATGTCGCTTTCGAGCGTAAGCTTTCGCGCGCCATCAGCCTCGACGAACTGCGCGGGCAAGCCGAGGCGCTCGACGATTTCGTCCTGCTGCGCCGTGGCAACCGCCTGTCGGTGCTGCCGGTGAGTGCGGCGCAGTGGCATCACATCCTCTCGCTGGAGAAAAAAACCCCATGAGCACCGTCGACGAACAGAAACGCGCCTCGGCGCTCAAGGCCTTGGAGTTCGTCGAGGACGGCATGGTGGTCGGCGTCGGCACCGGATCGACCGTCCGGCATTTCATCGAGGGCCTTGCGGCCCTGCAGGACCGTATCGAGGGCGCGGTGAGCAGCTCGGAACAGAGCACCGCGTTGCTCAAGCAGCACGGCATCCGGGTGCTCGACCTGAACGCTGTCGGGCCGCTGGCGCTCTACGTCGATGGCGCCGACGAGTGCGACCCGTTCAACCGGCTCATCAAGGGCGGTGGTGGCGCACTGACCCGCGAGAAGATCATCGCCGAAGCCAGCGAACGCTTCATCTGCATCATCGACAAGGCCAAGAACGTGGAGCTGCTCGGCCGTTTCCCGCTGCCGGTGGAGGTGATCCCGATGGCGCGTTCGCTGGTCGGTCGAAAGATCGTCGCGCTGGGCGGCCAGCCGGTCTGGCGCGAGGGTGTGCTCACCGACAACGGCAACTGGATCATCGACATCCACCACCTGCGCATCGTCGATCCGCTGACGCTGGAGCGCGAGTTGAACCAGATCCCCGGCGTGGTCGCCTGCGGCCTGTTCGCCCGCCGTACGGCGGACACCGTGATCAGCGCCGGCGAGTTGCGCAAGAAACGCTGAAAGGCAGAACCAGCGCCGCGCCCCGACCGGACCGGACCGAACCGGACCGGGGCTGGGCTGGGCTGGGCTGGGCTGGGCTGGGCTTTTCCGGCGCCACCAACGACAACGGCCCCGAGGGGCCGTTGTTCGCTGCCGGTTTGGCAGCCCGTGATGGATTCGAACCACCGAATGCCTGAGTCAGAGTCAGGTGCCTTACCGCTTGGCTAACGGGCTGTGGACCCCGAACACCAGCGCCGGCAGGGCCGGCACCGTGCTGAAGCTTAGCGCTTCGAGAACTGCGTGGCGCGGCGGGCCTTGTGCAGGCCGACCTTCTTGCGCTCGACCTCGCGGGCGTCGCGGGTCATGTAGCCGGCCTTGCGCAGTTCCGGCTTGAGCGTCTCGTTGTACTCGACCAAGGCACGGGCGACGCCCAGACGGATGGCGCCGGCTTGGCCGGTGGTGCCGCCACCCTCGACCGTGACCAGCACGTCGAAGGCGTCGGTCATCTTGGTCAGCTCGAGCGGCTGGCGCACGATCATGCGCGAGGTCTCGCGACCAAAGAACTCGTCAAGGGCGCGGCCGTTGACGGTGATGTTGCCCGTGCCCTTGCGCAGGAACACGCGGGCGGTCGAGGACTTGCGGCGGCCGGTGCCGTAATTCTGCTGGATTGCCATGGTCGTTCTCTTACAGGTCCAGCGGCTTGGGCTGCTGGGCGGTGTGCGGGTGCTCGGAGCCGGTGTAGACCTTGAGCTTGCGGAACATGGCGCGACCCAGCGGGGTCTTGGGCAACATGCCCTTGACGCCGATCTCGATCACGCGCTCGGCGTGGCGGTCGAGGGCCTGCTCGAGGGATTCGGACTTGAGGTTGCCGATGTAGCCGGTGAACCGGTAGTACATCTTGTCCTTGAGTTTGTTGCCGGTGACCGCGATCTTGTCGGCGTTGATGACCACGAAGTAGTCACCGGTGTCGACGTGCGGGGTCCAGGTGGGCTTGTGCTTGCCGCGCAGGCGGAACGCCAGCTCCGAGCAGAGGCGACCCAAGGTCTTGCCGGCGGCATCGACGACAAACCAGTCGCGCTGGACGGTCTCGGCCTTGGCGCTGACGGTCATGTTCTTCATGACGGATCCAGAAGCGAGTGAAAGGGTAGACGAAAAAGAATAGCCGTCCGCGGCGGCTTTGGCAAGGGTGAGGGCGAAGCGGTGTTCAGCCGGAGCGCACGGGGCACTGGCGCGGCACTGACCGGCTGCGGCGCATACTGTCCGGGTTTCTGCCAAGCCCAGCCGCCATGAACCCCGCTTTCCGCCACGACCCGACCCCGACCGAGCGCCTGCTCGGCGAAGCCCAGGCCGCGCTCACCACCTTGTTCGCCCGCCCGCACGCCGCCCGCCCGAACCCCGGCGAGTCGCGGCCCCTGCCGCGACTGGACCCCCGGGCGCGCCGCCACACCGCCGGCCTGATGCGGGTCAACCACGCCGGCGAGGTCTGCGCGCAAGCGCTCTACCTGGGCCAGGCGGCGGTGGCCCGCGACCCTGCGACCCGTGAGCAGTTGCGGGCCGCCGCACAGGAGGAGACCGACCACCTCGCCTGGTGCGCCGAACGGCTGGAGGAACTCGGCAGTTCGCCCAGCCGGCTGAACCCTTTGTGGTACGCCGGCAGCTACGCCATCGGCGTGGCGGCCGGCCTGCGTGGCGACGGCTGGAACCTGGGCTTCGTGGTCGAGACCGAGCGCCAGGTCGAGGCCCATCTCGACCAGCACCTCGCCCAACTGGCCGCCGAGGACGATCGCTCGCGGGCCATTCTGGAGGTGATGAAAGCCGACGAGGCCCGTCACGCCGACGAGGCCCTGGCCGCCGGTGCCCGCCGCCTGCCCACGCCAGTGCCGCAGGCGATGCGGCTGGCCTCGGCAGTGATGAAGGCCCTGGCCTACCGGATCTGAGGGCGTGCCCTCAGAGCAGGTTGCGGCCGTGGAACAGCTCCTCGATCTCGCGCTTCAACTGCCCCTCGATGCGCAGCCGGTCCTTGAAGCTCAGGTTCTTGGCCTTTTCCTCGAACAGGTAGGTGTCGAGGTCGAACTCCTTCAGGTGCATCTTCGTGTGGAAGATGTTCTCCTGGTAGACGTTCACGTCGATCATCTCGTACTTGGCCTTGATCGGCTTGGCGAGGAAGTCCTGGATCGAGTTGATGCGGTGGTCGATGTAGTGCTTGGTGCCGCGCACGTCACGGGTGAAGCCGCGCACACGGTAATCCATGATCACGATGTCCGACTCGAAGCTCTCGATCAGGTAGTTCAGGGCCTTCAGCGGTGAAATGACGCCGCAGGTGGCCACGTCGATGTCGGCGCGGAAGGTGGCGATACCGTTGTGCGGGTGCGTCTCCGGGTAGGTGTGCACCGTGATGTGCGACTTGTCGAGGTGCGCGACCACCGAGGCATCGAGCTCTTCGTGCTCGACGACGGCGTCGGAGATGATCTCCCTGCCCGCGGCCTTCTTGTCGATGACCGGCTCCTCGCTGATGAGGATGGTCACCGAAGCGCCCTGCGGGTCGTAGTCCTGGCGCGCGACGTTGAGCACGTTCGCGCCGATGATCTCGGCCACGTCGGTGAGGATCTGGGTCAGACGCTCGGCGTTGTAGGCTTCGTCGATGTACTCGATGTAGCGCTGGCGCTGCTCCTCGGTGACCGCGTAGCACACGTCGTAGATGTTGAAGGACAGCGCCTTGGTCAGGTTGTTGAACCCTTGCAGGCGGAGACGCGGCAACGGCTTGACCACGGCGGGTTCCTCGGACGGAGCGGAAAGGGCGCGCATTATCGGCCAAGCGGGGCCATGGGGCCACCCTGCCCCGGTTACCATGAAATGGCGATTGAATCCACCCTCTCCGGCACCGTACCCTAGGTCGGATCACTCACGGACACCGCCCGATGCCCGCCACCACGGCCCCCATGCTGCACGCTCCGGTACGGCTTCCGATGGCCAACTCGCCGCTCGACCTCGACCGCGCCACCCTGGGCCGCTTCCTCGACCAGTGCCACCGGCGCAAGTATCCGAACCGCACCGACGTGTTCCGACCCGGCGATGCCGCCAGCGCCCTGTACTACGTCGTCACCGGCGCGCTCAGCGTCATCAGCGAGGAATCCGACGAGCGCGAGCTGGTGCTGGGCTACGCCAACCCCGGTGATTTCGTTGGCGAGATGGGTCTGTTCGTCAAGGCCGACAAGCGCGTGGTCACGCTGCGCACCCGATCGCCGGTCGAACTGGCCGAGATCAGCTACGAACGCCTGCACCAGTTGTTGAGCGGGCCACTGGCGGCCGACGCGCCCAAACTGCTCTACGTGATCGGCGCGCAACTCTCCAAGCGCCTGCTGGAAACCAGCCGCAAGGCCAGCCGGCTGGCCTTCCTCGATGTCGGCAGCCGCATCGTCCGCGCCCTGCACGACCTCTGCCTGGAGCCGGATGCGATGAGCCATCCGCAGGGCACCCAGATCCGCGTCTCGCGCCAGGAACTGGCGCGGATCGTCGGCTGCTCGCGCGAAATGGCGGGCCGTGTGCTCAAGCAGTTGCAGGAGCAGGGGCAACTGCACGCCCGCGGCAAGACCATCGTGCTCTTCGGCACGCGCTGAGGCCCACGGAGCACGGACACCGATACAGGAAGCGTCTGCCCTCGCGGCGAGTGCACCCGCACCCACAGGGGCGATGCTCAACCGAACAATGCGCGCAGAGCCTCGCCCGGCTCCTCGGCGCGCATGAAGGCCTCGCCGACCAGAAAGGCCTGCACGCCGGCTGCACGCAAGGTTTCGACATCGGTGCGAGCGAGAATGCCGCTCTCGGTGACCAGCCGGCGATCGGCCGGCACCGCGGCCTTCAGCGCCAAGGTGGTGTCGAGCGAGACTTCGAAGCTGCGCAGGTTGCGGTTGTTGATGCCGATCAGGGGCGAGGCGGTCTGCAGAGCGCGCTCCAACTCGTCGGCATCGTGCACCTCGACCAGCACATCGAGGCCAAGGCCCAGCGCCAGATCGCAGAAACCCGCCAACTGCGCATCGTCGAGTGCCGCAACGACGAGCAGCACGGCATCGGCACCCAGCGCGCGGGCTTCAAGGATCTGGTACTCGTCGATGGTGAAGTCCTTGCGCAGCACCGGCAGCGCGCAGGCCTGGCGGGCCTGCACGAGGAAATCATCGTGGCCCTGGAAGAAATCGACATCGGTGAGCACGGAAAGGCAGGCCGCTCCGCCCCGCTGGTAGCTGGCGGCAATCTGATCGGGCCGGAAATCGACGCGCAGTACGCCTTTCGAAGGGCTGGCTTTCTTGATTTCAGCGATGACGGCGGCCTGGCCGGTGGCGATCTTCGCCTCCAACGCAGCGGCGAAGCCGCGCACCGGCCCGGCATCGTCGGCGCGGGCCGCGAGTTCGGCCCGCGACAGGCGGGCGCGGCGGTCGGCAACCTCCTCGGCCTTGCGGGCAAGGATCTTCTGCAGCACGTCGTTCATGCGCCGGCTCCGGCGATCGCCGGCATGCCGGCCTTGGCGCGGGTGAGCGCGATGAAACGCTCGAGTCGGGCACGCGGCGCGCCTTCGGCCATCGCGGCGCGGGCACGGGCCAGGCCGTCCTGGAGGCTGACTGCCACGCCAGCAACGTAGAGCGCGGCACCGGCATTGAGCGCAACGGCATCGGCCGGCGCACCGCCACGGCCGTCGATGGCCTCGAGCAGCATGGCCTTCGAGGCCTGCGGATCGTCGACACGCAGCGCCGAGAGCGGCGCGCGCGGAATGCCGAAATCCTCGGGCGCGATCTCGTACTCGCTGATCTCGCCATGGCGCAGCTCGCCCAGCAGGGTGCGCTCGCCGAGCGAGATTTCATCGACGCCGTCGCGGCCCCAGGCCACCAGGGCCCGGCGTGTTCCCAGCTCGCGCAGCACCCGCGCCTGGATGCCGACCAGATCGGGATGGAACACGCCCATCAGGATATTCGGCGCACCGGCGGGGTTGGCCAGCGGGCCCAGGATGTTGAACAGGGTGCGCACACCCATTTCGCGGCGAACCGGCGCGACGATCCGCATCGCCGGGTGATGCAGGGGCGCGAACATGAAGCCGATACCGTCTTCGGCAAGGCAGGCGGCCACCTGTGCTGGCGACAGTTCAATGGCGGCTCCCAGCGCCTCCAACACATCGGCGCTGCCGGATTTCGAGCTGACGCTGCGGTTGCCATGCTTGGCCACGACGGCACCACAGGCGGCGGCGACGAACATCGCGGCGGTGGAAATGTTGAAAGTGTGCGCGCCATCGCCGCCAGTACCGACGATATCGACAAAATTGGCGACACCCGGGGCCTCGACGCGGGCCGCGAACTCGCGCATCACCTTGGCCGCACCGGCGATCTCGCCGACCGTCTCCTTGCGCACGCGCAGGGCGATGAAGATCGCCGCGATCATCACCGGCGAGACCTCGCCGCGCATGACCTGGCGCATCAGGTCGATCATCTCGTCGTGGAAGACTTCGCGGTGCTCGATGACGCGTTGCAGCGCCTGTTGCGGGGTCAAGGGCATGGTCAGGTGTCGTCGGGGTCTTCGATTTCAAGGCGGAAAAGCACCGGCGCGGCCTCGGCCAGCTCGGCCAACTCGGCCACGGACTTGCCATCGAGCGCGGTGGCGAGCTCCTGGTCGGTGAGCGCCCGGCCACGCTGCTCGGCCAGTTTGTCGCGGGCCTGCAGCAGCTTCAGACGGAAAGCGAGGCGCTGCGCATCGTTCAGATCGGCTTCGATCGCCGCCACGCTCTCGGTAAACGCCTGCGCGCTGCGGCCATCGAAGCGTGGCGCCGCGCCCTCGGCCTGTGCTGGCGCGGCATGGGCCGTGGTGGTCGAAAGCAGAACCAGCAGCAGCCCAGCCGCAAGCCAGCGGCTCATCGGCTGGCCTCGATGAAGTTCTTGAGCAGGGCATGGCCCTGCTGGGTGAGGATGGATTCGGGATGGAACTGCACGCCCTCCAGCCGGTACTGGCGATGGCGCAGGCCCATGATGGCGTCAAAGCTCCCTTCGGCGTCCGTGGTCCAGGCGGTGAGTTCCAGGCAGGCCGGCAAGGTGTCCGGCTCGACCACCAGCGAGTGGTAGCGGGTGGCCTCGAAACCGTCCGGCAATCCGGCGAAGACCCCTTTGCCGGCATGGCGGATCAGCGAAGTCTTGCCGTGCATGATGGTGGCGGCGCGCACCACCTCGGCACCGAAGGCCTGCCCCAGCGACTGGTGGCCGAGGCAGACCCCCAGCACCGGCACCTGCGGCCCGAGTCGGCGCAGCAGTTCGATCGACACGCCGGCCTCGTCCGGCGTGCCGGGACCGGGCGAAAGCACGATGCGATCCGGCCGCAAGGCCTCGATCTGGGCCACGCTCAAAGCGTCGTTGCGAACCACCCGAACATCCTCACCGAGCTCTTGCAGGTACTGCACGAGGTTGTAGGTGAAGCTGTCGTAGTTGTCGATCATCAGCAGCATGTTGGTCACACATCCTTGAGCTTTTGCCGGGCGCACGCTGAGCTTACCGAAGCTAAGCTCGATGGCGGCCAAACGAACCGAAGCGCAGGTACAGCGATGGCAGCACCAGCATGTTCAGCACCGTCGAACTGAGCAGGCCGGCGAGGATGACCATCGCCATCGGGGCTTGGATCTCGCTGCCCGGCTGGCCCGCCGAAAGCGCCAAGGGTACCAGTGCCAGCGCCGTGGCCAGGGCCGTCATGGTGATCGGCACCAGTCGTTCTGCCGCGCCCCGGCGTACCCGCTCGATGGCGTCATCCACACCCTCCTCCCGGGCGAGGTGGTGGATGTGGGCGATCAACATCACGCCGTTGCGGGTGGCGATGCCGAACAAGGTGATGAAGCCGATGATCGAGGCCACGCTGAGCACCCCGCCGGAAAGCCAAACCCCGGCCACGCCACCCAGCAGCGCGAGCGGCAGGTTCAGCATCACCAGCAAGGCATCGCGGGTGCTGGAAAACGCCAGGTAAAGCAGCAGGAAGATGCCGGCCATCACCACGCTGCCGAGGATCATCAGCGTGCGTGAGGCTTCCGCCGCGGATTCGAACTGGCCGCCGTACTCGATGTGGTAGCCCGGTGGCAGCGCGATGTTGGCTTCGATGCGTTCGCGCGCCTCATCCACCACGCCACCGAGATCGCGGCCGGCGACATTGGCCATGACGATGATCCGCCGCTGCACGTTCTCGCGGCCGATCTGGTTCGGGCCGCGACTGCGTTCCACGCGGGCGATCGCCGACAGTGGCACCTGCACGCCGCTCGGCGCGTCGATGCGCAGTGCCTGCATCGCCTCGACGCTCTGACGGACCTCATCGCCCATCCGTACCACGAGATCGACACTGGCATTGCCCTCCAGCACGCGCGACACCGTGCTGCCGAAGAACGCGGTCTCGATGTTGTGGCTGGCCTCGCGCACCGACAGACCGTAGCGGGCCAGCGCCAACCGGTCGAAGTCGATGGTGATGAAGGGCAGCTCGGACTGCTGCTCGAGGTTCACGTCGACGGCACCGGGGATCGTCGTGACCTCGTCTTCGATCTGCTGGCCGATCCGCCGCAGTTCGTAAAGATCATTGCCGAACAGTTTGATGGCGATGTTCGCCCGGGTGCCCGACAGCATGTGGTCGATGCGGTGCGAGATCGGCTGGCCGATGACGACCTGGGCACCGGAGATGCCGGAGAACTCCTCACGCAGATGGGCGAGGAAGTCCTGCTTGCTGCGCTCCTGCATCGCCAGCGTCACTTCGATCTCGGAGGCGTAGATCTCCTGCGCATGCGGGTCGAGCTCGGCGCGACCGGTGCGCCGGCCCGTCGCCACCACTTCCGGCTGTTCGAGCAGGATCTTCTCCACCCGCTGGCCGAGCGCGCTCGACTCGGCGAGCGAGGTGCCCGGCAGTGTCGTCACACTCACCGTCAGGCTGCCTTCGTTGAAGTCCGGCAGAAAAGCCCGGCCCGCGCCCATCAAGGCCGCCAGGGTCAGCAGCGTGCCGAGCACCGACAGCACGGCGATCACCCGCCAGCGCGACAGGCTGGCCTCGAGCAGGGGCTGGTAGCGGCGTTTCAGCCAGCGCGAGAGGCGTGATTCGTGGCCCTCGCGCACGATCTTCGACGCCGGCAGCAACAGGCTGCACAGCACCGGTGTGATCGTCACCGCCACCACCAGCGAGGCCAGCAGCGAGACGACGTAGGCGAAGCCCAGTGGCTGCATCAGCCGCCCCTCGATACCGGTGAGCGCGAAGATCGGCAGGAACACCAGCGCGATGATCAGGGTGGCGAACACCACCGAGCCCTGGATCTCGCGGGTCGCGGCCAACACCAGCGGCAGCAGGCCGCGCTGGCGCTCAGTGGGCAGCGTGGCGTTCTCGCGCATGCGGCGGACGATGTTCTCGACCACGATGATCGCGTCGTCCACCAGCGCACCGAGCGCGATGGCCATGCCGCCCAAGGTCATGGTGTTGATGCCGATGCCCGCGGCTTTCATCGCCAGGATGGCTGCTGCGAGCGACAGCGGGATCGCCAGCAGGGTGATCAGGGTAGCCCGACCGCTGAGCAGGAAGGCGAAGACGATGGCGATCACCAGCACCATGCCCTCGACGATGGCCCTGCCGAGGTTGCCGATGCTCACGCTGATGAAGTCGGACTGCCGGAACAGGTTGGCGCTGATCGTCATGCCTTCGGGCAGCGAGCTCTGGATGTCGTCCAGCACGGTGTCGATCTGTCGCGTGAGGGCGAGCGTGTTGGCGCCCGGCTGCTTCTGGATGCCGATCACCACCGCCGGCTCGCCGTTGAAGCTGGCGGTGCCGCGACTGGCGGCCGCGCCGATCCTCACCTCGGCGACATCGCCGACCAGCACCGGGCGCTCGCCACGCTGCACGACGAAGATGCGGGCGATGTCGTCGAGGTGCTGCACCCGGCCACGACCGTGGATCAGGAACTCCTGGCCGTTTTCGAGATAGAAGCCCGCCGAGGTGTTCTCGTTGCTGGCCTCGACGGCCGCCACCAGCGCCTCGAGACTGACGCCGAAGGCGGCCAGCCGCAGCGGGTCGGCCAGCACCTGGAACTGCCGGGTTTCGCCGCCGTTGGGGATCACCTCCGCCACGCCGGGCACCGCCAGCAGTCGCCGCCGCAAGGTGAAATCGGCGGCGGTTTTCAGCTCCATCGGCGTATGCCGGTCGGAGTGCAGGGCGATGAACAGGATCTCGCCCATGATCGAGGTGATCGGCGCGAGCGTCGGTTCGGGGATCTCCGGGGGCAACTGGCTGCGCACCGTCGCCACGCGCTCGGCGACGATCTGCCGGGCCTGGTGGATGTCGGTGCCCCAGGCGAACTCGACGATCACCACGGCGATGCCGACACTGCTGGTCGAGCGCACGCGACGCACGCCGGGCGCGCCATTCAATGCCGTTTCCAAGGGGAAGGCGATGAGCGTCTCGACTTCCTCCGGCGCCATGCCGTGGGCCTCGGTGACCACCGTCACCGAAGGGGCGGTGAGGTCGGGAAACACATCCACCGGCATGCGGCGCGCTTCGAACGCGCCCCAGGCCAACAGCAGCAGGCCGCCGAACAGGATGAAGATCCGGTTCCGCAGCGACCCGTCGATCAGGCTCGCGATCATCGATGGATCCTTCAGTGGGCGTGCCCGTGGCCCATGGCCTCGGGTGTGGCGGCGGCGAGGCGGACCTGCGCGGCACCGCGCGAAACGACGCGATCACCGGGCTTCAGACCGTCCAGCACTTCGAGGCGATCGCCGTCGCGAATGCCAAGGCGCACCGGCACGCGCGAGAACGATTCGCCACTGCGCATGACGTAGACGACGCGCTGTCCGGCATCGTCGATCACCGCCGTCACCGGCACGCTCAAGGCAAGGCGACGCTCGCCAGTGAACACCCGTGCCTCGACGCGCTGGTGGAGGCTGATGCGCGGGTCGGGCGAGCTCATCGCGAAGATCACCGGCACGGTGCGCGTGCTCGCATCGATGACGCTGCCGCGGCCCACCAGCCGGCCGTTGTCGCCGTGGCGCACCTCGATCGGTATGTCGACGCCGGGCAGGGCGAAGGCGATGCCGTCCGGTGTGCCGAGGCGCGGCGCATCGGCCTCGGCGACGTGGGCTTCGATCCAGATCTCGCGGCGATCGACGATCTGGAACAGGCGATCCCCCGCGTCCACCGCAGCGCCGTTGGCGACCGATGCCAGCGCGATGACGCCGCTGATCGGCGCCTTCAGTGCAATGCCGGTGGCCTCACCGCCGATGCCGTCGAGGCGATCCTTCGCGGCCTTGCGACGGGCCGCGGCCTGCTGCTGCGCGGCCAGCGCTTCCTCCAGCCGGCGAAGCGACACCGCCTGCTGGTCGAACAGGCGCTGCATCCGCGCGGCTTCGTTGTCGGCGAGCGCGGCCGCACTCGTGGCCGTCGCATCGTCCGCACGCAATGCCGCAAGGTCGGTGTCGCCACCGAGGCGCGGCACCAGGAAGGCCAGCGTCTGGCCGCGGCTCACCGCTTGGCCGAGCGCGGGCAGCGGACCGCTCGCGAGGATCAGCCCAGCACTGACGGCGACGAGCTCGGCGCTGCCATCGGCCGAGGCGCGGAGCGTGGCCGGTGCGGCCACGGAGTCGCGCAGCGGTGCGGGCTGCACGGCTTCGATGCCGAAGTCCGTCACCCACTGCTGCTCCTTGAGGAAAGCGATCTCGCCGTCCACGTGGCCGGGTGCTGGGCCGGTACGGGCCGCAGCGGCACGATCGGCGTGGACGAGCACGCTGCCGAGATCGTGCCGTGCGTCCACACCATCGGCGCGGAGTACGAGGCTGAGTTGGCGCTCGCCGACGGCACGCGGCAGCACGGTCGGGGCGAAGATGCCCGGAGCACGCGGCGCGCGCACCCGGAAGCGTTCCTCCGGCGCGCCGCCGCCCGAGAGCACGACATCCACGACACCCTCGGTCACCGGGCGGTAGTCGGAAAGCCGGGTGAAGTGCGCGGCGAAGGTGGATTTCTCGCCGGACACCAGCGGCGCGAACTCGACGAAGAGCTCGCTCCCGCCGCTGGTGTGCGTGTACACCTGCGCTTCAAGAGCGGCGTCGTCCGATGCGGGTGCCGAGCCGCCGCAGCCGGCGAGCGACAGAACCAATGCGAGGGCCAGCGTTGTCGCGCCGATCGCGCGGCGGGATGCGGGGAAGGTCATGGACATCGAGCCTCGAAGAGAGCGTTGGATCAGTGCGCGTGGTCGCCGTCGGCGTGCGCGTCGTCGGCATGCTCATCGCCCTCGGCGTGGCTGCCGTCCGGGTTGTGCGCGTGGCCGTGGTCGGCGGCGGCCGGGTCGGCTTCGATGGCGACGGGCGCTTCGTCGCCATAGACGGCTTCGGTCTGCGTCGCTGCCGTGGCGGCATCGTCCGCGGCGGCGTCCGCCGCGCTGTCGGCGGCAGGCTCGGCGGCACCGCAGGCGGCGAGCAGCAGGGCGAAGGCCAGCGCGGCAAGGGTCTTGGTCGGGTTCATCGGGGTTCTCCTTCGGAGGGGTGGGTGAAGCCTGGGGTTCAGTGCTGGACGCGGGGCAAGGGCTCGACGAGCGGTGCCAAGGCTTCGAGGGCGAGTGCGGCCTCGACGGCAGCCAGCCGCTCGGCCACGCCTTGCTCGACAAGTGCCGATTCGCTGTCGAAGGCATCGAGCAGGGCCACGAGATCCAGCTCGCCTTCGGAAAAACTTTGCTTGGCGATGGCGCTGAGTTGGGCAGCCTCCGGCAGGAGCACGGTCGCGATGCGCTCGGCCGAGTCGATCCGTGTCCGGGCCTGCGCCATCAGGGCCGTGCGGCCTTGCTGCAACTGCTGCTGCTCGCGCTCGCGACGTGCCTCGGCCAGCGACAAGGCGGCACGGGCGCGGGCACGCTCGCCTTGCTGGCGATCGAACAGGGGCAAATCGACCGCGACCTCGAGCACCAAGGCCGCGTCCGAAAATCCGCCCAGACGGACCCGCCTTTGGCCCACGCCAACGGTGAGGGGCAAGGGAAGCCGGCTCACGGATTGAAGCTGGGCTTCGGCCTGGGTCTGCTCGGCGGCAAGCACATCCAGTTCGGCACTGCCGGGCCTGTGGTCTTCGGTGAGCGAAGGCAGCGGAATGCTGTCGTCAAGGACGGCCAGCGCCGCCGTCGGACCGACCCAGGCCACCAGCGCCGCTCGCCTCATCCGGGTTTCGGCTTCGGTTTCTGCCAGGGCGATGCGCGCCTGCCCGGCAGCCTGCCGGAAGCGACGGGCCTCGTAACCGGAGATCTCGCCCTCCGCATGCCGCTTCTGCGCGATACCGGCCAAATGCTCCAGATCGGCAAGCGCCCGGGCCCGGGCGGCAGCGATCTGCTCGCTCGCGACGGTGGCGTAGTAGGCGCGAAGCGTCTCCGCACGGAGCTGTCGGCGATCACGGATGGCTTGCACCTCGGCGACCTGCAGGCCGGCTTCGGCAGCACGGATCCCGGCAGCGCGTCGACCCCCCAGCTCGAAACCTTGGACGAGCATCAGGCTGGTTTCATCACCCGAAGCCAAGCCCGGTTCCGCCAGCGTTTCCCGGCTGGCAACCAGCGAAGGATTGGGTCGAGCCCGTGCGAGCACCCGATCGGCCTGCGCCAGCTCAACGCGCGCCTGCCACTCGCGCGGCCAGGATTCGCCGGTCAGGGCACGGTCTACGGCCTCAGCGGCCGTCATCCGCTCGTTCGCCGCCGCCGCCGACGGCAGGCACAGCAGCATCAGGGCCAGCGCCAGCCGGCCCGTCCAATTCGGGACACACACGTCGATTCCACTCCATCCGAGGGTCGGTTTTGAGCGCACGTCGACTGCTCATCGCAGTCGTGGGTGGGCCTTATCCGATCGGTGGGCGGAACGGTGAACCGAGATGCAGGGTGAGCGGGTCGGTATCCCGCATCACCGGAGATGGACGCGGACTTTCAGGGCCTTCGCCCTGAAAGAAGGGGACGCCGAGCAGGGCCGCCGCGCTCATGCCCGCGTGGGTGTGCAGGAGTTCGTGGAGGCCCGTCGCCTCGTGCGGCAGATCGCCGCTCGGAGTCGTGGCTTGAGGGTGGTTATGGGCGTGGTCGTGGCCATGACCCGGGTCATGAGCGTGCTCGCCATCCACCGCCATGGCATGTTCGAGCGCGTGCAGATCGCCCATGGCCGCCAGCACCGGTTGCAGAAGCAGGCCGCACAGTGTCGCCGCCACCCAGACGAGGCGAAGCAACTTGGAAGGGCGGCTCTGGAGGCGCATCACCGGGAGAGCCTACCGGTCGGAGCACCTAATTGCCAACGGCACCGTGGAAGCCCTTATCCGCTTGGCCCGCTCAGGGCCGGTCCGGCAGCAGGGTGATGTCGGCGACGAAAGCCTTGACCCGGTAACCGCTGGCGATGAGCTCGCTCAAGCCTTCGAGCGTGGCTCCGAGTTGCGCCTCCGGCAGGATCACCTCGATCCGCACGTTGGCGTCGGTGGCCAGCATGCCGGAGCGCAGGCCGGTGGAGCCCGAGCCGGTGGCCGGGGTCACCGTGTAGCCGCTCGCGCCGCAGTCGGCGAGGCGTTCGATGACGAAACGCTGGAACTCGCGCGGAGCGATCACGGTGAGCAGCTTGCGGGCTTCGAGGGTGGGCATGGCGGGATGCACGGCGCTGGGGCCGGCCTCAGAGCAGGTCATGGAGCAGGACGGTGATCCAGTAGAGCACGGGCAAGCCGATCACCAGCATGAAGGGCAACGTGACGCCCAGCGAGCTGGTGAGGTAGATGCTGGGGTTGGCCTCGGGGAAGGTGGCGCGGACGGCGGCCGGCGCATCGATGTACGAGGCCGAAGCGGCCGCGCAGGCCAGCACGAAGCTGGAACCGAGTGAGAGGCCGACCAGCGTGCAGAGCACAGCGGTGAGGGTGCCGTTGAACAGCGGAGCGAGGGTGCCGAAAACCAGCATCCGTGGTCCGACTTTGAAGAACTCGCGCAGGCGCGAGGCGGCGGCCATGCCCATCTCGATCATGAAGATGACCAGCACGCCGCGGAACAGATCGACAAAGAACGGCTCGACGCGCTCGAAATTGCGCTCGCCACTGGCCGCACCAATGATCAGGCCACCCACCAGCAGCACCAGACTGCGGCCGCGCAGGGTCTCGCCGATGATGGTGGCCGTGCGCGCCGGCTTGCGCGCACCGCTCTCGCCGGAGCGCGCCAGCGCCCAGCGGCCGATGAACAGGGCGACCAGGATGCCGAGTTCCATCAGCGCCACAAGGCCGGTGACGAAACCGTCCATCGGCGTGCCCTGCGCCTCGGCGAAGCTGCGTGCCACCACGAAGGTGACCGAGGACATCGAGCCGTAGAGCGCCGCCACGCCCGCCGCGTTGCGGATGTCGAGCCCGACCAGGTGACGGGCGATCAGGAAGGCCAGCAGCGGGATGAACAGCACGATGAAAACGGTGACGCCAAGGCCACCGGCGATCTCGCTGAAGCCCACGTTGGCCAGTTCGCGGCCACCCTGCAGGCCGATCGAGAACAGCAGGAAGATCGAAAGGATGCGCACGACCGGCTCGGGGATCTCGAGGTCGGAGCGCACCAGCGCGGCGATCACGCCCAGCAGAAAAGCCAGGGTGATCGGCGACACGAGGTTTTCCAGCAGGATGCCCGGGTCCACGGCCTCGATCCTCGCTCGGTTTGCCGGCTACAGGCCGCGCGCGGCTTGCGCCACGGCACGGAACAGGGCGCGCGCTTTGCTCATGGTCTCCTGCCACTCGGCCTCGGGGTCGGAGTCGTGGACGATGCCGGCACCGGCCTGCACGTGCAACCGGCCGTCGCTGATGAGGGCGGTGCGGATGGCGATGGCGGTATCAGCGTCGCCCCACCAGTTGATGTAACCGACTGCACCGGCATACAGGTTGCGGCGGTGCGGTTCGAGCGCACGGATGATCTCCAGGGCACGCACCTTGGGCGCGCCACTCACGGTGCCAGCGGGGAAGGTGGCCTTCAGCACGTCGGTATAGGCGAGCCCCGGTTTCAGTCTGCCCTGCACTTCCGAGACGATGTGCATGACATGGCTGTAGCGTTCGATGACGAACTGCTCCGGCACGCTCACGCTGCCCGGCTCACTGACCCGGCCGATGTCGTTGCGGCCAAGGTCGATCAGCATCAGGTGCTCGGCGCGCTCTTTCGGATCGGCCAGCAGCTCGGCCTCCAGCGCGCGATCGGCGTCGGTGGTGGCACCGCGCGGTCGGGTGCCGGCGATTGGCCGCACCGTCACCCGTCCCTGCTGCTGGCGCACCAGGATCTCGGGCGAGGAACCGACCACCTGCATCTCGCCGGTGTCGATGAAGTACATGTAGGGCGACGGGTTGAGGGCCCGCAGTGCGCGGTAGACATCGACCGGGCGCGCCTTGAAGGGCACCGACAGGCGCTGGCTCAGCACGACCTGGAACGCATCGCCGGCGGCGATGTGCGCCTTGGCCTTGAGCACCGCCTCCTTGAAGCCCTGCTTGCTGAAGCCCGAGACGAAATCGGCCTCGTCGACGAAGCCGGGATCGAGCACCTCGGGGTAGCCGGCACCGGCATGCCGCAGACGGTGGGTGAGCGAATCCAGCCGCGCACCGGCGCGTGCCAGCGCCTGCGGCTCGGCCGGGTCGGCATGCACCACCAGGTAGAGCTTGCCCTTGCGGTTGTCGAACACCGCCAGTTCCTCGCTCTGCATCAGGAAGATGTCGGCTGTGCCGAGCAGATCGGGGGCCACCGGCCGGGCCAGCCGCGGTTCGATGTAGCCGATGCATTCGAAGCCGAACCAGCCCACCAGCCCGCCACTGAACCCCGGCAGGCCCTCGATGCGCGGCACCGAGAACGCCGCGCGCAGGCGCTCGACTTCGGCCAGCGGATCGTCCAGTTCGCGTGTTTCGACCACCTCGCCGAAGACGCGGGTGGCGAGGGTGTGCCCGTGCACCGACCAAGTGCGCCGCGCCGGCAGGCCGATGATGCTGTAGCGGCCCCAGTTCTCGCCGCCCTCGACCGACTCGAACAGGTAGGCGTTCGGACCGTCGACCAGCTTCAGGTAGACCGAGAGTGGCGTGTCGAGGTCGGCACGCACCTCGCGCACCACCGGGATGCGGTTGTGGCCTTGCGCAGCGAGGCGGGCGAATTCGGCAGCTTCCATCGGGCGCGGCAGGGCGGTAGCAGGTTGGGCCCGCGAGTATGCCAGCGGATGCGGCGGCGGCTTAGATCGATTGTCATGATGGCTCGCCACACTGCGTCGCGCATCGTCAGGGACGGTCATCGGGGCCAGGGACGGCCCCACCACGGCTCAGGCCAGCGCCACCTCGGCGCGCAGCGCGGCGATCGCCCGGGCGTAGTCCGGCGCCTGGAAGATGGCCGAGCCGGCGACGAAGGTGTCGGCGCCGGCCGCGGCGATGCGACGGATGTTGTCGGCCTTGACGCCACCGTCCACTTCCAGCCGGATCGGTTTGCCGCTGGAGTCGATGCGCTTGCGGATCGCCTCGATCTTGCGCAGCGCCGACTCGATGAAGGCCTGACCGCCGAAACCGGGGTTGACGCTCATCACCAGCACGAGATCGAGGCTCTCCAGCGTGTAATCGAGCAGCTCGACCGGTGTCGCCGGATTGAGCACGAGTCCGGCCTGGCAGCCGTGCGAACGGATGAGCTGGATCGTGCGGTCGACGTGGCGGCTGGCCTCCGGGTGGAAGCTGATGATCGAGGCCCCGGCGGCGGCGAAGTCCGGCACGATGCGATCGACCGGTTCGACCATCAGGTGCACGTCGATGGGGGCGGTGATGCCGTGCTTGCGCAACGCCGCGCAGACCAGCGGGCCGATGGTGAGGTTCGGCACGTAGTGGTTGTCCATCACGTCGAAGTGCACCCAGTCGGCACCGGCGGCGAGCACCGCATCGACCTCGGCGCCGAGCTTGGCGAAATCGGCCGAGAGGATGGACGGGGCGATGACGCAGTTCGACATGACGGGCTCCGGACGCAAGGGCTTGAGGAGCAGCGGCGGGCGCTTCAGCGCAGCCTGCGCCGTTGCTGGATCAGGTCGTAGGCGCGGTTGATCTCGCGCAGCCGCTTGTCGGCCTGGGCGCGCAGCTCGGGCGCCGCGCCCTCCAGCCGGTCGGGATGGTACTGCGAGACCAGCCGCTGCCAGGCACGACGGATGGAATCGTCGTCGGCGCTGGGATCGACGTCGAGCACGGCGTAGGGGTCGGGGCCGCCACGGCGGAACCAGCCGCGGTCGAAGGCGAGGCCGATCATGCCGCCCAGCACGCCACCCGCCGGGTGGCGCAGCAGCAGCCAGCCGGCGATGAAGCCCAGGACGGTGCCGTACCAGCGCATCAGCGCGCCCCGGGCCCGGGTTGCGCGGCGTACCAGCGCGCCAGCGCGCCGATATCCTGCGGCTGCAGGGCATTGCTGATGGCGTTCATCGCGCTGTGGCGGCGACGGCCGTCGCGGTAGGCATGCAGGGCGAGGATCAGGTAGGCCTCGCTCAGGCCGCCGATGTGCGGGGTGCCACGCATGCGGGGTGCGCCGTCGGTGCCGTGGCAGGCCGCGCAGGAACCCAATTCCGGCGGCGCCACCGGGGCCGGGCGGACCCAATCGGCCAGCCGAGCCGAGCCGGCGGGCGGGCTGGTCTGGGCCAGAGCGGCGGCCGAAAGGCCGAGGGCGATCAGAGCGGCAAGGAAAACTTTCATGCCCGCGATTCTAGCCCGCCGACCGTGAGGACGACCTGCAACCGCGGGTGAAAACGACCGGTCCGCCGCCATGAGCGAGCGCCGCGCCAGCGCGGCCTCGTGGACAGCGAAGCGAGCCATGGAAGGCGAGCGGCGGCGAATGCGGAGCGGGACGCGGAGCCTGAGCCGTCGCGTCCGGAGCAGCACCCACGCCGCGACAGGCCGGGGGCCCGCGGCGGACTCGGGCCGGCTGCTGTGCGGCAAGAAACCCGACGGGCCGACCGCAGGGCGCATCCTTGGCGCCCGCGGTCGGTGCGCCCGTCCGGGGCGCACCCTGCGGGCCTGGCGTCTGATCACCGGGCTGGCCCTCGAAATCCGCCGCAAGCCCCCAGCCTGCCTGGCGGGGTGCTTCGCTTGCGGCCGATGCCCGTCATCGAGCGCCGCGCCAGCGCGGCCTCGCGGACAGCGAAGCGAGCCATGGAGGGCGAGCGGCGGCGAATGCGGAGCGGGACGCGGAGCCTGAGCCGTCGCGTCCGCAGGTCGCGCGTCGGCAGGCGCGATGCGTGCTGGGGCCTCTCGTTTCGACAGACTGCGCCCCGTCCAGAGCTGCACCCACACCGTTGCAGGCCGTGAGCCCGAAACCGCACCCACGCCGCGACAGGCCGGGGGTCTGCCTCGCGGGGTGCTTCTGACGTTCATTTCGCAGCCGACAGCCTTGATCGCGAAAGTGTTTCACGCAGATGTTCCACGTTTTTTCTCGTTACACTGGCGTTTGCTTGTCGTCCTGCTCGCCCCTTGTCGACCGTCCTGCACACCTCGAACCTCGCCCTGCCGCTGCGCCACCGCGGCAAGGTCCGCGACGTCTACACGCTGCCGTCCGCCGCCGACGGCCAAGACCGCCTGCTGCTGGTGGCCACGGATCGGCTTTCGGCCTTCGACGTGGTGCTGCCCGACCCGATCCCCGGCAAGGGCGAGATGCTCTGCCAGATCTCCAACTTCTGGTTCGAGCGGACCGCGCACCTGGTGCCGAACCACCTCACCGGCACCGAAGTGGCCAGCGTGCTGCCGCCCGGCACCGAGGTGGCGCTGTACGCCCGGCGCTCGGTGGTGGCCAAGGCGCTCACGCCGCTGCCGGTCGAAGCGATCGTCCGCGGGTACCTCATCGGCAGCGGCTGGAAGGACTATTTGCAAACCGGTCGCGTCTGCGGCATTACTCTGCCCAGCGGTCTTCGGCAGGCCGAACAACTGCCCGAACCGATCTTCACCCCGAGCACCAAAGCGGCACCCGGCGAGCACGACGCGAACGTCAGTTTCGATGCCGTGGTCGCCGCCATCGGCGGTGATCGGGCGGAGCAGGTGCGCGCCGCTGCGCTCGCCATCTATCGCTTCGCGGCGGCCTACGCCGCGGAACGCGGCATCCTGATCGCCGACACCAAGCTGGAGTTCGGTCTCGATGCCGAGGGTCGTCTGGTGGTGATGGACGAGATGCTCACCCCGGATTCCTCGCGCTTCTGGCCGGCCGAAACCTACGCGGTCGGCGGCAGTCCACCCAGCTTCGACAAGCAGTACGTCCGTGACCACCTGGAGCGGCTCGACTGGAACAAGACCACACCCGGCCCAAGGCTTCCGCCCGAGGTGATCGCCGCGACCCGGGCCAAGTACGCCGAGGCTCTGGAGCGTCTCGCCAAGCTCCGGGTCGATTGATCGCGGTCGCAGCGGCCGGGCCCGCGATGGCCGGGCGGACAAGGCCTTGAGCGCGGCCATGCCCGGGCGCGACATCGCTCTCGTCGTGCTGGTCTGCGCGGTCTGGGCCTTGAACGTGCTGATCGCGGCCTTCGCTCTGGAGGAATTACCGCCAATCCTGTTCACCGGCCTGCGGATGGCGGTGCTGACCCTGCTGCTCTGGCCGTTCCTGCGCTGGCCGCAACCCGGGCAGTGGCCGCATCTGCTGGCGATCGGCCTGTGCCTCGGGGTCTTCCATTTCGGCCTGAGCTTCTGGGCACTGGACCTGGCCGGCGATCTGTCCTCGCTGGCGATCCTGATGCAGAGCTACGTGCCGATGGCCGCGGTGCTGGCCTGGGCGCTGCTGGGTGAGCGCATCGGCCTCGGCAGGGCCAGCGCGATCGCGGTCAGTGTGCTGGGCGTGCTGGTGCTCGGCTTCGACCCGATCGTGCTCGACCATCCGCTGGCGATGGCTCTGACACTGGGCTCGGCGCTGATGCTCGCCCTGGCCACGGTGCTGATGCGCGGCCTGCAAGGCCAATCGGTCTGGAGCCAGCAGGGCTGGCTGGCCCTGCTCAGCGTCGGCCCGCTGCTGGGTCTAAGCCTGTGGCTCGAAGGACCGCTGCTTCTGAATGCCGCGCAAGCCGGTCTGGCCGGCTGGGGCGGGGTGTTCTATTCGGCCCTGGTGTCCTCGCTGGTCGGCCACGGGCTTTACTACATTCTGCTGCAACGCCATCCGGTGGCCACCGTGACCCCCTGGCTGCTGCTCTCGCCCCTGATGACCGTTGTGCTCGGCGTGGCGGTCTGGGGCGATCGCCCCGGACCGGCCCTCTGGCTGGGGGGCGCGATGGTGCTGGGCGGCGTGCTGGCGATCGCCTTGCAGGGGCGTTACGCCTTGCGCGGCTTGCGGCCCTAGCGACGGCCCCCCCACGGGCAGGGCCAGAGGCCCCGACCCGCGCCGGATTCAGGCCGCAGCCGGGCGGCCTCGCCGCGACCAGCGCAGGATCGCCGGCAACAGCAGCACCGCGCCCAGCATGTTGGCGAGGAAGAAGAAGCTGAGCAGGATGCCCATGTCGGCCTGGAACTGCAGGGCGGAGAAGATCCAGGTGCCGACACCGATGGCCAGGGTCGCGCCGGTGAACAGCACGGCCGCGCCGGTCAGCTTGAGCGCCATGAAGTAGGCCTCGGAGATCGACCAGCCGCGGTCGAGGAACTCGCGCATCCGGCTGTAGACGTAGATCGCGTAGTCGACACCGATGCCCACGCCGAGCGCCGCCACCGGCAGAGTGTTGACCTTCAGGCCGATGCCCATCTGCGCCATCAAAGCATTGCCAAGCAGGGTGACGATGATGAGCGGGGTGATGATGGCGATGGTCGCACCCAGCGAGCGGTAGGTCAGCAGCACGAGGCCCACCACCGCCGCATAGACCCAGAGCATCATCGGCAGTTGGGCATCCGCGACCTTGTCGTTGGTCGCCGCCATCACGCCGGCGCTGCCCGCGGCCAGCCGCAGGTTCAGAGCGTCGCTGTGGAATTCCTCGCCGGCCGCCGCGGCCTCGGCCGCACGCTCGGCGAGTTGGATGCGCAGGTTCACGCTGGGTCCGGCGAAGGCATCGTTGGCCTCGCGGAAGGCTTTGACCGCCTCGACCACACGGTTGATGGTGGTGGCCTTGTGGTCGGTGAGGAAGGCGGTGATCGCCATCGCCGAGCAATCGGTGTTGAGCAGGCCGGTGTCGGTCTCGAAGCCCTGGGTGGCCACCCGCAGATCGTCGGGGTTGCGCGGAAGCTCGCGCCAGCGCAGCGAACCTTCGTTCCAGCCGGCGTTCACCACCTTGGCGGCGGTCGGCAGGCTGATGACCTGCTGCACGCCCTCGACGTTCTGCAGGTGCCAGGCCAGGCGGCTGATGGTCTCCATCACCGGATAGCTCTGGGTGCAGGCATCGGGCCGCGCCTCGGCGACGATGGTGATGGCATCGACACTCAAGGCGAAGTGCTCGTTGATGCGGATGGCGTCCTGATTGAAGCGCGCCTCGGGGCGCAATTCCGGCACGCCGGCCTGGCTGTCGCCGACCTGCAGGCCCTGCCCGCCGACATAGCCGAGCGCGGCAAGGCCGGCCGCCAGCACCAGCATCGCCGTCGCCGGGCCACGCTCGGTGAGGCGGGTGAGGGTGCGCCAGACGCCGTCGTAGCGGTCCAGCCCGGCCAGCTTGCGGGCCCGGGTCTTGGCCGCGTTGCGGTAGTCGATGTAGGACAGCAGGATCGGCAACAGGATCAGGTTGGTGAGGATGACGAGGCCCACACCGATCGCGGCGGTCATCGCCAGTTCGCGGATGATCTGGATCGGGATCAGCAGGATGGTGAGAAAGCCCGCCACGTCCGAGGCCAGCGCCGCCGAGCCCGGCACCAGCAGCTTGCCGAAGGCACGCCGCGCCGAATCGAGCGGCGAGAAGCCGGAACCGGTGCGGGTGGCATCGAGCACCTCGCCGCCGAACAGCCGTTCGTTCACCCAGCCGTTGATCATCTGCACGCCGTGGCTGACGCCGATGGCGAACACCAGGAAAGGGGTCAGGATGTTCATCGGGTCGATGCCGAACCCGAGCAGGCGCAAGGTGCCGAGGGTCCAGACCACCGCCACCAGCGCCGAGACCACACCCAGCACCGCGAGCTTGATCGAGCCGCTGTAGAAGGTGAGCAGCAGCAGCGTGAGCAGCACCGTGATGAAGAAGAACAGCACCACCGAACGTGCGCCCTCGGCGATGTCGCCCACCACCTTGGCGAAACCGATGATGTGGACGGTGTGGTGCTCGTCCTCGTAGGCGGTGCGGATCGCCTCCAGCTGGGCGGCGATCGCCTGGTAGTCGAGCTTCTGGCCCTCGGCCTCGGGCACCAGTTCGGCGGCGACCATGGCGCCGGTCCAGTCCTTGGCGACCAGTCGGCCGACAATGCCGGCCTTGACGATGTTGGAGCGGATGGCGGTGAAATCGGCTTCGCTGGCGACGAAGCCCTCGACGTTCGGCGTGAAGGTGTCGGGGATGACGTTGCCGCCGGCGAAACCGTCCTCGACCACCTCGACGAAACGCACGTTCGGGGTGAACAGGGAACGCACGCGGGCGTCGTCGACCGCCTCGATCGCCATGGTGTCGCGGGTGACCTTCTCCAGCACCTGCATGAAGCGCTGGTTGAAGATGTCGCCATCGCGCGCCATCACCGCGATCAGCACGCGGTTGGCTCCGCCGAACTCCTTCTCGTAGTCGAGAAAGGTCTGCATGTACTCGTGGGTCAGCGGGATCTGCTTGCGGAAGCCCGCGTCCACGCGCAACTGCGTGGCGAAGAACACCATCACCACCGAGATCACGGCGATGGCGAACAACAGGTGGGGGCGGAAGCCGAACACGAAGCGGTCGGCACCGCGGTGGAACGTGCCCATGGGCGGCATCGAATCAGAAGGCATGCACGCCCACTCCCTTTTCACCGATCAGAAGGAAACCGCCCTCGACAGGCAGTGCCGAGGACAGCACCGGCGTCTCGCCGGCCGGGGTCTGAAACACCGACTGCCGGAAAGGCGAAATCGCATCGGGGCGATGCAGCAGCAGGCCCTCGTTGCCGACCAGCAAGGCACCGCCGCCCGCGAGCGCCACACCGCCTTGCAGGGTGATCTCGCCGCCGGTGTCGAGCCGCGCCCAGGAATCGCCGGCGTCGAAGCTCTCGAAAGCATTACCGCGCAGGCCGAAGGCCATCACCTGGCCGCCCGGCCAGGCCAGCAGGCCGAACATCGAGCCGTCGTAGGGGAAGTCGAGGCGCGCCCACCGTCCGCCACCGTCGCGCGAGCGGAACACCGCGCCGCGCTCGCCGGCGATCAGCAACACGCCCTCGGGCGTGGCCACGATGGCATTGAGGTGCGGGTCGAGGTCGGCCTCGAGTTCGAGATCCTCGGCGGTGAACAGCCAATCGCCGGCGTCGGTGGCCGGCGCATCATCGACCGCTTCCGGGGCGGCGGCCGGGGCCGGCAGCTTGATCGCCGTCCAGGTCAAGCCGCCGTCGTCGGTGCGCAGCAGTAATCCGAAGGCACCGACCGCGAAGCCGCGGCGCGCGTCGAGGAACAGCAGGTCGAGGATCGGCGAGCCGGCATGCGGGCTCTCGGCCTCGGGGACCCAGAGATCGATGCGCTGGCGGGTCCAGCTGCCGCCGTTGTCGCTGGAACGCAGGATCTGCCCGCCATGCCCGGCCACCCACAGCTCGCCGTCGGCGGCCGCGATGCTGGTCATCATCAGCCGGGTCGGCAGCCGCAACTGCTCCCAGTTCGCGCCGTTGTCGATGGACCTGAGCAGGATGCCGCGCTCGCCGACCGCGAAAAGACCGGCCGGGGTGCGGACCAGGTCGATCAGCAGCGCACGGCTGGCGAGCGGCTTGATCTCGGCATCGAGCAGGGCCGGATCGGCGGCTGGTGGCGACTGCGCGGCCACGAGGCCGGGCAGGCAGAGGGCGGCGAACAGGGCGACGTGGCGCAGACCTTGGAGCAAGGGGAGCATGGGGCCCTCAAGAAAACGGGCAGCGCGCCGAGGCGCTGCCCGCGGTGGATGCCCGCGCCGCGACCGGGAGCCGCGGCACGATGCGACTTCAGCGGACGCCGGCGGCGCGCAGGCTCTGCGGCGAGAAATCCGCCGGCGTGGCCGGGTAGCCGAAGTCGAAGGGACGATCTTCCTCGTTGTCGAGCAGGCCGGCCAGGTAACGGCCCGACCTCAGATCGTAATGGACCTCGATCGTCGACCAGAAGGTGGGCACCTCGTAGTAGTTGATCGACGGGGCCTCCGAGACGCGCCAGATGTTGCCCTGGCCGTCGTAGTGGTCGATCTTGAGGATCTGGTAGCTGTCCTCGTCGAGGTAGAAGGTGCGACGGCTTTTGATGTGGCGGGCACCGGCGCGGAGACGGGCCTCGACCACCCACACGCGGTGCAGCTCGTAGCGCATGAAGTCGGGGTTGAGGTGGCCGGGCCGGACCAGATCGGCGATGCGGGTGTTGTCGCTGTGCGCCTTGTAGGAGTTGTAGGGCACGAACATCTCGCGCTTGCCGACCTTGGTCCACTCGAAGCGGTCCATCGCGCCGTTGAACATGTCGGTCATGTCGTTGGTGGCGAGGCCGTCGGAGGCGGTGGCCGGGTTGTCGTGGGCCACGTTCGGCGCGCGCCGGACGCGACGCTGGCCGGGGTTGTAGATCCAGGCCTGGCGTGGCGCGGCGACGGCGTTGAGGCTTTCATGGACCAAGAGCACCTGGCCGGCCAAGCGGGCCGGGCCGAGCACCTCCTGCTTGAAGTACAGCAGGATGTTGTTGATGGTCTCGGTGGTGTTGCCGGGCTTGTAGTAGAGGCCGAGCATGCGCTCGCGCAGGCGGATCAGCTGGAACTGGCCGGTCGGGGTCGGGGCCACGCGGTTGGCCCAGCGGCGGCCGGAGACGCCCTTGTACTTGAGCTTGTGGTTCCAGATGAGATGGTGGGCGTTCTGCGGGATCGGGAAGGGGAAGCCCTCGGCGCAGTTCTGCACGCCCTCGCCATCGGCCACCAGCCGGCACTGGGTGGCGTTGCGGCGGGTGAAGTCGTAGATCCGCTGCGGGAACGAGGCCGAGCGCCGCGTCGGGTAGACGTCCATGCGGAAGGTCGGGTAGCGCTCGAACATGGCGATCTGGCCCGGGCTCATGTTGGCCCGGTGCTGCGCCAGATTGGCATGGGTGATCGAGAACTTCGGCCGGTCGGCGGCGAAGGGGTCGGGGTGGAACATGCCGATCCGGAAGTTGGCCGGCGGACGGGTGATGCCGCCCTCCCAGGCCGGGATGGTGCCGGCGGCATTGCCGGCCCGCTCGGCGCCCACCGGGGTGAGCGACTGGCCCAGCTGGGCGGCGCGGGTCGCATCGACCGTCGCCAGGGCAACGCCGGCCGACAGGGCCAGCGCGCCGGCAGTGACCGCCAGCGCGGTCTTGTGGATGGTGTTCATTCGGTTCCTCCAGGGGATCACGGGTGGCGGATCAGAAGGCGTAGCGGACGCTGACCGAGGCGAAATCGCGGTCGGCGATCTGGTTGAAGGGTTCGCCGCCCGAGAACGAGGTCCAAGCGAGGTCGAAGATCCAACGGTTGAGGAAGTTGAATTCGGCGCCGAGGGTCAGCGACTTGCGGCCTTCGAGGAAGTTGCCGCCCGGGCCGGGGGTGATGCCGTCGACGTCATGGTTGAAGGCGAGGCGCGGAGAGAAGGTGAAGGCCGTGCCGAGGAAGCTGTTGTAGTCGGCGCGGACCGCCAGCCGGTAGCCCCAGGAAAAGTCGGTCGGGAAGCCGCCGGTGAGGGTCTGCGGGTTGCGGGCGCAGCCAAGGAAGGCCGGGCTGGCCACGCTGCCGATCGGCGCGGCGACAAGGTCACGGACCGAGCAGCCGCCGCCGGTGTCGGTGCCCTCGCCCTCGTAGCGCAGCACGCTGTGGTCGGGCAGGTCGACCTGGGTCCAGCCGACTTCGGCGACGGTGGCGATCTGGTCGGCACCCAGTGCCTGGCTGAAGACCTTGGTGAAGGTCATCTGCACCTGGGTCATCTCGTGCTCGCGCCAGCCGCGCACTTCCTGACCGAAGGAGGCGACACCGAGCTGGCTTCCGAAACGCAGGCCGGGAACCGGGATCAGGGCGTTGAGCGGGGTCAGCGCGGCGAACAGCAGCTCGACGTCATCGACCTGGAAGGGCGCGTTCGGGCGGTAGCTCCACTCGCCCTGCCAGGCGATGCCGCCGGGCAGCATGGTGTTCCAGGACAGGCCGTAGAGCCGGATGTCCTCCGGGTACTCGACGAAGAAGCGGCCGGTGCTGGCGGCCGGGCCGGTCACCGCGCGGCCCGAGATCAGGGGCAGGCGGCTGTGGTAGTTGATGAAGAAGAAGCCGAACTCGGTCTCGTTGAGGGCTTCGGCGAACCAGCGCACGGCCGCACCGTACTGGCCGTCGTCGCGGGCGTTGCGGTTCGGGTCGCGGGCGACCGCGCCACCGCAGCCGATGCTGGCGATGGCGGCGTTGGTGATGCCCGGGGGCAGGTTGGTGAAGTCGAGATCGGTGTTGGCGAAGCCGGCCGGACCGCCGAAGCAGGTGGCGAAGAAGCGCTCGGGGTTGTCGACCGGCTGCGGCACGGTGCCGAAGCCCAGCATCACGTAGGTGCCGCCCGGTGTGGCGAAATCGTTGGAACTGAAATAGGTGCCGGCGGCGTCGATCTCGATCTCCTCGAACTCGAAGAGGTAGAAGGCTTCGACGGCGACGTTCTCGGTGAGATTGAAGGTGCCCCACACCGAATCGACCGGCAGGAAGGCCTCGCGCAGCTCGGCACCGGCCACGCGCAGTGCCGAGAGGTCGAGCGGGTTGACGACATTGATGCCGTTCTGGATGAAGGTGCTCTCGCCCCAGCTGATGACCTGACGACCAAGGCGCACGGTGCCGCTCTGCTCACCGACGCTGAAGTCGCGGAAGACGAAGGCGTCGAGCATGCGGAAGCGCTCGCCGATGCGATCGCGCGCCTCGCGCGAGAGGTCGGCACGTTCGGCGTTCTCGAAGTCGTAGAAGTAGGTGGCGCGGGCGAAGGCACCCCAGTCGCGCCAGTCCAGCTTCATCTCGGTGGTGATCTTGAAGGTGTTGGCGATGGGATCGCCCTTGTCGTACTTCAGGTTGCCGTCATCGCGGTTGACCGAGAAGCGGCCGATCGCCGCGGCCTGGGCGGCCGAGCCAGGGAAGCCGGCGGCGCAGGCCGGGAAGGGGTTGGCCATCGAGGGCGGCGGGATCGGCACGCCGGGCACGGCCTGGTTCTGTGCGCAGATCAGCGGATTGAACTGGGCCTTGCCGATCAGGTCGGGGTCCTGTTCCTGAGTCCGCCACGAGTAGCCGTAGGAAATAGTGGTGTCGATGCTGCCGGTCAGGTCGCCGCGGCTGAACTCGAAGGCTTCGGCCTTGGGGGCCAGCAGGGCGAGTGCCACGGCCGCCGCCAGCGGGGCGAGCGCGATGCCGCTGCGCAGGGAGGGATTGGAGGTCATCGGTGCTTCCTCGGTACGGGAACGTGGACGGTGGTGCCCCGGTCCGGTGGGGCGGTCAGCGAGTCTCCGGATCTGCCCCGGCTTTAGAGGAAAAACTCGAAAACCGGGCTCCCGGCCATATTAAGAGCCTGTTACGCGAGAAGGCAATGCTCTGGCGTACGGACCGACGCTTGCTGCACTGCGTCACGCCCGGCGCGGGAAATCGGCCGCCACCGGCCGGAAGCCGCGCGGCGCCCATCCGAGCCGCTCCCGGGCCGGAGTGGCGTCGAAAACCAGGTCCTCGCCCAGCCGGGCCAACGCCCCCCAGCCCCCCGCCCGCCCGACAGCGGCCAGCCCGCGCCAAGGCAGCGGCCAGAGCCGGCAGTCCGGCGCGGCGGCGGCCACGGTGCGGCGCAGCAGCGTCCCGAAGGGCAGACTCTCGCCACCCGGCAGGTCGAAGCCGCCCTCGGCCGCAGGGCCCAGGCTCAGGGCCCGCAGGGCCAGTGCCGCCAGATCGCCCACATGCACCGGCTGCCGGCGGCCCGGGGCGGCCAGTGGCAGCGGCAGAAGCGGCCAGCGCCGCGCCCAGCCGGCCACCCGGCTGAGGGTGGCGTCGCGACCCACGCCCCAGACCAGGGTCGGGCGCAGCACGGTGAGCCGTCCGCCCGAACGCTTCTGACTCACTGCAAGACTTTCCTCGGCGCAGGCCAGACGCTGCGCCAGCGTGCGTTCGCTGGGGTCGGGCGAAGCGGCCTTGGCCCAGCGGCTGGTGGAGCCGAAGGCCAGCACATGGTCGGCGCGGATCCGGCCTGCGACCATCGCTTCGGCAAGCCGGTCGAGCGGGCCCAGCGAAAGCACGGCCGCGAACGCCGGCCCGGTCTGGAAGCTGGCGAGATCACCGGTCTGCCAGACGACACCGGGCCGCGGTGGCGAGGTGGGCTGCCGGCTCAAGGCCAGAGCGGGCATCGGCAGCGCGGCGGTATCGAGCAGCTCGCCGATCTGCCCGCTGAGCCCGAGAATGAGCAGGGCCGGCATGGGGCCGCGGCGCTCGCGCTCAGGCGACCGGTTTCGGCCGCTTCGGCAGGTAGAGGTCGGTGATGCTGCCCTCGGCCACTTCCGCCGCCATCGCCACGGTTTCGATCAGGGTCGGGTGCGGGTGGATGGTGTGGGCGATGTCGCCCACCTCCGCGCCCATCTCGATGGCCAGTGCCACTTCGCCGATCAGATCACCGGCGTTGGTGCCGACGATGCCACCGCCGATCACCCGCTGGGTCGCGGCGTCCAGAATCAGCTTGGTGAGCCCTTCGGTGCGGCCGTTGCCGATGGCGCGGCCCGAGGCCGCCCACGGGAAACTGCCAACCTCGATGGCGAGGCCCTTGGCCTTGGCCTCGGCCTCGGTGACGCCGACCCAGGCCACTTCCGGGTCGGTGTAGGCCACCGAGGGAATGACCCGTGCCACCCACTCGCGTTTTTCGCCGGCGGCAACCTCGGCGGCGAGCTTGCCCTCGTGCGTGGCCTTGTGCGCGAGCATCGGCTGGCCGACCAGATCGCCGATGGCGAAGATGTGCGGCACGTTCGTGCGCATCTGCCGGTCGACCGGAATGAAACCACGCTCGCTCACCTGCACGCCGGCTTTCTCGGCGGCAAGCTTGCCGCCGTTCGGACTGCGCCCCACCGCCACCAACACGCGGTCAAAGCGCATCGGTCCGGGTGCTTTTGTGCCTTCGAAGCGCGCCTGCAGGCCGTCCTTCTGGGTGTGCACCTCGGCCACCCGGGTGTCGAGGTGCACGGCCACCCCACGGCCCTTCAGCAGCTTGGCGAGCGGCTTGAGCAGATCGGGATCGGCACCCGGCATCAATTGGGGCCCCAGTTCCACCACGGTGACCGCGCTGCCCAGGCCCGCGTAGACGCAGGCCATCTCCAGGCCGATGATGCCGCCGCCGACCACCAGCAGGCTCTGGGGGATGTCGGCCAGTTGCAGGGCATCGGTCGAATCCATCACCCGCGGGTCGTCCCAGGGAAAACCCGGCAGCTTCACCGGCTGCGAGCCGGCGGCGATGATCGCCTGCTCGAAGACGAGGCGCTGCGTGCCGTCGGCGGTGGCGATGTCCAGCTCATGCGGCGAGACGAAGGCCGCGCTTCCGGTGACGACCCGCACCTGGCGTTGCTGGGCCATGCCGGCCAAGCCTTTGGTGAGCGTGCCGATCACTTTGTTCTTGTGAGCGCGCAGGGTGTCGACGTCGATGCGGGGCGGACCAAAGCTCACGCCGACGGCGTCCATGTGCTTGGCTTCCTGGATCACCGCGGCGGTGTGCAGCAGGGCCTTCGAGGGAATGCAGCCGACGTTCAAGCAGACCCCGCCCAGCGTCGGGTAACGCTCGACGAGCACGACGTCGAGGCCAAGGTCGGCGGCGCGGAAAGCCGCGGTGTAGCCGCCGGGCCCGGCACCGATCACCACCAGCCGGCAGCGCAGCGGAGCGTTCGAGGAGGAAGCGGTGGATGCCTGGGGGTGGGCCATTGTCGGACTCAGAGCAGAAGGCGGCGCAGGTCGCCGAGCGACTTCGCGAGGAAACTCGTGAATCGCGCGGCCTCGGCGCCGTCGATCACGCGGTGGTCGTAGCTCAGGGACAGCGGCAGCATCAGCCGCGGTGTGAACTCGCGACCGTTCCAGACCGGTTTCATGGCACTGCGGGAGACACCGAGGATCGCCACTTCCGGCGCGTTGATGATCGGCGTGAACGCGGTGCCGCCGATGCCGCCCAGCGAGCTGATCGAAAAGCAGCCGCCCTGCATGTCAGCGGGTGCCAGTTTCTTGTCGCGCGCCTTCCTGCTGATCTCGCCGAGTTCGCGGGCGAGGTCGAGCAGGCCTTTCTGGTCGCAGTCGCGGATCACCGGCACCACCAGGCCATCCGGCGTATCGACCGCGATGCCGATGTGGACGTAACGCTTCAGCACGAGCTGATCGCCGTCGAGCGAGGCGTTGAAGGTGGGGAAAGCCTTGAGGGCGGCGACCGCGGCCTTGATCAGAAACACGAGCGGTGTGAGCCGGGTGTCCTTGTTCTCCTCGCCCAGCTGCTTGCGGAAGGCCTCCATCTCGGTGATGTCGGCTTCGTCGAACTGGGTGACGTGCGGGATCATCGCCCAGTTGCGGGCGAGGTTCTGGCCCGAGATCTTCTGGATGCGCGAGAGCGGCTGCGTCTCGACCGGGCCGAACTTGGCGAAATCGAGCTTGGGCCAGGGCAGCAGGTTCAGGCCGCCGGCGGCGCTGGATGGTGCCGCGACCGGGCCGCCTTCGCTCATCGCCTTCTTGACGAAGGCCTGCACGTCTTCCTTGGCGATGCGTCCGCCGCGACGGCTGCCCCGCAGCTGCGCCAGATCGACGCCCAGTTCGCGGGCAAACACGCGCACCGCCGGCGAGGCGTAGGGCACGGCCCCCGGCAACAGGGCCTCGGCGGTGAAAGCAATCGGTGGTGAGCGCGGCGGCAGGGCCTCGGGATCGATGCCGGGCGCAGCGGCAAGCACCTCGGCGGCGGATCCGGCAGCCGTTGCCGCTGCGGGCGCAGCAAGCGGCGCGGTCACGGCGGCCGGGGCTGCAGGTGCAGGTGCAGGTGCAGGTGCAGGTGCAGGTGCAGGTGCAGGTGCAGGTGCGGTCGCCGGCGCCGGCGCAGCAGCAGCCACGGCGGCAGGCGCAGGCGGTTCAGCGCTGGCAGCTTCCGGCTCGATCAGGGCCACCACATGGCCCTCGCTCAGCACATCGCCAAGTTTGACCTTGAGTTCGCGGATGGTGCCGGCGAACGGTGCCGGCACTTCCATCGTCGCCTTGTCGGACTCCAGCGTGACGAGGCCCTGGTCTTTCTTGACGCGGTCGCCAACGGCGACCAGCACTTCGATGACGGGCACGTCGCTGCTGTTGCCAAGGTCGGGCACCTTGGCTTCGTGGATGAGGGCCATGTCGCCTCCGTCGTGGCGCGTAACGATCCGCCATTGTCGCCGGCCCCGGCGGGCGGCGCCATCCCGGGGCGCCGTGGCATCATCGCGCCCCACGTTCAAGATCCGCCGCCATGGACCGTCTCTCGCGCCTGCCCCCCGCCCTGCTCGTGATGCTGCTCGCGGCCGTGCTGGTGCTGGCCTTCCAGGGCAGCCGCGCGCTCTGGGACCCGAGCGAGGGGCGTTTCGTCAACGTCTCGCTGCAGATGCTGGCGAGCGGTGACGTGATCAGCCTCTACCGCCACCCCGACCACCTGCATTTCACCAAACCGCCAGTGACCTACTGGGCGATGGCGGCCAGCATGGCCGTGTTCGGCTTGAACGAATGGGCGGTGCGCCTGCCCCATGCTCTGGCTTGGCTCGGTGTGGTCGCTCTGCTTTTGCGCATCGGCCGGCATTTCTCGCCGCGCAAACCCTGGCTGGCGGGCCTGGTCTACGCCACCCTGCCCCTGCCCCTGCTGGCGGCCCATCTGGTCGGCACCGACAGCCTGCTGACTTTCGCCACCACCCTGGCTTTCGCCTGCTACGTGATTGCCCGTTTCGAGAATCGGCCCCTGTTCGTGCTCGGGATGTGGGCCGCCTTTGGCCTCGCCTTCCTCACCAAGGGGCCGCCGGGATTGCTCGGTCTGGCCGGCATCCTCGCCCTGCACCTGCTGCACCGGGGTGGCCCGCGACTGTTCCCGCCCCTGGGCCTGGCTCTGTTCGCCGTGGTCGGCCTGAGCTGGTTCGTCGTCGTCTCGCTGCGCCACGAGGGCCTGTTTGCGCACTTCCTTGGCTATGAGGTGGTGGCCCGGGTGCTGACCGACACCCACGGCCGCAACGCGCAGTGGTGGGGCGGCTTCTATGTCTATGGCCTGAGCCTGCTGATCGGCACCCTGCCCTGGTGGCCCTGGGCTCTGGCGGCAGCGCGCCGAAGTGGCCTGCGCTGGCGCGAAGCCGCGCCAGAAACCCGCCTGCTGCTGCTCTGGCTGGGGATCGGTCTGGTGGTCTTCATGGTGGCGCAGTCGCGTCGACCGCTCTATATCCTGCCCCTGTTCACGCCGCTCGCCCTGCTCTTCGCCCGTGCCTTGCAAGACAGCAGTTTTAGCCCTTTGCGCAAGCTCATGCTCGGTCTGGCCGCTGCCTTCGTGATCGGCGTCAAGCTGCTCACCGCCAACGTGGTCGAGGTGGCGCGGCTCCTGCCCGCCGACCTCGCCGAGCGCTCACCCGCCGACAAGGACGACCGTCAGTGGTCGGCCGATCTGCGCGCCGTGCTGCCCTTCGAGCCGGCCGAACTGATCTTCGTCAACGACTCGGTGCGGTACGGACCGGCCCTGTATTTCGGCCTCGGTCTCACCATCGAGACCGTGGTGTTCGAGGGCGATCCGGCACCGCAGCCGATCTCCGATGCACCCTACGACAACGAACTCGGCGAGGAACTGCGCGAACAGGATCACGCCAGGAGCGTGTTCGTGATGCGGCCCTGGGCGGCTGAGCGCTTCGCGGCGGAGGCTGCGGCGGCCGGCTGGCGGGCCGAGCGGCTGGGTCCGGTGCAGGACCGGGTGGCCTACCGCCTGCTCCCGGCGCGAGCCGGCGCGTCGGTAAACACGCCGGTCGCACCGGCCTCGGAAAGCCGGAGCAGCAAGGACTGATCGTCGATCGGCCGCCCCTCGGCATCGAGCAGCAGGTTGGCCGGCTCGGGCCGCAGGGTGTAGGCATGGACGACAAACCCGAGCGAGCGGGCGGTGGCCAGCCAAGGCGCCGGCTCACCGATCCGCGGGCGAGGGTCAGCGGCACCCGGGGCGGCGGGCGTGGCCTGCAGCAGGGCGGGGATCCAGGGCCCCAGGCCATCGATCGCCGGGCGCAGGGCGGCCAAGGCAGCAGGCGTCAGCAGTTCGGCGTAGCCGGTGGCGACACCGAAGCCGGGCACGGCCTCGACCAGGGCCGCGCCGTAGATCGCGACCAGATCCTTGCCTTGGCGGGCGTTCCAGGCCAGATCGTAGGGCTGGCCGAAGCTGCCGCCGTAGGCCGCCGCCCGACCCGAGGTGTCGCCGGTCAGGAACACCAGCGGCAGATCGACCCCGGCTGCCGGCATCAGCTTGCGATGCAGGCGCAGCAGGTTCGCCAGCTCGAAGCTCTGGATGAACACCCGCGTTGGGTCGGTGAAGCCGGCGGCCTGCAGATCACGCAGCAGCAGGGCGCTGGTGTCGAGGCCGATCGGACGGCCATCGAGGTGCCGACCCTCGTGCAGGAAGAAGGTCGGGTGCTTGGTTTCCGGGTAGACGCCGATCGGTCGGCCCAGCCGCCGGCCTTCGGATTCGGCCAAGGCGATCACCTCGGCGAAGGTCGGAATGCCGAAGCGGTCGTTGTAGGCGACATTGCCGGGGCGCTCGCCGGGTCGGGTTTCGCGGGCGCGCAGGCGGCGCAGCTCGGCCAGGCTGAAGTCCTCGGTGAACCAGTCCTCGACCGCCACCCCGTCGATCACCTTGCGGGTCCTGCGCTCGGCGAACTCGGGATGCTCGGCCACGTCGGTGCTCTTGGAGAGCGCGTTCTCGTGACGGGCCACCAGCACACCATCGCGGGTCGGCACCAGATCAGGCTCGATGAAATCGGCCCCTTGGGCGATCGCCAGCCGGTAGGCCTCGAGGGTGTGCTCGGGCCGCTCGGCCGAGGCTCCGCGATGGGCGATCACGAGAAAAGGCGGCGCGGCCAGCACGGGCATGGCGGCGAGCATAAGGCCGAGGGCGGCGAGGCGGAGCGGCGAAGGGTTCATCAGCAAAGTTTCCGGTGCCCGCATGTCGAGGGTGTGACCTCCGGCTATCCTGCCCCCATGCGCAAGATCGTGCACATCGACATGGACGCCTTCTACGCGTCGGTCGAGCAGCGCGACAACCCGGCACTGCGTGGCCGGCCGGTGGTGGTGGCCTGGAAAGGCCCGCGCTCGGTGGTCTGTGCGGCCAGCTACGAGGCACGCGCTTTCGGCGTGCGCTCAGCGATGCCGGCTTTGCGTGCCCTGCGGCTGTGTCCAAAGGCGGTGTTCGTGCCGCCCGATTTCGCCCGTTACAAGGCAGTCTCGATGCAGGTTCGGGCGATCTTCGAACGCCACACCGCACTCATCGAGCCGCTCTCGCTCGACGAGGCCTACCTCGATGTCGGCAGCGATCTGCAGAACCTGGGCAGCGCCACCGCCGTGGCGCGGGCGATCCGCGCCAGCATCGTCGAGGAACTGGCACTCACCGCCTCGGCCGGGGTGGCCCCGAACAAGTTCGTTGCCAAGATCGCTTCCGAGCACCGCAAGCCCGACGGGCTGTTCGTCGTGCCGCCGCCGCGCGTGCTGTCTTTCCTCGCTCCGCTGCCGGTGGCGCGCCTGCCCGGCGTGGGCCAGGTGATGGCCGACCGTTTGGCCCGGCTCGCCATCCACCGCGTGGGCGAGCTGCGCGCGGTGCCCACGCCGCTGCTGGTGCACCGTTTCGGGCGTTGGGGGCTGCGGCTCGCCGAACTCGCGCGCGGCATCGACGAGGCTCCGGTGGTGCCGACGCGAACCCGGCAATCGCTCTCGGCCGAGGACACCTTCGCCGAGGATCATTACCTGGACGAGCTCGGCCCCAGCATCCGGCGGCTGGCCGAACGGGTCTGGGCGCAGGCCGAGCGCGAGATCCGCCGCCCACGCACGGTGCAGCTCAAGCTCAAGACCGCCCAGTTCCAGACCCTGACCCGCAGCATCAGCCCGGAGCAGCGGCCCGGCAGCGCCCAGGCGTTGGCCGAGATCGCCCTGGCGCTGCGCGAGCGGATCGATGCACCGCCCCGCACCCGCTACCGGCTGGTCGGTGTCGGCCTTGCCCAGTTCGAGGAGGCCCAGACCGAACAACAACCGCCCTTGTTCGCAGCGCCCTAACGAACGGCGGCGACACCCCTGCTAGCGTTCTGCCGGCCTGTCCCGACCGAGCCGCCATGCGCACGAAACTTCCGCCCGCCTTCTCCCGCCTCGTCCTCGCCGCCACCCTGCTGTTGCCCCTGCCGGTGCTGGCCGTCACGCCCGCAGCGGCCACCACCGAAGCGATGCCGGTGCACCGCGAGGTGGTCGGCAACCGCATCAGCGAGAACATCCCGAGCCCACCGGATGCCCTGCTGGATCGGCTCAACCGCTTCCAGAGCACGCGCGGGGCCAGTTTTGCCGGCTGGACCAGCGACGGGGCGATCCTCATCAGCACCCGCTTCGGCGAGACCAACCAGGTGCACCGCGTCATCCAGCCGCTCGGCATGCGCGAACAGATCACCTTCCACCGCGAACCGACCATGGCGGTGCAGGCCCGACCCGGCCAGCCCGGCTTCGTTTTCGGCCGCGACGAGGGCGGCTCGGAGTTCTGGCAGCTCTACCGCTACAACCTTGCCACCCGCGAGGCCACCCGCATCACCGATGGTCGCCGCTCACGCAACGAAGCGCCGCTGTGGTCGCACGACGGCCAGCAGCTGGCCTTCACCAGCACCATGCGCAACGGCGTGGACAGCGACATCTGGGTGCAGGAAGGCGATGCCCCGCCGCGGCTGGTGCTGCAGGAAGGCGGTACCTGGTTCAGCACCGATTTCTCACGCGACGGCCAGCGCCTGCTGGTGCAGCGCCGCATCTCCATCAACGAGAGCCGTCCTGCTGAGCTCGACCTGCGCAGCGGCCGCTTGCGGATGCTGTCGGTGGCCGATGGACCGGTCGCTTTCGGGCTGTTCCGCTATGCCCCCGACGGTCGCAGCGTCTATTTCACGAGTGACATGGGCGGGGAGTTCTTGACCCTGCACCATCGTCCGCTCGAGCGTGGCCCGGCGCAGGCCCTGAGCGCCGACATCCCCTGGGACGTGACCGGCTTCGATATTGCCGACGATGGCCGGCACCTCGTTTTCGCCACCAACGAGGACGGCATCGGCCGACTGCACCTGCGCACCCTCCCCGATCACCGTCCGGTCGCTCTGCCCGAACTGCCGGTCGGCGTGATCGGCAATTTCGGCTTCTCGCCCGACGGCACGCGGATCGCGGTGACGCTCAACACCGCCACCTCGCCGAGCGATGTCTTCGTCATCGACATCGCCGCCGGCACGCTCAAGGCCTGGACCCGCAGCGAGGTCGGCGGCCTCGATGCCAGCCGCTTCGTGGCCCCCATCCTGATCCGCTACGAGAGCTTCGACGGCCTGTCGATCCCGGCCTTCTTCTACCGCCCTGCCCACATCCCCGCGGGCACCCGCGTGCCGGTGGTCATCCAGATCCACGGCGGCCCCGAGGCGCAGGCCTTCCCGAGCTTCAGCCCGACCATCCAGTACATGGTGAACGAGATGGGCATGGCCGTGCTGGTGCCCAATGTGCGCGGCTCCTCGGGCTATGGCCGGACCTTCCTCAAACTCGACAACGGTTTTTTGCGCAAGGACGCCGTCCGCGACATCGGTGCTCTGCTCGACTGGATCGAGCGCCAGCCCGAGCTCGATGCCGAACGCGTTGGCGTGTTCGGCGGCAGCTACGGCGGCTACATGGTGCTGGCCTCGATGGTGGATTTCCCGGATCGCATCGCCGCGGGCGTCAGCGTGGTCGGCATCAGCAATTTCGTGACCTTCCTCGAGGCCACCGAGGCCTATCGGCGCGATCTGCGGCGGGTCGAGTACGGCGACGAGCGCGATCCGGCCATGCGCGCCTTCATGCAGGAGATCGCTCCGGCCAACAACGCCCACCGCATCACCTCGCCGCTGTTCGTGGCTCAGGGCGCCAACGACCCGCGCGTGCCGCTCTCGGAAGCCGAGCAGATCGTCCGCGCCGTGCGTGCCAACGGCCGCGACGTCTGGTACCTCGTGTTCAAGGACGAGGGCCACGGCTTTGCCCGGCGCAGCAATGCCGACTGGTTCACCGCCGCGACCATGCTGTTCTGGCAGAAACACCTGGTCGATGCCGGCCAGCAATGAAGCCCCGGGGCCGGCCTGCCTCAGGGCTTGCCGGCCTCAAGCCACCCGCTCGAACTGCAGACCACCGGTCGGTACCGCCGGTGGTTCCGGCAAGAGCCAGTGGTCCACCAGCAGAAAGGCGAACAGCATCATCAGGTAGACGATCGAGTAGTTGAACACCCGCATCGGGAACTGCGGGTCGGTGCTGCGGAACAGGCGCAGGGCGTAGCCCAGGAACACGCCGCCCAGCACCAGCGCGCCGCCCAAGTAGAACAAGCCGCTCATGCCGGCCGCAAAAGGCAACAGCGTGGCGGCCACCAGCAGCAGGGTGTAGAACAGGATCTGCCAGCGGGTGTACTCGACCCCGTGGGTCACCGGCAGCATCGGCACCATCGCCCGGGCGTAATCGTCGCGGCGGTAGATGGCCAGCGCCCAGAAATGCGGCGGCGTCCAGACGAAGATGATGAGCACCAATAGCAGGGCGTGGTCGTAGTGCAGCGGCGGGCCGAACAGGCCGGAAAAGCCGGTTCCGGCCGGCCAACCCATCACCGCCGCCCAGCCGAGCAGGGGCGGCGCGGCACCGGCCAGACCGCCGATCACGATGTTCTGCGGCGTGGCGCGCTTCAGCCAGCCGGTGTAGACGATGGCGTAGCCGATCAACGAAGCGAAGGTCAGCACGGCGGTCAGCAGGTTCACGCCGAGGGCGAGCAGCAGCATCGAGGCCAGGCCCAAAGCCAACGCGAACACCAGCACCTGGCGGTGCGTGAGTGAGCCGGTCGGCAACGGCCGATGCGCGGTGCGTGCCATCAGGGCATCGATGCGCGAATCGAGCAGGTGGTTGATCGCCGCTGCCGAAGCCGCCGCCAACCAGATGCCGAGACTGCCCAGCAGCAGCGCCCGCCAGCCGGGCAGACCCGGCGTGGCGAGGAACATGCCGATCACCGCCGTGAAGACGATCAAGGCCACCACTCGCGGCTTCGTCAGCGCCCAGTACTGGGCGGCCACGGAACCCGCCATCGGCTTAAGCATCCGGCGCGCGCAGGCGCACCAGCAGGGTGATCATGGCAAACAGCATGACCACGCCGACCATCAGGTGGGCGGTGGCCACCCACAGCGGCAGGCCCATCACCACGTTGGCGATGCCGAGCGCCAGCTGCACGACCAGCAGCAGCATCAGGGTGATGCCTCCAGCACGGAAGCCGGCCGTGGTGATCAGGCGGTAACCGAGGAAGAGGAAGTAGAGCGTGAGCACCACCGCGCCGATGCGGTGGGCCATCTGGATCGCGGCGCGGGCCGGGCCATCGAGCACCCCACCTTCGAAATCGACGCCGATGCCACGCCAGAGCACGAAGCCCTCACGGAAGTCCATCTCCGGCCACCAACTGCCCTTGCACTTCGGGAAATCGAAACCGCAGGCGAGCGCGGCGTAGTTGGCGGCGATCCAGCCGCCCAGAGCGATCTGCACCAGCAACAGGCCCAGACCGATACCCAGGAGCACACGCATGCGCGGCGCCTCAGCATGCACGCGCACCGAGTTCGGTGTGGTCCACCAGGCCAGCACCAGCAGCAGCGCGAAAGTGCTGAGGCCACCCATCAGATGGCTCATCACCACCACCGGTTTGACCAGCCAGATCACCGTCCACATGCCGAGCAGCGACTGGAAGGTCACCAGCATCAGCAGCCCGGTGGCGAGTTTTGCCACCGCATCGTCCCAGCGCAGCAGGCCGGTCATCCACACCAGCATGCCGACACTGGCCAAGGTGAGTGCCAGCACCGGATCCACATGCATGTAGACGAAGATCGAAGCCACCACGAACGCCACGCCAAGGGCGATGGTGGGCAGGCCCTGCGGCTTGCGGCGCACCGCCAGCACGGCCAGCAGCAGCACCATCAGGCCAAGCGCACCGGCCATCAGGCGGTGCACCTGCTCGAGAATCGCCTTGTTGAGTTCAAAGGCGCGTTCGAATTGGACGTTGGCCCTGGCGATCTCGTAAGCCTCGTTGGGCCAGGTGATCTTGCCATAGCAGGTCGGCCAGTCCGGGCAACTGAGGCCGGCGTTGTTGAGCCGGGTGAAGCCGCCCAGGAAGATCACGCCGAAGGTCAGCAGCAGGGCCAGCCAGGCGATGCGGTGATAGTGCTTGGGAAGGCTCATTCGGTCACCTTGAGCAGACGGCCGAGATCGCGGCGCAGGCCGGTCGGGTCGAAGCCCGGTTCGTAGCGCATCACCAGGAACCCGGAGGGGTCGATCAGGTGGACGGCGAGGCTACCGTCCACGTGCGCGGCCGGTAGCTTGGCACGCAATGCCGGCGAGGGCTGCATCGGCAGCAGAGCGCGGAAGTTCGCGGCGCCCGAGGGCACCTCGCCGAACCAGAGCATCTGCAGTCGGTCGGCGTCGCGGCCTTCCGACATCCAGACCCGGTGCAAGTTGTCGATCAGGGCGAGGCAGGGGTCGCCGCAATCGGCCGGCGGCATCACCACCACCCGCCACAGCCGGCGTTGCGGCTCCCAGCCGAAGGCACGGCCGTCGGCGTGGCGCAGGCCGAGATCACCCAGCTCCACCGGCGGTTGCAGCAGTTCACCGGCATTGCGGGTGGCGGTCGGCTGCCAACCGCTGCGGATCAAATACAGGGCGAGGCCGAAGGAGGCGAAGAACATCACCGTCACCATGATCATGGTGATGCGGCTTTTCCAGACAGGGTTCATGGGCGGCGACGGAACTGCAGGTAAAGGGACAGGAACAGGAGGCCGGCGGCAAAGCCGAACCATTGGAGGGCATAGCCGCGATGCTTCTCGGGAGGCAGGGTATTCGCAAGCAGGTCGAGATCGCGTTCGTAACCGAGCGGCAAGGCCGGATCGAGCCGTAGAACGAGGGTATCGAGCCGTGCCGGATCACCGGCAGGCACTGGCGAGGCCGACGCCACCGCCGGCGGCTGCCAGGCCGCGGCCAGGCTCGTGGGAACCAGACGCAGGGCCAGCCAACCGCCGTCCGTGGCCGGCGAGAGCGCCGGGCCGATCGGCAGACCGGCCGCCGGCGGCGGCACCAGCAGGCCGCGCAGGAGCTGGGGCCCGGTGGGCGGTGCCGGTTCGGCGGGCAATTGGCGGTTGCCGGGCAGGACCCGCCAACCGATATCGACCCACAGTTTCCTCCCTTCGACGGTGCGGAAACCCCGGTAGACCTGAACACCGACGCGTGCGCCGCGACGCTGGTTATCGAGGCGCAGCGGCGGCGCGTCGGTGAACTCGCCCTCCAGTTCGACCCAGGCCGGCGGGCGGGCCTCGGCCAGTGCCAGCGGCGTGATTCGCCGCTCGGCCAGCACTGCCGATGCCTCGGCAAGCTCGATCTCCTTGGCTTCGGCACGACCGATTTGCCAGAACCCGGCTCGGATAAAAAGCGCGCAGAACGCCAGAGCCAAGGCCCAGAGCAGGAGACGTTTCACCCGCCACTCCGGTGCGCGGCGGATAATGCCGGTCTCTCGACTGAATCGGGTGCCACCGTGGAAAAGCTGCTGGTCATTGTTTTTCTTGCCGTGATCTTTTGGAACCTGTTCGCCGCGCTGTACCACATGGTGTCCAAGCACGAATCGGACGGCCGCATGGTGCGGGCGCTGTCCTGGCGCATCGGCCTTTCGATCGGCCTGCTGGTGCTGCTCTCGGCCGGCCACTGGCTCGGGTTCTGGACCTTCCGCGCCCTGGGCGGCTGAGGCGCCGCAGGACCCACCGGATGCAACAAGGCCGGCGCGAGCCGGCCCTTGCGTTCCCTCGCGTCGGCAAGCCGTTCGGTACGCGTCAGAGCACGTAGACGAACAGGAACAGGGCGAGCCAGACCACGTCGACGAAGTGCCAGTACCAAGCCACCGCCTCGAAACCGAAGTGCTTCTGCGGGGTGAAATGGCCCTTCAGCACGCGCAACCAGATCACGATCAGCATGATCGTACCGAGCACCACGTGCAGGCCGTGGAAACCGGTCAGCATGTAGAAGGTGGCACCGTAGATGCCGGAGTCGATGCGCAGGTTCAGCTCGTTCCAGGCAAACCAGTACTCGTAGGCCTGCACACCGCAGAAGATGAGGCCGAGTGCGATGGTGGCACCCAGCCAGGTCAACACTTTCTGCCGCTCGCCAACCACCATGGCATGGTGGGCGATGGTGAGGGTGAGGCCCGAGGTCAACAGAATGATGGTGTTGATCAGCGGCAGGCCGAAGGGGCTGAGCGTGCTGAACTCACCACCGAGGTCGGCCGGGCCGTCCTCCGGCCAGCCGGTGATGTAACCGCCCCAGAGGAATTCGTTGCCGAGCGCGCCATGGCCCTCGCCGGAAATCCACGGCAGCACGAACACGCGGATGTAGAACAGCGCGCCGAAGAAGGCCGCGAAGAGCATCACTTCGGAGAAGATGAACCAGATCATGCCCTGCCGGAAGGACGCGTCGACCTGCTTGTTGTAGAGGCCGGCCTCGGATTCCCGGATGACATCGCCGAACCAGCCGAACAGGGTGTAGGCCATCAGCACGAGGCCGGCAACGAAGATCCAGAACGCGGTGTCGCTGCCGTTGAACCAGAAGATCACGCCGAGCATCAGCACGAACAGGCCGATCGAGCCGACGAAAGGCCACTTGCTGTGGTGTGGAACGTAGTAGACGTCGGCGTCGTGGGATTGGGCGTTGGCCATCGGGGTTTCCCTGAAAAAACGGGTGGATCAGCGGAGCACGGTGGCCGGGGCCATGGCCACGGCGTTGGCCGGAGCCGCCGGCGGCGCGCTCAGGGCACGGGCGGTGGCCGCGTCGTTCTTGAAGAAGGTATAGGACAGGGTGATCGTCTGGATGTGCGCCGGCAGCGCCGGATCGACGATGAAGCGCACCGGCATGTGCTGGTGCTGGCCGGGTGCCAGCAACTGTTCGGTGAAGCAGAAGCACTCGGTCTTGACGAAGTAGCCGGAGGCGATCACCGGGGCCACCGAGGGCGCGGCATTGCCGACCACCGGCGTCTCGGCGTTGTTGCCGGCGACGTAGCTGATCTCGTAGGGCTTGCCGGGCACCACGTCCATCGCCAGCACCTGCGGGACGAAGGTCCAGGGCAGGCGCGAGTTCACCGTGCCGTCGAATTCGACGCGCACGGTGCGGTTCGGATCGACCGCCATGCCCTCCACCCGTTCCTCGCCCGCCGCCGTGTCGGCGAGGCTGATGCCAAACACCTTCTCGCAGGCGATCTCGTAGAGCGGCACCAGGGTGAAGGCGGCGACGAAGCTGCCGACCGAAATCAGAGCGATCTTGCGGGCAAGGGCGGCGTGGCTCATGGACTAGGCTCCCGTGTGTTCGATGAAGGTCTTGACGATGAAGTAACCGTACAGGGCGGTGGCCATGGCGACCAGCGCCCAGACCGTGCGGCGCACGGCGGCACGGCGCTGCGGGTCGTCCTTGGGGTCGGGCGTGGTGGCCATGGCGATGCGGCCGGGCTCAGTGCGTGACATCGCCATGGGCGAGGTCCTCGTCGCGGATCACCGGCGGCTTGCTGAAGGTGTGGTGCGGGGCCGGCGAGGGCACCGTCCACTCCAGGCCCCGGGCGCCCTCCCAGGCACGCGCCTCGGCCTTGACGCCACCGCGCGCGCACTTCCAGACGATGTAGACGAACAGCAGTTGCATGAAGCCGAAGCCGAAACCGCCGATCGAGGACCACATGTTGAAGTCGGCGAAGGCCACGTTGTAGTCCGGGATGCGGCGCGGCATGCCGGCGAGACCGAGGAAGTGCTGCGGGAAGAACAGCAGGTTGACGAAGAAGGTGCTGCCCCAGAAGTGCACCTTGCCCAGCGTCTCGTTGTACATGTGGCCGGTCCACTTCGGCAGCCAGTAGTAGACAGCGGCCATGATGCCGAACACCGAGCCGGTCACCAGCACGTAGTGGAAGTGCGCCACCACGAAGTAGGTGTCGTGGTACTGGTAGTTGGCCGGCACCATCGCCAACATCAGGCCCGAGAAGCCACCGATGGTGAACATCACCACGAAACCGAGCGAGAACAGCATGGGCGTCTCGAAGGTCAGCGAGCCTCGCCACATGGTGGTGACCCAGTTGAACACCTTCACCCCGGTCGGGATGGCGATCAGCATGGTCGCGTACATGAAATACAGCTCGGCACCCAGGGGCATGCCGACCGAGAACATGTGATGCGCCCAGACGATGAAGGACAGGAAGGCGATCGAAGCGGTGGCGTAGACCATCGCCTGGTAGCCGAACAGCGGCTTGCGGGAGAAGGTCGGGATGATCTCCGAGATGATGCCGAAAGCCGGCAGGATCATGATGTAGACCTCGGGGTGCCCGAAGAACCAGAACACGTGCTGGTACAGGACCGGGTCACCGCCGCCGGCGGCATTGAAGAACGCGGTGCCGAAGAACTTGTCGGTGAGCAGCATGGTCACCGCGCCGGCCAGCACCGGCATCACCGCGATCAGCAGGAAGGCGGTGATCAGCCAGGTCCAGACGAAGATCGGCATCTTCAGCAGATCCATCCCCGGGGCGCGCATGTTGAGGATGGTGGCGATGATGTTGATCGCCCCCATGATCGAGCTGATGCCCATCAGGTGGATGGCGAAGATGGTGAAGGCGACGTTGGTGCCGCCCTGCAAGGACAGCGGCGGATACATCGTCCAGCCGGCCGCCGGGCCGCCCGAGCCGATGCCGAAGAAATACAGCACCAGCGGCAGCAGCAGCAGAATGAAGGCGAACGGCAAGATCCAGAAGGACCAGTTGTTCATGCGTGGCAGGGCCATGTCCGGCGCACCCACCATCAGCGGGATCATCCAGTTGGCCAAGCCCACGAAGGCCGGCATCACCGCGCCGAAGATCATGACCAGCGCGTGCATCGTGGTCATCTGGTTGAAGAAGGTCGGATCGACCAACTGCAAGCCGGGCTGGAACAGCTCGGCCCGGATGACCAGCGCCATCGCGCCGCCCACCAGGAACATCACCAGCGAGAAGATCAGGTAGAGCGTGCCGATGTCCTTGTGGTTGGTGGACAGGAACCAGCGCTGGAAGAAGGTCTGCTGGTGGCCGTGGTCGGCGTTGAGGTTTTCTGCGTGGGTAGCCATGTTCGGTAATCCCCGGATCAGATCTGCGGCACGGCGGCGGCCGGCGCGGTCGCGACGGTGCGCGCGGTGGTTTCGTTCTCGGCCCGCATCGCGGCCAGTCGCGCCTGGAACTCCTCGCGCGGCACGGCCTCGACGACGATCGGCATGAAGCCGTGGTCCTTGCCGCACAGCTCGGCGCACTGGCCACGGAAGATGCCCGGCTCGTAGATCTTGGTCCACTGCTCGTTGATGATGCCGGGGATGGCGTCGCTCTTCCAACCCAGCGCCGGCACCCACCAGGCGTGGATCACGTCATCGGCGGTGAGGATGAAGCGGATCTTGGTGTCGGTGGGCAGCACCAGCGGGCGGTCGACATCGAGCAGGTAGGCGCCGTGCTCATCGAGGCCGGGGACCCGGCCGCTCTGGCGGATGCGCTCCGACTCACGATCGAGCCTTGAGGAGAAGCGCACGCCTTCGCCGACATACTCGTAGGTCCAGAGCCACTGCTGGCCGATGATCTTGACCGTCATCTCGTGGCCACGGGTGTCGTGGGCATCGATGGTCTTGATCGTGGCCGGAACCGCCATGACCACCAGAATCAATGTCGGGATGGCGGTCCAGAGCACCTCGAGCTTGGTGCTGTGGACGAAGGTCTTGTCGGCCACCGCGCCCTTGGATTTGCGAAACCGGAAAATGGCGACCGCCATCGCGCCGAACACGATCACGCCGATCACCACACAGATCCAGAGCATCCACATGTGCATGTCGTAGGCGCGTTGCGCCGTTTCCGTGACGCCCGGCGTCAGGTTGAGCTGCCAACGTTCCGGCTGGCCGCCGGTCGCAGCCATTGCCGAGGTGGCAAAGCTGGCGACGAGGCCGGCGAGGGCGTGGACGGGTCGCGCTGTTTTCATGCTGTGGACCTCACTCAGGATTCTGCGGCTGGTAGCGGCCTCTGGGCCTGCGCCACCAGCCCCCGGAGCCGCCGGACGAGCTCGCTGCGCTCGACCGGTGGCAGGAAACTGCCTACTTCCACCTGGCGCCCGGCGGACCCGATCAGGACCCGTTCCGGCGTTTCGGCGTTGCCTCGGACGCTGAGCCGCACCCAGCAGGGATGCGCCTCGAACACCCTCGCATCGTCGGGGGAGCGGCGGATTTCGAAACGCCGTCCATCCACCACGATGCGCTCGTAACGATCACCCGACCGCCACACCCAGCGCAGAGCCACCGCGACGATGGCGAGATCGAGCACGGCGAACCACGGGGCGAAGGCATTGCCGACCGCGAAACTGAAACCCGCGACCACCGATACCGGCACCGCGATCAAGACAAAGAGAACGAAAAACTGCCGCTGCGTGAGGATGCGGCGGGGCCGCAGCACGAGCTGGACCTCCGGGACTTCCTCCGACGGCGGCAGTTCCACGATCACGTCCAGCGTGCCATGACCTGCGTCAAGTCTGCCCAGTTTACGCCCGGCTGGATGGCAGCGGCAAGCCAAGTCCAGCGCGGTGTTGTGAAGGGGCTGACGCCATCGCAAGGTCCGGGCACACTGCCGGCCTCGTTCGTTGCCGCCGGAACGCCGCGTGAAACCGATCCTCAGCCCCGAACTCCCCGGCGCCCCGTCCAGCTTGCGCGCCCGCGTGACCGCGGCCTACGCCCGCGACGAGTCCGAGCACCTGGCCGAGCTGTTGGCGGCGGCCACCCTGCCCGCCGCCTTGCAGGCCGAGGTGCAAGCCGCCGCGGAAGGCCTGGTCGAGCGCACCCGCATCCGCGCTGCCGACCCCGAGCTGGTGCAGGCCTTCATGCGCCAGTACGACCTCAGCTCCGAGGAGGGGGTCTTGCTGATGTGCGTGGCCGAGGCCCTGCTGCGCATCCCCGACCCACCCACCGCCGACAAACTGATCCGCGACAAGTTGGGCGAGGCGGCGTGGGAGAAACACCTCGGCGGCTCCAGCTCGGTGCTGGTGAACGCCTCCACCTGGGGCCTGATGCTGACCGGTCGGGTGGTGAGCCTGGCCGAGGACACCCGCCGCGATGTCGGTGCCGCCTTCAAGCGACTGGTGGCCCGCACCGGTGAGCCGGTGATCCGGCTGGCGGTTCGCCAGGCCATGAAGATCATGGGCCACCAGTTCGTGATGGGCCGGACCATCGACGAGGCGCTGGAGCGCAGTCGCAAGGGCGAGAACACGCGCTACCGCTATAGCTTCGACATGCTGGGCGAAGGCGCCCTGACAAGCCGGGATGCGGCCCGCTACTTCAAGGCCTACAAGGGCGCGATCGGAGCGATCGGGGCCGCCTACAAGGCGGGCGGTGCCGGCGGCAGCGCCGATGCGGTGTTCGCCGCACCCAGCATCTCGGTGAAGCTCTCCGCCTTGCACCCGCGATTCGAGCACGGCCAGCGCGGCCGCGTGCTGGCCGAGCTCACCCCGATGCTGCTCGAACTCGCCCAACATGCCAAAGCGCAGGCGATCGGCTTCACCGTCGACGCGGAAGAAAGCGAGCGGCTCGAACTCTCCCTCGATGTGATCGGCACCGCCTTCGCCGAACGCAGCCTCGACGGCTGGGAGGGTTACGGTCTGGCCGTGCAGGCTTACCAGAAGCGCGCACCCTTCGTGATCGACGAGCTGGCCGCCCTCGCCCGGCAGGTCGGTCGGCGTCTGCCGATGCGTCTGGTCAAGGGCGCCTACTGGGATTCCGAAATCAAGAAGGCGCAGGTGGAGGGCTATGCCGGCTACCCGGTGTTCACCCGCAAGGCCAACACCGATGTCAGTTACCTCGCCTGCGCACGGCGCATGTTCGCGGCGAGCGACGCGATCTACCCGATGTTCGCCACGCACAACGCCCAGACCATTGCCGCCATCCATGCGATGGCCAACGAGGGCGGCACGCGGCGCAACCACGAGTACCAGCGCCTGCACGGCATGGGCGAGGACCTCTATGCCGAGGTGATCGGCGCCGACCGTCTGGGCGCGCCCTGCCGCGTCTATGCGCCGGTCGGTTCGCATGAAGACCTGCTGCCCTATCTGGTGCGTCGCCTGCTCGAGAACGGCGCCAACTCCAGCTTCGTCAATCGCATCACCGACAGCCGCGTGCGCGCCGCCGACCTCGTCGCCGACCCGGTCGCCACGGTGCGCCGCAACGCACTCTCGCCGCACCCGCACATCCCGCAGCCGCGCGATCTGTTCCGCGCGCCAAACGATGCCACACGGCGTCAAGACAGGACCAATTCGATGGGCATCAACCTCGCCAACGACGCCGAGCTGCGCGAGCTCAGCACGAAGATCAACGCCGCCATGAAGCCCTGGCAAGCGCAGCCACTGGTGCCGGGCGCATCGAGCTTCGGTGCGAGCGTGCAGGTCAGCAACCCGGCCGACCGCCGCGAGGCCGTGGGCGAGTACCTCGCCGCCTCGGGCGCCAACGTGCAGACCGCCCTCGCCAACGCGGTGAAGGCCCAGCCCGGCTGGGACGCGCTGCCGGCGGCCAGTCGCGCGGTGATCCTGGAAAAAGCCGCCGACCTGCTGGAAGCCCGCACGCCCGAGTTCATGGCGATGTGCGTCAAGGAAGCCGGCAAGAGCCTTCCGGCCGCGGTGGCCGAGGTGCGCGAAGCGGTCGACTTCCTGCGCTACTACGCTGGCCAAGCGCGCGAACTGTTCACGCCCTTGAAGCTGCCGGGGCCCACCGGCGAATCGAACCGGCTCAGCCTGCACGGTCGTGGCGTGTTCGTCTGCATCAGCCCGTGGAACTTCCCGCTCGCGATCTACCTGGGTCAGGTCGCCGCCGCGCTCGTCGCTGGTAACAGCGTCATCGCCAAGCCCGCCGAGCAGACCACGCTGGTGGCCTTCGCCGCGACCCGGCTGCTGCACGAGGTGGGCGTGCCCGAGGACGTGCTGCAGTTCCTGCCGGGCGACGGTGCGACCGTCGGCGCGGGCCTCACCCGCGATGCGCGCGTCGCCGGTGTCGCCTTCACCGGCTCGAACGAGACCGCCTGGGCGATCAACCGCACGCTCGCGGCCCGTCATGCGCCGATTGCCGCACTGATCGCCGAGACCGGTGGCCAGAACGCGCTGATCGCCGATTCCTCGTCGCTGCCGGAACAAGTCGTGAAAGATGCCATCGCCTCGGCCTTCGACTCGGCCGGCCAGCGCTGCTCAGCCGCGCGCGTGCTGTTCGTGCAGGACGACATCGCCGACAAGGTGATGCAGCTGCTCGCTGGTGCGATGGACGAACTCGTCATCGGCGACCCCGGCCTGCCCAGCACCGACGTCGGCCCGGTGATCGACGAGGACGCCAAGCGAAATCTCGAGACGCATGCCGCGCGCATGGACAAGGAGGCCCGTCTCATCAAGATGGCCGCGCTGCCCGAGGCCTGTGCGCACGGCTGCTTCGTCGCCCCGCGTGCCTACGAACTGAACGCACTGTCGCAGCTCGATCGCGAGGTGTTCGGCCCGATCCTGCACGTGCTGCGCTGGAAAGCCGACCAGCTCGATCCACTGATCGACGCCATCAACGGCACCGGCTTCGGCCTGACGCTCGGCATCCATTCGCGCATCGACGCCACGGTGGAGCACATCGCCCGGCGGGTGCGGGTTGGCAACTGCTACGTCAACCGCAACCAGATCGGTGCGGTGGTCGGCGTCCAGCCCTTCGGTGGCGAGGGCCTGTCCGGCACCGGCCCGAAGGCCGGCGGCCCGCACTACCTCGCCCGTTTCGCCACCGAACGCACGCTCACCATCAACACCACGGCGGCCGGCGGCAACGCCAGCCTGCTGACCCTGGCGGAATGAGGCCTGCCGGCGCGCCAGCCCCGGCCGGCGCGCCCCTGTGTCACCCTGAGCTTCCGCCCCTGCACGCGCCGCCATGCGCCTCGATTTCTACGGCCTCGCCGAACCGCCGTTCTCGATCACGCCGGACCCACGCTTCGTCTACCTGAGCGAGCGCCACCGCGATGCGCTGGCACACCTGCACTACGGCATCACCGAGGGCGGCGGCGGCGGCTTCGTGCAGCTCACCGGCGAAGTCGGCACCGGCAAGACCACGCTGTGCCGGCTGCTGTTGGAGCAACTGCCCGACAGCGTGCGGGTGGCGTTGCTGCTGAACCCCTTGCTCTCGCCGGTGGAACTGCTGGAGACCATCGCCGAGGAACTGCGGCTCGATATCACCGGCCTGCGTGGCAACGCCAAGGGCCTCTACGACGCTCTCAACCGCTACCTGCTCGATGCCTACGCGCAGGGCCTGCGCGTGGTGGTGATCATCGACGAGGCGCAGAACCTCTCGCTGGCCGCACTCGAACAGGTACGACTGCTCACCAACCTTGAAACCGCCACCCAGAAGCTGCTGCAGGTCGTGCTGCTCGGCCAGCCCGAACTGCGCGAACTGCTCGCCCGCCCCGAACTGCGTCAACTGGCCCAGCGCATCACCGCGCGCTACCACCTCGGGCCGCTGGCCGACGAGGAGGTCGAGGCCTACCTGCGCCACCGCATCGCCGTCGCCGGTGCGGCGCGCTTCCCCTTCACCCGGCTGGCGGTGAAACGCCTGCACCAGCATTCCGGCGGCGTGCCGCGCCTGCTCAACGTGCTGGCGGAACGCGCCCTGCTCGCCGGCTATGCACGCGACGAGAATCCGGTCGGCGAACGGCTGGTCGATCTTGCCGCCCGCGAGGTGCTGGTGCCGCCGCTGGCACGCCTGCCGAGACCGCCCCTGGCCGCCTGGACGGCGGCCGCCTTGCTGCTCGGCATCGGCCTGTTCGCGCTGTGGCCAGAGCCCGACCCGCCGCCAGCACCGGTGCTGGCCGAGCCCTTCAGCGTGTCGCTGCCGCCGCCGTTCCTCGATGGCGAACGGCTTGCCACCCGCTTGGCCGCCCTCACGCCCGGCCTCGACGCCGCCGGCAACGAACTCTTGAAACTCTGGGCCGTGCGCGCCGACGAAGCCGGCCCCACCGACCTCGCCGACTGCCCGCCCTTGCTGGCACCGGGCCTGTTCTGCCAGTCCGGACGGGCCAGTCTGGACGCTCTGGCCGCCGCCCGTCGGCCGGCCCTGGTGCGACTGACACCGGCAGCCACTGGCACCACCGGAGCGCGCTGGGCGGTGCTGCTCGGCGTCGATGATCTGCGCGTGCGGCTGTGGCTGGAGGGCATCGTGGTTGATCTGGCGCGGCTCGATTTTCTGCGCCATTTCGATGGCCGGACGATCGCGCTCTGGCGCGGTCCGGCCTTCATCAGCAGCCTGCCGCGAGCCGGCGAGAGCGGTCCGGCGGTGGACTGGCTGGCCGCTCGACTGGCGGCCGAGGTCGGCGAGACCCCACCGGTCGGACCGCAGGTTTTCGACACCGAGCAGCAGCGCCGCCTGCGCGCCATGCAGACGGCTCAGGGCCTGCGGGTGGATGGCGTGCCCGGCCCGGCGAGCCTGCGTCTGCTCGGCGCCGAAAACCCGGGCGGCCCGCAGTTGCGCCGCCATCTGGAGTGAACCGGCCATGTCGCTGATCCTCGAAGCCCTGCGTCGCTCGGAAGCCCAACGCCGGCTCGGTGCACCGCCCGACCTGCACGGTACGCTGGCCGCCCCGACCGCAGCACGACCGGGGCTTGGCCGCTGGATCGCTCCGATGCTGATCGCCGGCCTCGTGCTTGTGCTGCTTGTGCTGGCCCTGTTTTACGGCCAGCGCCCGCTGCCACCAGCCCCGGCTCCGCCGCCCGCAGCTGCACCACTCGCGCCCTCAGCAGCGGGGTCGCCGGATCACGCGGCCCTGCCGGCGGCCTCGGCCGGCGCACTGGCGCGCGAGCTCGATGCCCCGCTTTCTCCGCCAAGCCCTCCCGCAGCGGCAGCGTCAAGCGCAAGGCCGGAAGCCACGCCAGTGATGACGGCACCCGTGCCACTGCCGCCTTTGGCTGCGCCGCAGCCGGTACCGCAGGTCGAGCTTGCACCCCAGCCCGCGGACCCTGCCACCACCGCGGCCCTGACCCTCGACCGGCTCGATGCCAGCAGCCGCGCCCAGTTGCCGCCCTTGCGGGTGTCGATGCACGTCTACGACCCCGATCCGGCACGGCGCTTTGTCCTGATCGACGGCCGTCGCCTGCGCGAGGGCGATCTGCTGGCCGCCGATCTGCGCCTCGTTGCGATCGAGCGTGAGGGCCTGCTGTTCGATTGGCGTGGCCGCTCGCTGCACCTGCCGCGCTGATGCTGTTCGTCGATTCTCCCGGCCGGCAGCGCACGCGCCTGCGGTGGGCCACACCCCTGCTGCTGCTGGTCTGCAGTGTCAGCGCTCTGGTGCTGGCCCTGCTCGACGCGCCCGCACGCGAGGCCCTGCTGCAGCGCTGGGGGGCCGTGTCGGCGGCCAGTGCCGACTGGCGAGTGCTGCTGCAGGCCGACCGCATCGGCGGTCTGTTCAGTGCACTCGGCCTGCACGCCAGCGCCAGCCACCTGATCGGCAACCTGATCTTCCTGCTGGTGTTCGGTCTGCCGACCGAGCGTGCCTTGGGGCCCTGGCGGCTGCTGCTGCTGTTCGTGCTGGGCGGTGCCTTGGCCAACTTCGCCGCTGCGGTGTCGATGGATCGCCCCGACCGGGTGATCCTGGGCGCTTCCGGCGCGGTGTCGGTGCTGATCGGCGCCTACCTCGCGCTCTACCCGCGGGCGCGGCTCGGCGTGGTGCTGCCGCTCGGCCTGTGGCTGCAGTTCGTGCGGATGCCGGCCTCGGTGCTGATCCTGCTCTGGGCCCTGATGCAACTGCTGTTCACCTGGGCCGGACCGTCCTTCGGCGCGGTGGCCTGGTGGGCGCACCTGAGCGGCTTCCTGATCGGCCTGTGCGCCGCCCTCGCGCTGCGCGGCCGTCTTCAGCGCGAAGCGCGATTGCGCCGCTGAGGACCGCCAAGAGCTGAAGGATTGCGCTTCTATACTCGCAGCATGGATGCACCGTATTGGGACACCGTCCTCGACTGGATCTCGCGCCACCCGGTGGCGGCGGGGCTGGTCATCTTCCTGATCGCCTTCCTCGATGCTCTGCTGATCGTCGGCGTGGCGGTGCCGGCCGCGCCCCTGATGATCGCGGTCGGTGCCCTGGTCGGGCTCGGCCACATCGATCCGGCCTATGCCATCGCCTGCGCGACCGCCGGTGCCTTCCTCGGTGACGGCGTGAGCTACGTGGCCGGTCGCCGCTACGGCGATTCGCTGCGCCAGCGCTGGCCGTTTGCGCAAAACCCGGAGTGGCTGGAGCGCGGTGACCGTGCCTTCCGCCGTCACGGCATGAAGAGCCTGGTGATCGGCCGTTTCGTTGGCGCGGTGCGGCCCTTCATCCCGGCGATCGCCGGCATGGTGCGGATGCCGGCACCGAACTACATCGCCGCGACCGCCTTCGCTGCCCTGCTCTGGTCGCTGGCCTTTCTGTTGCCGGGCTGGTTGCTGGGCGCCTCGCTGGACCTGGTGGCAGCGGTGGCCGGTCGGCTGGCCATCGTGATCGGTCTGGTGCTGGCCCTGGTGGCGGCGATCTGGGGCCTCGTGTTCTACGTCTGGCGCTGGATGGCACCCCGCACCCACGACCTGCTCGCGCAACTGCTGGCCTGGTCACACCGGCATCCGGTGCTGGGCCGTTACTCGGCGGCCTTGATCGATCCCAAACAGCGTGAATCACCCTCGCTGCTGGTGTTCGCCGCCGGCCTGCTGCTGGCGGCCTGGGGTTTTTTCGAGCTGCTGGCCTCGGTCGGTGCCGGTCTTGCGCCTTCGCACCTCGACCTTGCCGTCCATCAGGCCATGTTCGGCCTGCGCCATCCACTGGCCGACCCGGTGATGGGTTTCTTCGCCAGCCTGGGCGATCTCGTGGTGCTGGGCCCGGCGGTGGCCCTGGTGGCCGCTTGGCTGTTCTGGCGCCGGCGGCCGATTGCGGCCTGGCACTGGATCGCGGCACCGGCTTTCGCCCTGGTCGGTGCTTGGGTGCTGGGCGCGTTGATCGACCTGCCCAAGCCGCCCGCCGCCACCGCCGTGGCCGGCTTCTCCTTCCCCTCGCAGCCGGTGATGCTGGCCACTGTGGTGTACGGCTTCCTCGCCGTGCTGGTGGCCCGCGAATGGCCGGGGCCGCGCCTCTGGCCCTACGTGCTGGGTGCTTTGCTGGTCGGCCTGCTCGGCTTCTCGCGGCTCTACCTCGGGGCGCACTGGCTGAGCGATGTGCTGGCCGGCATCTGTCTCGGGGTGGTCTGGGTCACGGTGCTTGGCATCGCCTACCGCCGTCGCGTGGTGCGCTCGTTCTGGGCGCGGCCGGTGACGGCGATCTTCTTCGGGACCGTGCTGCTGGTCGGTGGCTGGCACGCCGGCCGCTCCGCCGAGAGCATGGTCGCCGCCTTCGATCCGCCCGAAGCGCGCCGGGTGGTGGACACCACGCTGTGGTTGCAGGGCGACCCGCGGCTGGGCCTGCCGGCACGTCGCACCGAACTGCGCAGCCGCGACGCTTGGCCGCTCAACGTGCACTACGCCGGGAGCCTCGAAGCGCTGGCTGCGCACCTGCAAACCCGCGGCTGGGAGCGGCTGGAAGCCGGCGACTGGCGCGGTCTCTTGATGATGCTCGACGATCATGCTCGCCCGGACACCCTGCCGGTGATGCCCTCGACCCACGGCGGTCATGCCGAATCGCTGCTGATCGGGCTGCCGGTCGATGCCCGTGGCGAGCGCGTGGTGCTGCGACTCTGGCATGCGCCCTACCGGCTCGACGGCAGCGGTCAGGCGCTGTGGCTGGGCACCGTGCAGAGTCTGCGCTTCGCCAGCCGCGGCGACGGCTTCGTGCGCTACTGGCGGGCACAGCCCGAGGAACAAGCGGCGCGCGAGAGCTTGGCTGCGGATGCCGCGGGTCTGCGGGCGGATGCTGGCGGGCCGGTGCTGCGTCTCGTCGAGCCGCCCCCGCCCTGATTCAGGCCATGGTTGGCAGCCAGCGCAGCAGGGCGTCGAGCCGGGCCAAAGGGTCGGCTTCCTCCAGCAGATGCTGGCGCTGGTCGAGGCTCAGGGGCAGCAATTCGGCGAGACGGCAACCGCACCAGTCGGCATCCTTGAAGGCCTCGGGCTCGGCGAGGGCGTGCGGTCCCCCGGCGCGATCGAGCAGGTGCCGCAGAAGGTCGCTGAGCAGGCCGTGCTCGGGCCGCAGGCGATGGCGCGGCAGCGGCGACAGCCACAGCACCTCGGCCCACTGCAGACCATCGGCCTGGATGGTCCGGGTGCAGATGCGGAAGCGCCGCTCGCCTTCGACGGCGATGCCGAGCAGGCCATCATCGCGGCGCACGGCATCGAGGATGCGCGCCTCGGTGCCGATCCCGGCGGTGCGCGCCGATCGACCGGTCTCGGCCCCGTCTTCGATCAGGCAGACGCCGAAACTCTCGCCGGTGCGCAGGCAACGCTGCACCAGATCGAGGTAGCGCGGCTCGAAGATCCGCAGCGGCAACAGGCCACCCGGCATCAGCACGGTGTGCAGGGGGAACAGCGGCAGGGCGACGGTGGACATCGGCAGGGGCATCGGCGGGCTCCCGGTGGTACCGCGCCAGCATGGACGCTCGGCCCCGGCGAGGGCGTGACGGCCTGCGCATTCGGCGCCATCGGCCACAGCCGTTGGCGATTCTGCGGCGCAGTCGACGGTTCGCTGGCTTGCCGGCAGCGCAAGTGCGTGCCGGACGATGGCGCGGCAATCAGCCGGAAAGCGCGGCAAGGAAACGCCGTGGTGCGTCCTCGAAGCCGCCGTTCGACATGAACACCACGTGGTCGCCGGGCCGCACCTCGGCCGCCAGGCTGTCGACCAGGGTCGCCACATCGGGCACGGTGCGGGCCGCCCCACGCACGGCGGCCACCACCCGGGCGGCGTCCCAGGGCAGGTTCGCCCGCTGCAGGAACACGGTGGCATCGGCCGGGTCGAGCGAGGGCGCCAGGGCCTCGGCATGCGCGCCGAGCCGCATCGAATTGCTGCGCGGCTCCAGCACGGCGATCAGGCGCGCAGGGCCGAGCTTGGCACGCAGGCCCTCGAGCGTGGTGCGGATCGCGGTCGGGTGGTGGGCGAAATCGTCGTAGACGGTGACACCGCGCGCCACGCCCAGCACTTCGAGCCGGCGCTTGGCGCTGGTGAAGTGGGTGAAGGCCGGCAGCAAGGCCTTGGCGTCGCAACCCACCGCCGCCGCGCTGGCGAGGGCAGCGAGCGCGTTCATCACGCTGTGGCGACCGAGCAGTGGCCATTCGACCACGCCGAGTTCGACACCGCGATGCGCCACCGCGAATCGCGAGCCATCGGCGGCCAGCATCCGCGCCGTCCAGTCGAGCGCACTGCCGATGCCACCGGGCAAGGTCAGCTCGGGCCGGCCTTGGGTATCGACCATGCCGAAGCGTTCCACCGGCGTCCAGCAGCCCATCGCCAGCACCTCGGCGAGTGCGGCGTCCTCGCCGTTGACGATCAGCCGTCCACGACCCGGCACGGTGCGCACCAGGTGGTGGAACTGGCGCTGGATCGCCTGGAGGTCGGGGAAGATGTCGGCGTGGTCGTATTCGAGGTTGTTGAGCACGGCCACGACCGGGCGGTAATGCACGAACTTGCTGCGCTTGTCGAAGAAGGCGGTGTCGTACTCGTCGGCCTCGACGACGAAGTCGCGGCCGCTGCCGAGGCGCGCCGAGACCCCGAAGTTGTCCGGCACGCCGCCGACGAGAAAGCCCGGGTCGCGACCGGCGGATTCGAGCAGCCAGGCCAGCAGGGAGGTGGTGGTGGTCTTGCCGTGGGTGCCGGCCACGGCCAGGGTCTCGCGACCCTGCAGGACGTGTTCGGCCAGCCACTGCGCGCCGGAGCTGTAGCGCAGGCCGCTGTCCAGCACATGCTCGACCGCCGGGTTGCCGCGCGACAGGGCGTTGCCCACCAGAACGGCCTCGACGCCGGGACCGAGCTGGGTGGCGGCGTAGCCCGAAGCCAGCCGGATGCCCAGCCGTTCGAGCTGGCTGCTCATCGGCGGGTAGACGTTCTGGTCGCTGCCCTCGACCTCATGGCCGAGTTCACGGGCGAGCGCGGCGACGCCGCCCATGAAGGTGCCGCAGATGCCGAGGATGTGCAGCCGCAAGGGTTTCAGGCCCTCGTCAGGGCACCGACGATGCGCCGGGACACCTCATCGACCGGGCCGACGCCATCGACCACCGCAAGGCGGCCGCGTGCCTGGTAGAAACCGGCCACCGGCGCGGTCTGCTCGGCGTAGATGGCCAGTCGCTTGCGCACCGTGTCCGGGTGGTCGTCGGCGCGGCCTTCGGCGGCGTAGCGGATCTCGCAGCGGCCGACGATGACCTCGTCGGGCACGTCGAACTTGACGACGGCGTCGAGCGGCTGGCCGAGCCGGGCCAACAGCGCGTCGAGTGCATCGGCCTGGGCGAGGTTGCGCGGATAGCCGTCGAGGATGAAGCCCGGCGCGGTGTCGGGCTGGGCGAGGCGTTCTTCGAGCATGCCCAGCACGATCGCGTCGGACACGAGCTGTCCCGATTCCATCACCGCCTTGGCCTGCAGGCCGAGCGGCGTGCCGGCCTTCACCGCGTTGCGCAGCAGGTCACCGGTCGAAATGTGGGCGATACCGAAGTGCTCGCGCAGGCGGGCGGCCTGCGTGCCCTTGCCCGAACCGGGGGCACCGAGGAGGACGAGTCGCATGTGGGGCTCCATAAACAATGACGCACGGCACCGTCTTCACCCCCTGATTGGACACGGGAGGCCGCCGACAGGCCGTGCGGACGCTTGCACGCTAACGGCCCGGAATGGTGAAGTCAAACCCGCCACCCTTCTCCTTTCGTCGAACCGGGAAACACCCACCATGCCTCAGGGCCGCCTGCTCTACGCCCAATCCGGCGGCGTCACCGCCGTCATCAACGCCACCGCCAGCGCGGTGCTGGCCACCGCCCGCGCCCACAAAGTGCCCGCCCTCTGGGCGAAGAACGGCATCTTGGGCGCACTGCGCGAGGAGTTCCACGACACCCGCAAGCTGAAGGCTTCGGAAATCAAGGCCCTGGCCCACACCCCCGGCGGCGCCTTCGGCAGCTGCCGTTTCAAACTCAAGTCGATCGAACAGGACCGCGGCAAGTACGAGCGCCTGATCGAAGTCTTCCGTGCCCACGACATCCGCTGGTTCCTCTACAACGGCGGTAACGATTCGGCCGACACCTCGCTCAAGCTCTCGATGATCGCCTCCGAGGTCGGCTACCCGCTCACCTGCGTCGGCGTGCCCAAGACCGTCGACAACGATCTGGTCGGCACCGACTGCTGCCCCGGCTTCGGTTCGGCCGCCAAGTACACGGCGGTGTCGGTGGCCGAGGCCGCGCTCGACATCGCCGCCATGGCCGACACCTCGACCCGGGTCTTCGTTTACGAGGTGATGGGCCGCCACGCCGGCTGGCTGGCCGCCGCCGCCGGGCTGGCCGGCCAGGGCGAGGATGCTGCCCCGCACCTCATCCTGTTCCCCGAACGGCCCTACGACGAGGCCCGATTCCTCGCCCGGGTCGATGCCGTGGTGAAGAGCGTGGGGTATTGCGTGGTGGTCGTGTCCGAGGGCATCCGCCACGCCGACGGCCGCTTTGTCGCCGAGGCCGGTGGCAAGGACGACTTCGGTCACACCCGGCTGGGCGGGGTCGGCCCGCTGCTGGCGCAGCGCTGCAAGGACGTGCTGGGCCTGAAGGTTCACTGGACGGTGCCCGACTACCTGCAACGCTCGGCCCGGCATCTGGCCAGCAAGACCGATCTCGATCAGGCCATGGCGGTCGGCAAGGCCGCGGTCGAACTGGCGCTGGCCGGCAAGAACGGCGTGCTCGCCAGCATCCAGCGGGTCAGCGATGCCCCCTACCGCTGGAAGGTGGTGCCGCAGCCGCTGGCCGACATCGCCAACCACGAGAAGACGGTGCCGGCGGACTTCATCCGCGAGGACGGTTTCGGCATCACCGCCGCCGCCCGCCGCTACCTGGCGCCGCTGATCCGCGGCGAGGCGCCACCCCCCTACGGCCGCGACGGGCTGCCGCACTACCCGCGCCCGCAACTGCCGCTGCTGCCCCGACTACTGCCGGAATGGACCGGCTGACGGGCATTTCGAAGCCGACACCCCTGACAGTGCCGTCAGCGAGCGCTGCGGGACGCGGAGCCTGAGAGCCTGAGAGTTTTTCTCGGCCTGCTGAATGGGCGTGGGGTCTGGCATGCTCGAGTCCATGACGATGCCCACAGAACGCGATACCGAGGCCGCTGAGGCGCGCTTGTT